>OJKH01000503.1_pt1 | contig 15069 bp, 15 predicted proteins | sample 1596471 | NCBI WGS metagenome assembly OJKH01 (sample SAMEA4350108, study PRJEB24818) | metagenome | biome: human; feature: gut; material: faeces | place: Denmark | collected 2013-09
AGCAATCAAACACGCCGGTAATCAATGCCACTCTGAAGTTTGCGAGACTGGCTAATGACTTTAAGCAATATTTAAAGTTATGGTCAGGCTCTGGACGTATTGAGCCTATCACTGCGTTATACCAGCGTTTTGACGAGACTGACAAAGACACACCATTAAAACCATATACGCTTTATGTGAACGATGTGACGCTCGATCAGTCTGATGTAACTGTCTCCATCTCTATAAAAAACCCAATAAATGGCAACGTGGCAAAACTTTATGACATCACAGAATTTCCCGGATTGCGTACCGTTTGACGATTTTGAGAGGCTGATGACTGGTAAGCCATACGTTGACAGATGCTGTCATGTTGATGCAGTGGACTGCTGGGGTCTGGTAGTGCTGTTCTATCGCCTGTGCATGAATGTTAATGTTCATCATGATGACTCATATTCAAATGGCGGAGATTTTGTCACTTGTTTCAATGGAGAAGTTTCATTCTGGAAAGACACCGATCATCCAAAAATTGGTGATGTGGTGGTCGCCTATCGTGGGAATAACCCGGTACATGTCGCGCTGTGGTGGGGTCGTGATAAAATACTGCATGCGCGAGAGAAAACGGCAGTCAAGACAGACCGCCTTAAAACACTCGAAAAATTATCAACAAAATTAAGGTTCCTGACTTATGCCGGTTATTCACATTCAGAAGATGCCAGGAGTTCCAAAAGAGACGGGTAATGTTCCTGCTGGCACTAATCTGTGGAGATGGCTGGAGAATTCCGGCCTTCCATCTGACATCAGGATTGCGCTGAATGGCCGCATTTTTGGGCCTGATGATGAATTGTCGATATCGTTAAAGCAAAACGATATTGTTAACATTTACTGTCAGCCTCGCGGCGCTATTGGCGACCTTATCAGCACGATACTCAAGCCTGTAACTAAGGTTCTTTCTTTTCTGCTGCCAAAAGCATCAACGCCATCAACCAGCACTGGCACTACGGTTGAATCACCGAATAACAGCCTTAAATCGCAAACCAATATTGCACGTAACGGAGAGGCAAGGCCTGATAACTTTGGTCAGGTAAGGGCATTTCCAGACCTGATTCAGGAATCTCTTTTTGAATACATTGACGATCTGAAGTACGTCACTGAGTTCATGAACTTTGGCCTTGGGAAATACACCATTTCATCAGCTCGCTATGCGGAAACTAATCTTGGTTCTCTGCCCGGCGCCACTCATGTCATCTACAATCCAGGTGATGTGATTGGACAAATCATTGAGCCTTACCAGTTCGACGGGCTTGATGGTCAGGAGGTTCCAGGACTGAACGAATCAGAAGATACCCCGATAGAGACAGCGACCACGACATCTGTTACCAGTGGCGATTATGCTGGCGGACAGTTGTTAATAGTCATACCAAAAAACACTGATTTCGATTACTTTATGGGGTTGTCTTTACCGCACTCAGTAACATTAACAATAAATATTACTTACAATACAACATCTGGACCTGTAACAAAAAATATCGAACTCAGCGGCAACATCATTTCGGCTGAGGAGACTGAAACAGGCATTACCCCTGACATTCAGTATTTTTATAATTTCACCTTCAATAACCTGACCGGCGCAAATCTTGGCAACCTGACCGGCGCAACCATCAATAATACTTATTTCCAGATTGTGGATAATGAGGCGCTTGTTGTTGGCCCATATGTTGGAGCCGTGGAATCAACGCAGGTTTGGGTTCACGTTCAGTCTGAGCTTGGGCCGACCAGTGGCACGGCAGATTATCTGATCAAGGTGTGGGCGGTTGATGATAATGGAGACGCAATTCCCGGAACCGAGGAGCAGATCTCAGACAGCATTGACAACCCATTTAATCAGACAACAAAAACCTATTATCGCACGTATAAGTTAACTCCTGCTTATGGGCTGGCTAAGTATGCCATCAGTATTGAAAGGACAAACAACTCAAACTCTGGCAACCGCGTAACGTTGCAGGCGGCGCACGCCATCAACATCCGCGAGAATGTGGTTTATCCTGATGACACCCTTGTTAAAGTGACGGTGAAAGCTACGCTTCAGCCCACATCAGTATCTGAGCGCAAATATAACGCGCTGATCACCCGCTGGACTATTGGATACAACAGGACAACCGGGGTAGTCGACTATACGTTAAGTCCATCAAGAAGTTTTGCAGATTCAGTGCTGCATAACTGGCTTATTACTGCTGGTCAGCCTGAAAGCACTATTGACGTGGGAAGGCTCTATGAAATAGCTGATGCGCTGCCTGATGAGCGTCTTGGGTACTTTGATTACACATTTGACGATGAGGATAAATCTATCGGTGAACGAATTCAGACCATATGTGATGCCGCTCGCGTAACTGTATTTTGGGATGATGGCGTCTTGTCTTTCTCAAGGGATGAGCAAAAATCAACGCCTGAAACCGTGTTCAACACCAGAAACACACAGGCTGATGGTTATAAGATGTCTTATGACATGACTTTACCTGGTTCATATGATGGCGTAAGCGTTCAGTACCGCGACCCAAACACAAACAAACAGGCTTACGTTTATTATAAAGTTGGCACTTCTGGTATCGAACCGGGAGAGCCAACTAAGCCGAAAAAATTCGACATGCTATATGTTCGAAACCTGTATCAGGCAACAGACCGGGCCATGCTTGAGTGCAATCGCCTGATGTACTCACGTCGCGGAATGGAGATAAAAGCGCTTGCTGATGGCGAGTGGGTGAACGTTGGCGATATGATTTCCGTTGTCGACATTTATGATTCAGTGCAGCAAACAGGCGTTATCCGTTCAAGGTCTGGAAGCGTATTTACCACCAGTGAACAGCTTACAGCGGGAAGCGGTCTGTTTGTGGTCATTACCGGCGCCAATGGGAATGTGTCAGAACGCCTGGCTTGTACCGTTACTGGATTGAATACATTCGAGTGCGCATTACCATCTGATTTCGAGTTAAACATTTTTGATGGTGTTAATGTTCAGTCAGAATCAAGATATGCCATCTCAACAGAGGTTGAGCTTGACTCAACATTATGGACAGTTAGCCAGAAAACTCCAGGCACAGATGGCACAGTGTCTCTCACCGTAACTGAGTACAATGACGCCATGTACGCCTACACCAACCCTGTTGCATGATACAATAGGGCAATTAATGATTATGGAGATTGCAGCCGATGGCTACTACCCCAACTAACAACTCAGTTCCATCGAACGACCTGAATGATTTTAGATTCAACTGCGAAAAAGTTGATGAGATTGTAAATTCAGATAGTGAGAAATACACTGATAGATTCGGTGTAGAAAGATATACCATTGATGGGGTAAGAAAAAACCTTATTCCACTTGGCAAACAGTATATGACACTGGCAGCGGCGCAGGCTGACATTGCCAACATCCCGGTCGGGTCGTATACGTACATCAGAAGCTCTGATGATAAATATTTAGCAGATGAATATCAGAACGTATCCGGGACATTAACCGCGACTGGAAAGCATATGCCAAGCGCCATGCCCACGGGGTATCAGGCGGCCACAGCGGTAAGCAGCAGCGCGGCAAACACTGTCGATATCACTATTCCGGGACTTATTGTCGATGGGAGCCTTATTTATTTCTTATCGCCGATATTAAACACAGGTGCGGTTACAGCAAACATTACGGATTCTAACGGAACAACGGTAAGTAGAGCGATTCAAAAACAAGCTAACTCTCCGCTTGCGGGGAATGAACTTTTGCTAAAACAGCCAGTCCTAATGGAATTTAGAACAGGCACCGCGAATAATTTTGTATTGGTAGCATCTGGGCCAGTAGCGGCCGCGCTGGTCGCCAGAATTTCTGCGCTTGAAGTCAATAGCCTGGCGATCTTGTCAGGCGTCGCTAATTCCGCAGATGCCTACACAGCGACGGCATCGGCTATACCCGGACTGGTTTCCTCTGACCGTGTTTTCCTTTTCACACCGAGTGCGACGAACACGACACGGACGCCGACATTATCCGTGAACGGCGGCACTGCTCGACAGATCAAACAGGCAAATGGTACTAACGTTGCTGCTGGAGACCTGGTTTCTGGCTACCCTTACCTCTTAAAATTCAATTTTGCATCGGCGGACTTTCGTATGCTCACATACCCATCGGACCGGGCGAGGCTGCTCAGCGGCCAGCAGAAAGCCACTGTTACCAGCGATGCTACAAGCCCGAACGCTATATCGTTAACGATCCCCGGCAGTATCTCTGACGGCACACAGATTACGTTCGAACCGGCTGTTGCCAATACAGGGGCTGTGACGCTGGTAATCACCAACATGTATGGCGACACTGTGACCCGCACCCTGGTGAAAGGAGCTAACACCCCCCTCGTCGGCGGCGAGCTGAAGTACGCCATGCCGGTATCTATCATGTTTCGGGGTACGCCACAGAACAACTTTAAGCTCCTGTATGCTGGTGACCCCACCACGGATATACAGACCCTCTCGAACGACGTTACGACGCTCAAGGGTTCGCTGACAGACCCCTATGCTGCTCTGGCGGATAAACTCGTGGGCACCGGGGTATCATCAGATCAGTCACCATTCGGTAGTATAACCTGGTCAGCAGGGGTTAAAACTGTCACTAAACGTCAGATCATTTGTACGTCTATCGGGTCATCTGTGGGAGTGGGGGCTGGTTCCACTGGGGGTGGCGTAGCTGGTGCGCCTTACGCGCCGAACACGCTGTTTGTAAATGCGTTAAAGGAAGAACTTAAACAGTACGGTGAGTTCGACATTATCGATGATAACCAGTGTATACCAACCCAAGCATTTCAGCAGTTTGCCGCACAATTGGCTAACTCGCCGTATTCAACATCCGATTTCGTTTTAATTGTGGGTGGTATGAACGATGCACCAGTTGGCAACTTCAACATGGGGAGAACATACCCGGGTCAGCAAACGACGCTCGAATCACTGGTAGACTTGTGCCTTGCCCGCGGGGCGATACCGATCATCTGTACTACGCCGCACCATAACGTGGAGATGTCTCAGACGTACCCCACAATCCCCGGGGGGAACCCGCTGTTCTGGCCGTTCCGGACATATAGTGTCACAAGTACGTATGTCTTTGACGCAGTCGCGAATACCATCAAGCAGAGCAACTTTGCCAACCCGACTTATGGCGGTGATATTCTGAAGCCAGGGCATACTCTACGTGTAGAAAGCGGAGACAACACCGGTAACTACACGATCACGGCTATTTCTTCCGACCGAAACACCATAACTGTCCAGGAGGCAATCCCGGTAAGCGGAAGCTATTCGACGACGATCCGGCACTTTAACCTGCAGTCCATCGCTGAGGATATCCTTTACCCCGCACCGTCGGTTTCCTTTGTAACAAAAGACTGGTCCGGCAGCGGTAATGCAGTTCAAGGTGATGTGCGGTTCGAAATGGTGAATAATATGCAAAGGGTCGTCGCAAGACAAAAAGGCGCGTTCCTCGCCGACTGTGAAAAGTCGTTCTTTAAGTATGGTGTAGAGGTTGGCGGCTACTCGTCGGTATATAACGTCCCGGCTGGAAACTACAACCACATGAACGATAACGGGTACACCGTAACTTTCGACTACACGCTGAAAGTCGCGGCAAGGAAGATTGCCAACCTCATATTTGGGGAAAAATATTACGTGAAAGCGTAGGTGTGGGGAGGGGGATTATCTCCCCCGCTTTCTATTGTCTGACTATAATAATCATAATAATCAGTATATACACCGCAACTGAGAAGCCAAGAGGCCACATCCTTACGCGTTCCAATGATAATACGGCTATTTGTTTACGGATAGTCGCCGGCATAACCATGTACAAAAAGTCAAAAAGGGGAGTCCACAAAAAGCAAACAGCGACTATATTTGTAGCCATGATAAATAACTCTGTGTTAGTCATCTTGATCACCAGTCAATCGCTTACGAAGTTTGTCGAACATCAGAGACGCGCGCGAAGGAGGTGTTAATTCTTTTATGCCGTATTTATGAGAAGCTACCATGTCGATAGCCCGGCGAACGTCAACTGGTTGCCCACTTAAATCTTTGTCGTACCAGTGATAATTTAAAAATAGTTCAAAACAAATATCCTTAAAATAACATAATGGGTTACTAGCACCTGTCCCACATTCGTTAACGCGGACAGTTTCTAGCAAGTCTATTCTCATTTTATCTTTCTCAAGCTCCACAATCATTTCAGCCAATTGTTCTTTTGAATATTCACACAATAGCGAAATTTTCACCTCGCGCAGATGTTTACGAAAGTTTTCTGATTCAGCATCAGCGTTGTAGGTGTTGGCGTTAGTATTATAAATTGTTGCAGTTTCAAGACTGCTCCCAAAGAAGATAACCTCTGCATCCGTTATCTGACCGACATTTAAACCGATCTCTTTAGCAGCGTTTCGCAATGCGCAATGTAACTCTTCATTAACATTGCAGGATTCAGGCACAAGGCGATCATGTAGGACAATACCACCTTTAACTACCTCTACGCTGTTTCCTAAAAACGCTTTTTCTTTATCTTTCATTTATATACCCTCTTGCTGTAAAAATAACCATTTCTTCATCAAAACGGGATATCATCATCAAAATCCATCGGCGGCTCGTTTGCCGGTGGTTTTGGTGTGTTTGATGGTTGCTGCGGTTTACCCCACCCTGATTGCTGATTACTTCCTGACTGTTGCCGCTGCTGTGATTGTTGGTTTCCACCACAGAATTGCACATCACCATACATGCCAACAGTAACGCATGATGCATAGTGCGTCTGCCCGTCCTTTTCATACTGGCGCGTAGTGAACTGCCCACGCACCATGATTTTTGCCCCGCGCAGCAAGTAAGGCGCAAGACCTTTCCTGTTATGGATTTCTACAGGTATCCATTCTGTTTTTTCTTTATCCTGACCTGATTGCTTATCTTTCCATGTTTCATTTACTGCCAGAAAAAGCCTGATAACGTTAAATTTATCATTAATTTCTTTCAACTCGGCATCCTTACCGAGTGTCCCCATAATTGTGCATTCGTTTACGCCGCGAGTCGCCATAAATTACCCTTAAAAGTTTTCGATGTTCTGTTGAGATGTTGATGGCTTCTCTTCGTTTGCAGATGACGTAGGCGCATCTGCTTTCTGAAGTTTTGCCGGGTTGAAATCACTGCCGCCAGCAATGAATTTCGCTTTCATTTCCTGGTATGCGCCGACGATTACGCGAGTAGCAGCGTCATCACCACGGAATGATTTGTATTCTTCACCATAAATAGCAGTAAGCTCATCCATGTTTGCTGCTGAGCGAATGAGTGCGGCTGCATCTTTAGGAGACTTCCGTGCAGCATTGCCATCGTCATCAGCCTGCGCAATGCCGAACATAGACGCAATAGAGTAGCGGCGCGCATACGTCATTGCAGAGCCATAACCCTGTGCATCTTTCTTGGCAACCGGCATTGGCATGACTGAAGACATGTATTCACCAGACTCATGCATGATTGTTGTTTCCAGCTTCAAAACATCAACCGTATCGCTCTCAATGGCGTTCTGGATGATGATAAGGCCGTTAGCCTCAAGCGCTGGCCTGATGGCATTCAGGAATGACTCTAGGTTGGCGTAGTTGCTTTTAAGATGCGGATTTTGCGCATTCTTTTTGGCGCTGCTGCTCATAACCTTACGAGCTTCTACCAGAGCCTTGATCAGGTTGGCTTTCTGTTCTGAAAAAATCATCATTCAACCCCTTCAATAAATTCAAGAATTGATTTCACTTTTCTATACCAATAACAGGTTGCTGGCTGAGGACCCTCAATGTCAATAAGCTCTATTAGCAATCTTCTCATTTCAGGTGCCATTTCAATTAGCCTTGATACCGATCCATTTTTAATAGACTCAGCAACAAGATACCCATCATAATGAGATATCTCACCATCACTTATGGCATTCGTATCGTCAGCAAAATCAGAGGAAATAAATGTATATTTACCGACTGTTTCTTTTTGCTTCCAGTTTCCGAATTTTTTCATCACTTCACCTTATTTACTATAAATTACAGGTTAAATTGCTTTTTGAACCATTCCGGCGTTTCCATTTCGATTACCGGATTACCCATTGAGTAACCTGGCCATGAATTGGCTTTTTTGCATGCCTTATAGATTTCCATCGCGCTGCGCAGCTGAATGCGGCCAATGCGTAACTGTTCATCCGTCAGACGAATCAGTGCAGGGATGAATGGCGATTTCTTCTCTTGCACCAGAAGGTTTACCGAGCGAGGAGCATGCCCATAAGCCTCGACAAACATGTCGTGCTGCATTGCCATCTTCATAAAGTACCCAAGCCGCGCAGCATGGCGAAAAAACTCATCAGGCTTGGCGCTAACCGCTGTTTTGTAGTCGATGATGTCTCCACCGCGAGTAAGGCAGTCAAAGCGTACTTTTGATGGCTCGCCAAGCAACTGACCGAGAATTGACACCTCGGAATAAGCACCAGAAAGCAGGCTGCTGTAATAGCTGTTTGCATGGATTACGGCGCGCATCTGCATGATGGCGTCATAATCATCGCCTTCCAGAAGAATTCTTCCTTTCGCATTGAGTTCAGCAAACAGGCGCTCTTCATCATAGATTCTAACTGGCTCTCCAGTTGAGCGGATTATTTTAATCACCTCAGCCTTTGTTTTGCCAGAAAGCCCCTTAATGCCGCGCTCTTTTGCCCATGAGTTCATGTCACTCACAGTAACAAGCAGTTCCGCGCCAAAATCATCTTTCGTCGGAATTCTGGCATATTCTGCTTCGAAGCGCTCAGGCTCAAGTAGAGCGGTATGGCTACCTGTGCCGAAGACAAGAGCCTTTGATTGCTCATCTTCTTCGTCTTTGTAGCGCCACGCTGCCGGGCAGCGGTCATAGATGTTCCACAGGCCAGAGCCGTTGATGTGCTCGGTGTCAGCATGATACTGGTCATTACTGAGTTCGTTGTTGAGGTAGACTTTCATTTTCCTTCCTTGGCAATTCTGATTGCCGCATCAATTCCTGATGATTTCACAGGATTAAAGCCTTTGCATGGCGGTGCGAAAGTAGTAAGTGTTGACGGATAAAAGCTTACACGACGCACACCGCCGAGAATAGTTATGTGTCTTGTGCCAGAATCCGTGTCACTGTTGTTTTCGTGTTCAAAAACTGAAAGCCCGCTATCAACTATTTTTTTTATTGCTTCTTCTACCTTCATTTTATCTTTTTTCATTTCCATCACCTCACTTGTTATTGTCAAATAAATCTACATCAATCTACGTCTAAAGGCAAGCCAAAGTAGAAAAGAGTAGCTCTTTTTATCTCATCAAGACCATAAGCAATGGCGCCAAAGTGACCCTCTGCAATGGCGCACTCAAGAGCCTCAATCTGTGATGGCGATACCTTTGATTTTGTCTTATCACGCCTCTTCAACTCAATCAGGCCGCATTTATGATTGATGCCGTTGGTTAGTATCACATTGTCGCTTACACCGCTCCTGACGCCCATTTTGCGGCGTTTCTCGACGAATTGAGGCCCGCTCTTTGTGCCTGTCTCATTAGGGACATGAAACCACAGGGCATCAGGAAAACGGTATTGCATCCAAAGTCCATAGGCCATCTGGTCGGTCTCTTCTTTAGGGCATTCTCCACGATAACCGCTATCGAATACCCATATCCCGCTATCAAGCTGCTTCAATTTGTTCTCCTATGAAATCCTTGCGGTGGATGATATCGCGGCCTTTATCGTTAAAACGATGCGTGATGCGTTTAGGCGCTCGGATAAGACCAGTGAACGCCATGAATGCTTTTGCGTTGTGGCAATTCATGAGGTTATCAATCAGATTCCTGTCTGATACATGGTTTAGCAATCCTTTAATCTTAAACTGATTTTTCAGATACTTCTCCTGCCTGCCAAATGGATAGAACACCTCACTGGCCCAGCCATCTTTGCCGTTTTCTTTCGTGATAAAATAACGATAAACAACACCTTTCTCATCTTTCGTTAGCTCAATCTTGAAATCCTTGACTTCAGTCCATTCATTATCCGTATAAGCACGCTCATTGAGAGCCGCGTTAGGGTCGCGCAAAACGTGATCGCATTGACGGCAATAACGAGCTGTCGGGTCGTTCTTTGTGCCACAGCCATCATCAAAAATACGGATGCCGTGCTTGTCGAAACCACAACGAATGAAGCTGAAAAACTCTTCGCAACGACCATCTGGCGACGTTGAGTCTTTACCGATGCAACGCCGTGCATATGGGCTGTTCATCGTCTGGCATTTAGGGCATGGAACCTGCTCTCCGCTGCGCTTGGCGCGTTGTGCTTCTGCTTCCTCAAGAATAGGGTCTTCATACAGGCCACCAAGTTCGAACATGGTTCCGGTAAAGTCTAATACAAGGTGATCATCTTTCCTGTAACCTGCTGCAATTTGCTCAGGTTTTAAAAGGCGCATACCACGGCCAAGCAACTGAACAAGAAGGGTAAGTGACATTATTTTTCGCAATATGACACTCGTGTCCCATAGTGGGATATTCACACCAGTAGTAAGCGCAGCAATCTGCAACACATATTTAATGCGACCTTGGTAAGCATCCTTTAGCGCCTTCTGTCGAGCCTTGATACCCATATCTTCAGTGACAATTGCATAAGTGCCATCTGGTAGATATTTTGCAGCCTCCTGACAGTGTTTCTTACCAGCGCAGGTAATCAGCACGCCATTGCGATTGGCAGTTAACTCCATAACTTTAAGCATTATTTTTTGCGTGAGAGTCCCTTGATCTAGAATCTCTTTTTGCATCTGCTTTAATTGCTCAAAAGTAAAATCTTGCACTCCATCTTCATCCGATGAATGAAAGTTAGAAAGGTCATAGTGAAGGTCGTCAGCATCATGCAAGCCAAAGATGGTAGGAACCAGAAAGCCACGATCAACCATGTATTTAGTATCAATGCTAACCACTTCCTTTTTCCAGAATGCGCCCTTGATTGACTCAACGCCACGAAATGGTGAGCCAGTAAGGCCGATAATTCTCAACTCATGACCATGCGCTTCTTTGCAGCGCTTCATGAAGGTATTTATTATAATTCCGTACTGCGTTGTTGCATCACCTACAACATCAGCCCAATCCACCTGGTGACATTCGTCAATGATCAGGTAACGAGGTACGAAATCGCTTAATGGCTGTTTTTTATCATCCGCATCAAAAAGAGAGTTGACGACCGTTCCCTCTGTACCCATAAGCAACGGATAAGCAGTTGACTTGCGACCAAGCCCAGCGCTAAACAATGAATTTTTAACACCAAAATTCCAGCACTCCTCAGCATTCTGAGAAATGATTTCAGACTGTCTGGCGAGCACCATTCCTTTATAACCCATGTCTGAAAATCTTCTCGCAATCATCGCGATCATGATTGTCTTCCCAGCACCTACACTGGCTGTTATATAAAAAGGCCCTGCATAATGACGAATTTCCTGAGCTGCCAAGTGGTAGCAAAGAAACTGATAATCACGAGGAGTGATTTCTCCTGTGCTTATCGTTGATTGTATTGCTGGGATGTCTATTTCACTTATTAGCTTATCTATCTTGTGCATTTAATCACCTATGGCATGTCAGGCCAGTAAACGTTGCTCTTAGATCTGTTTTCGCTTGGAGTTAACAATTGAAGGTTATGCCAGCAGTGAAGACCGCAAACCAACTTGCTATTTATTGGAACAATATGGTCAACGTGCATTCCAAGACTGGCTGCCATTTCATAAACCTTCTCTATCAGAACCCTTTCAGATTCGAACCAGGATGGAATTGACCTTCTTTTTAGATATTTATATTTACGCTGGTGATATCTAACAATATTTTTATTTTCAGCCCTCCAGCGTCTTGATTGCTCATTGTGCTTATCTTTGTTTTCATTGTAATACTTCTTTGATTTTGCGTTTATCTTGTTCTTATTTGCTGCGTAATTACTTTTCTTGAACTCTGATTGGCACTTCTTACATTCAGGCCTAAGACCATCAAGTGATGATTTGTTTTTATTGAAGTTTTCTTCATTTGCATCAAGAACTGAGTTGCATTTAGAGCAGACCTTCCTTCCATCAACAAGATATCTCAGCCTTTTACCTTTGTTTCCATCGCATGATTTACAATGAGATTTTAAACCAAGCCTCATCTTCTTGTCTGAGTAGAAGTAATCACTTGTTGCAGGAAGCATTAGATTGCATCTTGAGCATTTCTTTTTTGGCCCTGTGCTTGCGCAATCTGCACTTTCCTGAGCAACATTTTGCTTTTGCAGTTCCGATGAACTCACTTCCGCAAACCTCGCATTTCTTAACGGTGATAGCCATTTCTTATCCTCTATTGTAACGGTTAATTGTTTCATTGCAAGTAACGATTGATTGTTTCTTGTGTAAAGACTACAATGAATCTACATCATAGTCAACTGGAAGAAATTATGCGATACGACTGGAAAGATATAGAGCCTTTAATGCTAGGAAACTGGGAGGCCGCGCTACTCTCAATAGTGAATATTGATAGGAATGTTTTTACTGGGAAGCATCAGCCTTGCCCTCACTGCATGGGTAAGGACAGGTTTAGGTGGGACAACAACTTCGAAACAAAAGGTGACGGCGGCGCCATCTGCAACCAGTGCGGAAACGGCAGCGGAATCACCTGGCTAATGAAGCTGTCAGGAATGACGTTTCCAGAGTCAATGGAGGCATTGGCCGGATTTCTGAACATGCACCCACGCGAAAAACTTGAGGCGATTAGAAAGCAACTTCCGAAGGTCAACCATGCTTCTGACTACCTGACAGAGGCAGAAGTGACGGCCATCATGGAAAAAGCAGGAGGCGACACCATAACCGGCAAAACTGGTGAACTGGTGGCGATACCACTCTATATGGCTGAAACCATGACGCCATGCAATGTGGCATTCATTGCTGACGATGAAAGCGTGTCATTTCTCGCGGGATTTGGCCATGAGTACACTCGCGGAAGACTTACGCGCGGCGCCGTTACACCGATTGGAGATAAGACAGCGTGGACATACCTTGTAGCAAATTACTTTGATGCCTGGCGAGCACACCGGCTTACCGGCGCTCATATCTGGTGCTGCTGGTCTCCTGAGAATATGTGGGAAGTTGTGCGCAATGTTAGCGATGAACAGCGCACTAAACTGCGTTGCATCATTAATAATAATTTCGATGAGGTTTGCGCCGCCGAGAATGCAGGCCTTCCGATACTGATTACTGATGATGGTCAGGATATCCGTTACAGCGGCGCCATCAGGAAAAGGCTGTATAAACCAGAAGAACTATTTGAAGCACTAAAAAACAAACCCTCCTGATGGAGGGTTATTGTTTATGGTTTTTCTGGAACTGGCATCCAGTGAGTAACACCAATTGTTACCATGTTATCAAGGACTCCATCAGCGTCGATGCTGCACCAAGATACATCCTGAAACCAGTGTCCTTGAAGATAAACTCCATGTAGTGGCTCATCATCTTTTGGATAAAAAATTACTTTTGTATTTTCCTCTGGTAATTTTTCACTACATTTAATCCATTTGTTTTTCATCTCCAACCTCTCTGTGCCGCCATATTCATGCCGATACCCTCAACAATCTGAGAGAATTTAATGCTCATTTTTGTCGACTCAAACTTGCTCGCGTCGTTAATCCAGTAACCGCAACCGACAGCATCAATAGCTCTTGACTCCATTAATGCCTGCATTACTGGCGTGATAAGTGTTTTTGCTCCGAAATTAAAATCCTCTCCATTGGTGCGAGCAATAGCTTCTGCCAGTCCTTTTAGCGACTTGGTTTTAACTACGCGCTGAATAATGCTTGACTGAGGCATTGAATCATCGCGCGTTCTACCAGATAGCACGTTTTCAATGCGGTTTTTAATCTCGTTCCATCGCGCCATAGTACCAAGTTCCTCCTGGCTCTCATTCACTTTAAGCATGCTCATCACGTCAGTAAGGCTTTCGCATACAAAGCAAAAAGCCCACATCAGCATAGCTTCTGTAATGACTCCTTTATTGCCAGCTGAAAGAGCTGTTGCAACCTTTTCCACTTGCTCAAATGAACGTGATATTACAGCTCCTAGCGCAACATCATTCCGCAACTCCTCAAAACGATCATCAAGAGATTCAGCAAGTTGCTCAACCATTGTATCTTCGTACCTTGCCACAGTTGGTGCTGATTTCTCTATCTGTTTCATCTTCTCGATAAGCGATGTCGGCGTCTTGTGACCGAATCTTTTTGCTTTCCTTGCTCGGCCATCTTTCCCTTTGATGAATATCGCACGACCAATAAGGCCGGTGCCAATGTTTTCAGAGCAGATGATGCTTGCCAGCTTTTCAGGCGTTGAGAAACACATCATTGAAAATATAGGGTCTTCTATCCCGTTCTGGATAGGCCACAAAATCTCTCTTTCGAGTTGCATTTCACGGCGACGATACTCGGTCTCAACGATGCCTTTATCCTTAACTTCTGCGCGCAGTTTTTTTAACTCCTTCTCCAGCAACTCTTTCGCGTTAATGGCATCAAGGTCAGAGAATTTTTTCAGGCGGTCTGAGTAGATTGAGAGAATTTCAGAGCCAAGTTCCGCCATATAGGTGGCGCCATTCTTTTGTGACATCACTCCAAAAAGACCATGGCATTCATCAATAATAAATGTTGCCACGCCTTCGTGATTTATCAGTGTGCGCCCGATATCTTTTGATGATGCTATGCGGCCAAAAACGTGCTGACCTTTGTCGATATCTCTGGCGATCATCTTGAAGTGACTTTGAGAGCGGTCTTTACCACCGGCAGAATCAGCAATACAGATGGTCAGCAAGTTTCCTTTCATGCCGCTTGGAGTTTTAATTTTACCTTTGCTGGCAATGACCAGTTCATGCAGTGCTGCCACAGCGCGCAATCTTGGCTGTTCTCGCACTTCACCAGCGGCAATATCATCAGCTATTTCACCGGCAAGTCCAGGAGGTCTGGTGATGTCATACCAGGCATCTTTTTTGATGTCGGCGGTAAGGTCGTAGATTGTCTTTATCGTCATCACTCAATCCTTTCGATGATGAG
>OJKH01000510.1_pt1 | contig 14998 bp, 15 predicted proteins | sample 1596471 | NCBI WGS metagenome assembly OJKH01 (sample SAMEA4350108, study PRJEB24818) | metagenome | biome: human; feature: gut; material: faeces | place: Denmark | collected 2013-09
GTTCTGCAGAGGCACTGGCCAGGAAAGGGACAGAGCTGTCTGAACTGACGGCACAGATTGCAACTCTCAAACAGCAGAACGCAAAGTTACAGGAAGGCCAGAAAGGTTCTGCAGAGGCACTGGCCAGGAAAGGGACAGAGCTGTCTGAACTGACGGCACAGATTGCAACTCTCAAACAGCAGAACGCAAAGTTACAGGAAGGCCAGAAAGGTTCTGCAGAGGCACTGGCCAGAAAAGGGGCAGAGCTGTCTGAACTGACAGCACAGATTGCAACTCTCAAACAGCAGAATGATAGATCGTTAGATAAAAAGAATCCGGGGGATACGCTGTCTTATTCGTTAGGAGCATTATATTTACAGAAAGCGATGATAGAGTCAAAGGAACTTGAAATCAATGGACTTCAGATATCGGAAAAAACTTTGACTCAGGGCTTTAATGATGCCTCTAATAAAAAATTGAAACTTTCAGGAAAAGAAATTAATGATGCATTATTACTGGCGAACAGGAAGGTTCAGAGTAATACTAAAAAAACAGAAGCCTTGTTAAGGCAGAAGATTGGTAACAAACAGTACAGAAAGATTCAATTAGGTGTATATTTGGTTGTAAATAAAAAAGGAAAGGAGGCATATTCAGAAACAGATGTGATAAGGTTTGATATGTTTGAAAATAAATTGGATGGGACATCTATTAAAAACACAATGAATGCATCCGTTTTATACAAAAATGCAGATTCATTGATAAAAAAAATTGTTAAACATGGTTTGAGAGGTGGAAAGGTTACTATATATGGCAGGGCCTTATATATATATAAGGTATTGCCCAAAAATATGAGTGGGAATGAAATAATATCAATAACGTTTTCTTTTAAATGATTATCTGATAATGATGAATATTTGCATTGTTATCCGAGGTACCTGTGTTCTGGCAATATTTAGAGTGTAGATAATGATGTGTTTTCAGAGAGGGAGGCGAGCACCACATAATGCCTAGTGAGATTGTGAAAATAACATTTGAGCGCCACGCTGGCCATAATCCGAGTGAAGTAGACCTGACGGTTTAAATGGGACGGTTATGTAAATAGACCCGTTTTAGTTCCATGCATTTTTTGAGAACCAGGGCAAATAATGGTGAAGTCGGTATTCCTTCGGTGTCATATTGTTCAGTGATTCATGCGGGCGTTCACAGTTATATTCTGATAACCATTTCTCCGTAATTTCCCGTGCTTCATTCGTAAGCGTAAAGTGAGAGCCGTATTGACGGCTATTTATTGGTGAGATCTACACAGAGAATAACTATGCCTGCGCATGCCGTACCGATTGATGTGAAAGAAAAAGGAGTGATGTGGCTTTTACCCCCTTACAGTTGGTCTGTCAGACACATTGCACAAAAACTGGCTCTGAGTTCTTCCGTTGTTGTAAAATGGCGACTTGAACTGGTAGAACAAGGCTTATTGCCAAAAAATGAAAGGATTTCCTCTGTGGATGGTGATGAATGGACTCCTGAACGTCGCTTTTCGGTTGTTCTTGAAACAGCTTCATTGTCTGAAATGGAACTTGCCGATTATTGTCGCCGTCAGGGGCTTTTTGTTGAGCAGGTTAAAGAGTGGCGGGTTATTTCGATTAAAGCTCATGAAATAAAGCTTACGGAAAATCGTCATGGAGATAAAGATCTCCATCGGTCAATGGGGTTTGCATTTTTCGCATTGATTCTCCTTTCAGTTCTATCTTGACGCTCCCATGGACCAGTCAATCCAGGATGGCATCAGCATGCATCGAGGGCGATGGTTTCAAACTGATATTGATGTGGGGAGGGTTTTCTGAGCATGGAGGTCAGTCCGTTTTTTATACTGACCTTATTAGTTCAAAGTCCTGATCAGAAGGCTAGGACTTTGTCAGCAATCTGAATTCTTATTTATCTCCCTTACTGGTATATAGTGGTCACATATAATTTCTGCACTATTTTCTTTTGATTTCATATCGACAAAATAGAAGCATTCAATATCATACCCTTGAGTTTTAACTAAATTATTAGCAGGCAAGATTTCAAGATAAACCCTTTGAACTATAATTTTGTAATTTATCCATGACCCTTCATAATGAAAGAAAACATAAATCCCTTTAGTTGTGTTTAATGTAAGTTTGCCTGACTGCTGACTGATGCCAGTTGATTTGATACCTGTGAATGTTTCAACATTAATATTGTTTGATTTACCCAATGCAGGCTGGACTTGAGATAAGCAGTAAATGTTTTCTTTATAGAAATTCATTGATTTTACTATATTTTTGTAACGCACACCTTTCTTATCAAAATCCCCAATAAGATTATCCGTATAATTAAATTAATGTCCATGAACTGTAATTTCCTCCAAATCAACTAAATTCCACTGAGGTAGTGATACGGAAAAATCAAACCATGGAGCACAAATTCCGGCCAAATTCCAGCAATCACTTCTGCGGTATTGACGAGGAGAACATCCAAAAACCTTCTTAAACTCCCGGCAAAAGGATTGTTGGGAGTCGAATAAAAGAAGCGTTGCTATATCAATCATCGTCATTGATGTCAATCTGACTAATATAACAGCCCTGCATAATCTTCTTCGGCGAATATACGTGCATATTTTCATGAAAGGAGATCACTCAATAACTTCCATCGAGATCGGGTAATAACATTTGAACAGATCGCTGAATAACATCGATGGAGATCACTTTTGACTCATTTTGTTATTCAGTGATCTCCATCAATGTTATTGGAACTTCACAGGTGTGTTGATCTGTATCTTTTGCCATTCCGGCAAAGGATACCTATGCCAACAGTTCCAATTTCTATGAGAAAACTTAAAGAAATTCTTAGGCTTAAATACGGTGTTGGACTCAGCCATCGACAAATTGGTCGTAGTCTTGCAATCTCCCCTTCCGTTGTATCCAGATATGCTAATCGGGCGGCTCAACTTGGCATAAAGCAGTGGCCCTTACCTACAGGATGGGATGATACAAAACTAAAACATGCGTTCCTTCAGACCCAGGTTAAGATGAAGAAGCACTCTCTGCCTGACTGGGCTACAGTACACCGGGAACTGCGTAATAAATGCGTGACGCTGCAGCTACTCTGGGAAGAATACTGTGAGCGTAATCCAGGCGGTTTTTACAGCTATAACCATTACTGCCGGATGTACCGTGAATGGCTCAAAACCACTTCACCATCAATGCGTCAGGTACATAAAGCTGGCGAAAAACTTTTCGTTGATTACTGTGGACCTACCGTTGGCGTTACCGACCCTGAGACCGGAGAAATAAGAACTGCTCAGGTCATCGTAGCTGTTCTCGGGGCATCAAGTTACACATGGGCAGAGGCCACCTGGTCTCAGCAGCTTGAAGACTGGGTGATGAGTCATGTTCGCTGCTTCCAGTGGTTGGGTGGCGTTCCTGAACTTGTTGTTCCGGACAATCTGAAAAGCGCCACATCCAGGGCATGTAAGTATGATCCTGACGTTAACCCTACCTACCAGCAGATGCTTGAGCATTATAATGTCGCAGTTTTGCCTGCGCGGCCACGTAAACCGAAAGATAAAGCCAAAGCTGAAGTTGGCGTTCAGGTTGTTGAACGCTGGATCATGGCCCGAATCAGGCATGAGATCTTCTACAGCCTTGCATCGCTTAATCAGCGCATTCGGGAGTTGCTGGAAAGACTGAATAACAAAATAATGCAGAAGTTGGGTTATTCACGTGCAGAACTCTTCATCCAGCTTGATAAACCCGCACTGAAGCCTCTTCCTGAAGCCAGTTACAGTTACACCCTGGTGAAGAAAGTCAGAGTTCATGCCGATTACCACGTGGAAATCGACAAACATTACTACTCGGTTCCATGTTCGCTGTTAGGCCAGCAACTGGAAGCATGGATCTCCGGAGAACTGGTAAGACTCTTCAATCAGGGGCAGGAGGTTGCTGTGCACCCGCGCAAGCGTACTTATGGCTACAGTACCCGCAACGAGCACATGCCTGAAGCTCATCGACAGCATGCCACCTGGACGCCAGAGCGTCTTCTGGAATGGGCGGGGCACATAGGCAGTGAAACTCATAGTTATGTGCTTCATATACTGAACTCTCGTCCACATCCGGAACAAAGCTATCGCTTCTGCCTTGGACTCCTGAACCTTCATAAAAAATACAGTAAAGCCAGACTTAATGCAGCATGTGCAAGAGCTCTGAAAACAAAGGTATGGCGTCTGTCAGGTATTAAATCGATCCTGGAAAAAGGTCTGGATAAACAACCTGTTCAGGATCCAAAACCAGATCTGTTATCCACGATGGAACACGAAAACGTACGCGGCAGTGAGTATTACCACTGATACGGGATCCAATGATGAATCATCTTTACGAACAACTGACCGCACTTAAACTCACCGGCTTCCGTGATGCGCTTAAAAAGCAACTTGCTCAGCCGGGCACATACCAGGAGCTGGGCTTCGAAGAACGCCTGTCATTACTGACAGCAGAAGAACTAACCTGCCGTGAAAACAGGAAGGCAGAGCGTCTGATCAAACATGCACGGTTCAGACTTAATGCTGAGTTATCAAAGCTGGATTATCGTAACAATAGAGGGCTGGACAGGGCCCTCATCCGTTCACTCAGTCAGGGAAACTGGTTAACCCTGAAACAAAATATTTTACTGACCGGGGCCACCGGCAGCGGTAAAACGTTCCTGGCATGTGCACTTGGTCATAATGCCTGCCGACAGGGATACAAGGTCTACTATTATCGCCTTAAAGCGCTGATGGAACAGTGCTATCAGGGGCATGCTGATGGAAGATACAGCAAACTTTTGACCAGGCTGAATAATAGCGATCTGCTGCTTCTGGATGACTGGGGGCTGGAACCTCTCTCATCAGAACAGCGTAGCGACCTGCTGGAAATAGTGGATCTGATGTACCAACGAGGCTCAATCATCGTAGTGAGCCAGTTGTCGGTGGAAAACTGGTACAAAATGATCGGAGACTCCACACATGCGGATGCCATCCTAGATCGACTGGTTCATGGCAGTATCAAGATCGAACTTAAAGGAGAATCAATGCGGAAAATACAATCTCCGTTGACCGAAGGAGATCAGTGAAGGTAATTTAAAAACGGTTCTGTGAAAGTGACACGAACCGATCTCCATCGATGTTACTCACCGATCTCCTTCACGGTAATACGCACCTGGCGGTCAGGCAAATGCAGAGTAGACCGCTCCTGACTTCCATGTATAAGCTGATGCAGGAGAAAGAACACACGTTATCGAAGAAATGTCGTCTGGGAGATGCGTTCCGGTATATCAGGAAGCACTGGGCTGCGTTGTGCAACTTCTGTGATGATGGCCTGGCTGAGGTAGATAATAATGCCGCAGAAAGAGCGCTTCGTGCAGTCTGTCTCGGGAAGAAAAATTATGTGTTCTTCGGCAGCGATCACGGTGGCGAGCGTGGAGCACTGTTGTACGGGCTGATCGGCGAACGGTATAGATCCGGAAGCGTATCTGCGCCATATCCTGAGTGTACTGCCAGAATGGTCTTCCAACCGTGTTGACGAACTCCTGCCATGGAACGTAGCACTCACCAATAAATAAGTGTCAATACGGCACTCCGTTAACGCTTACGTATACTTCGCAACAGCGGCTAGATGTCGTTGAAAAATCAAATAAAGTAACACTTATTTCGGATTGTCAGCCTGGATGTCCCTACATCAATGGCAAGCCTTGTCAGATAAAGATCCTTCACAATCTGATCCGATTACCTGTGCAGCGATAACCACAATAAATAATATGCTTATTGACCTGATTGTTGTAATGCCGCATAAGGACTGGCTGAGCTGTTGCCAACGCCAAAAAAATTGAACGAGCTTATACTTCAGGTAAATATCGGGGCAAACAGGCAGATCGGAAACGGCAGAGGTAACAGGCTATAGTTCTTCCCTGGTTTGTCGCATTCATGCTCTCTATAAAGAGGTTAAATCTGATTAAAAATTAGCCTTTGTGTACAATATTTTCTGTTACCCAAACGGAGCCCAATATATTATTTTTGCCATCCAGAGTAACAGGATAAATTCTGCCGCGAACAATAAAATAATAAAAGTCCAGAATGATATTCCCGAGTCATCCATAGATTTAATGAATGCCAGCAATCTTTTTTTTGATAATAAAAACATACCATTAATGCCTGTTAGCATCCTTCACATTCATGCAGCCTCCTGAAACAGGAAGCTGCGCGCATATTAAATGATATTTTAGCGTTTTTGTTATATCCCGCCCCAGAGATATTTCAACCATGGGTATTCGATAGCAATGTATACAAGAAAATAGATTGCACCAAATACAAAACCCAGGCGCCAGTATTCAGATGGCTTAATATAACCACTGCCATAATATATGGGGGAAGGGCCTGTCGCATAGGGAGTGATAACCCCCATGATCCCCTGAGTTCCGCATAATAATAATGAAAATGCTAATACATTAACACCATCCATCTGGGATACCACTGCGATCATTAACGGTAGCAGTGCCGTGACATGTGCTGTGCCACTGGCAAAAAAATAGTGAAGGAAAAAATACAATACAACCAGAGCCAGTATTGTAAATAGTTCACCAAACCCTGACAGCGTGCCCGCAATCTGGTCTCCTGCCCAGCGAACAAACCCCACTTCAGATAAACCAGAAGCCAGGGCAACCAGCGTGGCAAACCAGAAGAAAGTATTCCAGGCATTTTTATTGTTGACGATATCATCCCAGGAAATGATATCCGTCAGAATCATCAGAGAGATGATAACCAAAGATGCTATTGCAGGGTCGATAAATCCGGAGCACCCAACCCAGAGAATTAAAGCAGCAACGACCAGAAGAATAAGTATGACTTCTTTTGTCGTCAGTCGCCCCATCTGAGAAAGTTGCTCTTTAGCCCAGACGGGGACCTGATCGTTTTTCTTTTCTGTCGGCGGATAAAGATAATATCCGAGTAATGGGGTAACACTCCATAATATGATGCCCGTCGGCAATAAAGAAATAAACCAGTCAGTCCACCCTATTAATATCCCGGTTTGTTGCTCAATCAGTGCTACAGAAAGAAGGTTTGGTGCCAGAGCTGACAGAAAAAAGGAACTGGTCACACATGTGGTACTCACCGCCGTCCACATTAAGTACGCCCCTATTTTCCGCGCACTTTCATCATGTGGGCAGGAGCCATACAGAGTCGGCAGATTACGGATCACCGGATAAATCGTGCCGGCACTGCGTGCCGTATTGGATGGTGTGAATGGTGCCAGGAGTAAATCGGCAAATGAAATTGCATATCCTAACGTCAGCGTTCTTGCCCCCATCAACCTGACCAGCCATAACGATATGCGTTTTCCCAGTCCTGTTTTTTCATATCCCAGTGCAAACATAAAAGCACTGAATATAAGCCATACCGTATCGTTGGAGAACCCGGATACAGCCCAGTGAAACGCCATTAATGTTGTGTTAACTCCCAGAGAATGAAGCTGTTCCGGAGAAAATAAAAATACCGGAGAGAAAACTGCGCCAATAACAATACCCAATAATCCAATTACAGCCCCCGGCAATGGCTCAATAATTAACGCGACAATGACTCCAACAAACAAGGAAAAATAATACCATGAATACGGTAACAGTCCCTGCGGCACCGGGAGTTGAGATATAATCAACGCTAATAATACTGGTACTAATATAAGAAATTTTTTATTCATCAGATATGCATAACTCATGTTCGAAAAAATATATACAGGGGGCTGAGCCCCCTGTTATCAACGGATTAAAGAGAAATGCGATGGTAATCGCTGTATTCAGGACGCCAGAATGTGTTTTCCAACTTTTCTGTCAGTGTCGGCAGCGTCTGCGGGGGGGCCACATTGTCTGCTATCGCAGACTGCGCAACCGCAAATGCTATCATCCGGGATATGTCATGTATGTGCCGGATATCCGGTAACAGTCCTGTGTCTTTACATTCAAATGATGCCAGTGCCCGGGCAGATGCCAGAAACATATTCCGGGTGACTCGTGTGGCACCGGAAATCAGCACCCCAAGTCCTATACCCGGGAAAATATAGGCATTGTTGCACTGAGAAATCACCCTCTGCACCCCGTTATATTCCACAGGAGAGAACGGGCTGCCTGTGGCCACAATCGCATTGCCTTCAGTCCAGGACAGCAGATCTGCCGGTACCGCTTCTGCCCTTGAGGTGGGATTGGACAGCGGAAAAATGATCGGTTTTTCACAATGTGCATACATCTGTCTGATGGCCTGTTCTGTAAATAGCCCTGCCACACCGGACACTCCAATCAGCACGGAAGGTTTGATTTCCGCGATTAATGCATCAAGACCTTTGTTTTCAGGAGAGAAACCAAGCTGTTCTGCAGGCCAGGCAAAGGGTGATTGAAAGTCTGTTAATGACGGATTGTCTTTCAGCAGGAGACCGTCTTTATCCACCATATAAATACGGCGACGCGCTTCCTGCTCATTCAGCCCCTCGGCTATCATTGCTGACACAATCAAATCCGCAATCCCGCATCCTGCAGACCCCGCCCCGACAAAAAGCAGGGTCTGCGAAGATAATGTCTGTCTTTTATGTCGGCAGGCAGACTGCAGCGTTCCCAGGGCCACTGCTGCCGTTCCCTGAATGTCATCATTAAAACAACACAGGCGATCCTGATATTTTTTCAGTAACGGCGTCGCATGTTTCAGTGCAAAATCTTCAAACTGCAGCAACACGCCGGGCCAGCGTTTTTCCACAGCAACAATAAACCGTTCCAGAAACGGGTAATAGTCACTGTCAGGAATACGTGGATGCCGGGCGCCCATATATACAGGACTATCCAGTAACGATTCATTGTTTGTTCCCACATCCAGAACCACCGGCAGGCACATCTGAGGATCAATCCCCCCGCAGGCAGAATACAGGGAGAGTTTTCCAACCGGGATCCCCATTCCGCCAATCCCCAGGTCCCCCAGTCCCAGAATACGCTCGCCGTCAGTCACAACGATGACCCTGATATTATCTGACGGAACGTTCCTCAACAAAGCATCAATATTGTCTCTGTCTTCCCAGGCAATGCATATACCCCGGGGTTTTCGCCATATTTCAGAATAATGCTGACAGGCATAACCGACTGTGGGGGTATAGATTAACGGCAGCGTTTCTTCCAGATGGGAAGTGATAAACTTGTAGAACAGCGTTTCGTTTGTATCCTGAAGATTACGTAAAAACACATGTCGCGCTTCATCAGTAACAAAGCGATCAAGCTGAATTTTTACCCGTTGAACCTGTTCTTCCAGTGTTTCAATTTTGTCCGGAATCAACCCATTCAGATTGAACTCTCTCCGCTCAGATGCTGAAAATGCTGTACCTTTGTTTAACGGGGCATTATTAATTAACGAAACTCCTGACAGGTGTGTGTATTTACTCATATTTTTCATCCTAAACATAATAATGAACCGATAAATAACGAAGGCAGAATAAAAAAGCCTGTTAATCACCGTTCGTTTCTCATTAATCAATCACTGTTCGCTGAAATGAAAACACCCCGTTATCCAGTGGATAATGGTTCTCTTTTTCCTGTGTAAAACGGATGTTGCCCAGATCAATCAATTTAACCGTACTGTCGTTCATGGTTTTATAGAAAAGAAGACGACGATTCTGATCAATCACTGTTGTCCATTGTGTTGCGGATGGCAGTTCAGGCACTTCATGCTTATATGTATATTCAACGCCAACAGGGATATCAAAATTATTCAGAATATGAAAAGCCTGAGAAACAGCTCCATCTCCGTTTTTCAGTTCGGGGGGGGTATTGACATAAAATGCCGCCCGGATAAAGCGGGAAGGGGGCGTGATATCGCCAGGCAGTCCCAGAGCACGGGAGCCTGCCCCGAACGAAAACGTGTTCACCCCATTGATCTGTCCCGAAGCAACCGTTCCTGCGGCAAGGTTAATGTAATTATTAAGATTCGTTAAATGCCACTCATAATCCGGAGAATTTGTGATCACTCCGGCCAGATTCTCATGAATGGAAATACTCCCCTGATTTTTTATTTCTATAATAATGTTTCCCCCCAGTCTGTCAGCCACGCGCCAGTGAACGGTATCGGTATTTTTTGGATTCCTGTCAATAACAGTTGGAACAATGTTCAGTTGTTGAATGTGCTCACGAACTTCCCTGACTGTTTTAAAATGAGTCAGGATCCAGCGGACGACATCCATATCTGCCAGATTTTTGTCAGGAGTCTGAGGATTATATTTCGACAATGAACCGTAGTTTTTGAAATAAAATAACCCGGCTGATAAACCTTCCTGATTAATACCTTCGGCAATATACCGGTCATCAAAGACGGAGATCCCCACAAAGCCGTATCTGGCCTGCCAGGATAATCCTTTTTCCCCGCCAGACAGAACAGAGGAATATCGGTATCCCTGTGGCGAAACAATCAGTTTGCTGCGAAGATTTTCGCCTCCCCATTCCATAGTTCTGGCCTGTATGTAATGTGAATCACGGGAGGTCAGGGAAATGCCTGTACAGGCATTTCCGACGGAAACAGAAGGCAACACAATCATCGCTGTTAAAAAAACAGCGACAGACTTTCTTAGCATATCTGAAGTTACTCCCTGATAAACAAACGCCGGTAACCCCCGTCACTGTTGATGTTCACTTAACCAGTAAGGTGCAGGCTGAACTTTTCCCCTTATTTTCTGAAAATATCTAATAAGAATGTCAAGCTGTTCACGGTTAGCTGCAATCACTTTTCCGGATATAGTGGAACACAGGCAGTTATTATGATCCACATAAAAGAAAGCTTCGTTCTCAGTCAGGAATGAAAAATCAGATGTTCGCATATTATTCAGTTCGCTCATGTTCACCATCATGTGCAAATGGTGATGTTTATAACAAAAAATAATGTTTTTTTTTTGCTTTATGTGCAAAGTTGAGTGCAACTTACGAAGTTATTACAAACATGGACATACTGGTCTTTATTGCGGTTAAATATAATTATTTTACTGAATGGAGGAATTATTCTGGTTACAGAAAAAAAGTCGCCATTATCACTGGCGCCGGACAGGGGATCGGGCGTGCCATCGCACGTCGCCTGGCTAAAGATGGATTCAGAATCGGATGTCTGGACTTTAACGAAGATACAGCACAGGAAACGGTAAACCTTATTGAAGCAGAAGGCGGAGAAGCCTTGGCTGTGGAGGTTGATGTGTCCTGCCGTGAACAGGTCTTTTCCGCAGTGGATCAGGTTGCCGTGAAATTCGGGCGCGTTGATATTATGGTCAATAATGCCGGCCTTGGCCCCACCACGCCACTGGAAGACATCACACCGGAACTTTACCGTAAAGTTTTTGACGTTAACGTCGGTGGTGTTTACTGGGGAATTCAGGCTGTTCTGAAGCACATAAGGAAAAGAACGCCACAAAGAGAGGGGGAGATTGTGGGGAAAATAATCAACGCCTCATCTCAGGCCGGTCAGGTTGGTAACCCTGACCTGGCTGTCTATGGGGCAACCAAGTTCGCTATTCGCGGTATCACTCAGACTGCCGCAAGGGATCTGGCGAAATCCGGTATAACGGTTAATGCCTATTGCCCGGGTATTGTGCGGACACCAATGATGGAAGGCATCGCCCGGAAAGTGGCCGATGAAAATGGTCAGGATCTTGAATGGGGGTTGCAACAATGGGCAAAAAACGTTGCTCTTGGTCGCATCTCTGAACCTGATGATGTTGCTGCCTGTGTGTCTTATCTGGCCAGTGCGGATTCAGATTACATGACAGGCCAGTCACTGATAATTGATGGCGGTATGGTATTTAACTAAGCGACCGGATTATTTTCGGGGTGGATGGGCATGTGGGCTATGATGTGTCTGGCGCTTGAGGTCTTCTGCCTCATGACGTGAAGGCGGTTTATTACCCGATGTGCCGTAAAGCCCCGTTCTTCAGGGCGTGGAGGATGTGTGCGCCCAGCATGGGCGCCTCCCGCGAGCTGGCCACAGCGAGCAAAAGAAAGTGCAACTGCGTAAGGGCGACCGGGCGTGGGAAGGATGCACGGAATGACCCCGTGAGCCGATGAGCAAGAATCGGATATGAGATGCGATGGAGCAAGGCGAGCAGGCTCATCACTGCGAAGCTTTCGTGGTCAAGTTGAAGTCACGCCGGCGGTTGTGCAGGGGAAGGATCGCGTTCTTACCTATAAGGAAGGTGGCGAAAAAGTTCGACGTTTTTTCACCACAATTACGGGGGTTTTCCTTTCTTCCTGATGTTTCCCCATAAATCCTGGATTGGGGAAGCGGTTGCCGCCGCTGCCGCTGATGGTGTGTGTCAGCGCCAGTGATATAAGTAACCGTCTCATTTAAACCGTCTTTCGCCTCCCTTTCCTGTTTCCGATACTAATGTCCATTTTCGCAGTAAAGGGACATTTAAGATGAATGCACGAAAGGCGGTACTGGCAGACAATCCGGAATTGATCCTGCGTGTGCTACAACTGAGATTTGACGAGTCACTGTCGTACCCGCGCATTTCTGCGCAGACCGGTATCAGCAAAACCGCCATTTTTTCTCTGGTGAGGCGATTTCACCAGGTATTCACTGACTGGCCTCTTTCCGGTGAATATTCCTGCGGGCAACTGGCCCGGGCTCTTTTCCCGGGGCGATACCCTTCAGCCCCGACCGTGACTCAGCCTGTGAAAGCAGAGAAACCCCGTCGGAACCGATTTTCACCGGAGTTTAAATGGAGACTTGTTCAGCAAACTCTTTTACCCGGTGCCTGTGTCGCACAAATAGCTCGTGAGAATGGAATCAACGATAACCTGCTCTTTAACTGGCGGCATCTCTGGCGTAACGGCGGCCTGCAGCCGCCCGGCGAACATGAAACATCGCTACTTCCCGTGACGTTAACGCCGGAGCCGGATAATAAAATCCCGGACCCCGTGCAGGTTGAGCAGATAAATACACCGACCGACAGTCTGTGCTGCGAGCTGGTTCTGCCGGCCGGAACTCTCAGGCTTAAAGGTAAACTGACGCCGGCGTTATTACAGACACTTATCCGCGAAATAAAAGGGAGCAGCCACTGATGATATCTCTCCCTGCAGGTTCGCGTATCTGGCTGGTTGCAGGTATCACCGACATGCGAAATGGCTTTAACGGCCTGGCATCAAAAGGTTTGGCCCGTAGACTGGGGCTTCCCCGCTTCGCTCCAGCACCCGTTCTATGTCCCGCGTCAGCACGGGTCCCGGCCGTTTTTCATCAAGGGCAGCCAGCACAATCAGCACTCTCCGCTGCAGTGGCGACGGTCGGCGGCTCTGGGTCATTACCTGTCATCCTCCGGCCAGATGAGCTTTCTGAGGCGCTGAAAGTCGGCGTCAATGAGCTCCTGTCTCTTTATGGCATTCATTGAGGCATAGCCATTTATGGCCAGTTCTTTAGGACCGCTTACTGTAGATATCTGTTAAAACAGCCCGTATACGGGCTGTTTCTTGGTGCCCTTATCTCCTGACTTTGAAAAGAGTGTCTTACTTCACCCAGTCTTCCAGCACCAGGTCAGGCACTCGCTCAAATTCTCTTGTATTATTCGTTACCAGTATCGCCCCGGCGGCGATGGCGTGCCCGGCAATCGCCGTGTCGTTCGGGCCGATCGGCGTCCCGGCCAGCCGCAGTGCCACTTTAATCTTCGTGGTGGCGTCTACTGCGGCGCGATCCCAGGGCAGGATGGCATCGAGGCGGGCGCAGAATTCATCGACCAGTTGGACGTGACGTGGTGAGGCCTTTGGGCCGGTAGCCCCGAAGCGCATTTCAGAGTAGGTGATGGCCGAGACCACTATACGGTGGCCGCGTAGCACCGCCTGCTCCAGACGCTTCAGGACGGCTTCTGGCTGTTCACGCATGATGAACGAGCAGATACAGGTATCAAGCATATAAGTCTTGTTCACAGGTTAAATCGCCCTTCGTCGCTGACAACATCCTCGCGCTCCGCCATAAAATCTGGATCGGCTTTTTCGTACTCTAGGAATGATCCCCAGGTTGGCCGGACGGGGCGCAGGATGATGCTGTCCCCTTCCCGGACGATCTCGAGCTCGCTCACCCCCTCAAAATCCAGATCACGAGGCAGACGGATGGCGCGGTTGTTGCCATTTTTAAATATCGATACGGTTCTCATGTTCTTTCTCTCCCGAGCATATGGATATGTGAAACATATCCGGAATATTCAAAGCACCGGGTGTGTGCATATGTTTAGTATAGGCAGATGTGTGGCATATGTATAGCGGTAGCATATGTAGATGCCAGGCATATGCTTAACATATCTCTATTTCTTTCTTTTTTATCGGAGATCCGAAAAAAGGTTTATCCGGATGCCGTTGATGCGCACGATGCCGGTAATACGTTGACGGGGCGACAGCCAGCTCGTGGCATACCGGTCCGACCCCGTGCGTACCACGCAGGGTATCCACCAGAGGCGCTATTTTTTCCACAGGCGGTCGAACTCCGCCTTCGCAAAATACGCGGAAGCCTGGCGCAGGATATCGTTGCTGCGGCGCAGTTCGCGGTTTTCACGCTCCAGTTCCTTCAGACGCTGGCGTTCTGTGGTGCTCAGTCCGTCGTCACCTGCACCGGCATCGCGCTCATACTGACGCAGCCAGGTACGCAGGGTCTCAGGCGTACAGCCGATTTTAGGGGCGATGGAGCTGATGGCCGCCCACTGCGAGTCATAGTCATTCTGGCTTTCGATAACCATACGAACGGCTCGCTGACGGACCTCAGGGGAAAAGCGCATATTTTTAGTCATCCTGTTTACCTCTCTCTCAAGGAGTTTAGTCTCCAGGATTCCCGGGGCGATTCACAGTGTCTGCATTCCCGTATCGCAAATATCCGCTGTGACTATCTTCACAAAGTCACAACGACCATCAGCAAAAACCACGCAATGATCGTCATTGAGGACTTGAAGGTCAGCAACATGTCAAAGTCAACAGCGGGTACGGT
>OJKH01000521.1_pt1 | contig 14645 bp, 14 predicted proteins | sample 1596471 | NCBI WGS metagenome assembly OJKH01 (sample SAMEA4350108, study PRJEB24818) | metagenome | biome: human; feature: gut; material: faeces | place: Denmark | collected 2013-09
CGATGGTCCAGACATCCCGCCTGTTGCGGGTGCTGCGCGCTCCGATCTTGTGAAGGCTGCCGCGCAGATTTGCGTTGTTGCCGGAAGCGCGTTCCCCGGGCGGCGCACTGACCGGGCGAGTGTTGCCAGGACCGCGCGTATCGGTCGAGGGTTCGCGGATTGCGTCCTGATCGAAGTAGTAGCGGCGATCCCAGGCGAGCAGGAACAGATATTCATGTGACCGGGTACAGCGGTCAGCTACGCTTTCCGGCATCGGATTAGGCTTGGCCCACACGATGTCCTGACGCAGATACCAACCGTCTTCCCGCAACGCGAAAGCAAGCGCCCAGGGAATCCCCATCATGTCCTTGGGTTTGAGCCCGTCGCCGGCGCGCATACCTCCGACGCGCTGTTGGGCAGCGGCGTGCCTGGGGTCTCCGCGGGTGCTCGGTGCCTGCCATGTCCGGGTCGCGGCGTAGGTATCGCCGATGACGATCCACAAAGTTCCGTCATCGGCCAGCACCTCGCGGAACACTTCAACCAGATCGCGGATGTACTCCCGGGCCGTGACCTCCCGCCCGATCTCCAGTTGCTTGTCCGGATGGCCGTCCTGCAGATAGCTGCGCAGGCCGAAGTACGGCGGACTGGTCACGCACATCTGCACCCGCACGCCGTCCTTGTGCATCCGCTTCAACAACTGGCGGCAATCCCCGGCGTGGGTTTGATCAAGCCAGCGCCCATGCCTACTCATGAGAAGGCACGCCATTCGATAGACTAGCACCGATCCCACCGGCAACGCGGCGCTGATGAACAACCTGCGCTGACGCAACCTTGCTGGCGCAATCCGTACCCTGCCGTGCAATGGTGTGGCACAGACTGATCTGCATGTTCAGCACGACACGCTGCTGTTCCAGCGCCAGGAGGTCGTCAACCATGCCAATCGGCGTGGCGGGGCTGGCAACCAGTTCTTCCCACAGCGCCACACCCATGCTGGAACGATCGAGGTTGCGCCAGCGAAGGAAGGTCGTGCCTGCACCAGTGGTCTGCAGGGCCAGTTGAACGGGCAGAAGGTTGAAGGGGTAGCTGCGGGCCTGCGCCAGCACCCTGCGCTGCGCCAGGCCAATCAGGTCGTCCCGCAGCGCAGCGCACTGGCTGGCCCAGGTCGCAAGCTCCCCATTACCTTTAAAGGGCTTTAAAAGGCCTTTTAGGTAGGCAGCGTGTTCCAGCTTCTGGAAGTCCGACTGTTCCAGCGCCTCATAGCGGATCGTGTCGCTCATGCTGACGCATCCTTTTCGTCCGAAGACGGCGATGCCTCATCATCGGTCCCCACATCTGCTGGTGCGGCTGGCACAGCCTGGTCGTCATCGCTGGCCGGCACGACAGCCGGGGCTCCGGACCGGGTTGTCGCCGGGGCCAGTGGCGAACGCCGAATGAGCGGCGGCGCGAAGCGGGAGCGGCGCTCGCCTTCGAGCACGTCCTGTGGCAGCTCACCATATTTCTCCACGGCTGCGCGTGCTGCGGCGTTGTTCGCTGCGAAGTCGTCTCGTTTCGTGCCGGAGTAACGGTACTGCTGCGCCAGGCTGAACAGGCTGCGCAGGGAGTGCGCTCCTTCGCCCAACCAGCGTTCGAGCGTGCTGCGATCGATCAGGGCGGTGTGATGCGCCAGGATCAGGCGACGGGCAAGATCGTCATAGTCGGCCAGAAGGTAGACCGCCATGAAGCCCAGCTGGGAGGAGACGAACAGCGGCAGCTTGACGGGCTGCACATTGAGGTTTTCTCCAAGGCTGAGCGCCGGCGGAATGTCGGCCAGCGCCTGGTCCACCTGCTCGCGCAGGGTCTGAAGCTGCTCCCTGGTCGTGCTGAGCTTGTCCTCGATACGCAGCATCCACCAGTCCGAATAGGGATCGTCCTGCTCGGCTCCACGCTTCAGCTTGTTCATGATGGCGACAAAGCCGTTGAGGCCGATGATACCGGGCTTGCCTTCGGATGGTGTGCGCCCGTGCCAGATGCGCGACGCATGATGGGTGTGCAGCGTCAGCGACATCGCGCTGCGCAGGGACCCAAGATTCAATTGCAGAGATTCTGTTTCGTTGGCCATGGTGACGACTCCCGGTATTGGAACGAGAGGTCAGCATCGCCATTGGCCGGAAGGCTGTCAGTCATCAAACCGCACCGAAGGACAGCCTGTTTGTAAGCATGTTCCGATGCGGCTTCGACAGATGTCTTGATCGGGAAGGCAGCTTGTTCGTCTATACCCGGGGTATAGGCGTCAGTGGCTCTGGCTGGACACTGCGTTGGGAAATCCTGAAGGGGATGCGATGCTTCGGGCCGGAAGGCTGTGTGTTGCGCTATACCCGGGGTATAGGCGTCCACGGCGTTCGGTGGACGCTCAGTTTTCCTTCCGAGGTCGATTTCGTCGTGGAGTGGCTGGAAGGCTTCGTGTTCATCTATACCCGGGGTATAGGCGACTATGGAACTGAGTGGAATCTCACATCATCATGCACGCCGGTGGGTGACGTCAGATGACCAGGTCTGTTCGGGCAGGCGCAATATCTAGGATGAACGAAGCATTGACCGGAGCCGCGCCACATACGCCCTGGCTACTTCCGGATCGACGGGCTTGTGCGTCGGCTCGGGCTGTTCATCGACTGCTTTGGGCGCGGTCCGCTGTCCAGCCCATGCCCGAAACTCTCCGCGCATGGCTTTCTGGATAATGCCGAACAGGTAACCAGCGGGATTGCGCACGGTGCTGGCGCGGCAACGGGCATCCCACTCATCGAGAACCGCCTGATGCAGGTCGGGGTCCACCGGTTGTAGAGCTGCTAATGCTCCCGATTGCTGCTCGGCCCTGAGCGACATGAAACGTTCGGGAAGACGAAGCATGCCGAGCCCGCGCGGTACTGTACGTACTTCTTTTATTTCTTTTTCTTTACGTACTGTACTATCGGTCTTCGGATTCCGAAGAGAGCCGGTTTTCCGGGCTTTTTCGCCCACTTCGGATTCCGAAGATGGCGCGTCACGATTCCGAAGAAGGTCGTCTTCTCCCTCTTCGGAATCAGGATTATCCACAGCCTGTGGATAAGTCGCGGGTTCCATCCATCCCTGCGCTGCGAGGCGTTCTGACAGGACCTGCAGCCGGCTCGGCAGTTCTCGCCCCCTGAGCAGCGGATCGTCAGTTACTTCCTTGATCGTATGGACGCCGACGCGCTGGATGGATTTGCTCGCGTGGGCCAGCGACTGACTGACCAGTTCCAGATAATCGACATCAAGCTGGATGGCTTCGTAGGGAGTGAGAGGTTCGTCGTGCAGGACATAGAGGTTGCCCTGGATGCGCCCCGTCCTCGGATCACGCCGGCGCCTCACCAGGCTGATCCATCGCGTAAGACGCAACAGGGTCAACGCGCGGGCGACTGTTTCATGGGATGCCTTCGCAGCACACGGCATTGAGGCCAGCCAGGGCGCAAGCTGATCATAAGTCGGGAGAGCGGTGATTCCGTCGTCGTTAAGCAGTAACCGGAAAACTTGCCAGGCGTTGCGTTCCAGCGGCGTCAGGCGATGGTCCGTGAGCAAAGCGCGCGGCACACTGTCATGGCGATTTCCGCTGAAAATGAACCCGTCAGTCTGGCGAGCCGGCGCTGGTTGGGCAGAAGATGATGACGGCTGCTGAACCTGTATTCGTTGAAGCGCCTGATCGAAAAGGTCGCCCAGCAATATGGGGCAGCTTGATCGGCGGGGCCTGTCCATGCTCAGATCAGCCCTTCATCGATCCACCTGCCGATGGCGCTCCAGATGACCGAGAGGGGCAGATTCATGCTTTCGGCAAGATCGGCAGCAACGCCAAGCATTGTCGTTTCGTCGGACAATGCCACTCCGCGCGCTTTGACGGTTTCCGACCATTGGTTCCAAAGGTCGGAATCCTGTTCCTCGGTCAAAACCGGATGGCGGCCTTTGCGTTTGGGCAAGCCCAGGACACTGCGACGTACGGCAATTTCCTGATGTGTGAGCCCGTAGAAATGACTCATGATTTCAGTGCTTGCGCCCAGCCGTAACAGCCGGTCAATTGTCTCGATCTCCTTTGCTACGTTGTCCACCTGGTCAAGTAACCGGCGCAGGACATCCCGATTAACTGTTACCGAGCACCAGGAGACCATGGCATTTGCGAGCACACTGGCCATGGCGGGATGTTTGAGTGCATCGAGATCCTCATCTTCAAAACCCATGGATTTGGCGCGGCGCAACTGGCCATTGCGTAAATCGTGGAGTGCCTGTGCGATGACTGCCTGGTTGAGAGGATGAGGATTCGACATGGCGCCTCCGTCATGACCCTGGAATGGCGCTATCGCCACCCATGACGCCAGCTTCGATTTCCAGCAATCGACGGGCGAGCCGCAGCAGGCGGTACAGTTTCACCAGGCTGCTGTCGCTGAGGACGTGGATGTCTTCCCGCGCAGGCGCGTGCGGCGTTGCCATTCCCAACAGCAGGACACCCAGATCTCCGGGCAACCGTGATGTGTCGATGTTCGTGTGGCTGATGTTGTCTGGCTGATAAGGTGCGCTCAGCACATGCAGCAATGCGAGAAGTGGCCGGGGAGCAGTCCTTGACCCGGACGAATCGCTTTCGAATGAGCATGTGAAGCCGATGCCATCATCGGACGCTACGATGTGCTGTCCCAGGTCGGCTTCACTGGCAATTTCCAGTGCGAACTGCGCAATATGCGTTCGAAGCCGTTCGGGGTCGTCCAGTCCGGGATCAATGTGCCACACGTCCGAGATCGGATAAAGGCTGCCGACCTGCACGGGGATGGATTGAAGGACATTGCTTTCGAAGTCGTTGTGCGTTTCTCCAGTGTGTTCGGCAATCAGGCGCTGGATCGACTGGAGGCGATCAGTTGTGGGAGCGGGCGAGACGATGTGCTCCTGAAGCAGCGTAGACTGTTTGCTTTCATCTTCCGGCTGATTGTCAGATGCGAGAGGCTCCGGGGCCGGCTGCGGCGCGCGGCCACGGTCCCCGCCAGACGAAGTCGGCGGGGTGAGCTCTGGTGTCGGCGCTGGGGATGTGAGCGGAGAAAGTTGCGCTGGCGCGGCCTGCGGCGATATTGCCGCATAAGGCGTGGCCGTCGGTGCCGTGGCAGGTTTACCGGTCAGAATTTGCCAGCGTTTTTCGGAGTCGACAATTTCGAGAGCGAGCGTGTCATAAACCACATCGAGCAGCTCGGCCATCTGGCCTATCAGTTCGTCCTGGACGCGCTGGATGCTGAAGTTTCCGGCAGGGCCATCGAAAACAGAAAGAACGTCCTGGAACAGTGTGGCGAAATCAACACCCACGTGCCTGGCAGCAGCGCGCGCCTCCCAGATTCGGGCGCCGGCCCTGCGCAAGCCTGTCAGTTGCTCGACCTGATGGCGGCCCAACCCTCCGTAGAGAACGTTCGGGATCGCCGGCAGGAGGTACTGGATGGCTTCCTGCATGCGACTGATGTGGGGCTGAGGCACAGGGTAGCCATCGGCTTTGAGGCGCCGGGCAAGCTCCGATTGCGACAGCGACTTACCATCTTCCTTTTCATAGAGTTCACGAACTTTTTCGACGCCGAGGGCGCGCTCAATGAACGACAGGCTGCCGTGCAGTTCGTTCTCTGCCAGATGTCCGGTCAGTGCGATAATCTCGCCGCGCTCAGGCCAGGGACGGAACAGGCAACCGATACGGAAGAAGCGTTCGTCCTTCGTCTCTGCCCATAGCTCGCGCAATATGGCCAGCCGGGTGTTGCCGCCGTTGCGAATGATGAAGTGGGCTGCGCCCGGTCGCCGTGTGATCGGCGGGGGAGCGTCCAGTCCCCGTTCGCGGATCGAGGCTTTGATTTCATCGTAGAGTGGGTTTCGGGTAAGGCGCGGATCAAGCTCGTACGGACGCAACTCGTCAAGGGTCACCACCATCGGCGTGTCTGCGACCGGATCGGTCAATACGCTGGCCACCGGACCTGTGCGGCTGAAGCCGTCGCTCATCAGCCTGGCAGCCATTTCCTGTTCGGAGATATCAGCCATGGCCGGTCTCCTTTCCAGCAGGGCGGGCGTCGACACACTGGCGCTTCGCGCGGCGTAACATGGCGCGCGCATTGCGCCCGGCGCGGTGATCGCTGGCCGTCGAACTCGTGAATATCGGTGGCAATCCCGGCTTGAGGAACTTGAGATGACCGCCCGCAGTGCGGGAAACGGCCCATCCTTCGCTCAGCGCATATTCAATGAGAGGCAGGAGCTGCTTGTGGCCTCGTGCAAGCTCATGGGCGTCCGACATAAGAATGCCTCCTCCCGATCTTGCCGGTGACCAGGCCGAAGCGCTCATGCCAGTGCGGGCATAACTCAGTAGCCAGGGCACGAACGATGTCCAGTGCGGCAGGGGCCATCCTGCCTGTCGGCCGCCGGTGCTCGACCCGGTGGACAGGCATGCTCCGGGTTGCCGCACGCGGAAAGGCTTCGATTGCCGGGACTTCGGTCTCCAGAACCTGGACGCCTGTCTGCTCACGGAACATCAGCCGCAATGTCTGCCGGATCAGACGGGCGTTGGACGAAACGGCGGGGACACGATTGATCAGCAACTGCAACGGCGGCGGCTCAATGCCCAGATGGCGGAAAGGGGCGATATCCTGGATGAGCTGCAGGGTGCCGCGCCGCATTTCCCGGGCAGCGAGAATTTCGGGCGTGACCGGTGAAACCGCCGACCTGGATGCGAGTACGGCCATTTCCAGAAGCACGCTGCGGGAACCCTGGGTGTCGATCAAGACCAGGTCGTAGTGCGGCTCGAACGCCGGCAGAAGGTTGCGCAGCCGCAACCTGCCATCCGGAGCATGCAACAGGAGGGTGTTCAACTGGCGGTGCTGGTCGTTGGACAGAATGATGTCCAGGCCTTCGATGGCCGTACGCGAAACCAACCGGGAAATCTCGCGCTCGTTGAAAGCCAGCAGCTCGTAGACGCCGCCAGGTGCGCGGTGAGCCAGTTCGTAGTACGACGAGAGCGTGGGCTGTATGTCGAGATCGAGAAGCTGCACCCGCAGTCCGGCGTCGGCGATGAAGCCACCAAGATTTGAGGCGATCGTCGTTTTACCGACACCGCCTTTTGTAGAGATGACGGAAATCACCTGCATGACTTGCTCCTCTTCGTAAAGGAAATGGGGAGCAGGCTCAGACGCGCTCTTTAAGGCGGTCGGTGATCCATTGGTCGATTTCGGCGGAATCCCAGCCCACGGCGCGAACGCCAAGCCGCATCGCCTTGGGAAACTTGCCTTCTTTCATGAGGCTGTAGATATGGGCGCGCTTGAAGCCCGTCTTTGCCTCAACTTCTGCACGGCGCAGTATGCGCCGCTCCGGTGCCGGAGCGGGATTCTGTTGAAACATGATGGTCACTCCTTGATGCTCGGTGGATCTTCTTGAGTCTGAACCTCATTAGAAGAGCGTCACCGTCAGAACACATCAAACAATAGGATCGCGCTGACCACCGCATTCGTGGGTTGCAATTAACCCGGTGACATTTCAGAAATCATCTTTGCCAGCTCGATCCATGGAAATGCCAATATTCGTAAATGCGACAGATTGATAAAGGGGAACGGAAGCGGATATCACTCTGCTTATTTGTTGAGCAGAGGAGTTCTGGCGTTTTTCGTCCTGGAGGTGACCAAAAAAGTCCGCCAAAATGCGCAGGCAGGTGTTGACATGCGGGCGCTACGCTTCAATCGGGGAAATCACGCGGCCTGTGTCAGGTGCCTGTCTTGCCCCTGGCTTCCTGCTGCTCATGAAGTGACTTTTTTTGTCGGATTGCAGACAAAAAAGCATGACGCCATTGACGGTGCCATGCCTTACTGTGGCGAGTCGAACATCAGTTGATGCCGATTCGGCCAATCTCTTGAGCGCGCTTTATAAAGCGTTCCAGTTCCCTGGAAGCAGCTTTCTCAGTCGTCACAATGAACGTCGCTGTATTGGGAACCTCGTCAGCAACCAGTCTGATGATGACATCCGGGTGGCTGTAGAGTGCAATCTGCGACTCCAGCCCAATCCCGATACCGTATCCTGCCGCGACGAGCATGATCATCGGTTCGTGACCAGAAACATACTCTGCTACAGACAGTGAGGGCGATGCGCCATCATTAAACCACCGACGAATGACATTGTGCCCACCCGCGCATCGTTCGGGATGGCAAAGGATCAAGGGATAGCGAATGGCTTCGCCCAGAGGGATCTTATCGAACGAAAGCAACGGGTGGCGAGTGGGAATTGCAATTGCGGGACGTTCGGCCCAGACCATCTCCTTCACGCATCCGTTGGTGGTTTCGCCGTCTACCGTGAAGCCGACGTCAATTTGATCATGACGAAGAGCCTGAAGCATTTCGTTGACCGTCATCTCGGCGATCCGGATCTCGGTGCGAGGTTCTTCTTCTCTGCAGCGGGCAAGCAACTGTGTAAGCCGGGGCTGCGCAAGACCATCAGCCAGGCCTATTCGCAATCTGCCGCGAAAGCCTTGTGATGCCGAGGTAACGCGTGTCTGGGCGCTGTCCATGAAAGCAAGCATGCGGCGCGCTTCTTCACGGAAAACTTCGCCTGGCCAGGTAAGCCGTATTCGACCTTTGGCGCGATCAAGAAGCCTGACGCCAAGCTGGTTCTCCAGATCCTTGATGGCCCGCGATAACGGCGAGGGTTCGATATGGACCCTTGCTGCGGCGCGAGCGAAGCTCTGCTCTTCGGCGACGATCAGGAAATAGTGCAGGTGTCGTATCCTCATGGTGTTTCTTCCTTCGGTTGTTGGAATGATTTTCCGGCAGCGGACAGAACACTTTGATTCGAGCTTGAAAACGAACCGGATAAGACACCACGATGAGAAGGCCTCCCATGCCTGGATAGTTCGACCATTAACAACCGAACGTTGCTCACCTCTTGCATCTGGGACAAACGGATAAACGAGTCGGCGTGCCTTCTGAATGATCGTACAACGGTTGACCGAACTTGCCATGAGGCGAAGGTTCATGTGCACACGCGGTCAGCAGTTGATCACTGATCTGGTGCTCACGAACGGCAAGGCCTCGTACAGATGGCCTGCCCTGAACAGGTTCTGCGTTGCATTCAGAAGTGTGGCACTGTGAGGCGGTGAGCGCGTGCCAGCTGGCGCTCTGCCTGGCCGTTAAGCTCGGAACTCTTTAATATGAGCTTAGCTTGTACTGACTGTTCCCTGACGCGATGGCACTGGATGCTGTGAACAGGTCTTTGGTGAAGACAGGCGTTTCCAAATATTTGCGAAAAGGGATGTCGGTCAACACGAGAACCACGGTCAGATTGACAGATGATCATCCTCGTGCCACAGGGCCGCAGATGGCCGCTTTTGAGTTGAAGCCAGCCCGAATAGCCGGGACGGCCTTCCCATTGCTGCGACCAGAACAGAAGCTATGACAGTCAAGGGAAGGCGACGGCGGTAGCCAGGAGCGCCATACAGCCAGTAAACGAATGATTATCGCTGTTCAGGCGTCACACGCAGGCCGTGGTTGCCGCGGTAGCCGGGGGATTTGGGAGAGTCCCAGCCATTTAGTAGTGCTGAGTCCGGGCGGTAAATCTCTATGCCCAATGGTCGGCATACGGACCGCGTATCCTGGGCTTCATTTCCCCACATCGGCAGTGATAGATCTCCCCCAGGACAAGTGGAAATAGCGCATAGCAGGTCGATTTCGGCAAAGAATTCCAGGTAGTCGCCCTGGCGTGCCGGGCAGGCTTTCATGAAATATTGATCGTTGTCGTTGAGCCCTGTGCACTGGAAAACATTCATCACGTCATGCACATCAAACTCCGTCAGGCCGAACGGCAGCACCGCACGGGTGAGATTAGAGTGGCAATGGAAGTCGAAATCTTCGTCAGTAAGCAAACGATTTACGTAGGGGTCGCAGCGGGTTCCCAGCAGGTCGTGCACTCGCCCGCCATCATCATCGACCCCATAGTCGGCCAGCGAGTCGGCGGTGATGGTGGCTATTGGCCTCAGGAACGGCAAGTTGGACCAGATGCGGTCGTAAGTGGACAGGTGAGCACGTTGTAGCTGACGGGTGCGCGCCACCCACATGCGTTCGCGAGGGTTGTGTCGATTCCAGATATTAAGATCGCCCACCTGTGGACCTTGCGGCGTAGTTATACGAAACAAGTGACCAGCCGGAACTTCCCAGGCATAACCGCTGCGTATCGGCACCAGGTAGCTTGAAAGCTGTTCGCGGTCACCCTCTGCAATAGCCTGATAAAAGTTGCGGTCTACGTCCAGCGCGGACCCTTTGGTACTCTGATAAGCTGCCGGATAGGAAGACATAGTTACTCCATTTCAGTAGAGACGTTATTAAAACGCTGCATCAGCTGTTGCTCAGAAAAGTCGAGGTATTCCTGCAACGCCGAGCAGGCGTGTGATTGCCGCTGGTCGGCCAGTAATTGCCAGACTGCCCGGTCACGGGCGATCCATGGTTGCTGAAACGCGCGCTCGTCTGCGCCGCTGGCAAACAGCAGTCGCAGTTGAGCCAGCAACACGCTGAAAAAATCATTGAAGCGGCGACATACCAGCATTTGCACGATAGCCTGATGAAAACGCAGGCTTTGGGTGCCGACTTCTCGCCATTTCTCCTGCTGAGCGGCTTGCTCGGCCAGGGTGATGTGCTGCAACATGCGGTGCAGATGAAAGTCGCTGACCACAGTCGTGCTGGTAATGGCGAGTACCTCCAGATGGCGGCGGGCTTTGTAGATATCCCGAACATCCCGCTTATCCATCTCGCGCACGAATACCCCTCGGTTTTGGTGATAATTCACCAGTCCCTCACCGTGTAGAAAGCGTAGCGCTTCCCGCAAGGTGTTGCGCGATGCCCGACACAGCGCCGCCAGCTCGATTTCCGCCAGTGGCTGGCCGGCGCGCAGGTTCCCGTTGATGATGTTCTCCCGCAGGAGAATAGAGATTCGCTCGAATGCGGGCAGCGTGGTGTCGATGTCTCCCGGGATATCGATAATCAGGCCGCATTCGCGCGTCGGTTGTTTCATGTTCATGCCTTATCAGGAAGAAATATCGCTGAGGAACCGGTCGATACGGGCATCGTGCATTTGCCTGATCTCAAGTGGTGATGCGTCGATCACCACTCGACCGTTCTCCATGAACACCACGCGATCGGATACCGTGAAGGCGAACTTCATTTCGTGCGTGACAATCAGCATGGTGATGCCTTCTTCTGCCAGCTTCGTAATCACGGTCAGCACTTCCGACACGCGTTCCGGGTCAAGTGCAGAGGTAGGTTCGTCGAACAGCACCACGCTGGGCTTCATGACCAGTGTGCGGGCAATCGCCACCCGCTGCTGCTGGCCGCCGGACAACTGATGGGGATATTTATTGGCATGCTCCAGCATCCCGACCTTCTCCAGCATGGCGATGCTACGCTGGCGGATGCCGGCCACAGTGTCTCTGTTGTGCAAGCGAGGTGCCAGCATCAGGTTTTCCAGAACGGTTTTATGGGGAAACAGGTTGAAGCCCTGAAATACCATTCCCAATCGAGTAATGTGGGTACGGTATTCCAGTGCGTTTTCCCTCTGTCCCGCGTAGATGAACTCGTGCCCCAGGAGCCGTACTGAGCCTTTGTCCAGCTTCTCCAGTCCGTTGATAGTTCGGATAAGCGTCGTCTTGCCGGAACCCGAAGGCCCTATGATCGACACCACTTCGCCGGGCTTCACCGCCAGATTGACGTCGTGGAGCACCGGTTTGCCGTTGAAGCTCTTGTGGATATGCTGCAGTTCGAGAATCGGCTTAGCGGATGGACTGGCGGAGTAGCGCTTTCCTGGCGCCAGGGGCGGCACTGCAGCGCGTTCTCTGGAGGCATCGAACGGGCGGAGTGTCTTGCGCTGCACGTCGATGTGCCGCTCCAGCCAGCCCATAAATCTCTCGAACAGGGTGACAATCAATATGTAGTAGCACGCCACCGCAAGCAGCGTCTCGATCACCTTGAAGTTTTCTGTATATAGTCGCTGCCCGACCATCAGGATTTCTGACAACGAAATCACCGAAACCAGCGAAGTCAGCTTGACGATGGTGATGAATTCGTTGGCCAGGGTCGGCAAGGCGATGCGCAGCGCCTGCGGAATGATGATATGCAGGCGGATGTGAGAGGTGAGCAGTCCCAACGCACGCCCCGCCTCGAACTGTCCTTTCTGCACCGACAGCAGGCCACCCCGGTGGATTTCCGCGATATATGCCGTTTCGCTGATTACCAACGCCAGTAGACCGGCACTGAATGGATTTGACAGCAGCCCAGCGGTAAACGGAAATATCTGCGGCAGGTTGAAGATAAAGATCAGCAGCACCAATAGCGGCAGACTGCGGAACAACCAGATGTAGAGAGAGGACAGCCGCTGCACTGCGGCTACCCGGGATTGTTTTCCCAGCGCCACCAGTAAACCAAGTATAATTCCCGCCACCCAGGTCAAAATGCTGAGCTGAACCACCAGCCAACTGGCGCGCCAGAAATCAGCGTAGCTGAAGAGGCTAACAAAGTAAGACCCATCAAAAGTCATGCAGCCTCCAGTTAAAGCGTGCCAGCCAAAGCCTGCTCAACTTCCTGCGCGCTGGGCATCTGTAAATTATATTTTTCGAGCAATTGTCCGTAGCTGCCGTCGTTGGTCTTCTGAACGAGAGCGTTTTTCAGCGCCGTCAGTAACTCTGAATTCTTTTTATCGACTGCCAGTCCCACCACCACCGGGTATATGATCCTGGTGGAGGAGATTTTCAGTCGGCCACCCGTTTTCTCAACGCTGGCTTTAGCAACAGCAACATCTTCGTACTGCACATCCACGGCACCGGACATCAGCGCCTGAGTAGCCTCTGGCGAGGTTGGAAACTCCATTACGGTGATCGCGCCCGCGCCGTGTTCCTGGCAGTAGCTGGCAGATACTTTGTTCAAACGGGCGATCCAGGCGCCACCTTTGATTGAAGCTACACGCTTGCCACACAAATCCTCCGGCTTCTTCGGCGCGAAGCTGCCGCTGGCGGGCACCAGAAACGCGCCGCCTGTTTTCATGTAGGGGAGAAACGCGACCTGTTGGGCACGTTCGGGGGTTACATATAGCGTAGAGGCTACTGCGTCGAACTTTCTGGATTTCACTCCGAGGATCAGGCTGGTAAACCGGGTGTCCTTGACCTCTAGCCTGAGGTGCAGCACTCCTGCGAGCATGCTCATTAATTCAACATCAAAGCCGGCTGGCTGGTTATTCTGCAAATAGTTGTATGGAGGATAGGTCAGGTCCGAACCAATGGTCAGTGCGCCTGGCTCAAGCGTACGGGCGTAACCGGCGGCCGACATCAAAAGTGGCAACGTGAAAAGCAAACTTTTTATTGCAGTCTTCATAGCGCTTCTCCCAATTATTGTTCAACAATGTCTAAGCATAATTGATGCCAACGCTTTCAATAATTGAGCCGCATACTGACAGGGTTCGTTCCTGGACATGAGCGGATTATCTGTAACGCAGGACGAATGAACTGTTATGGTGCGATAGATGCACCATGATGCGTTGCTGGTTTTATTTGAGGGCAATCAGTGCGCTGGGTGGGGTGGCACATTTTGTTTGCAACACAGCCAACCGTAACTGTCCCATTCCTGCTGGAAACCCAGGTCAATAAAGCTGGGGCGAAGCACGCACGGGGAAGCGATTTTCAACCCTTGAGGTGTTTTGCACCGCTGGTAGCAATACACCGGGCTGGTTCATTCATTCCGTCGCGCTCGGACGCCTTTTCGCTTGTCGGCGATATTGAGAAGCCGCCTGAAGGTTGGACATTCCATATGCGACGGCGCCGGGCAATCGGCGACGTGACGCAGGGTATCGCGCAACGCTACCAGCTCACGGATTTGCAGATCGAGTTGGTCTGCTTTCTGATGAAGTACAGAGCGCGGTAAATCTGGCTCTCCATCCTCCCCAACATGACTGGCATTGCTGGTTATGTATTCGCCATCATCATTCTGACGCCAAGCTACCAGCTTTTCCAGGCTGCCAATACACCACCTCTTTGGCAGACGTTCCCAAGGTCCATGGACACACAGTCTCTGGGCTACTTAGCGTGTCGCGCAATATTGGTCTGATCGCAGGTGCTTCTGTTATGGGCGCTGTCTTCGCCTTTGGTGTCGGGTCGAAAGATTTTATTCAGGCATCCCCGATAGCTATCGCCGAGGGGATGCGACTGACCTTCCTGTCGGATAGTGGGTTGATGTTCATCGGAGGCTGTGTCGTTTTCGCAGGAGGTATTAGAAGTGTTGCATGGCCTGCGGACCGGGATTAGCCTGTTCCTCAGCATTGCAGGAAGCTCGAAGGTCGGTTCATCAGAAGGCATGCCACCCTGATGAAGAAGTGTGCTGATCGTGGATTTTTTCAGCACTCGGTAGCACTCGATGGAAAAAGAATGGTGTCAAGACTTGCCATCGCGAAAGAATAAGTCCATAATCGTGTCCATTCCTGTTACGGAATGCGTGGAAACTCTTTATTAATCAAATGGTTATGGGCTTGGTTCTAGTCCCGTTTCCCGCTCCAAATTTTCTTCCATCTCTTATTTATCCACAGTGCAATCCAGCGCCGGGGATGATTTTCGTTTGGTCCGCAGAAATACTGTGAACAGAGTTATCCACAGGTTGTCGTTCCGTCAC
>OJKH01000526.1_pt1 | contig 14576 bp, 16 predicted proteins | sample 1596471 | NCBI WGS metagenome assembly OJKH01 (sample SAMEA4350108, study PRJEB24818) | metagenome | biome: human; feature: gut; material: faeces | place: Denmark | collected 2013-09
TTATCGTTCGTCGCGTCACTTACATGACGCTGAAACGGCTGGTTGAGCGTTACGCAGAGTACGATCAGACTGGCTTCCTGGCCTTCCACCGCTTCGACTGCGTACTGGAAGATACTGGCGCGATTAAGGCGCTGGTGGGTAAACCGGCATCTGGCGGCTAAGGCAATAATCAGCTTCAACCTCCACCGCTCCGGCGGTTTTTTTATGCCCGCAGTTCGCTGCGGGCCAGGGAAAATACATGAGCACAACGATTGAGATGTTGCGGGCGCAGTGTCGGATCGATATTGACGATGCAACCGAAGATGAACTGCTGACGCTGTATTTCACAGCTGCTCGGCGTCGCGCAGAGAACTTCATTAATCGGAAACTGCATGAAGACTCTGTGCCTGATACCGATCCAGACGGGTTAAAAATTGCTGACGATATCCTCCTGGCGCTGATGCTTCTTGTTGGGCATTGGTTCAACAGCAGGGAAGAAGCTTCCGATGTAAATAAAATGAGCATCCCCTTCGGCTTCACTTCGTTGCTTGAACCCTACCGATATATCCCACTTTGAGGTGATTTATGGCCTGTGAAGGGTGTCTCCGTCGGCGTGAATGGTTAAAAAAGTGGACGAAAATAGCCTATGAACGAGCAACTGGTAAACGCGCTGATAGCAGCGCTGAGAGAACAAACAGCAGCACAGCGAGAGCAGACGGAAGCGATAAACCGCCTGGCTGAGTCTAACGTCGCCCTGTCCGATGTAATTATCCAGTCGCTTGCCGGCGATCTCGATGAGGCGCCAGAGCAGCAAACCTATCTGAGCGGGAAACCCAGGGGGTGATATGCAGGCCGGAAAATTGCGTCACAGGATCACCCTGCAGGAGCCGGTAAAAGAACAGAACCCGACAACGGGAGCCGTGATTAATACCTGGCGCGATGTCGCAACCCTTTGGGCCGAAGTCGCTCCTTTATCCGCACGTGAGTTTATCGCCGCCCAGGCCTCTCAGGGCGAAGTTACCACACGGATAACGATTCGTTATCGTGAGGGCGTCACCCGCAAACATCGGATCCTGTTTCGTGGCCGCATCTACAACATTGAGGGCGTTTTACCTGACCCCCGGAGCGGCAGGGAATACCTGACACTACCATGTTCAGAGGGGGCTAACGATGGCTGATGGCGTAGAAGTAAACCTGACCGGCCTCGATTCCGTCCTGGGGAAACTGGATGCCGTCTCACAGGTCACTCGCGATAAATCCGGTCGTGCAGCGCTGCGTAAAGCGGCAAACGTCATCAGGGACAGAGCGCGCAATAATGCCGCGCGGGTTGATGATCCTCTCACCAAAGAGGCTATCTACAAAAACATTGTGGTCAGCTTCAGCAGCAAGGCGTTTCGCAGAACCGGCGATCCAACGTTTCGTGTCGGGGTGATGGGCGGCGCCAGGCAATACGCCAATACAAAGGCCAACGTCCGAAAAGGCAGGGCGGGTAAAAGTTTTAACACTGCCGGAGATAAAGGTAATCCCGGCGGGGATACCTGGTACTGGCGATTCCTGGAGTTCGGCACAGAACATGCTGCAGCGAGGCCAATAATTAGGCCTGCACTGAATGGGGTCGATGCCGATGTGATTAACGTTTTTGCTTTGGAGCTGGAAAAGTCCATCGATCGCGCTGTACGACGGGCGGCAAAAAAAGGAACTCCGGTATGATTGCTCCAATATTTGCAGTTTGCGCAGCCAGCCAGGCAGTCAGGGATTTGTTAGGTTCTACTCCCGTGCGGCTTTATCCGTTCGGTATGCAGGACGACAATATCGTTTATCCCTACGCAGTCTGGCAAAACGTAGGTGGCTTCCCTGAAAATTATCTAAACCAGCGGCCAGATGCAGATCACTATTCTCTGCAGGTTGATGTCTATGGCGATACTGACACCGACGTGATCGCTGCTGCCCGTGCTTTACGCGATGCAATTGAGGGCAAGGCCTATATCACCCGATGGGGTGAACAAAGCCGCGATCCTGAAACAATGCGATACCGCTATTCCTTCGATGTTGACTGGATAACGCCCAGATAACCAACAACCCCAAACTGACCCGCCTTGTGCGGGTTTTTCTTTTATGGAGACAAAACATGTCTGTATTAACGCAAGGCACGCAATTTTTTGTGCTCAAGTCTGGCGTGGTCAGCGAGGTTGAATGCATCACCAGTTTCAACCCCGGCGGCAACCCTGCCGATCAGATTGAAGATACCTGTCTGAGTGAGCGGGATTCCAGAACCTACAAAAAGGGGCTTAAAACGCCTGCGGCCGCAACCGTCGGGCTTAACGCTGATCCGACGAACGCCAGCCACATTATGTTGCATGGCCTCGCTGAAGCGAATGACCAGACGCCGTTAACTTTTGCGGTTGGCTGGTCAGATGGAACCAGTGTCCCGACAGCCGCCGCTTCTGGCGCTGAGGATGCTGTTGATGGCCTGGTACTGCCATCGGATCGCACCTGGTTCATTTTCCAGGGTTACGTTTCCGATTTCCCGTTTGATTTCCAGGGTAACGCTGTTGTGACGACCTCCGCCACGATCCAGCGGTCTGGCTCTTCCGTATGGGTGCCGAAGGCCGCAGCGTAATTAATATGCCCGGTTATCCGGGCTTTTCTATTCAGGAGCTGAAATGCAACTTACTCTCGATACGTTAAAAGAAACCGGTGCTTTTACCGGGCGTCCCGTGGAAAAAGAAATTAAGTGGAAAGGCCGTGACGGGAAAGAGCATATCGCAACCGTCTATGTGCGCCCGATGGGCTACCACACCACTAAAGCTGAACTGCTGGCGTATAACGGGAAATCGGACCCGATTGCTGAGCGCATTGCGGCGCATATTTGCGATCAGGACGGCGCCCCAGTGTTTACCGCGGCTGACATTCTTGGAACTGCTACCCCGGATCGTGGGGCGCTGGACGGTCCGATCGTTATGGCCCTCCTGGCTGCAATTCATGATGTAAACGAACTGGGAAAGACTACGAGCTAACCGGCGAGGATGAATTCTGGTGCGAACTGGTGATGAACGGCATCGGCGGCCGCACCATCGCAGAGGCTCAGGAGCGGATGAGTCGCAGGGAATTTCTGGTTTGGCTCAAGTACCGTGAGAAGTACGGACCGCTCAATATCATGATGCGTACCGAGTGGGGGGCTTCGCTGGTGGCTTCTGTCCTGGCTAACATCAATAAGGCAAAGAACACGCCGCCGTTCAAGGTAAGTGACTTTGCACCGCACATCAACGAAGCGCCATTATCTCTGGAAGAAGCTATGAAAAGTTGGCAGTGATGACTTTTAAATCGCTGCAGTGATCACTATCATCAGTACGACAATAACCACTGGGATAGGGATATGAAGAAAATAGCGATTATGTTATTTGCATTATTGTTAACTGCGTGCGCAGCAAATCCACCTAGCCAAGTTCAGTTGCATTCGGCTGATTATGGAGTGTTACCGGATAACTATCAGCAGCAGATAAAGGATTGGTGGGGAAGGATGTTAAAAGACCCATATTCTGCTCATTATACTTTTGGTACACCAGAGAAAGCATGGTTTAAGGATGGCATTTTAGCTGAATCAGGTGGGGCTATGCGATATGGATGGCTTATTCCGATAACCATTAATGCTAAAAACTCCTATGGTGGATATACAGGTGCTGAAGCACATACTATTTTTTACTCCCATGGGAAAATAGATTCCGCTGATGCTCAGGTGAATGCGGGCTATACGGGAAAAGTTAAATAATTTTAACCAATATATAAACAAACCAAAACCTCGCTTCGGCGGGGTTTTTTGTTGCCTGGAGAAAATTAAATGGCTGGCAAGTCCCTCGGTACGTTAACAATCGACCTGATCGCTAAAGTAGGTGGATTTGTTCAGGGCATGGATAAAGCCGAAAGATCTTCTCAGAAGTGGCGCGACCAGGTAAAAAAAGACGCTAAAGAGGTAAGTTCTTCAATCATTGCTGTGGGGGCTGCAGCGGCTACCGCAGCTGTTGGTATTGGCGCTGCTGGTTTAGCCATTGTCAAAAATACAGCACAGCAGGTAACAGAGGCAGACCGCTGGGCAAAATCTCTTAAAATGTCCACCCAGGATTTGTTATCCTGGCAATATGCTGCTGAACAAGCTGGTTTAACCGGTGACAACATAGCCGATATTTTCAAAGACATTAATGATAAGGTCGGCGATGCGGTCCTGAATAAATCAGGTGAGGCTGCTCAGGCGCTGGATACTTTGGGGCTTTCAGCTCAGAAGCTGGCTCAGCAATCCCCAGATAAGCAGCTGATGGCAATCAGTGAAGCATTACAGAAAATCCCCACTCAGGCCGGGAAAACCAATATTCTCGAAAGCCTGGGTAATGACCTGTCAAAAATGCTGCCGTTGTTCGACAACAACAACGAGAAGCTGAAACAATTTATCCAGTTATCAAAAGATTTTGGTGTCGCACCACCGCAAGAAGATATTGATAACCTTGTTAAGGTTAATCAGTTCTTTCAGGATATAGAGACTAGCGCCCGCGGTCTTAAAATGGAAATTGCTTCGGGGCTGGCTAAGGTTGACCTTACACCATTGCAGGATGGGCTTGATGATATTCGTGACGTCTTCACCGATCCTGCTGTTCTTCAGGGGCTATCAGACCTGGTTGGTGAAGCCATAAGCCTTGCCGGGGTTGTGGGGCGTATTGCTGGTGGCCTGGAGGCCATTGCAACTTATACCCGCTCTCGTATCGGTGCTGTATCTGGTAATTATAACGCTGCTGATGAAAGTGATATTGCACAGCGCATTGAATTCCTTAACAAACGAGGGAATCAAAGTAAGGAACAAAAAGACGAATTAGACTTTTTAACTAAACGTCTTCAATTTCTTCGCGCGATAAAGTCAAGCATGACTCCGGAGCAGGTAGATAGAGGAGCGAAAGGGATCACATCTCTACTTTCTGATCTTGGCATTGACACTTCTAAAGATAATGATTTTTCGTTGGGCAAAGGGGAGTCTAACCAGAACCAGCCAAAACCAAAACCAAAAAGCAATCCTACTGACAATGCTTTCAAAAATAGACTGCTTGATTTACAAAAGCAGGCCGCCCTAATTGAAACAACAGGTAAAAAAACTGCAGAAGTAACCGAACTGGAGAAGATTAATTTTGATATAACCAGCGGAAACCTGAAAAAATTATCAGAAGGGCAGAAGGAACAACTCCGAACTGCGGCTAAAATCCTTGATTCCAAGAAGGAAGAGTTACGGCTTAATCAGGAAAATGCGAAAGTAGCCGAATATGTTTCCGGCTTAGAAAGACAGAATAAGTTAGCGCAGCAAGGATTTGATAATGAAATTGTTGGCCGTTATTTTGGTAGTCGTGAGCGATCACGCATGCAGGATAATAATGATATACAGCAGGATTTTGCTTATCAACAGGATGAACTTTTAAACCAACTCCAATCTGGAGATATAGACCAAGGTCTTTACAATAAAAAGAAAGAAGCATTACAGAACTCTCTTGATGAGAGGCTTAAAATACAGGAGGAATATTACAAGAAGCAGGATGAGTTACAAAATGATGGTGCTGCTGGTTTTATATCAGGACTAGCAACGCAAATAGAAGCATCAATGGATTTATACACCAACATGCAGCAGGTTGGTGCACAGGCATTTAGCACCTTAACGGATATGATTATTAACTGGGCAGAAACCGGAAAGTTAAATGTTAAAGATTTTGCTGCGACGTTTCTGCAATCTGTTGGTAGCACACTTCTTTCTTATGCTGCTGCCCAAGTTGCAATGGCGGGTCTGCAGGCCTTTACAGCAATGATCGGCGTGCCGTTTGTAGGCCCCGAAATAGCAGGACCGGCAGCAATAGCCGCAACTGCGGCTGCTGGAGTACTGGCGATAGGTGTTGGTACAGCCCTTCAGGGCCAGGCTCATGACGGAATCGACTCTGTGCCCGAAACAGGAACCTGGCTCCTGCAGAAAGGTGAGCGCGTTACGACAGCTAAAACCAGCGCCAAACTGGATGCCACTCTGGATCGAGTAGCAAACCAGTCAACAGGCGGCGGCGCGATTTATTCGCCAAATATCAACATTCCCATAAATGGCAACCCGTCTGATGCGACGGTTGCCCTCGTGCGCAAAGCTGCAGCTGAAGGTGCTGAGCGCGGCTACCGAAAAGCTGTCAACTCGGTGACTACCGGGCAGGGTGATCTACACAGGGCACTTATGGTGAAAACCAACTCGGGGAGGAAAATTCGCTGATGGCAATCACCACGACACTTTACTACCCCGCTGATGTTCTCCCTGGGCCGTTGAAAGACGGCTTTGGAATGAAGCCGAAATCCCCGGTAAAAATCACCGAGCTCGTAACGGGGCGTAAAAGAATACGACGTGGCTATACCTCTGTTCCTACGGAAACAGATGTAGCCTGGATTTTTACTGACGCGCAGGCCCAGGCTTTTGAGGCATGGTACCGGGATGTTCTTAAAGACGGCAGCGCCTGGTTTAACATGCCGCTACTGACGCCAGTGGGGCAAAAAAATTACGTTTGCAGGTTTAACGATATTTATGAGGGGCCTACGCCTGAAGGAGGCTTGTACTGGCGGTATTCAGCATCCCTTGAGTTATGGGAACGGCCGCTGCCGGCGGTTGGCTGGGGAGAATATCCGGAGTGGATTGTGGGGAGTTCGTTACTCGATATAGCTCTGAACAGGGAGTGGCCTAAACATGACAGCGATTAACCGCCTTTATGCGTCCTCCGGGTCGGAGGTCATCATTGGTACGTTGCAGATCGATATTGGCGGCCAGACGCATTATCTGTGTGAGGGGTACGAGGACATTACGGCGGTTACCGAGAGGGGCGAAACCGTAACGTTTATTGCCTGTGCCATTGTCCTATCCCTTCCTGCCAGAAACGAAGACGGGACGCAGGACCTGAAGTTTATGCTGTGCAACATAGACGGCGTTGTATCCACGGCTATTCGCAAGGTCATTGATGCCATATCCACTGCCAGCATCACATTCAGGAAATACATTTCCACTGACCTTACCGCGCCAGCGGAGCCGCCTTACGTCATGCCGGTTAAAGGAGGCTCCTGGACACCGCTGACTGTAAACGTCACTGCTGGTTTTAAAAATATGCTCGATTATGCCTGGCCACGTGACAGGTACACGTTGACGTACTTCCAGGGTCTTCGTTACACACGATAGGTATCCCATGATCAACATTGATAAATACCTAACCGTCCGCTGGCAGATGGGCGGCCGCACTTTTCCTGTTCTCGACTGCTACGGCATTGTACATGAGGTCCGCCGGGACCTCGGATTGCCTGAATGGCCTGCGTTTGAAGGTGTGATAAAGGATGGCGATGAAATGCATATTGCCTGCAATAACTTCCGTCAAAACGTAGTGCGGTGCGAACCCTGCCCGGGTGCGGTTGCCGCCTGCTATATGGGAAATATGATCGGCCACCTTGGTGTTGTCGTCGAAATGGAGGGAGCGCTTTACGTTATTGAATGCAATCCCCGGCGCAACGTAACCATTCTTCCCCTGGCGCGTTTTGAACGTCAGTTTCTGAAAGTGGAGTATTACCAGTGACAATCCGCCTTTACCCGTCGCGTTTGCCTGGCGAACCGCTGGAGACGCATGAACACCGGGATACGACCATACATGACTGGATGCTCCAGCATGTCGATAACTACCGTAACGATATGGTGCAGCGTGTTACGTTTGAGGTGAATGGTAAGCCGGTCCCACCGGCAGAATGGCCTTTATGCTTTATCAGTGCTGAGAGTGATGTAAAAGTTTACCCGATCCCTGGTGAGGGAGTGACGGCAACTGCTATCGCTGCCTGGGCGGCGGCGGCCATAGCTGCAGCTTCGGCTGTGTATGTGCTGATCACCATGTCGAACATGGATAAAGGCGGCTATTCATCCTCCAGTGGTCTGGGGCTGGATTTAAACCCAGCCCGCGCGAACCAGGCGAAACTTGGAGACCCAATCCGCGAAGTGTTTGGCCGTTGCCGTATCTATCCAGATTATGTCGTACAGCCAGTGACGCGCTTTAATCCTGATGATCCAACGCTAATGACTGTCGAAATGATGGTTTGCCTTGGAAAGGGGAATTTCGCGTTTACGAATGGTGATATCCGTGTGGGTTCAACACCTATTTCAGCATTAGGGGACTCGTTCAGTTACAACGTTTATTCACCAGGAGCAGATGTTTCAGGAGATCGGCGAAGTGAAAACTGGTTCAACTCGACAGAGGTAGGTGGTACTTCCAGCGGGAGTGGGCTTGATATGGCCCAGACCTCGCCAGATTCGACAGATATCAACGCCGACAGTATGACCGTTTCTGGCGCATCCGTGACGTTTAACGGGCTGGATGATGGCAACGATGATGACGATGAAGGCAATGCGTTGCCTGAGTCGTGGGTTGAGGGGGCCATTGTTACGATCGTCGCCCCGATGAATTTTCTGGTTTCAACCTCGTCGGGATATAGCGTTCTCGCCAGTAACTCTCTGGGTGAAATTAATCCCTATCCGGGTATGCCGGTTACCCTGGAAATTAACGGCACTGAATACGAACTGGTTATTGCAACTTATACGGCAAAGCAGGACGCGATACCCGGGGTGGGTGGAAATGCGGCCAGCCTGAAAGCAAATGCCTCCCCATCAACATATGATTACTCCGGTACCGGCCAGACTTTTACGATCACCTGGCAGGGACATGAGTACACTATTTCCCTCGTTGCAGACTATGTGAATATGCCCGGCCTGCTGGCGGTGATAAACGATGGCCTTACCGGGTCAGGATTACTGGCGCAGGATAGCGGCGGTGTTGTGCTGATTGCTGAGGCATCAAGCCCCTGGCTCGGAGGAAACATTACCTCATCATCGCTACCGGTAGCCGTTTTTGGCGACAGTCCTGTATTTACCTCCGGCACCGCGTCCAGCGGAGGCAGTCCGGCAATAACTGCTAACGTTACGCTGGCGTATGGGAGTGCAACCGGAGTGGCATTTTCCGGGATACCGGAGGGAACACAACGCCTGGCGCTGGCTCACCGTGGCAACGAGTACCGCATTGCGGATGCGGACGGTACGACCGCAACGGTTCAGCGGCTGATTGATGGAGTGGTTGATCCTTCCTGGTCTGGCTTCTCACCCCGCACGATGATTGACTATCAGGCTACAGGGATCAGCGACAACAATACCTGGATGGGACCGTTCCTTGCCTGCCCGGAATCTGAAGTGGTGGACGCATTTGAAGTGAATTTTTCATTTCCTTCCGGTATTTGCGGATTCGACAGCAAAGGCAAAAAACGCATCAGGCATTGTGAGTGGGAAATACAGTACCGTGTTTATGGATCTGGCTCTGGCTGGACGAGCAGGCAGGGGGTTTACGCGCTTAAAAATATCAACGGGTTGGGTTTTACAGAGCGTTTTGATCTCTCTTCTCCTGGGCTGGTTGAGGTGCGCTGCCGCCGCCGCAATGAGCAGGGTAGCAATAACGCGCGTGACTCGATGTACTGGCAAGCGTTGCGTGGTCGCTTGTTGGCTCGGCCAACATCCTATGCTGGCGTCACCCTGATGGGGATTACGGTTGAGACGGGGGGCAAATTGGCGGCTCAGTCTGACCGGCGCGTAAACGTTGTGGCCACGCGCATTTATGACTCTGGCGTAGCCCGTAGTATCTCTGGTGCGCTTTATCACGTCGGCCGTTCTCTTGGTATGGAAATGGATACTGAGGCAATAGATGCCCTGGAGCAGACTTACTGGACCCCGAATGGTGAGTATTTCGATTTTGCCACCGGTGACAGTATTTCCGCGCTGGAAATGCTTCAGAAAATCGCTGCAGCCGGAAAGAGTTATTTTCTGCTAAACACCCAGTCTGTTGCATCAGTGGGTCGTGAAGGTGTTAAACCCTGGACCGGGGCTATCACCCCTCACGAGATGGTATCCGAGATGCAGACCGATTTCGTCACGGTGACTGACGACGATTACGATGGTGTTGACGTAACCTATATCAACGGCTCGACCTGGGCAGAAGAGACGGTGCAATGCCGTCTGCCTGGCAACCCAACGCCGCTGAAAATAGAGGCATACCGGGCTGATGGGGTAGGCAATCCTGATCACGCATATCAGATTGGTATGCGCCGACTCAGAAAATACCAGCTGCAGCGCATGACGCATAAAACGACGACGGAACTGGATGCGCTCTGTTACAACGTCGGGGATCGTATTGTGTTGACCGATGATATCCCTGGCAGCAACACCATTTCGTGTTTGATTGAGTCGATGACTACTGCTGGTGGGGTGACCACATTCGATGTGTCGGAGCCGCTGGACTGGACTTTTGCAAATCCACGCGTCTATCTGCGTTATCAGGATGGAAAAGCATCACGGCTGTTTGAAGCATCACCCACAGGCGACAACTATCAGGTATCCGTCCCGTATCAATCTGAGTTCGCCGATATCCTGCTGGATGATCCGATAATTGAGCCTCCCCGGTTAATTTTCTGTAGTTCTGAGAGCGACCTGTATCACGCCATTGTGTCCGAGATAGTGCCGCAGGACGATGGAACCTGCGAGATAACTGCCCGGCAATACCGCGCTGAATTTTATGACTACGACGACGCCACATACCCCGGCGACGCTGCTTAATACCAAAAAAATCCCTTTCAACTTTTCTTTCGCTCAAACCCTCGTTTGGGCGAAGTGCCTTTTTGGAGCAAATAAACATGGCCGAACTTAACCCGCCGCTGGGCACGACGACGCCTGAAATTTTCCTGGAAAACGTTAAGCGCGTAGAACGATTAGTGAACGGCCCGGCGGCCACCGTCCCCGATCGCGGCGGCGACCCGCTGGACTCCTGGCGCCTGATTATGGCAAAGGTCGCGGATGTCCTGGCCGCGTATCAGGAAAATGGCGGTGTGCTGGTGTTCGCTGATGAACAGACGCTGCTGGCCTATACGCCGGATAAACCGAACGTGCTGGCTCTGGATAGCGCGACTGGCGCTTACTGGTTCTGGGACGGGACGGCATGGACGAGAAACAGATACCAGTTCGGTGATATTGCGGAGGGTATTCAGCGGCTACTCCTCGCGAACCATACACTCACGGTTGCCATGAATGAAATGGATAATGGAAATGTTATCCTGCGTGAAATTATTCAACAGCAACATGTTTCGCAGCAGTTACTTTCGTGCGCAGTGAATGAGGTGAGCGGCCTGCCTGACACCGTACCGGTCATGCAACTGGATGCGCTGATGACAATCTCCACCCTGGGGGGCGCTCTTGCGGCACTTGATGGGTTTGATCCCGGGGAAGGAGACGGGACCGGAGACCAGCAACGTCTTCTCAACAATCTTTATAGCCTGTCCATGCTGGGCGGGGCACTGGTACCGCTGGATGGTTTCGATCCTGATGCGATTTCTGTTGAGGCCCGCGAAACGTACAGCGAGCAGTACACGTTCCCGAAGCCGGGCAATATTATTAAACTATTTGTCACGTCGCCATCCGGTATTCCGGCCTCTAAAGGCGAGGGCGAATATTACACCACCGCCACTATTGATATTGATGGTGAAATACTGAATATCCCGTATTCATCCATTTCCGTGCAGGGGGATTCGTCCGCCGCCTACGCGAAAAAAAATCTCAATATCGGGTTATATATTGACGACAAATACGATGATTTATTTACGCTAAAAATTGGCGACTGCCTGCCGCACGATGAATGGGTGTTTAAGGCCAACTGGATTGACCACACAAACCTACGCAACCTGATGAGTTATCATCTGTGGGAACGAATGATGGCATCCCGCGACGGCTGGCCGAAACGTGATATCGATAATTATTACGTCGGAAAAACCGGACTGGATGAAATGGATACGCGGGCAACGGGATACCCTGTCGGCTATCCCTGCGTCATGTATATCAATGGTGATTTCTACGGCACCGGCGCGCTGGCTATCGGCAAAAAGAAAGAAAATTATAATATTCCGAAAAATAAAGCCGAACAGATAATGATTATCATGGGGGGATGGAAGTCCATCACGACCATGTACGATAACGCTCAGGTTACCGATACGGATACCATAGAAATCAAAGCGCCGAAAACTGTTTCAGAGGAGACGCTGGGCTATCTGCAGGACTGGGACGCCTTTGCGAACCTGGCACAAGCCGATTTTACGGAACAGGCACCGGCGCATCTCGATACCCGCAATATTGTTGATTTTTATTTGTTGCTGGCCGCCATCGGTGCGACAGACCTCTTTGCCGGCGATAAGGCCAAAAACGCGATTTTTTATACCTGGGACGGGACAAAGTGGTATTTCGGGCCGTATGACCTCGATACCACTTACGGGTTGCATTACAACGGCACGCAGATTAGTTATGCCGCTGATTCAGCACCGAAAACCGACGGCGGTACGTTCTGGAAAAAAATACTGGTCACGTATGCTGACGAGCTGGCCGCCCGTTACGCCGAACTCCGCGATAAAGATATTTTCAGCGTGAATTGCCTCTATGACATTGCCGCCGGACTGTCCGCGAAATATACCCACGAACTGGATAAAGCGGAAATCAATAAATGGCCGACGAAACCGTCGCTAACCGTCACGAGTCGCGATCAGATATTCGGCTGGTTTAACGACCGTCTGGCGTATCTCGACAATAAATTTAATTACACCCGATAAGGAAAACCTGAAATGACGACGATTTTAATTAAAGACGCGCTCCGCCAGTCGGTAGAGGCCGCCAGCGGCGAGTTACAGACGGTGCTTTATACGGCAAAAGGCCAGCCGTCGTTTATGAACATTATTGAAAAATTCGACATGTCGGTTATTGACCCGACCCTGAGCGGGACACATCCGGCATTTATTATCAATGGCGTCGAAGTGAGCCGGATTTTGGTCGGCACCTACACGGCGTCGTTAATCAACGGCGAGCTGCTGTCTCTGCCTAACCGTCAGCCGTCAACCCCCGCGCTGGCGGCGGCGGTAACCGCAGCGCGCGTGGGTGGGGATGGTTTTCACGTCATGACCAATGCGGAGTGGTCTGCGGTTCAGATGCAGTGTTACGCGCTGGGATTCAACCCTAAAGGAAATAACTATTACGGGCGGGATGCAACCGACAGCACGCAATACGGCCGCCGGGTGGATGGGGTGAGCGCCACAGCCGGTATCACAACCGGCACGCCGGTGATTTACACGGGCTCTGGCCCTGTGTCGTTCCGGCACAATAACGCGTACAACGGTATCAGCGATGTGAACGGAAACTACAACCTGCTGACACCAGATGTCCGTCTGTGCGGTGCCACCGGTGAGCTGCATATTTTTGCAAACAATAACGCTGCTGCGGGGGGGGCTGACCTGTCCGTCTCTTCTGCGGGCTGGAAGGCAATCAATGCCACAACCGGCGAGTTAATGGACCTTTCATACACCGGTACCCCAGGCGTGGATTTTGTTTCGAATCTGGCGAACAGCGTGAAGATACTCAATGCATCAGCGGTGGGTAATAACTACACGCTCACCGCCACTGACGGCGCTGCGTTTTCATCCATGGCCAATGCTGGCGCGATCCCGGTTTCGGCAACGGCGTTGGCGGTACTGAAAAAGTACGGCCTTTATCCGCTGGTAGCCAATGCCGCCACGCTGGGCGGCGACAAAATTGTGATTTCCGCCACCACTGCAACGGCTGCGACCGAGCGCATGTTGCGCCGCCAGGGTTCCTATACGGATGGCGCACTCGCCGGTGTCTGGATGGCTGGTTTTAACGGTGTTCGTGCTGCGAGCGGAGTATCGGCGTTTCGTGTGGCGTATTACGCATAAAAACGGGAGGAAATATGAGCCTGATTATTGTCAGCAATGATTTATCGGAAGAAGTACACCTGGTGACGGTGGAGAACGGCGCGGCCACGGCCACGGAGCGACTGAGCGGGGCCAGCGTATCAGCGGAGGAAATGGAAACCCTGTTTCCCGGATTCGCCGACGCAATTACCGCGGCCCAGGATACTGCCGAACTACTGGGGACGCTGGGATCACTGAATGAGAGTTTTATCTGGGCGCAGGTGTCCGGCGCCCTGCGGTAATGTGAAAAGGCCCTCCGGCACGCCGGAGGGTAATACTGTATGCGTCTGAACGCACACTTCACAACAAAGGGATCTTAACTTAACGGCGCATAGTAAACCGGGCGTACGCCCTGCTCAGTAATAACGGTTAACGGACCGCCCAGCATCCCGAACTGGAAAATACCCGACAGAGCACGGACCGGATGTACCGCTGAAGTCGCCGACGGGGTGTACTGCGCCGTTTCACTACCACGCACGATGCCTGCGCCGGTTTAGCCGCAGCGAGGGAGCAGGGGAGAGTCGGCGGCCGCCGCCGGGTAATGACTGAAGAAGTGGTGGAGCGGTGCCGCCGAATGCTGGAGAACGGCGCTACCCGGCAACAGATCGCAGATGTGACAGGCGTGGACGTGAAAACAATCTACAAGTACCTCCCGGCGACTTGAAGACAAAGATTTCACTACTTTTCCTGATATGTTACGTTTGGCTTAATCAATTCATTCAGCTTTGAAAACAGTT
>OJKH01000527.1_pt1 | contig 14562 bp, 15 predicted proteins | sample 1596471 | NCBI WGS metagenome assembly OJKH01 (sample SAMEA4350108, study PRJEB24818) | metagenome | biome: human; feature: gut; material: faeces | place: Denmark | collected 2013-09
GCTTTATTGTAGGTGGGCCAGTTGGTGATTTTGAACTTTTGCTTTGCCACGGAACGGTCTGCGTTGTCGGGAAGATGCGTGATCTGATCCTTCAACTCAGCAAAAGTTCGATTTATTCAACAAAGCCCTTTGTAGACTAAATAGCAGGGGATCAGACAAGAGACTAACCCGAACAGTGGGCTACCGAGTTGCATAAAAAACAGGATCGAAAATCGAGTTGAAATCCATGCCCACAACCCAAGCACAACAATTGCGCTAATGGCGATATGCAATACTTTCTGGTTTATTTTTTCTTCAGGTATAAAACGGCTAATAATATTTATCACAATCCCTTTAATTGCTTCATAGAATCCCAGATATATTCCGAGGAATGCCGTTAATATTGCAAAGATATTCAATAGCGCACTCATTATTTTTACCGCGGAGCCAGGAATAACCTGCGCGGCAATTGCCAGTGCTGAGATGTTTTGCTCGTATGCTGATACGGCCTGGTCATGACTGATTGCAAAAGTGAATGAAAAGGCAAAAAATAAAACCGCTACTGCCAGTATAATATACGCTATCCTGTTAGCGCGAATGGCGCGGTAGGTCGCAATACGTCTGTCTGCCTCCACTTTACGGTAAGCGATATTCATTGGGCTGAGAATTTGCACAAACAGAATGGAAAATAGGGTAAATGGTAGCGTTAAGAATACATCGCGAAAAAATGGCCCCATCGGCGGAAACGCGCTAATATTATTAACATTCCAGTGTGGCACCATTACCAGACCCAGTGCGACAATAATACCGAATTTCACACAGACCATTGGCCCGGACACCTTGAATAACAGGCGTTCACCCTGCGAGGCGATACTCACCAGTACGATCAGGATAACCAGCCCGTACCAGACGGAGTTTGACAGCAAATCTGTTGTTAACCCAAAGGTCTGAATATACGAAGCGCTGTCGAAGGTGACGGCCAGTGAATAAGAGAACATTCCGTGCAGTAACATTAAAAAATAGGCTGTCCCCAACCAGAATCCCCAGTTTTTACCAAGGTACTGGGTAATGATATTAACGTAACTTTCACAATCTTCACTTTCTGATAGCGTTTTTAAATATAAGCTCTGCAATAAGTAAATAGCGGGGTAGGCAATAATAACCGAGGCGATAAGTACCCATATACCCTTTATGCCAATTTGCACTGGCATAAAAACAATGCCGGAACCAATTGCCATGCCAATACACAGAACCACCCATCCCGCGTCATATTTAGTAAACGGAACGGATTCATTAAATTTTTCGTAGCCTGGTAGAGAGTGATAAATGTTATTCATAATGTTTTCCTGTCGTAACTTATTAAAATAATAGTGGTGCATGATGGTAACGACGGTAATAATTATTAAGATAAATAACCTTCTGAGTGCAAGAACATGGTATGTAATGTCAAGCGAAACGAAAAGAGGTCGGCGGTGCTAAGTATTAATAAGACTTGTGCGTAAACTGCAAAAGTTGATGAGTATCGCTGTTTGGGTAAGTCGCAGTATGCTGGGGTATGGTTGATTCATTCTGGTGAGGGGCGTTGATGAACAAGCTTTTTATGCCATTTAAAGCAAAAATTGATAACCATGCGATCTTCCGTCAACTGGAAATTTTCATCAAAGTTGTTGAATGCAATAGTTTCTCTGTTGCCGCGCAAAAACTGAATCTGACGCCGTCTTCAGTGAGCCGCAGTATTTCGCAACTGGAAGAGAGTCTCGGGATCGTGCTGTTAAAAAGAACCACCCGAACCTTGATCCTGACCGAACCGGGTAAATACTTATTGAGCCGTGCGCAGCGGCTGCTGGGCGATCTTGATGATTCGTTAATCAACACCTCCAGTTTTCACCAACACCCGCAGGGACAGCTAAAAATTACCTGCTCCATTGCTTTTGGTGTGTCGCATCTGATGCGGCTGTACAGCGAGTTCCGGGCGCTGTACCCGGATGTGCGCTTGTCCGTCGATCTTAACGATCAGAACGTGAATTTGAATGAGGAGAATTTTGATATCGCCTTGCGCATTACTGCTCGCCCGCCAAACAATTTTGCCATCCGGGAAATATGTAAAATCAACTGGGTGTACTGTGGCAGCAAAATCTATTTCGAACGGCGTGGTATTCCTAAGTTGCTGGCCGATCTGGAACAGCACGATTGTTTAATTAACCCGAACGTTTCGGATAACTGGTATTACATCGATGAACAACATCAGGCCAGGGCATTGAAAGTTAATAACATTATCGAGGTTAACAGCACGCTGGGGCTACTGAACGCTGCTCTGCAACATCAGGGGATTGTCAGCTTGCCGACCTATTTGCTTGGTGACTATATTGCGCGGGGCGAGCTGTTGCCGGTACTGCTGGACCATGAAGTCAAACAGCATGAATACAGTTTGTATGCGCTTTATCATCCCGGATATCACCAGGACCCCAAGATACGAAGTTTTATCGACTTTATCGTTGAGAGGATTTCCTCTTCGCCAGCATGGGATAAATGGTTGGGGGAAGGGGGGCCGGTGTAGCTCGCTAGAAGTAAAAACACCTTGCGGTGGGCTAGCTTCATAACTTTCCAAGTTGCCACGAATGCCAGGGGGCGAGAATAAACACTGAGATCATCGAGCTCAGCAGAGCGCGCAGCATATCGGATTGAGTATCACATGGGGCACCCTGGCCGAGAATCAGTTCCACCCACCATTCAATCAACTCATAGAACGCGCTGATTGCTGGCGCGATACGTCACACCAGGAAAACCAGCATTTTGCGGCCGTTGATGTAACCGCTGCGAATCAATACTTTCTGCGCCGCCAGCACCGGGACTAAGCCCTGGAACAGGTGGCTGGGTTTGTCGTAGGGGTTGTGGCTGAGATTAAACCACTCCTGCACTTCAAACCCGAGGGGCACTTTGGTATACGAGTACATCCCGCCGACGATAAGGGAAATGTAGCCGATGAAAATCAGTGAATAATAGAGTATAGGAGGCTGCGGATAGCGTTTCGCGGTGATCTACAGCACTGACGCGATAATAAAAATCGGTATGACTTCAAGTGGACAAGTAATCCTGCGGCCGGTTCTAAAGGCTGTGAAAGACAGCAGTAACGCAATAAGCACAATGCCCAGTAATACATAGAGCGGACGGGGGTTATCAGCGAGCCTTTATGGTGGTGAAAGTAGCTTTTAGCTGAAAAGAGGGAAAGTGCAAGGTGTTGGTGTTTGGCGTGTAAGCATCCCGCTTGCAGGATCAGTTTGGTAGGAAACTATTACCTGAAAATTAAAAATCAGGCCGCCTCAAGAAGGCGGCCTGATAATAAGGTTCCAATAATAAAAAGCGTTGGGTGGCCTTATTTGTAAATAACAGCAGTACCATGAAGTTTGTTTGAGCCAGAAACCGAAGTGATCAGAAATGCTTCTGCACCGGCAGCCTCTGCTTTTTCCTTCAACTGGGCTTCCAGAGTAGACAGAGTACCTGCATTGCTGGCTGAAACGACGCCCACTTTTTCTTTATTCACTGGCGCGCTGTTGACTTGGTCAGCAGCAAACACGCTGAAGCTCATAGAGGCGAAAGTGGCGGCAAGCAGAACATTTTTTACATTTTTCATGATGTTTCTCTCAATTCATGTAACTACGATAGGGTTGCGACGTTATTTAATTAACGATCGATAATTAAATGATAGGCTCATGCAGTACTGCCGTCAACATGTTTTTTTAATGATCATTAATAAAATGTTTATCTAATTGTATTTATTGCATTTTATTGATTTTTATGGTGGGCGAGTCTTTCCTCAGTATTTTGCAAGTAGGGTCTGGTTTATGGAGGTGCTCTTCTTTTTACGGATTTTTTAGATAGTTATTGCATGCTTTATTAATGATTGCTAATTTAATCAAAACATACATGGCTGAGGAGAAACTTATGCAAGCCATATCGGAGAAGCCCGTAAAAAGTGCGCGTGGCAGACCGAAAATATTCAATCGGGAGCGGGTACTGGACAAGGCGATGATGCAATTTTGGGCATACGGCTATGAAGGGACATCTTTGTCGCATCTGGTTGATGCCACAGGTGCTAAAGCACCTACGTTATATGCTGAGTTCGGTAATAAAGAAGGCCTCTTTCGCGCGGCGATGGATCGCTATCTGGAGGTTTTCGAGGATCTTAGAAAAGGTGCGCTGGATCAGTCAGAGTATTCTGTCTCCCAAGGTATTGAAGTCTACTTGCGTTCAACGGCACGCAGTTTTACCGACAAGAGTAAACCTGCGGGGTGCTTTGTCATCTGTAATTCAATGGTGCTGGCTGCTTCATCAACTGATGTAGCAAAGATGTTGCGTAAACAACATCACACGCAGGAAGCTATACTTGAAACGTATTTGCAAGTGCGCCAGCAGCGGCAAGAGTTACCAGCTGATGTTGATGTCTCTGCTATCGCCCGGTATCTATCCTGTCTTTTGCAGGGAATGTCAGTACGTGCCCGAGAAGGTGCCACGTTGGCGGAACTGGAAGAGATTATTGCCACCTTTATGGGGCAGTGGCCAGCACTCACAGGTCTTACTTACAAGGGCTGATCTTCAAGGATACGAGCAGGCCAAACCATGCAGAAAAGACGCCGTTCATCATTGAAGCTAACGGGTTCTCTGCCTACTGAATCAATAATACTGAAAATTAACATAATGAAAAAATTAAAATTTACCTTTAAAAATGCAGAAGGTGAAGAACTTGCCGGGTTGCTTGAGTTGCCTGAAAACCCAAAAGCCTTTGCCCTGTTGGCGCACTGCTTTACCTGCGGGAAGGATCTGAAAGGTGCTGCTCGCATCAGTGATAAATATTCCCTATTGCTCGGTAGGTGGCGTCATTACATTGAACCAAAAAGAACGCATGGGCTGTCTGTCTTGGCGTTTTTTCCTTAATGGCCTGGCGACGCTTATCGTTTCTTCTTCCATTCTGCCCCTGACCGACTGGCTGGGTAAAGGTGACCGGGCTTCCGGTTTCCAGATGACGATGATGATCATGGGTGGCGCTGCGACCCTGATGTTCCTGTTCTGCTTCTCCAGCATCAAGGAACGCGTCGTTTCGATTAAAGCCAATGATGCGTTGATGCAGGATCTGAAAGACATCGCTAAAAATGAGCAATGGCTACTGATGATTTCGATAACCTTCCTTAATGTCTTCCCGGCCTTTATTCGAGGGGCGGCCACCATTTCTTCCGTGAACGCGAACCTTGGGCACCGATGCAACCTTATAATAACGGTTTAGACGATTTATATGGTCTGCTGTGTATCAATGGTGATCATAACTCCATCATTGCCAATCATATTTCAGAAAGCCTTAATACTCAGTACATTACGCCACCCGGCGCGACACCGGTGATAATCCGGGTAGTGTCAGGGCAGGGAATTATATTTCTGATAATCATATTGTTGCCACAACCGAAGCTTCGTCAATACCGATGGGTGCCACAGGCTCATGTTTCTCTACACAAGTGAGTGCGTTGTTGGCAACTGACGGTCTGACAGTGCTTGATGTGACCAACGTTCTGGTAGAAAACGAATCGGTGAAAAATACAATACTTGATTCTGGAAATGACTCGCAGGTTATTATGGACAGAACTGTCAATGCATTCAGAGCCACTCCCATGCCAGCAGTCTAAACCCTTTCCTTACTAAAAAAGCCCTGCAAATAAGCAGGGCTAACATTGTGCTTTATGTTACTCGTTTTTATTATTACCCCGGTGTTGCCCAACGTCAGACTCAATAGCCTGGCGTTGAGATTCAGTAATTTTAGATAATTTCGTCTTATTTCTGTTCCTGAGTAAAAATTGAGGTCACCTCCCTGGCGGTATCAGCGAGAAGCTCACCGTTTTTGTAACTCTCGCTCACTTCTCCATTCTTGCCAATGGCTGTTTTAGGCCGTTCAATAAATTGCCCCAGTGGAGTCGCGTTCTCATCCAGTACCACCGCAAACGGAATTTTGACTATATCGACACCAAAGTGTGCTTTAAAAACGGCTTCCGCCTTATCGCGCGTGACGATGCCCAAACGAATAGCCGGCGCTGACGCGGCAATGGCATGGATAATGGGCAAATTTTTATGGCAGTCGGGGCACCACATTTCAGCAGCTACCAGAATGCTGTACGAACCCGGAAGTTGCGAGAGCTTACTGATGACATCGTCAGGTAATGCCTCGTTGGCAAGCCCCTCAAAATGCCGCAATGCATTGCGGTCTTCTTCTGCTCCGTTGCCAACAAATTCGTTATAATCTGATGCTGCTTCGAGCAGTACGTTGAAATCTTGCATATGTTCTCCTTTGTTAGTAACGGGTCTACGGCTTCACATAAATCTGGCAATGATAAAGGCCAATGCTCCAGGCATGACCTGAAAAGGCGTATCATTTTAGTGTCTGGCTGCCATAAGTAGATATTGCCATCCTGCCTACTAATTGATAGATTATCACCTAATTTGTTAATTTTGAGTCGTCACGCTGATGGGGCGGTCTGTTGGATTCAAGATAGTGATAGCAATGATGGCATTCGCAGCCAATTCTGTGCTCTGTCGGATTGCGTTGAAAGGCGAACATATTGACCCGGTGACGTTCAGTGACCTTCGCCTGATGAGCGGGGCGGTGGTCTTGTTACCACTGTTGTTGAGACGTGAGGGGAAAAAGCAGGGCGTCTGGAGCTTGAAAAGCGGGTTCTTTCTTATGGCCTACGCCCTGTGTTTCTCCCTTGCCTATATCCATTTGGATACAGGAACAGGTGCTTTGCTCTTGTTTGGCGTTGTGCAACTGGCGATGGTGGCTCATGGCCTTTTCCATGGGGAAAGGCTGTCTTTTTCCAGAGCAACGGGGCTTGGGCTGGCTGTAGCCGGCATGGCTGCTCTTCTCTTACCTGGTGCCAAAGCGCCCCCCTTGGGCAGCGCTGTTCTGATGGCGCTTTCAGGCCTTGCCTGGGCGGCTTATACCCTCTGCGGAAAGCGCTCTCCTGATGCTGCGCAGGCCATCGCGGCAAACTTCATCCTTGCTGTGCCTTTTGCCCTGGTGTTGTCGCCGTTCATTAGCCAGGGAGCGCACTTCGACGGTATCGGAATTCTCCTGGCAGTGCTCTCTGGTGCGGGTGCTTCTGCCGGAGCCTATGTGCTGTGGTATTCACTTTTACCTCGTCTTGAGTCTGTTGCAGCCAGTACGGTTCAGTTGAGTGTGCCCTGTCTGGCGATGCTGGGAGGCGTAACATTTTTGGGTGAGTCACTGAGCCTCAGAATGGTATTTTCAACGCTGGCAGTCCTTGCGGGCATTCTGTTGGTGATCAAGGCACCGGGTCAGAAAATACGGCACTGATATCAACGTGCCAGTCATGACTTGATCACTCTACAAATGGTTTTTTAGGTTTTAAAGCAAAGGAATATCTAATCGTTAGCAACATCAGTGACGCTGTGACCTCTTTGGATAAACTAATCGGGTAACCTCTATGAAATACGATTTTGATGAAGCAGTGGACAGGGCAGGGACAGACAGCTTAACCATCGACGGCTGGCGTGAATATATGTTTGGTGCCCATGAAGGCCCCGCGCCGGAAGTACCGGCCAATGGTTTTATAAACCTCTGGGTAGCAGATATGGCTTTTTCCACCCCCGAGCCGGTGCTTGAAGCCATACGTTCCCGGTTAGATAAAAAAATTCTTGGCTACACCCGCATTTATGACAGGGATTACTATGAGATTTTTGGGGCCTGGTGTGAAAGGCATTACGGATACCGGTTTCAGGAAGAAAGCATTGTTTTCTCCCCCGGTATTATACCTGCGCTTAACCGATTGGTGCCGTTACTGACCCACGAAGAAGACAGCATCCTCATCCTGACCCCTTCTTACGCACCGTTTAAAAAAGCCGGAGACTATAGCGGTCGTCGCGTCGTCGATTGCCCGCTTAGAAATAACGAAGGCCACTGGGCGGTAGATTTTGAGGCAATGGAACAAGCCCTGAGCGATGACCAGCAGCGAATTAAAGCCTTCTTTCTCTGTAACCCGCATAATCCCACCGGGCGAGTTTGGCGACGTGATGAGTTGCAGAAAATGATAGCGTTATGCCTTAAACATGATGTGTGGGTTATTTCTGATGAAATCCACTGTGATTTATCCCGCTCGGGCGTCACGCATATTCCCGCCGCGTCAATTTTTCCTGAAAATCATAAAATTATCACCTGCATGTCGACCAGCAAAACGTTCAACCTGGCGGGTAACCTGCTGGCAAACATCATGATCCCTGATGCCTCAGTGAGAGCCGAATGGCTTCGCCTGCATGATGATTTTATCTCTCCGCTGAGCCTGGTGGCTAACAAGGCCGCCTGGTCCGAGTGCGATGAGTGGTTGACTCAGGTCAGGCACTACATTGACGAGAACTTCCGTTTTCTGCAGGACTACCTGGGGACATATCATCCGCTGGCCCGTTTTATCATTCCTGAAGGGACTTATCTTGCCTGGATTGATATCTCTCGTCTGGTAGATGTCAGTAATCAGGAAGAGGTAACCCTCTTTTTTGCCAGACATGCGGGTGTATTGCTTGAAGGGGGGCAAATGTTTGTCAGTAACGGCGACGGGCACATCCGCCTTAATCTGGCTTGTCCACGCGCTATGCTTGCTGAGGGACTCAACCGCATAAGCAAGGCATTGAGTGCCAGTTCTGGCGATGCTACCTGAACGATGACCGCAGCGATGCTGCCTGGAGAACAAAATGACGAAACACTATGACTATATAGCGATTGGTGGTGGTAGCGGTGGTATCGCCTCAATCAACCGTGCGGCGATGTATGGGCAGAAATGCGCTTTGATAGAAGCCCGGGAGTTGGGCGGGACTTGCGTCAATGTGGGGTGTGTACCGAAAAAAATAATGTGGCACGCTGCGCAAATCGCAGAGGTCATTCATCTTTATGGCCCAGACTATGGCTTCGATACCACATTAAACCGCCTCGACTGGGCTACCTTGCTAAAAAACCGCAGTGCCTACATCGATCGTATTCATACTTCATACGAAAATGTGTTGGGTAAAAACAAGGTAGATGTCATCAAAGGTTTTGCCCGGTTTGTGGACGGGCATACGGTGGAGGTCAACGGGGAAACGATTACCGCTGACCATATATTGATAGCCACCGGTGGTCGCCCTAGCCATTCCTCTATTCCGGGAGCGGAATACGGAATTGATTCAGATGGTTTTTTTGCGCTTGAGGCGCTACCGGAGCGCACTGCAGTTGTTGGTGCAGGCTACATTGCTGTTGAACTGGCAGGTGTTCTCAATGCATTGGGGTCAAAAACCCATTTGTTCGTACGTAAGCATGCGCCTTTGCGCAGTTTTGACCCGTTGCTCACAGAAACACTGGTTGAAGTCATGAACGTCGAAGGCCCAACGTTGCACACCCAAGCGATCCCCACTGCAGTGGTCAAAAACCAGGACGGCAGTCTGACACTGAAGCTGGAAGATGGTCGTGAACAAACGGTTGACTGTTTGATCTGGGCGATTGGCCGTGAGCCAGCCAATGACAAGTTGAACGTTGAGATGGCGGGTGTTGAACTCGATGAAAAAGGGTACGTCAAAGTTGATAAATATCAGAATACCAACGTGCCGGGTGTTTACGCGGTGGGTGATAATACCGGTGCGGTTGAGTTAACACCGGCAGCTGTTGCTGCGGGCCGTCGCCTTTCAGAACGCTTGTTTAACAACAAGCCGGATGAGTATCTGGATTACAACAATATCCCCACAGTCGTCTTTAGCCACCCAACAATAGGTACCGTTGGCCTGACTGAACCCCAGGCGCGTGAGGAATATGGTGATGATCAGGTGAAAGTTTATCAGTCATCTTTTACCGCCATGTACACCGGCGTGACGCGTCATCGCCAGCCATCCCGCATGAAGCTGGTATGTGTGGGGTTGGAAGAGAAAATCGTCGGTATCCACGGTATCGGTTTAGGCATGGATGAAATACTGCAAGGCTTTGCTGTTGCGCTGAAAATGGGAGCAACGAAGAGAGACTTCGACAATACCGTGGCAATTCACCCAACTGCGGCAGAAGAATTTGTCACGATGAGATAATGGTGAGTAGTGCCATTTAGCACGTGACGGGAGGGCCGGAGGTTTGTTAGACAACGGCCCGTAATGAGTACGTATTATATTGGGATAAGAATGAACAAATACATCCTCGCGTTATCTGCTGCACTTATCGGCTCGCAGGTTCAGGCAGCAACGCCCGCAGCGCTTCCCGCACCGATCAAGCAGTTGGAAAAACAAGGTATAGAAATAATCAAACCCTTCACGGCTCCCGGTGGGGTCCAGGGCTGGTTGGGAAAATATCAGGGAACGGGGGTGACAATTTATCTGACCCCCGATAAAAAACATGCCATATCAGGTTATATGTACGATGAGAATGGAAGTAACCTCAGCGAACAGGTCATAAAAGAGGAGATTTACATCCCTGCTGGCCGCGAGATGTGGAAAACACTGTCCAAAGCTGCCGGTATCACGGAAGGCAGTAATAATGCAAATTGCCAGATTGTCGTGTTTGCCGATCCCTTCTGTCCTTACTGTACAAAATTCAGACAAGAGGTGCAGCCCTATATTAAGGACAATAAAATCGCTATGAAAACGCAGTTAGTGGGTGTTATGCAGCCCGACAGTGGCCGTTACGCGGCTGCGATATTGTCTTCTGAAAACCCCGCGAAGGTCTGGCAGGATTTCGAGTTGTCGGGTGGCAAAAACAAGCCTGCACTTTTGGAGAAAACGCCGCAGCCGATTTTCTCGCAGATCCAATACAACCAGAAATTGATGGAAGATGTGGGGGCAAGCGGTACGCCAGCAATTTATTATCTTAACCACGCCAACATGCTTCAACAGATCGTCGGTCTGCCGGACCAGGAACAGATGGCCAATCTTGTGGCATGCAAATAGCTTGCGCGTCGATTATCGCTTAGGTTTTTTCCTGATCAACAGGTGGAGGCGCATTTTCCAGTCAGCACCGCGCTGGTAGCCTCGGATGATGAGGGTAAGACTCTCAAAGCCAAGAGCCAGGATAAATCGCTGCAGGAATGGACACCAAATCTGAAATTGAAGGATGGTCTGATAGTGTCGGACAAGGACCAGGTTGCCTGTGTGTCAGCCAATATCAGGCATTCAAAAACCTGCAAGGGCATTTGCTAACGTTCATCACCTTGAGCCAGGGGTGATCGGCGGTATTTAGGGACATTGGCCACTTAGCGTATCGACGACATGAAAGACAAAGTTTGGACGGTTATGCCCGTTACTGAGAACACGCCTCTATAATGATGAAGATCCATTTCGGGGGGATAGTTATCCGTTGTAGTCCCCCCTGAATTTAGTCTTACCGCTTGATAGAGTTCTCTGGTTAAAATACAACCAAAGGAGGCTCATCATGAAGAAAGCGCGTTTCACTGAAACTCAGATCCTGCGAGTTCTAAAAGAAGTTGAAGGGGGTCGGCATGTTAAGGATGTGTGCCGCGAAAACGGCGTGTCGGAAGCCAGCTATTACATCTATGGACTACCTCCGTTTTGCAAGTACAGAATCTGGTTTTGGGTTGTTGCTTACATCTATCCGGCATCAGGAAAACTAACCTGTGCCCAAATGGGTAATCCGCACACAATCGCCTCAACAACTGGACGGCCTCTGGGGCCAATATAATAGTCAGGTTCCGATTGTGCAGGTGCAACCTGTCACCATTCCAAACCAGAAGACCTGACGCAGGATCAAAAGGCAAATGTCAGTGCATTAAGCTACGTCCCGCAGACTAAGCTTGGCTTTTCTTAGGAACAGTGTCAGTTGGCACGAAAAATTTCGCAACCAGGCCTCTCCCTTCCCGGGGTTCAAGATTCAGTACCCCGCCAAATCTCTCCGCAATAGCCCGCACAATCGAAATGCCCAAGCCCGCCCCGTCCTTGCTTTTCCGACCCTGATCGCCACGCCAGAAACGTTGGCCAATCTGGGATGCCTGCTCGGCAGTCAGCCCGGGGCCACGGTCCGATACGGTAATCAAACACCGCCGTGCGCTCGGTTCCAGGAACACACCGACTTCGATCGCCGCTTCTCGCGGCGAGTAGCGAATTGCGTTGTCAACCAGATTGCGAACCGCTGTTTCCAACATCGACTTGGGCACGGGTGTTCCAATGTCCTCGCCGCTGATGCTCAGCGACAAGCGCTTGCCTTCCTCAGCCTTCCACTGGTCCAGTACGCTGCGAATGGAAGCAGTCACGGAGCTGCAAACGTCCGCCTCGTCGGCAGGCGTCTCGGCGCGAGCCAGTGTCATCATCTGGTCCAGTGTGCGCCTCAGTCGTTTCACGCCTTCCTCCGCGTTGGAAAGAGAGGACGTCACCTCGTCGCCTTCGCTGATCCGGGCCACCTGCAGATGCGTATCGATTACGGTCAACGGCGTCCGTAACTCGTGCGCCGCGGCATCGGTAAATGCCCGCTGGCTGGCGAGTGTCCGGGCCAAGCGCTTGAGCAGCCCATTCATGGCGTCCAGGACCGGGCGCAGTTCGGAGGGCGAATGGTTGACGGCGATTGCGGAGGTGTCGTCCGCGTGTTTGTCGCGCAATTGTTGCGACAAAGTCTCCAGGGGAGCCAGTCCCCGGCCGATGCCGATCCAAAGAGCGGCCAGGCCGCCAAGAAAAGCAATCAGGAATGGTACGCCAGCCACACTCAGCAATTCATCGATCAGCATCTCCCGCTGATCCACGCGATCCGCTGTCGTGATCTGGTAGCCATTGGCACGTAGAACGTAGACTCTCCACTGATGTCCCAAAACATCCTGCGTGCTGAATTCGGCTGGCAGTGACTCGAATTCTGAGTGAGGTCCAGTAGTCGTTCGTGCCAGTATATCTCCTTGTAAGGATCGGATTTCGCATGCGATGCCCTCCTTGCCACTGATGCGCACCGCCTCGGTGAAATCACTATCCGCCGAATTCGGAGCCAGCGCTGCGCGTTCAAGAAGCCCCGACACCATGCGTGCCGACATGGCAAGGCGATCGTCGAGGGTACGATCGAGATTGGAATGAACACCGCGCATCATCCAACCAGCGGCAGCACCCCACAGAACCAACAGCGAAATACCAGTGATCAGTACGGCGCGAAGGCGCAGGCTCATGATATAAGTTTCCAGCCCAGCCGATAGCCGAGCCCACGGACCGTCTCGATGGCTTCGGCGCCGAGCTTGCGGCGGATGTTGTGGATATGCACGTTGAGCGCATTGCTGCCGATTTCTTCCCCCAGACCGTATAAGCGCTCGTTGAGCATGTCGGGCGCGACCCACCTGCCATCGGCGCTGCCGAGCTGGGCCAGAAGATCGACCTCGCGGCGCGACAAGGTGACGGACTCGCCCTGGAACCAAGCCAGCCCGCTCTCCGGTTCCAATCGAAGGGGGCCGGCCGATATGACCTGGGCCGCACGGCCTTGCGTGCGTCTGACCAGCGCGTGCAACCGAGCGGCAAGTTCACGCAGATCAAACGGTTTGACCATGTAGTCGTCGGCGCCTTCATGCAGCCCCTTGAGCTTGTGTTCGATGGAATCCCGTGCTGTGAGGATCAAAATCGGCAACTGAGGCTCGACAGTTCGCACGCTTCCCAGCAGGTCCAGGCCATCACGGTCGGGAAGACCGAGATCGAGCACCAAGGCATGGAAGGTCTCTTCCGCATTCACAGCGTCCGCTTCTTCTGCCGAACTGACGTGATGGACGATGATGCCGTGCTTACGCAAACCGGCCACAATGCCCTTGCCGATCAGTTCGTCGTCCTCCACCAGTAGCACCCGCATTTCCGCTTCCTCTTGTTTCGACCAAAAGCTCATGTTAGGCCAGAAATCCGTCTCGCACCAGCGAACGAAGATGACCTTGTGACACTTTAGTTTCGCTTAATCGGGCCAGTGCATCATCCAGATGGATTTGTTTGGAGGATTCAATTTGGCAACTTATCAACGTGCAGTTGTTGTTCTTTTACTGTGTTATTTGGCGATCGGCAGCGCGTGGGCGGATGGCCTTCTTCCCGCCTGGGGCAATAGCGATCGGCAATACCTGGATGCTGCCGAAGTCTTGAAGCTGGAGCTTGTCGAGCAGCAGGGTGATTCATTCTCGGCTGCGGGGCGTGTTGCCGATGGCTACTACGTCTATCGCCACTCCATCAAATTGATCGATGCGCAGGGTCATGAAGTCAGCCTGACCCTTCCGGCCGGCACGGCCAAAAAAGATGAGTTCTTCGGCAATACGGAAATCTATACGGGCGACGCGCTCAGTCTGCGCTTTCCCGCCGCTGCACCCGGCCCGCTGACACTGCACTGGCAAGGATGCGCGGAAGCAGGCATCTGCTATCCGCCGCAGACCATGAATGTGGCATTGCCGGTAGTGGCGGCCGGCCCCCCCCCGGCCCGCGATGGCCCGGTAAAGGGGAGTTCCGCCGCGGCCCCCGCCCCTCCAGGCAATGTGGGCGGCGCTGCTGGGGTGGGCGAGGATCAAGCGACGGGGCAGCGGGGTGCAGCCCTGGGCGCTGTGGGGGGAACGCCACCGTTCTTAGGCGTCGGGGTGG
>OJKH01000531.1_pt1 | contig 14429 bp, 16 predicted proteins | sample 1596471 | NCBI WGS metagenome assembly OJKH01 (sample SAMEA4350108, study PRJEB24818) | metagenome | biome: human; feature: gut; material: faeces | place: Denmark | collected 2013-09
TCCCGTTCCTTACTGCAACGTCCAACATTTGCCGAATAGTCCGGGCATTCAAGCCCACGTCAAAGACCAGCATCGATGCAAAGACAAAGCCGTCGCCACCGCTGGCCAGGCTACTTTGCGTTCGTTGCCGGAGTTTCTCCAAAAGCAATGCCGATTTATCCATTTTTAAGCCTCCGTGACCAGTCACGCCTTAATGGCCAGCTTTAGTCTGACAGTCGTCAGTAAGCATGAATTTTCGCCGTCGAAGATGCATTCAGACACCGGCAGCGCCTGGCCACATCGCTGGCATGTGTTCGCCAGGCTCTTCTGAAGCTCTTTGTAGTTCTTTCGGATCAACAGGCCGATTACTTCATTTTCTGAATACGGCGTTCTACCTGGGCGACGCTGGATGCAAATCTCGCCCAGCATGCGCAGTTCCTCCGGCTCAAGTACCCAATCGCGTCTGGTTGTGCCGGACTGCTTTAAACGTTCACGGCGCTGCCGTTGCCGTTCTGCAGGGGTTTTAGCCACGGTCCACCTCCTGCGGGGCGGCTGCGAGCATGGCGGTGCAGCAGGTTTTCTCCGCCCACTCCAGATACTTCTCTTTCACCCCTTCATCCAGTCCGCCGCAATCGACGAGGTTATCAACCAGTTCGCGAGCCAGTTTTTTGAAATCCGGCACTACAGGCACTACCTGCTTGGCTAACTTCAATTCCAGCTGGTGTTTTATGTCCTGCAGCTGCTCGATGTAAGTGGCCTGGCCGGCGTTTGCGCGTAGCGCCGTCTCCAGCGAATCAGCCAGGACATCCAAATCATCGAGTGCCACGAACAGGACATCGTAGCCAAGCTCTCTTGCTGAGGACGTGCGGCGCTTAATGCTGTTAATCAGCCGGGCGATATCTGTCATGCAAGCCACCACTCAAGCAAGTTAAGAAGGCCGTACCCAAAGCCAAACAGCGCCACTGATAAAACCAAATCTGCAACAACGTTCAGCACCTGTAGCGTTTTCAGGCTGTAGTTGAATAGTTCGGAGTTCATGCGACCTCCGGCTGGCAAACCTGTTTCAGCACGCCGAGGATCATCAGGCAATCGGCAAGCGCGCGATGGGCGCCAGCGGTTGAAATGCCGTGGCGCGCAGCTGCTGTAGCCAAGCTCTGCCTTTTGAAGTTTTTGCGCTTCTCGTCGAACTCCCCATACCACTGGTCATAAACCGCTTTGGCGTCAATGTGGCGCGTCTCAATGGCCATGATGATGGAGGTGATGAGGTGAGGCTTTAGGTCATCAAAAAATCCGGTCTGCAGGCAGGTCTGCACCATCAGGCGGGCATCAAAACTGGAGTTCCATGCCAGCCATTTATGCTTACGAATAATTTTCAGCGCAGCCGGGAAAACATCGCGCCATGCTGGCGCATCAGCGACCATTTCGTTGGTGATGTTATTAATTTTGGTAACTTCTGGCGGAATAGGGCGGCTCGGCTTCACCAGGGTGTTTAACAGAATCTCACCACGCATATTAATTATCGTGATCTCGATAATTTCATCAGAAGCCATAAGCCCGGTGGTCTCAGTATCGATGATGACATGATCGCTGTTCAGCCAATTTGCCATAATCATTTTAAAAATTGATTGATGGTAGGTAAGCATTTTATTCCCATATTTTTTGTTGAAAAGTTCTGGATGGCGTTGGGACTTTTCTGGACTCAGGGAGATAAACAAAAACGTAATACGTCCCGTCTAAATCATCCGAACGCGTGATTAAAGTCTCTCGACCTTTATTTCGATAAACGTTAGAAATTCGCACCGCATCATCGTATGACATGGGGCCTTGTTTAAATGGAGTTCGCATCATTACCCTATGCGACCGCGGTCGCACCCTCTTTTATTTCCAGATAACGTTTCAGCCACATATCTTCGATGTGTTTATTACCAGGCTGATTTGACAGGTACCATTCAGTGATAACCGATTGCCGGTTCGTATCAGGATGAGTCCGGTAATCGCAGGTTGGGCACCAGATAATGTACTCTTTACGGTTTGCGGCATACCTCAGTTCGGGTTTACCGGACTTCCTGTGCATAATCTGCTGGCACAGGCACGTTGGCACTTCCTGTACAATGGCGGTTGATGATTTCACTGCGCTTCTCCGCTGCGTTAAATAACGCGATGCTATTCAGATGCAGGCATCGTGATTTCATTAATAGCCAGCGTTTTTTATAATCCTTACGCCAGCTATCGACGGTGATATTAAGCAAAAGACTTATATGCTCATCCTCACGCAGCGGGTCCACATCCTCTCCGCGTAATATTGAAGCCTTAACCTGCTGGATGGCGTAATAAGTTAAATTGCGCATCTTTTTCTTTGTCGCCTCTTTCATTTTTTTGAAATCAGGCTTTGAATGAGCGACAAGAAAATCCAGCCATAGCCACTGGCATATAACTTCATCATTTTCAAAATTGGGCTTACAGCCATAGCAATAATGCAGCCAGGCAATTTCCTCACGATTTAACTGCTCAATGGCTCTGCGCCAACTAGCCGTCTGAAAATCAAGTTCAGTCAGCAGCATTGAGGATTGCTTAAACGTTTTCCCAACATGGTAACGTACCTGCTCAGCCGCGACCGAGATCTCGTATTTATTATTCTCGCCCATTTGAATGACCCGGGTTGGCTTATCAGTAAACCTGCCGGAGTTGGCAAGACGTAACTGCTCAAGCTGAACTTCTAAAATTCCTCGCTGGAGGTAATGCAGATCTGAAAGGGCCGTAGCCACACAAGCGCGGATTCGTTCAAGTTCCATCACTACCGTCCTTGCTAACCCGCTTAACGGTGAAGTCGCTCTTCAGTTTGTATGCCGTGCGGACCTCAATATCGCTCTGGCGTAACGGTGGAATCTCCCCAGCCGCAAGCCATTGATAGACCGCGCCAGGTGTTACACCTACGCCTGCAGCTGCTTTTTCGACGTCGCCAAAGTGGCGGATAAGTTCTTCTGGCTTCATAAAATTATTATATGCCATAACTATAAATTAAAGCTAGGTATAATTCATAAATTTTATAGCCAGCTATAAAGAGATCGTTTATGATTGATCGTATGAAAACACGAGGCGAACGACTGAAAGCACGCCGTTTAGAATTGAAGATGACACTGAAGCAAGTCGCGCAAAGTGTCGGTATCTCTCTTCCTGGCGTCCAAAACTTAGAACGTGGCGACGTAATGCCGTCGCTGGAGATCGGGCTTGCCCTGGCGAAATGCCTGCGCAAACCTGTGCAATGGATACTTTTTGGTACTGAATCTGATCCTGACCGCGTTCCTGTTATTGGCACAACAGAAAGTGGTCCGGATAGCGACTGGCAGCCAGGAGAACCTGCCAACACAGAACGATTCCTGCCATTTGTTAGCCAACGGGAAACCGTTTATGCGCTCACTGTCGGGAACCAGGTTCAGCACAACTATCAGCCGGGTGACGTCGTCCTGGTTGACTCAGCTCTTACGCCAGTTCCGGGTGAAGATGTGTTAGTTTGTGATAAAGACGGGAAAATCTCGATACAGCGGTTAGCGCGCTTCGACGATGAGCGCTACTACTTAGATGGCGTTAACTCTCAACGAGTTATCCATGAGAAAAGTGATCTTCAATTTGTGCACCAAATAGTCGGTACGATCAAATCGTTCATGATAGAGGGTAGATGACAGAATAACATGGTTTATTGCTGCCTATAAATCTGGTTTAATGCGAGCTATAATGTATCGCGGTTGAATCAGACTGCAGCAGCTGAAAAAAGACGAAAAAAAACCCGAGTCGGCAAACTCGGGCCTTTTTTCAGGAGCAGCACCACGATAAACGCAACACAGTCCCTACGAAGATTTGTGCGTTTATTGTGGCTGCTCCTGCGGATTTTTTCAACCCGAAAAATCATAAATTCGCATGGAAAGGCTTAAAATGACCTTACAAGAATTCTATGCGGCTCGCTTCGGTAGCGATCCGTATTCATTGCTTGAAGCAGCGCGGGATGAGCTGTCAGAGCTGGCCACAATGGCTGGCATTAACTGGGCAGCATGCGCTGATAACATTCAGTTGAACCCGCGCGGCGGGGAAGAACGTTATTCAAAATATAACGGTGGCGCCCCCGAAGCTCTGGAAAAGAGCCTCAAAGGGCGTGTGGAAATCTACTCCCGCAAGGAACAACACAAAAGCGGCATCAGCTACCCATTCGTCAACTTTGTCCAGAAAGGGCATGACGAAGGTTCCTGGAGCGGCTTCTCCTTCCTGTTCGCCGAATACCGCCGTGAACAACAAAGAAATCATGCGACCGTGGTCGCACAACCTGCTGAAGAACTGGCGCGTATTGAACGCCAGGCAGAAGCCCGCAAGCGCCGCGCCGAACAGCAACGGATAAATGAACTTAAAAACAAACAGTTAGAGCAAGAACGGTTGCTCGGATGGTTGGCGTTCCACAGTGCATGGGAACATGCGCCAGCTGAGGACGGGTCGTGGCCTTACGCAGTGAAAAAAGGCATTCGTGACGTATTCAGCGCTTGCGATATTCGTCGCGTGACCAGTCACGACAACGCAAAATGGAGCCGTGGACCGACTACATACATGGCGATTCCACTGGCCCACCTGGACGGACGCAAAGACGGACAAATTGTCGGCTGGCAGCGTATCGACCAGCGCGGCGGTAAATTCCAGACCAGCGCGATCACCAGCGGTGATTTCGTCGGGGCGTGCTTTGTTATCGGCAACCTGAACGGTGCGCAAAATATTGCAGTGGTGGAAGGTTTCGCCACCGGCGCGTCCGTATGGCTGGCTACCCGTAAGGACCCGAAAAAAAGCTTTGATGCTGTCGTGGTCGCTGTGGCCGCAAACAACATGATCCATGTTGTTGAGCAGCTGGTGAACATGTACCCGGCAGCAAAAATTACCTGCGCCCTGGATAACGACCGCAAATCATCGGCTGAAGGTAAAGGCAACACCGGCTTACGTACTGGCTTCGACATTCTCGCAAAATTTAGCGGCATCAAATGCGTTTATCCCACCTTTGAAGACGATCCCCAGCTGGAGTGCAGCGACTTCAACGACCTGCACAGATTACGTGGACTCCGCGAGACCTGTCGCCAGCTATTCGCCAAAGGGAACCGCCTGAGTAACAGCACTGATTTGCTGTCTCTGACGCTAAACAAGCTGAAAACGGCTAAACGTGACAACCGCAGGACGTTTGCTAAAGAACTGCTGAACGCGGTAGATATTGGCATGCTGACCTGCCCGGTACCGAATAGTCCGGCGGATCTGTTTAACATGTTCTGCATCGTGCTGCGTGATATGGGACTGGAAAGCGTCTATCGCGCCACGGTTAAAGACCACATCGCACGCCGCCTGAACCGCAAATGCCGTACTGCCCAGGCACCCCGTTCCTTTAGCGAGCGGATCACCGACCCGAACAAGCGTCCCCAGCACATCACGTATAAACGCTTTGAAACATCCGTGATGACGGATGAAATTCTGCAATACGTGCAGCAGCTGCAGGGCATCGTTATTGTTCGCGCCGGTATGGGATCGGGTAAGTCGACAGGCCTGCTGCGCCCATTGATGCATAACGCTGATCGCGGCGTTTCCGTTGCGCACCGCGTAAGCCTCATCGGTGGCCTGTGGGAAATGATGACAGAGCAGAAAGGGACCAAGGCCGATATTCTGCATTACCAGGACCCCGGCTATCAGGAAATGGCGCCATACGCGAATAAGCTGACCATTTGCATCAACTCCATCGTCAAAGGCTGCTGGCAGCCGCTGATGCGCCAGCATGACTATTTCGGCTTTGATGAGGCAACGCAGGGACTTCGCGCCATCCTTTCTGGCCGCGCAATGGAGAACCCGGTCGCCGTTTTCAATACGCTGATCGACGCGCTGGCCAGAACTGAATTGCACCCCATCATGGTAGACGCAGATGCTAACGATCTGCTGGTCGACCTGGCAGAACTGGCGATGAAGCGCCGCGAAGAAATGGGCCTGCCGGCATGGCTGCAAATTCACGTTATCGAATTGCCGGTCGACGTTCGCAACCGCGAAACGGGCGAACCTATCCGCGTATTTTACACCGAGAAAGATCGCATCATGACCGAGGTGATTAAAGCGGTGGAACTCGGTGAAAAAATCATGCTGGCGACCGATAGCTCAACTTTCGCAGAAGACGTTACCGCCACGCTGCGCCAGCGCTACCCGGAGAAAAAATTCCTCTGCGTAAACCAGAAGAGCAAGCCGGAACCCGAGGTTGAAGAATTCACCAATAAACCGAAGAAGATGGTGAAGAAGTACGACGGCCTGATTTATAGCCCGTCGATATCCTCCGGCGTCTCCATCGAGCAAAAGCATTTCGACCGCCATTTCGGCATGTTCTGCGGCGAAGTGGTCCCCAGCGATGCGATCCAGATGCTGCGCCGCGACCGCACAGCCAAAGAGTTCATCATTGGCTTTGACAAGGTTCGCGCACGACGCGAAACCGATCCGCAAAAAATTGAGCGTGCGTTTGTCCAGGCATTGCTGGCCACTGCCGGCATGAACGGCGAACTAACCGACGTTGTTTTCGACGGCGACCGCATTTCTATGGGTGTGGCCAACACCGATTTTACCCGGATGAAAATCAAGGCAGCAGCGATTGAGGCCTCCGCGCGTAATGACTACGCCAGCAATATGATCTGCATAATGCACAGCGACGGCTACAAGGTTGCCCCCCTGGCATCCGACGAGCTGGCGAACTGCGTCGGCAAGGAGCTGCGCAAGGAAGCCCGCGAAATTGTCTGGGAACAAACGCTGGATCTCCACCTGAATATCGAAACGCCGAACGAATCTGAACGGGAAGCCATTCTGAAGAAACGCGCCCTGACCCTGGAAGAGCAGGCGAAGCTGGTCCGCTGGGACATCGAGCATGAGCTGAAACTGCCGGTCAACGAGGACAACCTGAAATTCTACTTCGACGGCGCCCGCGATAAGGTTCGCCGTTATGAAACCATGCTGCTCGATGAGATCACCGCGCGGCGTTTCGACCGCGAGGAATCCGCGATCAACTTCACCTACGCTTTCAGGCAGGCGGGCCAATGGCAATACTTTACCGCCACCGCGATGACCCGCGAGCAGGCTGATGAAGCATTCCAGGCGAAACACCCTGGCATCACCGAGTACAAAGTCAAATCGACACCCGCGGTCGAGGTCGGTATGCGCGGCTTCTACGGCCTCAAATCTACGGTGCTACGCCAGTACTTCATTGACTGCGGCATCGACCCGGAAACCATGACCGGAGAAGCCACCCAGGCGCGCCTGGCATACGCCAGGGATAAACTCATGACCGCCGAACGGCGAGACCTGTTAAACAACGTCCTGCGCATTGGTGGCTTTATGACGCCCAAAGGCAAGCCGAAGGTCCCCGAGGCACTGTTTAAAACCATCTGCGAGTCGCTCGGCCTGAAAACCGACAAGCGCCGCGCCAGGGACGGAGACAAGCGCCCAACCATACGGTTTGTGGATCAGCAGTCGGCGGCGTTCATGATGGAAATTCTGGAGAACCGTAAAGACGACGGCCTGTCTCTGCAGTTGCGTAAAGCCGAGAAAGCCACCACCGAAGTGGATCACGGTTTAGATCTCAATATATATATGGATCATAAAACGCGATCCACAAACGAGCAGGATTTGGACGCCCCTCATTCAGTAATAACTGAGGCGCTGGCCGAGCTGCCGGTGCCGGTGCCGGAGGCCTGGGCGATGACTGCGCTGTCTGATGATGAGCTGGCCACAATGACCTCCTGGTCGCCAGCCAGCATAGCGATGACCTTCGCGTCCCTGTACCTCACAGAGTTCATGGACCGCCTCTCCAGCAACGAACTGCGCCGGCTGCGTGAATACATCACCGGTACGGTTACGGGCGGCTACGACGCGCAGGAGGCGTTCTATGGCTAAAGATATCGATGCACTTCTGGAACAGCAGGCGGATCAGGTGACCGCCGTTTTAAAAAGCCATGCGGCGCATATTGAAAGCATGCTGGCGCAGCATCGCTTTCAGGTCGCGCAGCTGGCATTGCACAACAGCCCGGAACCGTTCGTTCGTGAGGTATTTAACCATCTGCGTGATCGCCTGGTACAAGTCACTATCAATGAAGCTGGCCTTGCTGATGCTGATGATGCGCGGTACCTGCTGCGAATACTTGATCGCATGGAATTGTCAGCATTAGAGGGGAAACCATTATGATTTACCGCAAGGGATGGGTGCCGGTTTTGTTTCGGCATGAGCTTGAGCGTAAGTTAAAAGAGCAGGGTTTCGAAAACTGGAAAGAGATATGTAATTTTCTTTGCGGTGAAGGGGATTACTACGCCGAATCAGCCAAAATGCCAGAGCAATACGATTACCAGGTGGTCGACAATACCAAATGGATGGCAAGCCGTGACGCGACGTTCTGGCAGCGTCTTAACCGCCTGTGGTTCGTGCCGCTGTATTTGTTGACCATCCCGTTCCAGTGGCTTATCCGTGGCCGTGTCGGGTTTGCAACCACATCAAAAACAGCTGCATTATTCAGCCGGATAACCGGGTTGAAGTAGAATATTGGTTATCCATGCGGGGCCGACTATAGTTGGCTCGGTATTTTGAAATCTTTTTGCGACCCGATGCTAGCCTCTGTATTTATCTCCTAGCTCCCACTGAACTTTCACCACAACTATAAAATCTTCATTATAAAAAAATAAAGAATAAAACAAAAGAATTCATAAAAATAAAAGGATTATGTTCTGTCAAGGGTTATTTAACCAATTATTTATACTAAACTATAAAATAAAATTAAAGCTAGTTGACATGCCAGCCATGTAAAATTACCATTAAATAGCTGTATAAACATACAGTAATTTTATTAATGTAAATTTTTTATGGAGGTATTTTATGCCAGAAGAAACCATGACTGTTACCGCGACCCCCATTTCTCCTTCTGGAGTTGATTCAGGGCCTAGTCGACCAGGAGGATCACTTGTTGCAGGAATTTCTCCTGGCCCTGCTATCACGTTCCCATCTGGTAACGGTGTTATTATTACCTTGCAGAATGAACCTCTCGATACGAAACAGCATACCTTGAGTTCAATAAGCACTACAGATGGTGAGATACCTTACGATGAATGGGTATTTGTTGAAACATCGGGAAAAAGGATTCTAACTGATGAAGGTGATATCACTTATGTCTTACAGTTGCTTCAGAATGTAGGTAATTCCTGGGCTAATAATGGGATTGATTTAGTTTTTGGAGACAACCAATATCTCCGGTTTGACAGTAAATCTTCATTGGTTTCGTTTCTTGAAAATTCAAATAGAATCGTTAAATATGATTTTATTCAAGAAAAAGAGGGTTTTAGCACTTCAGGTTATGTACCTAAAGGCAGCGATGGGAACCCAGACGGAAACTCTGGAGTGACCGTAGGTTCAGGTGTAGATTTAGGAAACAGGACTTCAAGTTCAATGATCAATGACGGCATTGATAGAACTTTTGCAGAGTCTTTAAATGCGTATTTTGGTCTCAAAGGTCAGGATGCGCAAAATCAACTTAATTCCAACCCTCTGAATTTAACATACTCTCAAGCCACTGATTTGTCTAACTTTTATATTAATAAGTTTTCAACAACAGTAGCTAGTTCTTTTAATAATGCTACATCGTCGAAGTTTTCGTCGCTACCATTAAATACCAGAACAGCAATAGTTAGTGTTGCATACCAGTATGGGACAAACCTGGCAAGTGCAACACCAAACTTTTGGAGCCAGGTAACTAATGGCCAGTGGCAGGAAGCTATTAATAACTTAAATAACTTCGGTGATGCATATCCAACAAGGCGTCGGTCTGAAGCAGCATTAATTCAAAGTGATTTGGACGCTGGTAAATTACCATAAGAGCCTATTTCATTAGGGCTGATTTAGTTTTATTCTAAACTTGGGTTGCGCTAGATATCTTTAAGTACTTTACGTACGCTAAGATTTCTTTGCGCCACCCCTTTCAACATGTGGCAGTCTATTGTGATAGACTCTAATTCAACACTGTTCTTTTATTAACTCATCGCTTACTGAAATATATCTTCCGTCAACTTTCTTTAAGAATAGCTTTACTTTCGCTCTGTATGTGGCGGGTGGAGATGCTATATCAAAAAAACAAACAGCATATATCTTATTGATTTTATCATAGTTAATTAACTTTATACTGTAGGTCCAGCTTTTGGATTCATTAGTAAGACTGTATAGATTATTTTTATTATCTACTGGATAATTAAAACCAAATGTCCTTACTGTATCCCCTGGATTTGGAGAGCGTGGGCGCAAAGAATTATTGAAAGTTGTCACATCAAGATTATTTAAAATGTCAACAGAATAATTTTCTGTGGAAACAATCTTGTTTCCGTTTGCCATGGCAAACTCAGATGGAAGTAGCATAACAATAAGAAATAAAATCAATGACTTCATGGTCTCACTCCAGGTAACAATAAAACATGTAGTTAACGCATAAAATATAGCCCGATTCAGGCATGCCTGTATAGAGTGAATGTCCTATGATTGATAACTACACGAATTAAGGACTCGGTTGAGAAGTGTCTGTAGTCAAGATTTATGCCTATCGGGCCAAATTCTTTGTTTGTAGGTAGCAGCAGCCGCGTTTAGGCTATTCCTACCTATGATCGATTAGGTTCTGATCAGTTAGTAAAGCAAACTATAAAAAAAACTGTTGCCGTGACTGGTCACGGGGTAAAATCTCTATGTAATTTATTGACGTGCGTTGCGTTTTGGCGGTAAAGTTACCCCGCTGCAGCAAAATCTGTAGCCGGGCCTCGCAATCCCGAATATCCAAACGACGCACAACACGCGCCAGCGTGTTTTTTTGTGCATATGCCTGCGCATACCCGAATTATGGTGGCTCAGGCGGGGCAGCCTTTTGGCTGGCCGGTTTCGTTTGGGCCGGTATTGCGAACCCCGTCTGGGCTACCACCTCTCAAGAGATTCGCAACTCTGGTGGTAGCACCCATAACCAAACTGGAGTGCGCACCATGTTCAAATTCAAGTTCGCGGCGATCTGCCGTACCGATAAAAAATCCCATATTCATCATCTGTCCACCATCGCCTCATCCGAGCGAGAAGCCCGTCGCCAGTTCGCCAGCCGTTTTGTTCTCGTTCTGTCAGCCCGTATCCGGGTTAGCGGGGTGGCCGCATGAATCAGGTGCAGCTAAACACCCAGGGCCTGCTTGAGTCGATTGAGGAGCGCCTGGCGCAGATAGAAGCGCTGGTTTCCTCGGCCCACCGTACGATCTCCAGCTATGAAGCTTCACTGTATATGCAGGAGGCGGCGGAATTACTCCAGGTTGCCCGTGAGCTGGTGCAAGACGCCCGTAACTGCTCCTCCTCTCTGTCCGCGGAGCTGACTGCGAGGGAGGCCAAATGAACGCACTCTCTGTTTTCTCGTTTCAGGAAAACCACCCCGTGCGGGTGGTTCTGGTTAATGGCGAACCGTGGTTTGTAGCGGTTGATGTTTGTAAGGCATTAGGATTAACGAACCCGACGAAGTCAGTATCTGCACTCGATGAAGACGAAAAGCAGCTTTTTAGCGGTGACTCTAACTTTAAGTTAGGGTCAGCAGGAAAAGGGGCGCAGTCATTGATAATTTTGAATGAGTCCGGCCTATACACTCTGATCCTCCGCTGCCGCGATGCGGTGAAGCAGGGGACGACGGCCTGGCGGTTCCGCAAGTGGGTAACCAACGAAGTCCTGCCAGCCATCCGGAAAAACGGTGAATACAGCTACGTCGAAACCACCCCAAAAAGCGCCGGCGAACCATTGGACTGGCGGCAAAAGGAAGAATTACGCGGCCTGATAAACGATATAGCCCAAAGTTTTCAGTATCGAAACGCGTGGATCAGTGGTGTTTGGCTCGCGCTTCGACGTGCCTGCAGGAATCCATCACCTAACCCAATTACGGTCGACGATCTGCCGGCTATCACTGCCGAATTACGCCGAATATTAACGGCGGCAGAAACTGCCCTAGGTAATATGCGAGTTTACGAACGGGAGCTGCTGCGCGAGGTAGTTCGTGGCGGGCGCCAGAGTATGTCGTGTGAAGAATTACCTATCACAGATATCAATACGGAAATGGAGAAGGTGCTGCCAGCGCATTTTGAGCTGGCCATCAGTAAGCTGGAGACGCTATCCATGAAATTAACGCCCCCGGCTATCTCCTCCTGATTTTGTAGAGCAGGAAGCTAAAAAGGCCACAGGCGATAACCTGTGGCCTTTTTGTTATTCGAAGTAGGCATGCCAGGCGGATTGCATTGCCTCTATCCGATTGCCGGCGGCACCGGACCATGCATAATGACGGCCATCGAACTCAAACTCCACCTTGAAGGTGCCATCACCATTATCCCTCGGCGCTTTGAAATTTGGCTTCGCAGGATGCTTCTCTGCCTTCTCAGCCTCTTCATCGTTCTCCTGCTCCTCCGGCTCTACGGCTTCACTTTCATCTACCTCGATCTCATCGTCGTCCAGAGTCTCATCGTCGTGGGTTTCGTCATCGAGATCGGCGTCTCCCATTGGTTCAAGAACTTCCTCATCAGGCAGGATTATCGCTGGAGCCTCATCCTTCAGCTGCCATTGGCCATTTTCTCCGACGAACTGACCCAAGGCATCCGCAGCAAATTCCAGATAGCGAGGTATCAGCCTGGTACTGAAATTAAACGGTCGCAGGGTGCTGTTGGTAATTTTTATTGATGGGTCCTGCTCCACCAGCTGCTTCACGGTCTCATGAATACGAACCCCTGCGTCGCCCCTGGCGAAATCTGGCATCATGCTATCCAGCTTTTGCAGCGCTGCCAGCCGGGTATTTTCCTCGCCAACATGTGGGCGCCAGGTTCTGGAGAAGTTTGCCAGTTTAAACTGCTTATAGTGCAGCTGGGTGTTTTCATCGTCATGACCGAGAATCTCCATGAAGAAAACGTCCTCATCGACATTCTTCCACCGTGGGTCAACGCGGAAAAACATTTCATAGGCAATACGGGCGTAAATAGCGCGGCTATCTTTATAAACGCGGCGGTCATCGCCTAAGAAAGTTTTTACCCACGGATTAAACGCTGTCGCTAGAATAGCGTTAATACGACCATTTTCAGAGCGAGTATCATTTTCCCCATACCCTTTAACCACTTCATCAAAATCCGCAGCAGCAGGGCAGGAGCGAAGTTGGTTAACCAGACTGACAAATAAATCAGCGTCGCAAAGAGTATATATTTTTCTTGATACACCTTTATCTTCTGAGCGTTTTTTAGCTTGCCCTAAGAATGTTACTGTATATTTACCTGCGACGGAAAATTCACCCTGAAGCATGATTTCAATCATTCGTCGACCAGATAGCGCCGCAAGCGCGAACGCCAGAGGGGCCATACCACGACGGGTGGTTAAATCAAAAGAAGATATAGGTTTATTGATTATATCGTAGATAGCCTGCATATAGCGCGGATAGTCAATCACAACCACGTTGCGCTTTTTCTCGCTGAGTATGTTGGCCCAGCGCTGCTGGATGGAGGTTCGCTCTGCAGAGCTAAGCTGCAAGTGATAGAGAACCTCATGGTTTACTTTCAGATTGTTTAAATCTTCCAGAAGCGAAGAGCCTTGCTGGAAGAGTTTATAAAGATAATCTCGCTTATCCTTCCAATCATCACTGTTTAAATCACTAATAGCAAATTGCCATTCTGGATATTTATTGGCAAGTTTGGTTAATTTTGCATCGCTGTTTTTCGCACCGATTTTTATATTTGATAAATCTTCTGCCAATGGCATTATTTCTTTTAGTTTGGCTTGCAGAGCTGACATATTTTGTCGAATTGATGCCGCAGGCATAGAAAGCCATGAGGATAATTCCTCATTGTATAAGGGATACTTTTCGGATAATTTTATTACGTTTTTTTCAAAGTTATGATGTAATTTATCATCAAATCTTTTTCTTGCCCGGCTCATATAGGCATTGAAAGTATTAGCCGAAATCCTTTTTTCTAAGCTTTTTCCGCGAAACTTTCTTTTATCATTAAATAATGCATTCTTATATTTTATAGCTGCGGCTTTAATTTTCTTTGTTTTTTCGCCTTGTGGACGATCCGAGGCGTCGATTGCCTCAACCTCGTTCACAAGCGAATTGATTAGCTCACCAATCTTCACCTTACGCATGGCCTACCTCCTGTTCTCGCCCTTAATCATCATAACACAAACTGAGAAACATCACACAATCAAAGCGCAATCCCACCCCATAATTATCATAACACAATCATAGAAACATAACATAACACTATTACGATTCATACGCAGATCAATGTGCGACTGTGTTACGATAATCAGCACACAATAGCCCATTATACGCGCGTATAATGGGCTATTGTGTGCTGATTATCGTAACACAGTCGCACATTGATCTGCGTATGAA
>OJKH01000538.1_pt1 | contig 14273 bp, 15 predicted proteins | sample 1596471 | NCBI WGS metagenome assembly OJKH01 (sample SAMEA4350108, study PRJEB24818) | metagenome | biome: human; feature: gut; material: faeces | place: Denmark | collected 2013-09
AACGTTCCGGGCTACCTCGGCAGATATTCGGTAAAACGCCAATTCTGCAGAAATGGCAGGAACATTACCTTCTCTCCGCACATTTATCTCAGGATTGCCCGTGGCAGAGCGTTCCAGCCTGTCGTGTATTCCGGGCTCAGCATTTCCCTGCGCATCGCGAAACCCACATCAATCCCCTGGCCGGCAAAAAACACGTGCCCCTTACCGGTGCGGTTAATCCGATCGACGGCATTCATCAGGGCTTCGCAGCCGGGTCGGGGAGCGCATTTGTGCCTCGAGACCGGAAAGATCAGCCAGCATGATACCGGCATTTGCGTACCGGTAGCCGTCACGCCAGATGCGCGCAAGCGCACGCTGGGCGGCGGCAATGATGTCCCGGCTGTCCTGAGTGGCTACCAGTAGCGTCTCCGTCGCCTGGCTGGCTTAGGGCGCATCCCGGGGTGAAAACAGGCTGGTACGGATAAAGACACTGCTCACCCGCCAGGAGCGTGAAACCCTGGTGCGGGCCGTGGCGGCCATCGGCGCCATGAAAGCACGCGTCAGCATGAAAAAAGCGAAGCGTCGACCGTTGCCAGACGGGAAAAAAGGGAGAAAAAAGACCGTCGGCCTGATCCGCGTTTTCCGCGAGCCGGTCATCCCTGGCAGGAAGACGAAAAAACCTTACTGAGTGATGCGCTCGATTCAGTCCCGGACGAAGAGATTGGCAATCATCTTTTCTCGCTTTCCGAGAAACTGGGCAGAACGCCTTTCAGTGTTGCTTTCCAGATATTTGCCACAAGGGAACTGCAGGCCGGGTGGGAGGAGCAGTTCAGGGATATTTCGGATAAAATTCGTTTGTCCGGCCTCAGTATCAGTGATTATTTGAAACAGAGCGGGACTGACCGGAACGACTGAATGACATTAGTGAGATTTGACTGCTCCCCGCCCTGAAGGACGGGGATTCCCACTTCAACGAGCCGAACCTAAGCCGCGTGCTGCGATTCAGGGTTTACCGGCTCTCTGTCGGCTAACACTGCCAGCCCGGCAGCTTTAATATTACGGGCCGCGTTAATGTCGCGATCATGGTCTGCGCCGCATTCAGGGCAGTGCCATTTACGAACATCAAGGGGCATGTTTTTCATGGTGAAGCCGCAACAGCTGCAGCGTTTGGACGACGGGAAGCACTGGTCAATAGCGACCACGCTACTTCCCGCCCATTCGCCTTTGTACTGAAGCTGGCGAACAAGTTCGCTCCAGCCTGCGTCAGCTATCGCTTCAGACAGTTGCGGGTTGCGGAGCATGTTTTTCACTTTCAGGGATTCGACGCAGACAACTTGGTTATCGTTAATCAGTCTGCGGGACAACTTGTGCAAATTGTCCATCCGGCAATCGGCAATTTTCGCGTGGAGTCGGGCGACTTTTAAGCGTGCTTTGGCGCGGTTCCTGGAGCCTTTTTGTTTCTTGTTCAGGCGGCGCTGTAGCAGGGCCAGACGCTTCGCGTATTTAGCGGCGTTGCGGGGATTGCCGGTTTTAAATCCGGCGTCAGTGACGAACAGGTCTTTTAAGCCAACATCAATGCCGACAGTTCAGTTTTTCTTTAAATAAGTTTATAACCTATTTTTTAAAAAGTGCGGTGCTTAGGTTTCGCCAGTTCCAGCGCGTAGGTCAAGCTAATTCCCCCAAATTAACCCTTAATCGTTAATCGTTAATCGTTAATCGCTAAAAATATCCCAATATCATTAAACTAATTCAACTCATTGATATTTAACATAAAACGCATTATCGACACTTTGAGATGTGTAGCATTTGCTATACGTCCGTGTTGTGTTATTCTTGTATACCAATTGCTATACCGGAGAGGTGTGTATGAAATCAGATGTTCAACTCAACCTAAGAGCTAAAGAGTCCCAGAGAGCACTCATCGATGCCGCTGCAGAGATCCTTCATAAATCGCGAACCGACTTTATCCTGGAGATGGCCTGCAAGGCTGCGGAGAATGTGATCCTTGATCGCCGTGTTTTCAATTTTAACGACGAACAGTATGCAGAGTTCATCGATATGCTCGATGCACCAGTCGAGGATGAGCCCGCCATTAATAAACTACTGGCAAGGAAACCTCAGTGGGACGTATAACCGCGCCCGAGCCGTTATCCAGCGCTCATCAGCTGGCTGAGTTCGTCAGTGGAGAGACAGTCCTCGATGAATGGCTAAAACAGAGAGGTTTAAAAAATCAAGCTCTTGGCGCTGCCCGAACGTTCGTTGTTTGCAAGAAGGGTACGAAGAAAGTAGCTGGTTTTTACTCTTTGGCCACCGGTAGCGTTAACCATACGGAAGCTACAGGCAGTCTTCGGCGTAACATGCCAGATCCTATACCGGTGATTATACTCGCTCGCCTGGCGGTAGATGTCTCATTGCACGGAAAAGGGGTTGGTGCCGATTTACTCCACGATGCAGTTCTACGGTGTTATCGCGTAGCTGAGAACATTGGCGTTCGTGCGATAATGGTTCATGCGCTTACTGAAGAAGCCAAAGGTTTCTATGCTCACCATGGATTTAAGTCATCACAAACTCATGAGAGGACTCTGTTTCTAAAGCTTCCATGACTGGTTGCTGGAGTGGGAAAGTAGCAGGCCACTGCCTCAACATATTGATTTTTATGTCGTTTATTATTAAATTTAACATAATCTTTGTTATGCGCACTAGTGTTGTCAGCACAAAGCGTTATTGTCGTCTCAGCACAATTCACACGCGTCGTGTACGCTAAGCCTTCATTTTGCTCAGCACAGGACCGCGATCTTATGTTGGTGACTATGACAGACAAAGAACTTTACCGGCTTGGCATCATTCAGCGAGTATTTGACCGGGCTTTGCTTCAGCGCGACGCAGCAGACATACTTAAGCTCAGTGTTCGTCAGGTGCAGCGTCTTGTGCGTCTGTACCGGACAGATGGCGCAACCGCATTTGCATCTTCCCGCCGTGGACGTCCTGCAAACAACCGGATCGATGAAGAAACACGCTGTAAAGCCCTGGATTTGATCCGGTGCCACTATTCAGATTTTGGCCCAACGCTCGCAACCGAAAAACTGGCTGAACGCCATCATATTTATCTCTCCGTTGAAACCATCCGTAACTGGATGACAGCCGACGGTCTCTGGCGTCCTCATTCCCGCCGGCGAACCCGGGTTTACCAGCCGCGCTATCGTCGCGACTGTCTCGGCGAACTGGTTCAGATCGATGGCTCTCACCATGACTGGTTCGAAGGCAGAGCCCCAAAATGCTGTCTTCTGGTCTTCATGGATGACGCCACCGGTCGCCTGATGCACCTGCGATTCTGTGATTCAGAAAACGCGTTTGACTACATGATGGCTACCCGGCAATACATTGATAAACATGGTAAACCTGTCGCATTTTACAGCGACAAGCATGCGGTGTTCAGGGTCAGCGGACCCGAAAGCCGACGTACCGGCACAACCCAGTTCGGACGGGCTCTCCGGGAACTGGCGATCGAATTGATTTGTGCCAACAGCAGCCAGGCAAAAGGTCGCGTGGAACGGGTAAATAAAACGCTCCAGGATCGCCTGATTAAAGAGATGCGACTGCAGAACATCAGCTCGGTTGCTGAAGCCAATCAGTGGATTGAACATTTCATGTCTGATTTTAACCGTCGTTTCTCCCGGCCGGCAAAATACCCTAAAGATCTGCACCGTGCGGTCACACAGAGTCCACTGGAGCTGAATGATATCTTCGCCTGGCAGGAGCTGCGGACCTTATCGAAAGCACTGACTTTTCAGTATGATAAAGTGATGTATATCATTGAACCCACCGAACAAAATACGCGCATAGCAGGTGAAAAAATTACCGTTTATGATTACCCTGACGGAAGCATTACTTTCCGGCATCAGCACCGGCCACTGGGTTATAAGATTTTCGATAAACTGACCTGCGTTGATCAGGGGGCGGTTGTTGATAACAAACGACTGGGTGCCGTTCTGAGGCTGGCACAGCAGAAACAGGAAGAGCTGGAGGCTGAAGGAAAGCGAATGCGCAGTACAAAAATGCCCCGCAGGCGCGCTCAGGAACGTGCACTGGAAGAGCTCAGGGCGATCAACCCGGTGCTGGCCAGTCCGCAGGATTTTATCCCCAGCCTGAAGCGATAAGCCCTTCCCTCACCTGCGGATCTGATATGGCCGACAGATGAGAGAAAAATGGACGACAACAAACCAGTGCTCCTGACACTTCACGAAGCGCTACGCCTGGATTTGATTGAAGCCTATATGGCGGGGGAAATTACGCTGGCAGAAGTGGCTGAGTCCATGGAGCTCACCCGTCGTCAGTGCTCCCGCCTGATTAAACGCTACCGCGAGCTGGGGTCAGCCGGTCTGGTCAGCCGGCGCCGTGGAAAGCCAGGCAATCATCAGTTAAACACCACCATCAGAGATCAGGCACTGCAGCTTATTCGCTCACGCGGCCGGGATATGAATCCGTCAGCCATCTGGCGAATTCTGACCACAGAATACGGTGTCCGGATTTCAAAAGAGACCGTGCGGAAAATGATGATTGCCGAGAATACCTGGCACCCTCGCCCGTCCTCAAACCCTGAATCAGACTGAAGAAGGCATTGCCCGGACTCACCACAGACGTCACTTCAGCTTGGCTTTAAATACGACATTTCAACATTGGCTAGACAGCTTGGAAATAGCTAAATCATGCGAGCGATCAGCGCTACTTCTTTAGACCCTGCATAAATTTTATCAAGCATAGACTCAATTATCTGATAAACATTTCAAAGACCTGGCTATTCACCCGGTCAAGCCGTGGCTGCCGGCCAAGGCAAGCCAAGCCAAGCCAATTGAGCGCCATCATGGCATCCATATGTTCAGAAAAGACAGTTACTGGTAAACTGAGCATCCCCAGCTTTTACATAGATCCAAATAGGAAATTATAATGTCAAAAGGTATAGATGTCTCATTTCTACAGGCACTAATTTCAAGAAGTAAAAGCGCACAATACGCACAGATTAAGGATATTGAGTCCAAACAGGCAAGAAATTATCTGCGTGGTGTTGATTCAACAAATTATAATAAGGTAAATAAAGCGTTAAAAAAAATAAAATTGAACTGTACCTATTCTGACTTTAAACGTGCAGTAGACTTCGTAAGAACTAGCCCTGACTATGAAGAAAATGATACAGGCCAATTATTTAACAGAACCATACCTAAAGGTATTATTGATAGCGCAGATTTTACGTTTGGAGAAATTTTAAGGAAAATAGATGCTTATTCAAATGAGTTATGTACTCTTTTAGAGTGTTGCATACAAATCTATAAATGTTTAAGTGTAAATGATCTTAATGCCGCCTTGGACGCATGTGATGAACTTGTTGAAAATAAAGGTGCTTCAATTTTTTTAGTCAGAATGATCTCATTCATTACGAATAGATATCAAATATTTAATATGGATGATAAAGTCATCTTAAGCAAAATTGACGCCCTCAAAAGTCGTATTCTAATTTCAAATAATCCATCATTAGAAGGCGCAGTAATCCAGTTGAGTAATCTTAGAACTTCTCACTTGGCTATTTGTAAAAGAATTAACGAATTGAAAGATTCATCTTATAAAAGTATTATTGCTAAGTCTTTCATAAATCCTGTACCTAAAAATAATGATGATTTTGTTAAAAACCTTAATGCTTATTACTCAGTTTCTTTGTTAGACGCATTCCTTTATTATCAACTGATTATTAAATTAGATTTGCCATACATTAGAAAAACTCACATAAACAAAGACTTAAAGTTGATACATAAAGAGTTTTCCGCAATTGAATTCTCGCCAGATACAATATACGACGGATTGGATGAGGATAGCGGGTATTATTATCTTAGGGAGTGCTTTTTGTTCGTTGAGCAATTTAAAGCCCTTAAGTTTTTAATTGTACATGGGCATTATTATGGTGATTTTGGAATAAACAGAACTTTGTCTGATTATTCATTTGAATTAATAAATAGATATTTTGAAGGGTTAGAAAACTTAACGCAGCTTAGATGTACAAAAATGAATAATGCACAAATTAATTGGGAGCATTATGACCAAGAAACCTGCGGTATGTTGGAAAATTCATCAGCTTTACTTCATTTACTTACCAAGAAACAAGGTCATCTTGAAGAAGAGGAACAACTTCTTTTTGTTAAATTAATGACTTACTCTAGAGATGTTGGTGAAGCTTGCCCGCCTGACTATCTGGAAACCATTGCAAATGATGCAAAACACTTTTTGCTAAAATTAGTTGTCCAATGCTTAATCACAATTAATAAGAAATCTCATTATACAGAATATGAGTTGCGTTCAACCATTCAAGAATATTGCTTGTCGGACTTTGATGGTGATTTAATTAAGTTGCTTGATTATCTTTACAATGTATCTCCAGCTGTGACTGAGCATCTTATTTTGACATGTAATGAAACCTTTTTAAGTACATTATTTATTTTGATGGATAGGCCTGTTGATGCACTTCAAGCACGAGCAGATATGTTACATTGGTTCGGTGAAATTACAGGTGAAGAACGTTACTTAGACCGTGCTAAAACGTTGCGTATTGATATTGCTATTAATAAAGAACGAGGAACCATCGATGATTCAAGGATTTATGTCGATCCACTAAAGTTTTCTCAGTGGTTCGAAGATAATATGGTCAGTAAATTGACAATGTCTTTAGATAATCTATTAATTAGTAATACATCTACTATGAAATTAGATTGGAGTAATAAAAATTTAGGAGCTAGTATAGGGGACGATGTAATTGAAAATCTTCTAACTTGCTATAATGAGTTTTGCGAAAACAGAGTTTTTGGAATAGCTTCATATCTTGGTAGACGAATTCGACATGGTACTTTTAAAGGCACGGCAATGACAGAGTTATATGAAATTCCTAAGAAAGAGGAATATCGTGCTATTTTTGAGGATAAGGAATTCAAGCGTAAATTTGATGAGTGGATGTCACGCTATGAGGCAATGATTGAGGATTTAGTTAAAACCTCGCTACAAATAAAGAGCAAAAAGAAACCTTTCGGATTAATAACAACTGAAATAGACTCTCAATTAAAAATTACAATTGCCAAACAACTTGTTGTCAACATATTGGCAATTTATTCTAAGCGTAGTGGTGTATTGCGTTTACCAAGTTTGATTATCGATTATCTTTGGCGCCTCGCTGAAACCGACTTGCATAAAACAAAGAAACTATTAAGCGAGAAAAAGTCTACCTTTGGTGTTTTTAGTTTCAACGCTAAACATCACAGTGCAAGTATGAAAAAAACCATTTCAAAGTTTACGCAAGAAATAAACTCATTAACGGGGCAGAAATTTGGTTTGATGTCTTCATGGTTCAACAAACCTAATTATGCTTCACCAAGTACTGATATATATTTACTTTTCAATACAGTCGTTTCTGAAGTAAAAGATAGGGTAAGTCATTTTAAACCTTTTGTTGATTTAGGGGAAAGTAGTTTTTCCATAAATGGCGGCACCTATTACGTTATTTATGACTCATTATATGTATTGATTCATAATGCTGCTATACATGGTAAACCAAATGGACAAATACATTTTGATGTCTCCCCGTGCACTGATAGAAATGCTTTGAAAATCCGATTAAAAACAGAGGTTTCGAGTATTTACGAACTTATGAAGGCCAAGGAAAGGATATTATCTTTCTTGCACGAAAATGATGATGATGCTCACGTTGTTGAGGGGAATAGTGGTATAAAAAAATTGAAGAAGTTAGAACGCGAAGGTAGTATAAGTAATATTCATTTTACGACAAATAATTCTGATTTAACGTTATGTTTTGAATATCTTTTTGAGCTCAATAGCAGAGGTGACTATGATCTTGATAGTTGAAGATGACGAGCATAAATCGTCACAAATATTAGAGATTTGTGATCAAGTACATATTGCTAAAGACAGGCTTAAAACTGTTGATAATGTTCGTGATGCTGTTAGGTTTTTAATCGACTCTATACCTGAACTAATTGTGCTTGATATGTCTCTACCTAGTCATAAAGCTTTACCAGGCCAAGGTACTCCTGTTCCAATGCCTACTGGTGGTATTGAAATCCTGTTTGAACTAAAAAAAAGAAAATTGACTGATTTACCGGTATTAATTCTTACACAGTATCATGAAATTGAGATCGAAGGAGATTCTATTCCTGTTAATAAATCTGCAGATGCTTTAAAAGATACTTATGGATTTACGGCTGTGCAAGCATGTTATTATGAACATTTCCATGGTGCTAAGTGGATGATTGTAACTAAAAGTTTTTTGGAAAAAAAATGAACATTTTAATTATAGAAGATAATGAACTTAAACGCTCGGAGATCGAGCAGGTTATTAATGAAGAATTACATAACAATAACAATAATCCAACGTACAGTTATGCTGACAATCTGGTCTTCGCGAGGAGGCAACTTCAGACACAAGTCTATGATTTAATAATTTTCGATATGTACTTGCCGTTAGCAAATAATCATTATGATGAAGTTGATTGTTCTGAGGAGCTTATTTCTGAGTTCTCTGTAAGTAAAAATTATCAAGCAGAAGCGATTGCGTTAACTCAATTTGAAATTAGTGAAATTGAAAACTTCCAGTCCTTTAATAGCGCTGGCATTACAGTAGTACATTTTAATGATAATAAGCATTGGGTGGCAGCTCTCCGCCAAAAAATCACGCGGGCATCACAAAAAATAAAGTCTGACTTCTTGATTTTTTGTGCTTTAACTAAAGAAAGAAATGCCTATTCTGAGGCAGAATGTGTTTTAGGTAAGCAAAAAAACATCTCAGGAATGAATTGTCTTGAAATTACTATAGATGATAAGCATGGCTTCATTATAAAACCACACAATATGGGGTTGGTGAATATGGCCATCGTTGCATCTAAAGCCATCGAATTATTTCAGCCAAAAATAGTATCAATGAGTGGTATATGTGCAGGGGTAAAAGGAGAAACCAATTATTTAGACATCATTGTTGGTAAAACATGCTGGGAGTATCAAACCGGAAAGTGGAAAGACGGTTCGTTTAAACAAGAACCTTATCACTCCACCCTCTCCCGCAATCTTGAAACAGATTTGGAGCAGTCTTCAGAAGATCCAGATATACTCGAAAGCATTAGAAAGGGAATATATAAAGATGAATTATCTACTATGCGTATTCTTTTAGCGCCCATTTCTTCTGGCTCTGCAGTAATCGCGGATGCGAAAATGATGGAGGCGATTGGGATGCAACACAGAAAAATGGCAGCGCTTGAGATGGAGATGTATTCACTGTATGAAGCCGCGGCGCAGTCCCTTTGTCAGCCACTTTGCTTTGGAGCAAAAGCAGTTGTTGATTTAGGCGATAGTAATAAAGGTGATGGTTTCCATGAGCCTGCATGTAAAATTACAGCACGGTACGTAACTCTAATGATAGAGCGTCAGTTTAAAAAACAGGCATAGTATATACATGCGGCGGTATTAATTATCCGTCGTTTATCTTCATACATTATTAAATTTACGTTTGAAAAGTAGATTTCTGCGGTGCGCTTTGACGAAATCATTTACACGCAGCGGACCGGATGGTTTCCGGTCCGGACAGAGCTCTGGATGACATTGATGCCCGATGATGATTAGGATCTGAGCATGTCGCTGGCGACCATTCAACGCGATGAGGATTTCCTGCCGGCGTTGGCCAGGAGTGACAATGAAGTGTTTTACAACCCAGCCCGGCGCAAAAGTCACCTTGGCAGCGTCAGAACATGCTTCGTCGTATGGACAGAGATAGCCAGCAAGCATTTCGTGATACACCAGCCCATAAGCGGTAGTTTTATTAACGATGCCGTCGAGGCCTTTAGCCTGGCCAGCGACAGGCTTGCCGCAGACATACTTCGATGGCTGGGAAATACCAGCGCGATGAGGTCACCTTGAACATAAAACGCATTAAGCGTAGTTGCGGTGTAGGGGCTCAATGATAATGTCTATTTGTGGCTCAATAGGAATGTCCAGGCTATAGTTCTCAGACCTGTATGCCTAGTCAACAACTCGCTTTTCCTGATGAGGAGTTTTCTGTGGCTATACATGACACTGGGATGGCTACCGGTGGCGATGGTTATACCCAGTTTGGCCGTGCGATGCACGAACTGAACATCCAGACTATCTGCGCCAATACCAGCTCAGCCAAAGGCCGTGTGGAACGGGCCCATCTGACGCTTCAGGATCGCCTGGTAAAGGAGCTCCGGCTCAGGGGCATTTCCTCAGTGAATGCAGCCAATGATTTTGCTGATGAGTTTATGACCGATTACAACCGGCGCTTTGGCAAAGCACCCCGGCATGACTTTGATGTTCACCGGCCACTTGAAACTGATGATGATCTGACCGCATTTTTCACATGGCGGGAACCGCGCCGTGTTTCAAAATCCCTGACGGTGCAGTATGACAAAGTGCTCTATCTGATTGAAGACAATGAGTTAAGCCGAAGGGCTATTGGCAAGTACATTGAGGTCTGGCATTACCCGGATGGCCGGAAAGAGCTCCGGCTAAACGGGGTTGTCCTTCCCTACTCCACCTATGATCGCCTTCAGGAAATCGACCAGGGGGCTATCGTGGACAACAAGCGCCTCGGGCGTACACTTGAATTTATCAAACGGATACAGGACAAACGCGACAATAACCGTTCACAGGCTCTCCCTGCCGGAGATGGCCCCTCGCGCCGAAGCAGGAAACCCACAGAGAAGAAATCCCAGCGATCTCTGGACGAAGAAGATATGCTCAATGCGCTGAAAACATTACAATCACGTTCTGACGAGATTTTCGGTACAAGGAAATGACATGGAGATGATGGCAGACATAATCCCATCTTCATAGAGCTGCAATGCAAGAGAGTTTAAGGTCCGCTTTGAGCGAGGAGCGGACATTTCCTGCTGACGGAGGCTGATAATTGAGTGGTATTTTCATTCATTTTCATAGTTTTTTATAATCTTTTGTTATAATTTAAACCTGCCATAAACGTTCTCTTTCCACTAATATCAAAAGACAGCATTGCTACTAGGATAACGAGAGTGTTTAATTTAACCATCGATGCATTAGCGTCTCCAGTTTCCCGCGAAACCGTTGAGCAGACAGCCTATTCTATGGGAGTTAGTAGTTTTACGCTCACTCCATTACCTTATGATGAGCTATCAAAAAAACTAGGGTATAAAGCAAGTTTGCTAATGCTATGCCTTTCAAAAAACCCTAATGTCAGCCTTCCTGCATTAAAAGGGACTGTAGAATTAATTTCTACACTGACTGAATATCCAGCGTTTAAAGTTAACTCGTTAACAATATCTAATAATGCCTATCCAGTTTTCACATTGGAGACATTGGCTGCTAACGGTATATTTTCAAACGATTTGGAGTTTTCTACAAATATCTCTCATTGCTTTCGAATTAGTCCAGAATTAAAAGTACCAAAGATATCTCTAGGTTTGGATGCAAGAGGATCGTATGAATTAGACTTATCCTTGGAATTAGTGATTATTAAAGAATTAATTGAATACTCTGTAGCAAAAGTAATCGTTGAATTTGATGGCCCGATGCATCTTAATTCAGATAATGTTCGTAATGATAAACTAAGAGATTCTTATGTCCAAAGTCAAGGGGCTACGGTTTTTCGTATTCAGAGCGTGAATACTCATGATCTGACCAAAATCCAGCAAACCGAGAAATCACATGAACAATTGATGGCACACATAGGTAATATTAAAGAACACTTCCGCACGAGACTATTCGAATTTTTAAAAACGTTTCATAATAGTTGATTAGCGACTATAAGTGAGCACTCCTCAATCAAAAATTATCACTTATAGCAATTCAGCATCAGTCCAAATTAATGGCAATACTCCAGTGATTAGCTAATACACTAGCAACGTCCGCTCCTGGCACTAAGCGGACTTTTCAACATCAGGACATTTCTAACGAGCCAGTGATTAGACATTTTCACTGAGCTTTGACACATGTTGTAGTAGCTAACGTCTCACCACAGCGATCACTGCTTTCAAAGGATGAGACTCATGACGGCATACGGAACGGAGTTTTTCTCAATGAGAGATGTAAACCGACTCAGGATCCTTCAGGATGTCATCGACCGCAACCTGCGTCCTGGTCTGGCAGCCGAAATGCTCGGTATCACGCCGCGCCATTGCAGCCGCCTGCTGAAACGTTATCGTCAGTCCGGGCCACTGGGCATGAATAACCAGAGTCGTGGTCGCACCGGAAATCGCCTGCTTTCCGCATCATTGACTGATCAGGCCCTGAATATCATCCGTGAACGCTATGCCGATTTTGGCCCCACACTGACGTGGGAAAAGCTCGCTGAAAATCACGGTTTACTGATGAGTTTATGACCGCTTATAACCGGCGCTTTGGCAAAGCACCCCGGCATGACTTTGATGTTCACCGGCCACTTGAAACTGATGATGATCTGACCGCATTTTTCACATGGCGGGAACCGCGCCGTGTTTCAAAATCCCTGACGGTGCAGTATGACAAAGTGCTCTATCTGATTGAAGACAATGAGTTAAGCCGAAGGGCTATTGGCAAGTACATTGAGGTCTGGCATTACCCGGATGGCCGGAAAGAGCTCCGGCTAAACGGGGTTGTCCTTCCCTACTCCACCTATGATCGCCTTCAGGAAATCGACCAGGGGGCTATCGTGGACAACAAGCGCCTCGGGCGTACACTTGAATTTATCAAACGGATACAGGACAAACGCGACAATAACCGTTCACAGGCTCTCCCTGCCGGAGATGGCCCCTCGCGCCGAAGCAGGAAACCCACAGAGAAGAAATCCCAGCGATCTCTGGACGAAGAAGATATGCTCAATGCGCTGAAAACATTACAATCACGTTCTGACGAGATTTTCGGTACAAGGAAATGACATGGAGATGATGGCAGACATAATCCCATCTTCATAGAGCTGCAATGCAAGAGAGTTTAAGGTCCGCTTTGAGCGAGGAGCGGACATAACGGTCAATCTCGTCACCAGTTACTCCAACGTAAAAGTGTGATTAAATCAAAAGGCTCCATGTTAATAAAGCATAGTGATGGCATGATACATTAGGGGATAAAATTGCTAGTTCAAACTAATCGATTGTACCTTCGGCCTGTAATCTCATCAGACTTAAACGATCTATTCAAAATTTATGGTGATCCCGCTACGAACACTTTTAATCCTGCGGGACCATATCCGAACATTGATCATGCAAAAATGGTTATGAATCGCTGGCTCGACCATTGGCAAACTCATAGTTTTGGAAACTGGGCAATTTCGCTTCTTACTAATCCTGAAAAAATCATCGGTTTTGGCGGGCTGGGAATTCGTAATTATGACGATATAGTTATCAATAATCTTGGGTATCGCTTATCTACAGAGGCTTGGGGGAAGGGTCTGGCCACAGAATTTGCCATATACGCGATAAAATTTGGATTTGATGTTATTAAATTAACCGAAATTTCGGCTGTTGTTCGAGAGAATCATCTGGCGTCACAGAAAGTGTTACAGAAGTCGGGGTTAAGATATGTCAAAGAGATTCATGATGTTAAAGATGCACCTCCAAGCCTTCTGTATTCAATATCAGTGGATGAGTGGTTAAGAAATTTAGAAGTGAACGCATCCGTTTAAAATCCCCTTTCAGGTCCATTAGAGGATTTAACATACTTATCTAGACAACGTCCGCCTCTGGCACGGAGTGGGCGGATTCGCTGAGCAGAAAGTCCGCTATGAGCGAGAAGCGGACGATAAGCGCAGTTGACGTGGTAAGAAAAGGTATTCTCAATGTGCACTTATAGACTGTAATCTATATTTATTGGAAAATCCGAAATGAGGGTTTAAATTTTATTTAAGAGGGATTACATGCGTACTCGTCCAGCCTCTCGATTGATAGTCCTTTCACCTGAAAATCACGTTCTGCCCTTTAGATTCTGCCATAAAGATGATGCTCTGGAAGGAAAAACATACTGGGCAACGCTTCAATATCTTCTTGCAGCGTGTAGTTCAGGTAAATAACAAACGTTAAGTTGAAAATATAGCAGGGATGTTTGATACGATCACCGATGTTACTTTGTCGGGACTGTACTTCGATTTTAATTCCATTGTCGACTACTTGTGAAAAAAACTCATAACACCATTCAATGGCGCATGCTGGTTCCCTTCATACCAGTGCAATACCCTGTCACATACATAATTGCTGGCAATAAAAGAAGGAACACCGAATGAAGTATGTGAA
>OJKH01000539.1_pt1 | contig 14254 bp, 10 predicted proteins | sample 1596471 | NCBI WGS metagenome assembly OJKH01 (sample SAMEA4350108, study PRJEB24818) | metagenome | biome: human; feature: gut; material: faeces | place: Denmark | collected 2013-09
GTTCGTAAACATGGATATCCGGAATTACATATATTTAGACGTAAAGGCAGGCCTTCTCAAACTATGGCAGGACCTAAGAAAAAAGAACCTCAGACAGAATTGGAAAAGCTTCAGGCGGAAAACTTGCGCCTGAGGGCAGAGAATGCGTTACTAAAAAAAGTGAAGGCCTTAATCGAGGAACAGGAAGCCCGGGCACGTCTCAATGGGCAGAAGCCATCGACGAACTAAGGTCCGAATATCCTCTTGACTTATTATTGGAGTTAAGAAAGATGGCTCGTTCCGTATTCTATTATCATCTGAAACGGCTTGAGGAACCAGATAAATACGCAGTGGAGAAAGAAGAAATCAAATCCATTTTCCATGAGCACAAAGGACGTTATGGCTATAGACGTGTCACTTGGGAGATGCGGAACCGTGGTTATGTCATCAACCACAAGACCGTGCAGCGTCTCATGACAGAAATGCATATCAAATGCAAGATGCGCAAGGTGCGTTATCGTTCTTATAAAGGAGAAGTTGGCAGTCTCGCCCCAAACATAATCGGGCGTAACTTTGTTGCTACTGAGCCAAACCGTAAATGGGCGACTGATGTAACACAGATAAATATAGGGGCTACGAAACTATATCTGTCGCCTATTCTTGATATGTTCAATGGTGAGATTATTTCCCATAACATATCTAACAGCCCTAATCTTGAACAAATATATGACATGCTCGATAAAGCATTTGATAAGTGTGATAACCTTGACGGACTCGTACTTCATTCTGATCAAGGTTGGCAATACCAACACTTCGGATATCGGAAAAGGCTTGAAGGGCATCATATAATTCAAAGTATGTCGAGAAAGGGAAATTGTCTGGACAACTCTATGATGGAGAATTTTTTCAGAATTATGAAATCTGAACTTCTATACGCTGAAAAGTTCGAGTCTCCGGAAGACTTCACAAAGGCTTTGGAAGGATATATAGATTATTATAATAATAAAAGAATTAAGTCCCGGTTAAAAGGAAAGAGTCCAGTACAATACCGAACTCTTTCTATAACTGGATAGTGTTTAACCAGTCCAAATTTTTGGGGTCACTTCATCAGTCGGACACCCTCTTTATTTTTGGAAGGAGGCTATCCCGAACTCGCGTTATAAGTTTAGTTGCCGAACCACTCTATAGCCATGGGATTTCCTATGGTGGTTATCATAGGAATAGGATTAATCTTATCTGTCTGAGGATTGAGATAATAGATGCCTTTTGTTGTCGTTGAAGCATTGGCGATTGCCAAACCGTCTTTATATTTAGACACTAACACGCCATAGCCATTGGACAAATCCAATCCTTCTATTTTCTTCATCTTCTGATTGTATAAATCAAAGACTACAGCTCGGCTCGCTATAGCGCCATGTCCCGTTTCTCCTGGTTTGTAATAACCGGGAATATCAATGTATCCGTAGGCTTTGCCATTGGCTGCATAACAAATTGAAGCGGCAAAACCAGCTACTTTCTCTTCTCCTTCGATAGAAGCTCCGGTTATCGTCCAATGGTATGTTGGATCAAAGTCTGTTTCTCCTTTCTTAATCCGAAGTATGCCGGCCTTATGACCTGCCACCATTCCGAAGTTCCCGAGACAAGAAATGTATATATCGCCTTTTTCATCCATGAATAAAGACTTGGGGTCGATCGGACGTGTGGCTTGAGAAAAACCACTGGTTTTCTCTGAAATCATCTTGACCAACTTGTCCGTCTTGGTGTCAATGACGGCTACATCTGCTTGTTTGTAATTCTCAGGGCTTGTCCAACCTCCCACCATCTGGCTTAGACCAGCAAACACATATCCGTCACGCTCAATCATGATTCCGATGTCCGGATTATTATCTTGAATACCCAAAGAGGTCAGGTTGATCTCTCCTGTCTTCTGCATCGTTTCGGGATTAAATATGTAAATCAGTCCTAGTCCGGCAAGCGATAGATAGGCTTTTGTGGAAGATAGTTTGACAAGATTGTTGGCACTGTTATTGGCAGGCAATTGCAAGCTTCCCTCTCTTTGTAAAATTCCATTCGTGCGACGGTATTTAATCAGTTCGTTTTTGTCCATTGTCAAATGATAGCTTGGGAAGACATAGACTTCCTGACCTATTATCATAGGATAAGAACTGCCAAAGGGAACATTTATACCATTGTTGTTATTGGTAGCCATCGTCTTGCCTAATACAGGCTCATCAATGAGTTGCATATAAACCGTTCCATCCATACCTGTTGCATTGGGTAGGGCTGTTGTTAGGAGAATCTTTCCCGAACCTCCTGCAATAGGATTGTCCGGATCATTCTTGTCACATGAGTTAAGGCACAATGCAGCGAATATCGCTGCTACAAAAAATACATTCTTTTTCATTTCTTTTTTTGTTTAATGATTGTTAATTTGTTACTTAAATACGTATCTGAATCTGATAGTGAAGCTACGTCCGGGTAAAGGACGGTTAAACTCGCTGATCATTTTTGTATCGGTCAGGTTGTTTATTTTTCCCATAATGAAGTAGCGCCCATTGCCAAAGCTTTGCTCAAAGCCTATATTGCACGAGAGGGCTCGAGGTATGCGATGCTGCTGGAATTGGCTTTGTTCGAAGTCGTACAGATATTCTTCCACAAATGAAGCATCGGTGAATATGCGCGTATTCATCCCGCTGCCTCCGAACAGATTTTCTTTGTGAAACTCCAATCCTGCGTTTGCCATCAGATAGGGTATATTGGGCATACGGCTACCTTTGGTAGGGTTGGCAACAGTTGTATTTTGTTCATACTTACGCACATCTCGCAGATCTTGGTAAGTGGCGTTCACATAGCCATAGAGCCACCGTGTCATGTCGGCTTTCACCTCTGCTTCCATACCAAGAGTCCGCATCTCGCCGAAGTTCTGATACTGCGACTGCAAGAATCCGCCCGTAAAGCGAATCATGTCTTTGAGATGCATATAGTATCCGTTCAGTTCAATCTGTAAGTTAGAGGAGGCTTTTCCAGTTAAATCGAATAACATTCCTATGTTGACACTTATATTGCGTTCGGGAGTGAGATTGCCGGCAGGAGCTATCACGTATCCATCACCCAACAGTTCCTCTTCCGATGGAAGCCTTACATCATATCCGAACGAAGCTTTTGCCATCAGACTGGGTGTGATGCGGTAGCGAAGTGCATTGCTGATGCCGAAATCATTCTTGTGTGTGTCTATATCCTCTGCTGTCTTTACCAGGACACTTGCCATCCGCGTTTTCATCGAGTAGTAGTAATACTTGACGTTGAAAGAGTTAAGGAACTTATCGTTCGAGGTGCGATAGTCGTAATTCAAGCCTGCCACCCAACTGAACATATTGCTTGGAAAGTCGGTACGATAACCTATGACCTTGTCCTTCATCCCATCACGAGGGTTGGCATGAGCGTATTTCAGCAAAGAGTTGAAGTTTACCGAATGGTTCTCATTGACAAGATAGTTGAGATTCAATTTGTGCTGCAATTGATGCTTTTCATTCGTAAATAATGAAGCCCATTTGCCGATTTCGCCGCCGAATTCGGAAACTGCCGGAGAATGCGTTCCATCCCAATGTGTGCCGTGCGAGGCGGTATCGGCAAAATGATAGTCGGTATAGATATACCCCAGCTGCCAGTCCAAGTCCAGGCCGTCTAAGAGGAAGTTTTCTTTCTCCATCTTATTGGCGAAAATAAAGGCGTTGGAATGGCTGTGTGCATGCCGGATGTTCGATTCTATCCCCTGTATATCTTTGTAAGTATGTATGAAAACGGGTTCAAACTCCACCAAGTCAAACCACCACTTCCGTGCCTTAAAGCTACCGCCGATGACTGTTTTTTTAAACTTGTCGTGATCGCGGGTTATAGTAAGCCCCTCTTGAAAAGGAGACTTCATCTTGTAGTCGTTGTCGGCATAGGTATAAAAACCTCCCAGCCCGAACTCGATTCCTTTTGGGGCAATGTTCATCTTGCTCACAACGGATGCATTGTGCGTATTGAAACTGCCGTAAGAATAGTTCACGTCCAAATATTTAGGCGGATACTCTTTGATGACAATATTGACCGCACCACCTACGGCAGAACCTCCGAACTTGGCAGGGACAACTCCTTTGTATATCTCGATGCGGTCGATCATTTCGACCGGAATATCATTGATGTCGATAAAATCGGAATTGTCGTTCATCGGATTCCCGTCAATGAAAAGCCCGATGCGTTTGCCTTCCAGTCCGCGCACCGATATGCGAGAGGTACTGCCCGTTCCACCCGTGGCACGCACGGTGATTCCGGCAGTTTTTGCCAGAATGTCTTGTACATTGTTAACCGTTCCTTGTATCTGGTTCATGCTGATAACGGATATGGGCATGGCCTGCTCCCGTAACTTACGGGCTTCGCTCTTACCCATCACTACCACCTCGTCCAACGATTTTGCTTCGGCTTTCAGGCGGATGATGATTTTTTTCCCTCTCTCTTTACCCACCGTGAGCTTGCGGGTTTGCGTGTGGTAGCCTATAAACCTTACAGTAAGCGTATAAGTGGCTGCGGGAACATCGGAAAGTAAGAACTCGCCATGCCCGTCTGTCACAATGCCCTTTTTCAGCTCTTCGATGAAGATGGTTGCGCCGGGCAGTGGTTCTTCGCCTGCATTGTCGATGACCACGCCTGCAATCCGTCCTCCACCTGTTTGGGCGGACACGCTGATACCTGTGAGCATCAGCGTGAAAAAGAAAAATAATACTTGCTGCTTCATTGTTTCTTGTTATGAATATTAAAGAGCAGAATCGGGTGCTTCGGGCAAATCTCCGGGATTCGGACTCGGTTTAGCCGATCCGGCCTCGCTTTCACGTATCACCACATGCTGTACGTTTTTTGCCTGATTGCGCATTTCGAGTTTGGGAAAAAACTGAATGCGTGGTGTTTTGAGAGTTTCGGCGGTAACGGCTTTTTCCGTTTCCCCGCGTTTCCCGTTGGATACAACCTTAAATGACCCGAGGTTGGCCAGGTCAACGGTTCTGCCGCTGAGCATCTCTTCACGTACGATTTTCGCCAAGGCGGTGATGGCCGACGGCACGTCGGCACGGTTGATGGTTGTGGCATTGACAATCCGATCCTCTAGCTGCTTGGTGGTAATCTTGTCTTGTGCAATGGGAGAGGCGTAATACATGGTTTTGCCCTTGTGTTTACCGATGCGCATCTCTTCTTTTTTTACGTTGTATAGTAACATGACTTTTGATGTTTTTGATGGTTATACTTTGAATAATTTTGCTGTTCTACTTAAACAGCTTCAGTAAACGGCTTTGATCGCTCCATTGGAACGTCTTTCACCGTTTAACTTAAACGATTCCGATTGCTTAAGTCCGCATTCTCTTTAACTGCTGTCGTATGTCTTCTTCATAATCTTTTCAAATTTTGTTTATGGTTATTAAAATGGTGTGGATCTCAAAAGCAGTATTTAGCCTTTGCCCATACTTCCGAATTGTGCTTATACGGGCCGAACATACCCTCGCTTCCTCCGAACCAGTCGTAGCCTGCCAAGAGGTGGATGTGGTCGTTCAGGGCATAGTCAGCCGTGAAACGGCTGAACCAGCCCTTGTGGTTGAGGTCGAAATAGGTGAAGTCGGAAAGCTGTAAGTTGCTGTCCAGTAACTTCTTCGACACGCAGAGCGTAAGGAGCGAATTATGGCGGGGCTGTGCGACGTAGCTTTCGTACTTGAAAATACTCTCGGAAGAGAACTGAGCCATCACTGTCCATTCATGAGGGGCATACCAGTCGGCCCCCACCAACCAATTGATGGTGTTGAATCCTTTTTGAGGGGTGGAGGCGGCTTGCTGTATGTAGCTGAAATGCTTCCCGAGGTTGAAGGCCGCTTCGCCGCGCAGCACGAACTGTCCCAAGGGCTTTGAGACATCGCCTCCGACGAATCCCATGCGGTAGTATCGGGGCGAAACCGTAAGTTGGGAGCCCGATGGTTTGTACTCGATGACGGGCATCTTGTTCCACGTATGCAGCGCGGCAAGCGAGAAGTCTACCCCCGGCAGGGCGAAAGAGAGCCTGCCCCCGTATTCTACGTTGGAGAGGCGTAGCTCGGGGCGGCTTCCCTCCGCGTCCCAGACAAGGGACCGGGGTGTTTCTTTAGGCAACACGCTCCACGGATTGGCGGCATCGGTGGGCAGCTTGTATCCTTCGAAAGTGGGAACGGCAAGCAGTTCGAGCTTTATCTTGTCGTTGAAGACGAAGAACCGCAGGGCATTGACGGGCATGCGGATGTCGTCGTAGTCTTGCGCCAAGAACTCGGTCATATCCATGGGTGAGACGAGGTCGGTGATACGTACGCCGTCGGCCGCACCCCAGATGACAAGTTGTCGCCCGAGACGAAAGCCCCAGTGCTCCTGCCGATGGTCAAGGTATGCTTCCCGCAGTTCAAAGCCGGTGCGCTCTTTCAGCAAGGCGTTGTAGGTAGCGTTGAACGAGACGAAGAGCGAAGAGCCTGCGAAGTTTTTGCCGACCTCGCCCCTGAGTCGGGTACGGGAAGACATCCAATCGTTCGGCTTTTCGGAGCGGAAGGCGTGGTAGGTGTCGACAAGGCCTTTGAGCTGCCACGACGATTCGCCCGCTCCTTGTCCCCAAACTCCATGCACGGGGCAAAACAGAAAGACCGAGAGGCAAAGCCCCGCGGAAAGACGATTGAACGCTTTCATCAGAACCTGCCTTTCTCTAACGTGGTCACGTTAAACTTGCTCTCCTCCATGGGAATGTTGTACGTCGGATTCTTGATTTCGAGAACCGTCTGATGCTCGGTTTGCACGTTGGTCATGTGCATCTTCCGGGCTACCCAGAAGCCCTCTACCTTGGCAATATCCGACATCTCGAGACGACGGTGCAGCTTGCCCATCTTGTCGTAATATTCCACCCTGACAGGTATCAGACAGTCCTGACGTATCAGGGCCGTTTTCCTGGAGTAAATATCACGCTTGTCCTTAGGCAAGGATTCCAGTTTCCAGCACTTCTGTCCGTCGACGGTTTCTTCGCCCAGGAGCGTGTGCGTATCCTCGTCCACGTTGCGGCTGCCCATGTCGTCGTAGGTAAAGTCGCTACCCATAAAGTAGTCTTGCTTGGCAGACGAACCGCTGATACGGCGCGTTTTCTTTATGGCGGGCAGATAGAGCCATTTGTCATCGTCCTTGTTTAGCTCATCATAATCCCACGTCAAGAAGCCCGTCCCCTTTACATCGCCGGGATATTGGAAGAACATGATGCTCTTGCGGTCTTTCTTTTCTTTGCCCACATCGATGGAGTAGGAAATGAGCTTGCGTTCGCGCACCGCTCCGCGTTTGTTGATTAACGTCATAACCATTTCAGACCGACGGGTATCGCCGTCGGGACGGTCTTTTACCTTTTGGGCAATCTCTCTGCCCGTTTGTGCGCATGTTGTGGCAGCGAACCCCACCACAAGCATGGCTACTACTGCGATTGATCTCTTCATTTGTCCTTTTTCTTTATAATTGATTCTGATTGATTCGATTTATATTCCGGTCTCCTTCTGCCGTGCTACCATGCGGGCAAATTCGCCGTTTCGGGCAAGCAGTTCGTCGGGTGCTCCTTGTTCTGCGACGGTTCCGTCTTTCAGCACCACGATATGATGAGCGTTGGCAACGGTGCGCATACGGTGTGCGATGATGACGACGGTCTTGTTCTTGATCAACTCCGATATACCGGCCTGTATCAACGTTTCGTTCTCTACGTCCAGACTTGCCGTTGCTTCGTCCAAGAGGATGACAGGAGCATCTTTGAGAAGCGCACGGGCAATGGATATGCGTTGGCGTTCGCCTCCCGATAGCGATTCTCCGTTTTCGCCTATCAAGGTGTCGTAACCGTTGGGCAGCCGGGCGATGAACTCATCGCAACGGGCAAGACGTGCTACCGCTTTCACCTCTTCCTCGGTAGCGTCTTTCTTCCCGATTTTGATGTTGTCCATGACGGAAGCGTTGAAAAGCAACACGTCCTGAAAGACTACGGCATAGTTTTTCAAGAGCATTTCGGGATCTATTTTTGAGATGTCCCGTCCGCCAAGTGTGATCTTTCCGCCATGAATATCCCAAAAGCGGGCAGCTAATTTTGCCGAAGTGCTTTTGCCTCCCCCCGAAGGTCCCACAAGTGCCGTTACTTTGCCTTGCTTGGCAGTGAAAGAGACGTTGAGCAGCACCTGCTTGCTTGTCTCGTAAGCAAAATCGACCTTGTCAAAACAGATGTCGTAACCCTCTACCGTGCAATCCTCATCGCCTTGCTGTGCGGGCATGTCGTTCATCTCACGTATGCGGTCGATACGCACATCGAGTAGTATCAGTGTCGCCATATGGTTGAACACGTCCATGATGGGGTTGTAGATGCTGGCTACAACGAGCAGGAAGACCAAGTAAGTGAACATGTCGATGCTGCCCAAACCAAGTAAATAAGCTCCCGCAATGATAACGCTTGCCAAACCAAGTTTCAGGATAGACTGTGCACTGCCCACAAGCCCCGCTCCGAGAAATTCGCCTCGCTGCAGAGTGGCTTCATATATCTCGAGCTGTTTGTCTAAACGGTCGCAATAGGCTGCCTCTCCGTTGTACGATTTAATCTCCTGCGCCGCTTCAAGCCCTTCCTGTATCTGCTCGGTCGTATCACGCCTTACGTGATAGTACTCCTTATTAGCTTTATCCATAAGCCTTTTTCCTAAGAAGATGACCGTTGTCGCTACCGGTACGACCCCAAAGAGAGCAAGGGCCAGTTGCCAGTTGTAGAAGAACATCCCGGTGGCAATCAAGATAATGCTGATGACAGAGGCGAAGAGTTGTGGAACTGTGTGAGAGAAGAGGGTTTCCAACATGTTACAATCCTCCATCATCGTAGCGGTGAGATCCGAAAGATTCTTTTCTCCGAAGAAAGCCAAAGGCAATTTACGCAGCTTCTCGGCAATGCCAATACGACGGTTGGCACTCTCGGTATAGATTTTCGTGTAGGTGCTCTTGTACTGTATCATCGCAATCACAAAGAGTACCGTCATAAAACAGAGAGCCGTCAGCACGTAGTACCAGAGCCCGTGCGTCGTGCTGTTCCCGGCTTGGATAACAGGGTGCAGGTAATCGGTGATGAACAGAAAGATGAAGATTACCGGCAGCATCAGTGCCAGGTTGAGAAAAAGAGAAGCTATAACCCCTTTTATAAAGGTCTTTGCCCCGTCTTCCGATAAGGTGAATCTGTGTTGAAAATATTTACTAATATTCATAATGTTGTCTCCTGAGGTTTATACCGTCCATGTCACGGTTCGTTGATATTCATTCCACATGCTGTTATAGATGCCGTTTCGGGCTATCAACTCGCTGTGTGTGCCTTCTTCGGCAATCTTGCCTTGTGCTATCACCAGTATCTTGTCGGCATCCTGTACGCTAGTCAGATGATGGGCGATCATCAACACTGTCTTTCCTTTTCTCAGCTCGTGCAGGGCTTTTTGTATCAGGTGTTCGTTTTCGGGGTCGGCAAAAGCTGTTGCTTCGTCCAGGACAACAATCGGCGCATCTTTCAAGATGGCCCGGGCCAAGACAATGCGTTGCTGTTCCCCTCCCGAAAGGAATGTTCCATCTACTCCTATCTTCGTGTTCAATCCGTTGGGTAGCCGGTCGATGATCTCCCGACTTTGGGAAAGGTCTATGGCACGTTGCACGGCTTCATCACTCGCTGCCGGATTACCGTATTTGATGTTCTCCAGCAAAGAGGTCTTGAAGAGTTTTGTATTCTGGAAGACGAAAGCGATGTGGTTCATCAGGTTGTCTTTGGCAATGTTTTTCACATTTATTCCGCCAATCGTCACACTACCTGCTGATACGTCCCAAAAGCGGGGAATGAGTTGGGCAATGGTGGTCTTCCCTCCTCCCGATTGCCCCACAAGGGCAAAAGTCTTCCCTTCGGGGAGGTGGAAGCTGATACCGTCTACGGCATTTTGACCGGCATTGGGATAGGCAAACGAAACGTTCTCGAATGTCACATCGCAAGCGGTGATTTTCTCCGGATTTTCGGCTATTGGGAGTGGTTCGCTACTCGTCAGGTTTTCCACCCGGCTTATGGCTTGATCTGCCAGAAACATATCTTGTTGCAGATACATCACTTTCATCACATTGGTTGCTATCACCGGAGTAATCAGCACATACAGGAACATATCGGTGATGATGGGGGCAATGTTTTCGCTTTTGTTGCCGATAAGCAATATGACTACGGGGACAAGTAGGAAAGCAAAGCTATTGATGGCCACCGTGTAGAGTGACATCGGCTTTTGCCAACCCAGCGTGTATTTGGTAACTAAATCCCGGTAGGCGATGATGCTGTCGTAAAAACGTTTGAAAGAGAATATCGTTTGCTGGAACACTTTCACCACCGAAATACCACGTACGTATTCCACCGCTTCGCTGCTCATATGCTCTTGTGCTCCGAGGTATTCATTTTGGAACGCCTTCTGAGCAGTTGTATTCATCCGTGTCATGATGAAGACAGCCGCCGTGAGGGGGATCAGGCACGCCAGACCAAGTTGCCAGTTGAAGACGAAGATCAATATTATAACCGACAGCGGGGCTATAAAACTCCCCGCCAGGTCGGGCAAGAGATGTGCGACAAACGTGTGGGTTTCAGAAGCATTTTCATCAATAATCTTACGCATCTGTCCGCTGGTATTCCGGTCGAAGAAGCCAAGCGGCATCTGCATGATTTTTCTCATAGCCGTACGTCGCATATTGGTTTCTACCCGGAACGCCGCTAAGTGCAAAAGCATCAGCCCGGCAAAGTAAATGACAAGGCCGGCAACGGCTGTGCCTACCGCCCACCATGCATAGACGTTGATAGGGATTCCTGAGGCAACGCTGCCAGTCAATAGTAGCGAGCGTACGATAAGCCAAATGAAGATGAACGGCATAAGCGAGAGCAGACCGCTTAATCCCGACAGTGTCAGGGCTATGGGCATAAGCACCTTGCGTTTGCCCATGTAAAATTGAAGTTTCTTTAATGTATTCATATTAATTGATTGTTTCATTGGTTTCTATCTCTTTCCCGAATAACCGGAACTTTTGGAATAACACGGGTGTAACGCAGAGGTCGGCCACGAGTGCCGATACGATACCCGCTACGGAGAGCAGACCCATGTGTATAAAAGAGAGGCCTTCGGAAGTCATGTAAATAGCGAAGTTCGCACATATCACGACACTGGTCAGAATGATTGGTGTCCCGATCGTACGGAACGAGCGGAGAATGGCATCCCGATAATTACCTCGACGGTCGAACTCCAAATGCCCGTGGTTGATGAAGTGAATGGTGTCGTCGACAGCCAAACCGAGGATCATCGGCATAATGGTTGCGGTCATCATATCCAACGGGTAGCCCAGCCATCCCATCAGTCCGCCGACCACCAAAGCCGGAGTGATATTGGGTATCAAACCGATAAGCCCGATGCGTACACTGCCAAAGACCAACATCATTAGGATGCCGATAATAAGGAGAGAGATGGCAAATGAAACCATCTGCCCGCGAGCCACGTACTGCATCATCACGGTAAATTGCGGAATACTACCCACTGTAGTGACAGAAGCTTCGGGGAAGAGCCTGGCGGCATTGGCTGCAATATCGTTCAACTCTCGTTCTACCTCGCCGGAGTCAAAACTGCTGATCTCCACCATCAGGCGCAAACGTCGATAGTCGTAATCGATCCAATATTCCGCTTCGCTACCGCCTGCATTCTCGTAAAGGAGCAGCAGTTGTGCCACCTCTTCCGGATTCGTCGGAATACGATAATAAGCCGCATCTCCTTCGTGCAGGGTTTGATTCAGGTCTTTTAGGATATTCAGCACTGTAGTCGTTCGCTTGGTTAGCTTATAGCCTTCGCCCTTTTGTGCCAGAGAGTCTAAGCGTACAAGCATTGCCGGCGATTTTGTCAAGCCGTCTTCGGGCAGGTCTATCATGACGTCGTAGGTGTAGATGGATCCCAGTTCGCTTTCACCTACTTCCAGCAGATTGTTTACATAGGCTATTTTACGTCCCATGGTGCGTTCTATGTCAAAGGCGGTCTCTATCTTGGTGAATTGATAAATGAGTGCTGCGGTAAGCAGCCCTGCAATCCATAGGATCAATGTGCCATGCCGGAGTACGCTTTCTCCCAAACGCCCCAGTTGATGGTCGAGCCACCGTCCGCCGGTTTCCTGCACTTTGGGATGAGGTTTGCCGTTCTTGCCAAAACTCAACAGCACGGGCATCAGTGTAATGGCAATGAAGAAAGCCAGCATCACGCACGAGGAGGTAGCGATACCAATGAACCGCATGGGCTGCATCGGAATAGCGAGAAACGACAGCAGGGCGGCAAAGGTGGTGAGTGCACTGAACAACACAGGCCAGCCCATTTCACCCACGGTCTCTTCTACGGCTCGTCGACGTTCTCCGTGTAGAAGGAATTGCCGTTTGAAATAGGAAAAGATATGTATGTTATAGGCTATCGAGACGGCAAACGCCAACAGCATAGGTATCATCATCATACCGCTGTCTATCGTCATGCCGACATATCCCAACAGTCCATACACAATCACAATTGAGCCTGCCGCCGTGATAAGTGGAACGACAACGCCCCGTAGGGAGCGTGTTATGAGTAACAAAATAAGAATGGAAACGAGTGCGGCAATGCCCATCACACGGGGCATCTCTTTGCCAATCCATTTCATCTTCATGGCGGTAACGTAGGGCAAGCCTGTGCCTTTGGGATGGAGCTTTTGGTATTTGTCTTTAGTGATGATATGCTCCAGCTCATTCCCCGTTAGCACTTCAGGAGAAACGGCATTCTTACCTTTATTCCACACTGAATCTATAGGAAAGGTACGCAACTTGAGAATAATCCACGAGAGCGTACCATCTTTGGAAACAAGCCGCTCGGCAATATGTGGCTTCATATAGGCTTTGCGACGTATCGTTTCCAGACTTGCCGCATCAGTGGGAATAAGGTCAGGCACTATCTGCTCGATAGTCATTCCTTCTTCATTCCCTACCATAAATTCGATGTCAGTGAGCGAAGTGATTTTGTCGGCGTATGAAATGCTATCCATCATTTCGTTCGTGAGTTCGCGGATGAGCTCTAAGTTCTCTTTCATAAACGAATTGTCGCATTGGGTCAGTACGGCGGCAAAATTGTCATTGCCGAATATATCCTTGAATTCTTTGGTCTTGACAAGCATCGGGTCGTCTTCGAGGAAGTAGTTTTCCCACGAAGCACTCACCTTGAAATATCTTAACCCTGTAAATCCTATGGCGAAGACGAGGATAAACAAGCTTAGTACAAGCCATCGTTTTTGTACCATCCATCTGCCCTGACGGGCAAACCAGTCATTGATTCTTTCTATTTTCATATCGTTTGTTATTGGTAAGTTCATTCATTTCAACACATTCAGCAGCGTGACGAGAAATAGCTTTCCACTTTGGGGCTACATATGATAATGGTGACAATGTGCGTGGACACAAGAATGCTCTTTGTGGGCATCATGCACGTGACAACGGCAGGAGTGAGAAGTGTTCATATTCTTTCTTTTTTTTACTTATGTTTTTTATATTACTTAGTCTTGCTAACACAACATCAGCAGGTTGAGTGCCATAACCGCCATGCCTGCTACCAAACCATAGATAGTATGATGGTGCTTACCGTATTCTTCGGCAGCGGGTAGTAACTCATCAAGCGAGATAAATACCATGATACCGGCAATCATCCCGAAAATAACGCCGAAAACATGGTCATTGAGGAATGGTGCCAAGATAAGATAGCCGATGACGGCTCCTGCGATAATTCCAACGAGTAATAGTATGATATTCATAATTGCGTATGGGGAAATAAAGTTTCAATGGGCTGAACATTCGGTATCAAAGGGTGGTATCCGCCGTACCAACGGTTGGTACCGATAATACCAGCGGTTGGTACAAGCAATACCAAAGCGTGGTACGAGGAATACCAACGGTTGGTACGGAGAGTACCACACCGGGGAACATCTTGCAGCCTGCGGGCTTATGCCTATTGCGTCAGTATCTCGTTTCCGTTTTCGGTAATGAGAATCATGCTTTCCCATTGGGCGGAAGGCAGACCGTCGTCGGTGCATACTGTCCAGCCGTCGGCTTCGTCGATGAAGACCTCGTATGTGCCCATGTTAATCATCGGCTCGATGGTGAACGTCATGCCCGGTACTATCAGCATGCCCGTAC
>OJKH01000545.1_pt1 | contig 14128 bp, 10 predicted proteins | sample 1596471 | NCBI WGS metagenome assembly OJKH01 (sample SAMEA4350108, study PRJEB24818) | metagenome | biome: human; feature: gut; material: faeces | place: Denmark | collected 2013-09
ATGTAGTAGCCCTAGCACAAACAGGGACTGGAAAAACAGCCGCATTTGGTCTGCCGCTTATCCAAAAAGTTGACGTAAAGCACCGTGCACCTCAAGCACTAATTTTATGCCCCACACGCGAATTGTGCTTGCAGATTGCAGGCGATCTGAACGATTACTCCAAGTACATTGACGGGCTGAAAATCCTTCCCGTATATGGTGGTTCATCCATCGAAAGCCAAATACGCATGTTGAAAACAGGCGTACATATTATTGTGGCTACTCCCGGACGACTGATTGATCTAATAGAAAGAAAGGTTGCCAAACTAGAAACGATTACAGATGTAGTAATGGACGAAGCCGATGAAATGCTGAATATGGGATTTACTGATAGCATAAATGCTATCCTTGAAAAAGTTCCTGAAGACCGGAATACCTTGATGTTCTCGGCTACCATGAGTCCGGAAATCTCACGCATCGCCAAAAAATATCTGCATGACGCAAAAGAAATCACTATCGGTACCAAAAATGAGGGCAGTAAAAACGTCAATCACATAGCCTATTTAGTACACGCTAAAGACAAATATGCCGCATTGAAACGTATCGCGGATTATTATCCACAGATTTATGGCATCATTTTCTGTCGTACCCGTAAAGAAACTCAGGAAATTGCAGATAAATTAATACAAGACGGTTATAACGCAGACTCTTTGCACGGTGAGCTCTCACAAGCCCAGCGCGACTTAGTGATGCAAAAATTCCGCCAACGCCATTTACAGCTTTTAGTTGCTACCGACGTAGCAGCCCGTGGCCTAGATGTAAATGACCTTACTCATGTCATTAATTATGGCTTGCCCGATGATATAGAAAGCTATACTCATCGTAGTGGTCGTACAGGACGTGCCGGAAAAACAGGTATTTCTATTGCCATCATCAACCTTCGCGAAAAAGGAAAGATGCGTGAGATAGAACGAATCATCAACAAAAAATTTATCATGGGTGAGATGCCCAGTGGTAAACAAATTTGCGAGCAGCAATTGATTAAATTGATAGATGACATAGAAAAGGTAAAAGTAAACGATGAAGAAATTGAATCCTTCCTACCCGGAATCTATCGTAAACTGGAATGGCTTTCAAAGGAAGATCTGATAAAGCGCGTGGTGTCAATGGAATTTAACCGCTTCTTGGAATACTATAGTAACGCTCCGGAAATAGAAATTCCCAGCACAAATGACCGTCGCAGCGAACGTGGCTCCAAAGAACGCAAGGATCATGGCAGTGCTCGTGAAAAGACAGAGCGTAAAGCAGAAAAAGGATACACCCGTCTATTCCTGAATGTAGGAAAGACAGACGGTTTCTATGCCAACCAAATCATAGAACTGATTAACCGCAACATGAAGAAGCAACGTACTACCATCGGACGAATAGACCTGATGCAGAATTTCTCTTTCTTCGAAGTAGCAGAAAATCAGGCACAGGACGTGATTAAAGCATTGAACAAGGTTAATCTGAATGGCGGCCGGAAAATTGTAGTAGAAGTTGCCGGTGACAATAATGGCAAAAACGGAAATGGCGAACGCAGGAGCAGTGCGGCAAGGAATGCTTCATTCGGCAAAAAAGGTGACAGGTCCAATAAAAAAACGACCTCAAAAGAAGGAAAAACTAGCCGTGCGGAACGTGGCTACATTGAAGAACGAGGCCCCAAAACGAAAGACGACTGGAAACAATTCTTTAACAGCGATAACAATAAGAAAAAGAAATCCAAGAAATAAGGAATCCAACTTAATGAAAGAGGATTGGACATAGTAGAAATATGCAAATAACATCCACTTCTCTTGAATAATAGCGGAGTATGCGGAATTGAAACAACCTGTCATTTCAAGGATATTCGGCAAATAATATAATAAACCCAACAGATTCATAATGAATCTGTTGGGTTTATTATATTATTCAAAAAAAGAGATTTGCCGAATATCCTTGTTTACATCGAATTAATATTAACAGATTTTTTACTATCTTCCAGATGAAAGATTATATGATAAGCTATCTATCGGAACTTTGACATACTCAGCTCCCTGTCATTTCATACTTTTCCTTTAGTCTTTCAATTTCAGTTCATCGATTAAACAGGAAGCTTTCCCATATTTTTCAATCATGTAAAGAACATAGCGGATATCCACCCCGATACAACGCTGCAAATTAGGTTCAAAAACAATATCTCCACTCATTGCTTCCCAATTCCCGTCAAAAGCAAGACCTATTAATTCCCCTTTTCCATTAAACATTCCACTACCGGAATTCCCTCCTGTAATATCATTATCCGAAATAAAGCAAACATTCATATTACCATCCCCAGCAGCATAACGTCCGAAATCCTTCCTTCTCAAGCATTCGACTACAGAAGGAAGCACATCGAAATCACTATCTCCCTTATACTGCCTTATCTTGTCAAAAATTCCTTTTGTCGTCGTAAAATAAGAATACTCAATAGCATCTTTCGGTGAGTAACCACCCACCATGCCAAAACTCAGACGCATAGTAGAATTAGCATCCGGATAAAACACCCTATCTGCCTCCATCTCACGCATTGCTTCATTCAACAAACGTTCATTTTTCTCAATATTCATACTAGCTTCTTCCACCGACTGATTGAATTCATAAAATTTCACCAACATATCAATAGCAAAAGAAGCCGCAGGGTCATCAAACAAGACATAAGTGGTATCTCCTCTCACTACCTGTTCAAAACCATGTGGTGTCTTTAAAGAGGAACGAGTATACAAATCATCTACATAAGCTTGGTAATCACCTTTAAAATATTTCTCTATCAATGAATAAACATCAGGTAAAAATTCCTTGCCTACCTCAGTTGCATATTCTTTCAACATAGCCACAAAGACTTGTTTATCCACACTTATATCCATATTGGCATAAATCTCCAACAATTGCCGCATATTACGCTCCAAATCACTCTCCTCTGCCTCAAAATCAAAATTCAGTACAGCTAAGGCTGCCGTAATCAACTCCGGTCCATTGGCAAATGTTTCTCCAAAATATGCCATAGCCCGTGCCGCATTTCTACGATTACGATAATTCAGCTCCAGTTCAGTCAGAACCCTTGCATATTTGCTTCGCTTATCAGGTTCCCGACGGATCCATTCTTGCAACTGGCGCTCCAAAGCTTGTTTTTTCTCTATCACTTTCAACTCTTTTACCGCTTGATTCATGCCTATACTATTCTTCCAATAGTTAGAGCTTTGTGCATACTTGGAAGCATATTTAATGCGGATATCATCACTTTTTTCCATTGCATTTTTCCAGATAGCCTGCTTGATGGTACGGACATTAATCATAGCGGCATTATCCGTATTAATCCTTTCGTCTATCCCAAATGAAGACAAATACCTGCTGGTAGAACCGGGATATCCCATAGTCATGCAAAATGATCCCTGTTCATACCCTCCCAAAGAAACAGGAGCAAAATAATCCGGATGATAAGGCACATTCTCCGGAGAATAAGCTGCCGGTTGATTATTCTGATCAGCATAAATACGGAAGACAGAGAAATCCCCGGTATGGCGGGGCCATACCCAATTATCTGTATCTCCGCCAAACTTGCCTACAGAAGAGGGAGGAGCAAATACCAAACGAACATCATAATAATCCTTATACACAGATAGATAAAACTCATTGCCACCATAAAAAGGAGTTATCTCAGCACGCAGCAACGTATCATTCGCCACAGCTTCCTGAGCAAGCAATGTGGAAATAGAATCCACAATCAGCGCACGGTCATTTTCCTTTGTTCCGACTGGAATAGCTTGCAACACACGCTCCGTCACATCCTCTGTGCGTATCAGAAAACTGACAAATAAATCCGGATTAGGAAGCTCCTTACTTAAGGAGTCGGCTACAAAACCATCTCGCAAATAATCATGCTCCACAGAACTATGCTGCTGAATGGCATCATACCCACAATGGTGGTTAGTAAAAACCAAACCATCCGGAGATACAACAACACCCGAACAAAAACCTCCAAAACTAACAACAGCATTAGCCAATGCTTTTCCACCAGGATTATACAATTGTTCAGATGAAAGTTCCAACCCCATTTCTTTCATCACTTGTTGAGTTTGTTTGCTAAGACAACAAGGAAGCCACATTCCTTCACTACCCCATATATATAAAGGTAGGAAGACTAGCAGCAACAGTAGTTTTTTCATGGTTTTATTCTACAATTAATTTAAGTTTTTTTGCTCCGACACGTGCTTTCAACCATTCGGATATTTTTTCTTGTTCTTTCTCAATGGGTCTTTTACTGAATTTCATCAAGACTATTGTCAATGTATCCGTTTTAGTTGAGTCCACCTGTAATTCCACAGTCTTTGCCATAGCTATGGCTTCTACTGTAGGATAAAGTACTTTAAGTTCAGGAATTATTTTTTTATCTACAGTATTATATGCAGCATATACTTTAAGCTCGTTTTCCAAAGACTTAATTCTCTCCTGCTGCTCCAGTAAACGTTTTTCACTATTCTTATAGAAATCCTCCATCACTTGGGCCTTTATACTACCAATATCCATCGCATCATTATTCATTCCTTGAAGAATAACTAGTTTAGTACCTGCCAAATTAAAATGTTTCAAATTATCCCTTGCGGTTGCTATTTCTGTTTCCGGGACCTCATTGCCTATTAGCACAACACGTATTTCCTTCTTCTCAAAAGAAATCTTCCGGTCTATTACTTGAGTATTATTAAAATCCAATTCTTCATTAATAAAATTATTGGCAGAGGCCTCATAAATAGTGCTTTTCACAATACCATAAGTCAAATAAATAGCAGGACACATGGTGGCTAAAGTAATAACAATGATTTATTTTTTGACTAATTTTTCGCGCTCCTTATCCACAAATTCCTTACGTTGGAAATGCATGACACGTACCCCGATAAAAGTAGCCAAACTGATAAATACTGAATTAATAAAATACAAATAGAATGCACCTAAAAAATAAAGTAAATTTCCGGTAGCAAGCCCGAATCCAGCAGTACACAAAGGCGGCATCAAAGCCGTAGCAATAGCAACCCCTGGAATTACATTCCCTTTCTCCTTTGTAGACAAAGCGATTATACCGGCTAAACCACCGCACAAAGCTATAAGCACATCATATATGGTAGGAGAAGTACGTGCCAGCAACTCCGATTGTACTTCATCCAACGGAGTCAGCGAAAAATAAATCGTGGATGTAATCACACTAAATACAGTCGCCACCAAATAACTTTTCAGAGAACGTTTCAACAGTTCAAAATCATTCTGTCCGATAGCCAGCCCCACTCCCATAATCGGCCCCATCAGCGGAGATATCAACATAGCACCGATAATCACTGCCGTAGAATTCACATTCAAGCCCAATGAAGCAATAAAAATTGCGAATATAAGAATCCACAAATTAGTTCCTTTGAACTCAACACCGTTACGAATACTTTCTACAATCAAGGCTTCATTATCCTTATCCTTGCGCAAATCAAGATATTCACCAAAGAACTGCTTTATATAAGGCACATTCTTCAAATCATTCTTCAGGTCACTCATAGCTATTTCTTTATGTATCGGTTTATAACAGGTATCTGCTGCAAGGGGAAGTCCGTTTTCACAATATATGCCACAAACAATAACAACAGTAATGTACGAACACCCAACAACAAGAATATATTTTGAATAGGAAGATAAACTGAAACAATGTAAAGTACCAGCGCTAACGCCACATAGTTACCTATCGCTTTCAAATCATAATTAATAGGATATTTTTTCTGCCCTACAAAATAAGAGAGAAGCATAGCTACTCCATATCCGGCAAAACCCGCCCAAGCACACGCCATATAGCCAAATACCGGAATAAGGAAAATATTTATCAGAATAATGATACTGCATCCCACCAGTGAAAAATAAGCTCCCCATTTTGTTTCATCAATCAGTTTATACCAAAAAGAAAGATTGAAATAAATACCCATAAACATCTCGGCAGCCATGACAATAGGTACAACCTTAAGCCCTACCCAGTAATCACGTCCTAAAATATAACGCAGTATATCAAGGTAAAACATAACAGCCAAAAAAGCCAGCAAAGTGAAGATAATGAAAAACTTCATCGCTTTGGCATACATTTCCCGACTATCCTTTTCTTTACTCTTACTAAAAACAAACGGCTCGTATGCAAACCGGAAAGCCTGTGTCAGCATGGCCATGATCATAGCTATCTTACTGGCTGCTCCATAAATACCCAACTGGATAGTCGCCTCCGCCTTATCAGGATAAACAAACGGAAAAATAATTTTATCAGCTACCTGATTTAAGATTCCGGCAATACCCAGAATCAGAATCGGGAAAGAATAATGCAGCATACGCCGCAACAACTCCCTGTCTAGCACATATCTGAAGCCCACCAATTCTTTCCACATACATAGCATCACCAAAGAAGTACAAGCCAAATTTATAGCAAAAGCCACTCCGACATTCTCTCCCTTCATACCTACAAAATAAGCGATATTCAAGACAATGCTGGCAAAAATGAACAACAATTTCAATGCAGCAAACTTAACAGGGCGTTTCTTATACCGCAAATAAGCGAAAGGAATAGCTTGGAAAGCGTCCATTGCAACTACAATCAGCATCATCCCCATATACCACGGATGCTCTCCATATCCCAAGAAACCTGCTATGGGATACAGAAAAGAAAGACAAACAATTAAAAACAAGACCGCAGTCGCCCCCACCGAAAGCAAAGTAGTGGAATAGACACGCATCGGATCATCCACCCCCTTATTGGCAAATCGGAAAAAGCCGGTTTCCATACCATATGTTAAAAGCACCATCAACAAGGCAGTTATAGCATACATATTGGTAATGACACCATAGCCCCCCGATTCCACAGGCAAAGCGTTGGTATATATCGGTACTAACAAATAATTCAGGAACCGCCCGATGATGCTACTCATCCCATATATGGCTGTTTCCTTGGCTAATGCTTTTAATCCTGCCATCTTCTAATCATCAAATAATGTCTTCTGACTATTATAAATGCTCCGTCCCAAGTGTATATAGGCCAGTTCCGTGACCTCACGTCCACGCGGAGTACGTTTTAAGAAACCTTCTTTAATCAAAAAAGGTTCATAAACCTCCTCTATTGTTCCGGCGTCTTCACCCAAAGCGGTTGCAATAGTAGTCAGCCCCACAGGACCTCCCTTAAACTTATCTATAATAGTACATAAAATCTTGTTATCTATCTCATCCAGTCCATATCTGTCAATGTTCAAGGCTTCTAAAGCAAACCGGGCAATTTCCACATCAATCCTTCCGGAACCTTTCACCTGGGCAAAATCACGGACACGCCTCAACAACGCATTTGCAATACGGGGCGTTCCACGGCTGCGCGAAGCAATCTCACCCGCTGCTTTCATGTCACAAGGCACATTCAATATATTAGCAGAGCGACGGATAATGCTTGTCAATACATCATCGTCATAATACTCCAAATGAAGATTAATTCCAAAACGGGCACGCAAAGGCGCAGTCAGCAACCCACTCCTAGTAGTGGCTCCAACCAAAGTAAACGGACTCAGCTCCAACTGGATACTACGCGCCGAAGGTCCCTTGTCTATCATTATATCAATACGATAATCCTCCATGGCAGAATACAGATATTCTTCTACCACAGGGCTCAACCGATGTATTTCATCAATAAAAAGCACATCATTGGGTTCCAAGCTGGTCAGTACTCCCGCCAAATCCCCCGGTTTATCCAGCACCGGTCCTGAGGTTACTTTAAAACCTACTCCCAGTTCATTGGCAATGATATTACTTAAGGTCGTCTTGCCCAAGCCGGGAGGTCCGTGCAAAAGAACATGGTCTAACGCCTCGGCCCGCAGACGCGCCGCCTTGACAAAGATGCGCAGATTATCCACTACCTTATCCTGCCCGCTGAAATCTTCAAAATTCAGCGGACGTAAGGCATTCTCAAAATCGCGTTCCTTAGTTGTGAGCTGTTGCTCGCGTATATCAAAATTTTCTTCCATTTTTTTGTTTATGACACAAAGGTACAAAAGATATTATTATTATAGAAAGAAAGATGGAGGAATTCATTTTCAGTTCCTCTCTGGTCCTTCTTTTCAACATTATTATTGTATTAATTATTATTCATTATGGGAATTACATTAGGAAAGAAACAATTGAACAAAGGAAGAGTTTCGCTTTATTTAAATTACAGTTATAACGGAAAACGCCGCAAAGAGTATTTGGGTATCATTCTGGATGCTCCTACCAGTGCAGAGCGAAGAGCGGAGAACAAAAACAAGATACTAATTGCCAGGCAGATAAGAGCAAAAAAGGAACTAGAATTCTTATCCGTTGAATATCATCTGAACGATATAGAAAATACATTCAATGATATACTTCCAACAGATAAAAGCAATGTTCCCGATTTCTATATTCTGATAGGACAATTCCTGGATACCTATCACAAAAAGGACAAGAAAATGGTTAGGGCATGTATCACCCATCTGCGACTGTTTACAAGAAAGAAAAGCTTACCTGTAACCCTTCTCACAAAAGATTTTTGTATAAATTTTCTTGAGTATCTCAGGGGTCATCTCCGAGGTAACACTCCCATCGGATATTTCAAGAAATTCAGAATGTGCATCAATAAATGTATAGAAAAAAAGTTAATGACCTCTAACCCTACAGATGGTATCCGCCTGATGCAGTTTGATGAGGTAACCAAAGCAATCCTCAGCTTAAAAGAGATTCAGAAACTTGCTATCACTCCATGCCCCAACAACGAAGTAAAAAGGGCATTCTTGTTCTCTTGCTATTGTGGGCTGCGCTGGTGTGATGTGCACCAACTGCAATATAAAGACATAGATTTCTCATCAAACCGCCTTACTATTCTACAACAGAAAGTACAGTCACACTCCAAAAACGCAATCTTGCATCTAAACTTAAACCACACTGCCATCAAGCTCCTGCAAAGACATAAAGGCATTAACGAGGAGTTGGTATTCGGGCTCCCCTCCTATTCTTACACACTAAGAATTTTAAACAAATGGGTCAAAAGGGCTAATATACACAAGCACATCACCTTCCACTGTGCCCGGCACTCATTTATCACCAACATTATGGCAAATGGAGCTAATATCAAGACCGCCGCCAGCCTTGCAGGACATTCTACTACCCGGCACACTGAAAAATATGTTCATATCATAGATGAACTCAAACAAAAAGCAGTAGATAGTTTACCGGATATTATTGTCAATTATAAATAAAAAAGAACCTGAAATGGCCCTTACATCATTAAAGTTGTCACACATACAACTGGTATTCAAACAATTAGTATTACTGTATAGTATCCGGCACGAATACGACCTACCTGAGTAATGCGGTGAACAACTACTTCGGATGCAACTTCAAGCAGCTTCTTAATAAATATCGTGTTGAGTATGCAAAGTCCTTATTACTAGAGGGTACGTATTCAACTAGTTCTCTTTTTAGGAAGTGTGGGTTTGCATCCCAAAGCGTTTTTTATGCCGCATTTCATAAAGTGGTCGGCGCATCTCCCTTGCAGTTTCTATATAAAGCACCATCCAAACGCAGAAAAAGATTTAAAGTCCTTTTATAACAATAACATTTTGAGTTTTTAAATTTATAAATTTAAAGTTTTTCTATTATGAACAAAAAATTTTTAAGTGCAATCCTGTTTGGAGCCCTTATGGTCACTTCAACAGGAACATTTGTATCTTGTAAGGATTACGATGACGACATCGACCGCTTGGATCAAGAAATATCCAATGTGAAAGATGCAATCAAGGCCCTTGAAGACAAAGTAGGCTCAGGCAAATATGTCGAAAGCTGTACTCCGTTCACTGATGGTAATGGTGGTTATGAAATCAAATTCAGTGATGGAGAGACCATTAAATTATACAATGGTGCAAAAGGAGAACCAGGTGAACCGGGCAAACCAGGTACTCCGGGTACTTCTGCTGATGATTATGTAGTATCAGTAGAAGAAGGTGAGTCAGCTTATGAATTAGTTATTACTTACGCTAATGGCACTAAAAAGACTATCAGTATGCCTAAAGCTACTTCTGTAGTTAGCGGAGTTAAGTTTATCCCTACTTTCCTTTCTGAAGGTGAAGCTGCCAGAATCCATTTCCCTACCATCGTTACTGATAGTGTGGCAGGTAAAACAGAGATTACAGGTGCAGATTGGAGTGAAAGTAACTTTAATACATTTAAAATCGTTTACTCAGGTAAGGCAGACGTGAAGTATCAGGTAAATCCTAACAGCGTATCATTCAAGGATATGGAAGTGGTAGGATTTGTTCGTGATACTGCTGAAATATGGAACTACAATACAAATAACAAGAATTGGGAATTGTTCAATGCCGGACAAAAGCTATACACTGATGGAAAAATCACCGTTGATTCTTATAAAGAAGGACATGGTATGTTAAACTTCCGTGTAAAGGATTGGGCTTTTGCTGAGCAATCTAATCTGGACGAAAGAACAGTATATTCATTGAGAATTAAGAACAATGACCAAATCGTTCATTCTGATTTTGTTCCCGCCAAGCATGAAGTAATTTTGCAGAAAAACGTACATTTGGTTAAAGTAGCTGATGCATTTGACCAAACTAACGCTCCTGCTCAGATTAAAAATGCAATTGCTCCTAACAAGGTAAATTATAGAGAATTCATCAAAGATGAATATTATCTTAACACCTTGAATCCGACCGGTACTGAAGAGGCTAAATTGAAGGCTTATCAAGCAGATAAAGCTAAGTTCGAAGCCAATGCTGAAAACCAGTTATATAAGGGAGATGCTGAATCTAAAGATGATGCAAACCGTATTGTTGTAGAACTGAATTACACGGGCGATGGACATTCAAAAGATTTAAGAGATATCGTAACTTCTTTCTTTGATAACCGTAGTGGAAAAGCCAAAGACGCTCAGTATCCTTTGATGGAGAATGGTTTTGATGACTATTCATTGGTGTTTGAACCGGTTGACTTCTACTATGATGGTGTTAACCAGACTAAACGTTACTTGGAAGTTACCAAAGATGGTGTTGCTACAGTAAAACAAACTCCGGACCCGATTTGGGGTGCAGAAACTGATGCCAGTCACACAGCTGCTATAGACAGAACTCCTATTGTTCGTGTGAAACTGGTAGCACCGGGTGAAGACAATGGTAATGTAGTTAAAACAGCAATCATCAAGATTCACATTGTACGCAAGACAGTTGTTCCTGAAATTAATATTACAGAAACAAAAGATGTCACTCTGAAACATATCAATCAAGTTCTTGATATGGATATGGATAAGATATTCAACCATAAAGATGTACAGTTGAGCAAAGACGAATTCCGTAAGACTTATGAGTTTGTTCCTGAATTTGCGACAGCAGACGAGGCTAAACAACACGCTGTATATGCATGGGACGGAAAAGATAATAAAGACTATTCATTAGATCCGAATTTTGTTCCTGAAGAATATAATCAGCTGTTCGTTACAGTGAAGAATACAGCATTCTCTCGTCATGACGATCACGACGTTTACACTGTTAAGGGTACATACAAGCCAAATGCTGATCATAAGGGATTATCTGACATCCATGTTACTTATACTATCAATGTGAAGTATCCGGATGTAGTTGCTCCTGAAAAGACTAAGTTGAACTGGGTAGATGATTCTTACTTCATTGCTCACGGTAGATACGATAACTTTGATACTCCTACAACTTATGAAATGGTTGCAGTATTGAATGACGAATTCGATTTGATCAACTATAATCCTTATAAGGGTCAGACTCATGATAAGGATTGGGCTAGAGCTACCTTGTCATTCGAATTGGTTGACCAGCATAATAATGCATCTAAGATAGCTGACGGTCACAATTCCGGTATCCGTTTGTATCAAGGTGAAGACAACAAGTGGTATATCGCTTTGGAGGCAACAGACGCAGGACGTGCTTGGATCAATGCTGCTGACGCTAAGGATTTGAAGAAGATCAAAATGCGTGCTGTAGTAAGCTTCAATGAAGATGTTGACGGATTGTATGGTACTTGCAACAAGGAAGCCAATGCTCATAACAAGTATGCTAAAGAAGATTACAATAACTTCTCTTGCGATACTATCAATATGGTAAACAATACTCCTTGGGCTAAAGATCATACTACTACTTATACTGGTGCTCCTGCTCCTGAAAATGGACGTTCTACAGTGGTTATCGATGAATTTGAAGTTGCATTTGTAACTCCGATGGTATTCCACGCTTACGAAGCAGGTCCTTTGTATGACAAGTACCAAGAAGCTGAAAATACAGTATCATTGAAGGATGCATTCTTCTTGTCAGATTATCTGTGGTCTGAAGGTGCTCAGGCACAATTCAATAACAACCATGTTATCTATGACCACAAAGATATGGCTGAGAATAATACTTTGGTTCAAACTGGTAATAATGCAGGCTGGTCACAGAAACTGGTAGTTACCAACAACGTATTCGATGTCAATACAACAGTTAACTTCCAGGTTTCTAAGGCATACTTTGCTGATGGAAGTGAATTGGATGCTGAAAACATGAATAAGATCAAGCTTGATAATACTAAGCAGACTATCACATGGATTAACAATGGTGAAGATATTGCCCAACCGTTTACTATTGATGTAGAAGTTTGTGTAAATCACAAGTGGGGCGGTATCTGCGAGCATACTTGGAAGGGAGATCTCGGACATTCTGTCGGAACTATCCAAATTCAGGTTAAAAAGCACAATGATAAGTAATTAATACGCTCATTGTTTATTTAAAAAGAGGGGGGCAAAATGTTCCCCTCTTTTAGTCTTTACAATCGTTTATCCAATTATATTGTGTATGAAGTATATATATGCTGTCTGTTTTCTGTTATTAGTATGTGGCTGTCATAAAGAAAATGACACCCCTGTTGTTTTACCTGCACGGACACTATTGGTTTATCTGGGAGGAGATAATAATCTTGATGCCGAAACCTATGACAAACTTGTTCAAATTAAAAATGGATGGGAAGACGGGACAGATGGAAATATAATAGTGTATCAGGATACACCATTTAAGGACTCTCCACGATTGATGGAAATTGATGGAAAAAGTGAGAAAGGCTATATTACCATACATACCTATGACCAAGAAAACTCAGCCTCCCCCCAAGTGCTTAAACGAGTTATAAACGACGTAACTCGGCTTTATCCTGCTAAAAGCTACGGTTTAATCGTATTTTCCCATGGCAGTGGCTGGCTTCCTCCACATACATTGGTCAATGGCTCACGGTCCATCATCATTGATAATGATAATGAAATGGAAATAACAGATTTTGCCATGGCTCTTCCAGACCATTTATTTGAATTCATTATCTTTGAAGCATGTAATATGGCAGGTATTGAGGTGGCTTATGAATTAAGAAATAAAGCAGCATATATCATGGCTTCCTCTGCCCCAGTAGTATCTCCGGGATTCACTCCTATCTATGCCGGCAGTATTTCCTGTCTGCTTGAAGAAGCTGCTGATTTGCAAAGATTCGCAGAAAATTATTTTCATTATTGGAATTTGATGGAAGGCGATAAACGTTCTGCTACCATTAGCATAATAAAAACTGCCGGATTATCAAATTTAGCGAATTTGATACGACAGATCAATACAGAAATATCTGGTTCTTTCCTCCCGGTCGGTAACCTTCAAAATTATGATGGAGTTTTAAAAGCCCCATTCTATTTTTTTGATTTCGCTCAATGTTATCAATCATTATCAGATGAAAATACATACAATGCACTTCAAGAGTGTATCAGCCAATGTGTGGTTTACAAAAGAAATACTCCTTTTTATGCTACGGAAGAAGGAACATTCCCTATCACAGCATTTTCAGGTATGACCACTTTTATCATGCAGAGAGAACTTAATGACTTAAATGAGGAATATACAAAACTACAATGGTATAAAGATACTAATACACATTAGAGAATATGTAGGATAACTTTCTATGGAATGACATTTGGGGAGAAATCTTTTATCAGTTCAAAGAGATAAGACATATATAAAGATCTACTACTTTTTTACATCAATAGAAT
>OJKH01000552.1_pt1 | contig 13963 bp, 19 predicted proteins | sample 1596471 | NCBI WGS metagenome assembly OJKH01 (sample SAMEA4350108, study PRJEB24818) | metagenome | biome: human; feature: gut; material: faeces | place: Denmark | collected 2013-09
CCGCTGGATTATGTTTCAGAAATCAACATGTACGTTTCCCGCGATGTTAATGCTGAAAACCCGTTCCCCGCCACCGATCGCATCGTAGCCGGGATTAAGGCTGATGGGGTGGAAGAATTTGCGGCAAAGCTACGCATTCCTGGCGATGACCCGTTTATGGATGCTATTGCAGATAGTGTTGCAGGTGCTGCTGATTCGTACGCCAAGCAACTGCGTGAGGGGGCCAAATGATCCCCGACATTAGTTCGTTAATCACTGCTGGCGCGCTGTTTGTCTCCAACCATTCTGGCGGCAAAGACAGCCAGGCGATGCTCATCAATCTACTTGAGGTCATCCCGCCGAAGCAGCTCGTTGTCGTGCATGCGTCCCTTGGCGCGATGGAATGGCCAGGAGCGCTGGAGCTGGCCCAGAAGCAGGCAGAGGCCGCAGGCATACCGTTCATCGTCGCCCGTGCACACAAGACCCTGCTGGAGATGGTAGAGCGTCGATTCGTGAACCGCCCAGAGGTTCCGAGCTGGCCTTCTGCCAGTATCCGGCAGTGCACCAGTGACCTGAAGCGCGGACCTATCCAGCGCGAGGTTAGAGCCTATGCGAAGGCCAACGGGTTCAAGGTCATCGTTAACTGCTTGGGCCTGCGGGCTCAGGAGTCGCCAGGTCGCGCAAAGCGGCAGGCGTTCCGGAAGAACGAGACAGACTCCAATTCCGTTCTGACCTGGTACGAGTGGCTACCGGTTCACGATCTGCAGGCCGATGCGGTTTTCGCAACCATCAGCGGGGCAGGACAAGAGCCACACTACGCCTACGCACTGGGTAACGAGCGCCTGAGCTGCGTGTTCTGCATCATGGCAAGCCGCAACGATCTGAAGAACGGCGCAACGCATCACCCTGACTTGCTGGAGCAGTATGCGGCACTGGAGGCCCGTACTGGCTACACCATGCACATGAATCGGATCCCGATTAAGGAGCTTGCAGCATGACCAACATCACCGAACTGGCGCAGCGTATGAAGGCCGCAGCAGGGAAAGCGACGCAGGGCGAATGGTGGGCCGACGAAGTTAAAAACGAAGGATGCTACGGGTCTGGCGATGACTGCGTGGAGGGATTCACCTCATACGCAATTTATGGCTCTGACGGGCAAACTCTCTTTGATTCGCTCAACAGTGACGCTGCCTGCATCTGTGAGGAATACGACGGCGAGGGGCATGTGGCATGGGATGAGACGGCGCAGCGTAATGCCGAATTCATCGCCCTGGCTAACCCTGCCAACATCCTCGTGCTGGTAGAGGCGCTGGAGAAGGCGCGGCTGAGTATCGCCGAGCTGGAGCGCGAACAGGAGCATCTTCGCCCGGTTGGTGTGATGAGCGAGAAAGCATTTTACCGTCTTGAAAACAGCGAATGTCGCTTTATTGCGTTGTGGCCGCGCCCTGGTATCTTTTTGCCGCGCAAACGCCCCGAGGACGGCGTGATCGTTTATGCGCGTACAGCCGCCCCGCAGGAGGTGAAACCATAAAACGCAAACGCGCTATTTGTTATCAACAAATCACAGGTTTGTATTTATGCGAATGATAACCAGAAAGAAGCCCGCCTTTACTGAGCTGTATCAGACCGGCGTACTGACTCGCATAGCCGCCGTAAAAAGTCCTGAGGGCGGCGGCTGGCGATTGTTCGGCTTGTGGCGGGGTAAAGATATAGCTGTGTTTGTGGAGGCTGCTCGCGGAGGGATTCGCGAGTGGTCTGGGCTGGACTACCTTGCTAACTTCTGCGCGAGCTGCGGAATCAGCCTCTGGGAGATTCACAACAAGGTCACAGAAAAACCGCCGCAGTGATATATAATCCCCTCCACACCAGAGGGGGCTTGTGTCGAAGTGGAGCCTCTCCCTCCGGCTTTACATGTAAAATGCGCATTAGTGAACTTTGGACGCAAGGAAAACAACAATTGGTATCGTTTATGAAAAAAACATTGCTTCTGGTTTGTGCTGTCCTTGTATCCAACGTGGCGCTTGCTATTGAAAAAAAAGAAGAAATAGTACCTGTTCGCATAAGCTGTCCTGCGCCAGTGATGCCAGTCAAGGCTCAGGCATTGAGAATTGAAGGGAGTGTCGATTATGCTGCGTGGGTTAATGATAAAGGCAATGTGTACTCAGTAAACATAACGGGCGATGAGGTTTTCTTCAGGGAAACTGAGGTTGCTATTAAAAAGTGTAAGTTTGTGCCAGGCCATCCAGGGGTATATCGGGATACAATAAAATTTAGTCTGGTAAAACCTTAAAAAGGGCGTTTGTCGTCAAATATCTACCATGTGGGTAACTCCGCGGTATGCTGAGGCGCTGGTGAGCAGAGATGTGTCAGGCACATGAGGCTGCTTAACGGTAACCCTCGCAGAATGCAAAGCCGCGCAGCGAGCACGGCAGTTCACGGGTGCGATAATTCAAAAAATAATATAAGGCGGGGAGGTCATCCCCGCGAAAAGAGTTACGCCGCACCAATATAAATTGTCGTGCTTGATGGAGTGGAGCCACCCTCTGAGGAGCTCATTCGCGCCTCAATGGTTGCTGTTTGGTTAGCTTCGATGTACCCCTCCCACCCTTTAGTTTCTGACCAGCCTAAGCTCACTCCATTCGGTATAACTGTTCCTTCTGCGTATGCTTTAGCAACTGAGTTTCCATTGAAGAAAAGCTCATGTTTGGCCTTTGACTTACCTCCTGGGGCAAGGGCGAGCAGTAACGGAACCATTATTCTGCGCCGGTAAGATACGGCACCAACGTTAAAAACCAGACCGCTTTCAATACAGTGAGTCTCTTGAACTTGCATTTCATTACTCCTTACTGATTGACGAATAAATGATTTTTACAACATAACTCTCATCCGAGTATCGGGGTTGATGCACGTCAAGCTTCAGTGAAGAACACAGAAAATCACAAATTCACAGGCTAACCAATGCCCAATTCCAGGAGGGGAGTCGACAACCAGGTAGTAATCAGACTAACTAAACTACTACAGCGCTTTTGTTACTGATGCCTACCGATGAATATTACCCATTCTGCTCTGGCAGATAGGGGGTTGCACACTATACAAAATATGCATCATCAACTCTTATAGTTTTTTATACTGCATAACTCCGAGTTGTAATCATTAAACTCTGAAGTTAGATGAAGACCTTTAGTTAGGTGAAATAGGGGGTTGCGCACAACGCAAAATGTGCATTCTTTGCCGCGTTAGTGTTTTCTGCTACTCAATTTTTCATGTAATTAATTAAATCCTGAAATTGGCTAAATTCTTCTATCTGAGTGAAATAGGGGGTTGCGCAAGAGAAAAAATGTGAATGATTTTTCTGGCTATAATGAATTTTTTTAACATATTGAATTTTATTAATTTATTCTGTTTTTTGGTTTTCTTTCTAGCTCGTGAAAATAGGGGGTTGATGGACGATTTAAATATGCGATTGTAGTTCTATCAGATGTGAGTTTTGCACAGGAGATAGCCATGCATATCCCAGACGATTTATTTCCGGGGCTAAAGGGTCATACTGGGCCTGTACTTATTTATCTTAAGAATGGAGCTGCAGAGAAGGGATTCCCGCTCCGGCAGGATGAGTTTGTTACCTCCCTTAAATCCCTTGATGAGGCTTACAAAAAAGCAGGGTTACCCCCTGTAAGTCAGGACTAAAATTAGCTATATTAATTATGGGTCTGAACAACCCTTCTTGCCAGTTGCTGTGCCACGGAGAAAAACCGATGGCGCAGAAGAAACACCCTCAAAAGATTTATCCCCTGACACCGGCTATCACTAATGCTGGTGTTTCTGCTTGTCTGTCGCACCAGGGCGGTGCGGTATGAGCAAATCCAAAACCAAGGCTGAAAAGCTCCATCTGAGCCGCGTAGCTGCGCTGGGTTGCATCGTATGCCGGAACCTCAATTACGGCGAATCGCCTGCTGAAATCCATCACTGCAGTTCTGGTACTGGCTTATCTGTCCGCGCTGATAACTTCCATGTCATTCCGCTATGCCATGCCCATCACCGTACTGGTGGCTACGGCGTTGCTATTCATGCTGGCCGTAAGTCATGGGAAGAAAAGTTCGGTACTGAGGCTGAGTTACTGAGTCAGGTACTCCTGGAATTAGGGGAGACCGTAAATGACTAATTTTTACTGTGAAGCCCTTACGGCGCTGCGTTCAGCACCCCATCACTATTTAAAAGAAGTCGACGACCAGTGGCGGACTCCGGATCTGCTTTTCTGGGGTATTAACGCGATGTATGGCCCGTTGATGCTGGACCTGTTCGCAGACGACAGCAACGCTAAATGTCCTGTCTGGTACACGGCAGAAGATAACGCGCTGACACAGGACTGGTCGGAAATGCTTTCCTCAATCGGCGGCGCAGCCTACGGAAACCCGCCTTACAGCCGCTCTCAGTACCACGAAAAGCAAGCCATCACTGGCATGACGCACATCATGAACTATGCAGCTGCTCAACGAGAGAAGGGCGGTCGCTATGTCTTCCTGGTGAAGTCAGCAACAAGCGAAACGTGGTGGCCGGAAGATGCGGATCACGTCTGCTTTATTCGTGGGCGAATTGGTTTCGATCTGCCCGAGTGGTTTAAGCCAGCCGATGACAAACAAAGGCCTACCAGTGCTTTTTTCGCTGGCGCCATTGTCGTGTTTGATAAGTCATGGGCTGGCGAGCGGTTTAGTTACATCAATCGAGCGGTGCTTGAAGATAAGGGCCGCGCATTTATGTCACTGGCGCAGTTTGCTGCTGGCCAGAGCAATACCCAAAATGAGGTGAATGTATGATCAACCCTTCTGAAGTTGGTAAGTCAGGTGAAATGATTCGCCTCCGTACGCTGGAAAGCATCTGGATACAGGGAAAGCTGCGCATGTGGGGCCGCTGGTCATACATTGGAGGCGGTAGCGGCGGCAACATGTTTAACCAGCTATTGGCATCCGGGAAGATAACGAAAACTGCCATCAATGACGCACTGCGCCGTATGAAGAAATCGGGCATTACCAAACCTGAGCTGGAAGCCTTCTTCAAGGAAATCCTCAGCGGTAAAAATAAAAGCGGCCTGGCGTTTTGTACTGACGAGGAGGGATTGAAAATTGATTCAGTGCTTAGCGCCGAGCTTGTGCGCTCCGGGAATAAAGCTCTCTATAAGCTAATCAAGGATCGGTATGTCTATCGCATGAGTAAGAAGTCGATGGCGAAAGAGCTAAACGAAAAGCATCCAGAATGGTGCTTGAGGACTTGCGAGAGCAGGTTGATGTTTGGCTAAATTTGGCAGAATCGATGCTTTACGCGCCAATGTGTGATGCATTTGGCACAAATAGCGACAGATTTTACTTGAATAGTTGCGCGGAAAGTGCTTGAATTGTGATAGGCTCGGGACGTTAAAGCGAACTGAGCAGCAAGAAAAAATTAAAAGCCCAAGGCTAACCCCCTTGGGCTTTGTCGTTTCTGGAATCCGGTCAGGGCTCTTGGGTAGAGACGCGCTGCACGACACGTTAAAGCCCTTCCGCGCAGAGCCCTGAACCAGATTGCATCTGTCGTGGTTTGGTAATTACGTCTGGCTTCCAACCAGAATATGCGGGTTCGATCCCCGCCAGATGCTCCAATCCCTCTACCTTGGGACCATTACGGCTACCGCGCCGTCGCTTTTACCCTTGGTATTACTTCCTGCCTTGTGCGGGTTTTTATTTGTGCAAGTTGAGAGATTTCCCTACCAAAAGGTGGTAATTATGAATGTTCCTTCATCAGAACTTCTGGAGTATGGAATGCAGATCATCTATGACACAATTCGGGAAAGAAAGTCTCAGCTTGACGAACAAAAACAAAAACGGAAAGTAAGGTTGCAGGGTGACGCTATTGCCCTGATGAGTGAGTTTAAGCAATCTCTTTTGCTTCCGGATGGCATCCCTTCAGGATCATCAGGAATTAAGCTGAGTTATGTCAGAACATTTGTTAAGTCTAGTGATGGGATGAAAACGGAAAGGCCATTACAGGGTGTTCAACTCAACGGTGCGCATCAGTTGGTTTTCACCATTGACTTATTGGTAAGCGAGCATCATCCCAACGGTGAATGGGTCTCGGTGGATGTCGAGATGTGGTATGAAGAAAGCACGCTAACGGTGGCGGTGCTTGGTCGGAAGCGCAGACACATCACGGTTACGGGTCCTGATGTCTCTGGGCGCTTTTACGAAGCGGCAGCATTAATTAAAGAAACAATGATGGATTTGCTGACAGACGATCGGCTTAATTAATTTAATAACTCTCCATTCAAGCCCATGCAAAAGCGTGGGCTTTTTCATTTCAGGCTTACGGGAATCATCATCGACACGCTTCGTTGTTAAATCCAGCCCGACGGGCCCGACCCCTTTTAAACACACACAGCGCCATCCGTCATCAACGGAGGTGAGGTTATGACAAAAATGAGCACCATTTACAGCAGACTTTCATACGGCACCGGGACCGCACTGACGGGCTGCGGTGTCTCAGCAAAGGCGTATGCCGGGGCAGTTAAGGCAGAGGTATGGATTTTGGCCGACAAAATAGCGGGGATGACCCTAAGTGACTGGGCAATTATTGTCGGTATCGCCTGCACCATTACCACCTGTGGGGTGAACTGGTACTACCGGCGGAAAGAACGCGAGGATCGGCTCAATGGCTATGACACCAAAACTGAGGAATAGCGTTATCGCTGCCGTCGGCGGTGGCGCCATAGCCATTGCTTCTGCGCTCATCACCGGCCCAACCGGGAACGATGGTCTTGAAGGTGTGCGTTATGACCCCTATCAGGATGTGGTAGGCGTCTGGACTGTCTGCTATGGCCATACTGGCAAAGACATCATGCTCGGCAAGAAGTACACCGAGGCTGAATGCCGTGCGCTGCTTAATAAAGACCTGAACACCGTCGCCCGCCAGATTGATCCGTACATCCAGAAGCCAATCCCGGTAACAATGCGCGGGGCTCTGTACTCGTTCGCCTATAACGTCGGTGCTGGGAACTTCCAGGCCTCCACGCTGCTGCGCAAAATCAACCAGGGCGACCAGAAGGGGGCGTGTGACCAACTGCGCCGCTGGACCTACGCCAAGGGCAAGCAGTGGAAAGGCCTGGTAACTCGCCGCGAGATTGAGCGTGAAGTTTGTTTGTGGGGGCAGAAATGAGCCGATTAACCGCCATTATCAGCGCCATTGTGATCTGCCTGATGGTTTGCCTTGGGTGGCTGGTAATGCATTACCACAACGCTGCTTCTGAGCAGAAAACCCGAGCCGATAATGCAGAGCAACAGGAAAACGCAGCCCAGACCATCACATCCAACGTTCTGACCACCATGACCATCTTCAACACCATCGTCGAGGCTAATCAGCATGCAAAAGAGCAGATCGCACTGGACGCATCGGGAGCCTCGGCTGATATCCGGGTTGCTGTTGCGAATGATGATTGTACTAATCGCCCTGTGCCTGCTGGCGCAGTTAAGCGGCTGCAACAATTCGCGAACGGTCTACGTCAAAGTACCGGTAGTACCGTTACCGGCCAGCCTGACGGCTGACACCCCGCAACCGGAAATCCCTGACAACCTGACGTGGGGCCAGAGCCTCGATTTAAACGTCAGCCTGCTATCAGCGCTGGGGCAGTGCAACCGAGATAAACTTGCAATTAGAGATGCAGAAAAGGCCAGAAATTAGGACGAAGAGGTTTAAATATTTTATTTATGGGGCTTGAACTACTAAAAACTGACCAAACATTTACTCTGTTCTAAATACCAGAACGGTACCAACGGGACAGGTAATGTATGGACGTCAACATGAATGATGTGGCTGTATGGGTTCTGAATTATAAATATTCTGCACCGGGATTAGAAAACTGTGTAGGGATACATTTTATTGCTGCAGTTGAAAATGAAACGTTGGAGCAACTTAACGACCGCTTCTATGCAGAGATTGAAGCTGAATGCATCAAGAAGCATGGTAGTTTCAAAATTAAATCTGGGGAAATATCTGCATACCAGATGAAAAATCAATAACTGCCTTCAGGGCGGATCGCAGTCATAACAAAGGCCACCTACTGGTGGCTTTTTTAATGACTATAACCACTGGAGTAGAAAATGGCTGAGCCAATAGAGGGTAGGCCATTCCCTCCCGTCAACTTCACTGGAGAAAACTGGCTGCCGTATACCCGGCTTATCCCTGCCACCGAAATCGGAGAATGGGTAAACCTGCACATCCTTTCAGTAGATGGCCGAATCCATAACCCTGATCATGTGCACTTGCTCGATGCTGATGTCGCGTTCATGTGGGCCTCTGGCTCATTCGCCAAAAGTGGCCGCATTGTGCTGGGTCAATGTGAGCAGGTAATGATGCGTGCCGGAGGCTGGCAGAAGTCCCGCATGGAGCAGCAGATGCATGAATGGTTCGGTCGTATACCGAAGTTCATCATCACCCTGGCTGCTGACTACTGCGAGCAATGTAACGATCTGGAGTTCTGCGCCCTGGTGGAGCATGAGCTTTACCACATCGCCCAGGCTACCGATGACTATGGCGCGCCGAAGTTCAACAAAGAGACCGGGATGCCGGTTCTGAAGCTTCGCGGCCATGACGTCGAGGAATTCGTTGGAGTGGTACGGCGTTACGGCGCCAGCAAAGACGTACAGGAAATGGTTGATGCGGCGAACAGGCCGGCGGAGGTTGCTCATATCGATGTTGCCAGAGTGTGCGGGACGTGCATGCTGAAGCTGGCGTAAATTTAGGACTGGTTAGGACGGATGGTGAATTATGGCGGCATTAAAACCAGAGGTTAAAGCTTTCATAATTCAATCTGTTGCATGCTACGAAGCCCCCTCACAAGTGGCCGATGCCGTCCTAAAAGAATTTGGGCTAAAAATAACCCGGCAGCAGGTGGATCAAAACGATCCAACGAAGGTTAGCGGGAAAGGGCTCGCCAAAAAGTGGGTAGACCTTTTCAATGCCACCCGAGACCGATTCCTTAATGAGATATCCGATATTCCGATCGCCAATAAAGCGTACCGTCTCCGTGTACTCAACCGCATGGCTGTCAATGCCGAAAGCATGAAGAACTACGGCATGACCGCGCAGCTACTTGAACAGGCCGCCAAAGACGTAGGGGATGCCTACAGCAACAAATTGAAGGTTGAAAGCACAGGAAAAGACGGTGGTCCAATAAAAACAGAAACGGTCGCAATGACCCCACAGGAAGCTGCTGAAGCTTACAAAAAGCTAATGGGGTAAAACAGAAAAAATAAGCATTATATAGGTTAAAAAACCTATGCATTTTTGACTATGTTTTATGCACGATTTATTCACTCTATTTTTGCCACTTTTAACCGGATAACTCGCATAAACAGGGGCTTCACGCTGAATTAGTGATGAGTGTCGATCGTGTGGTGCGGGTAACGGTCATTATGTTAAATAGGGCTGTTTTTTAACATATTTGTAATGTGGTTAAATGGGAGGTTAGCGCCTCCCACATTAATCCTAAGTCAGTTCCTTATTCACCGGTATGATCACGAACATCTGTCGAGGGGCCGTTTATCTGAACAGAGCGAATGCCGTTTTCCGCCCCTCCTTTGGTGTAATACATTTCACTTGTCGCAATAACTTCATGATTTCCAGCTTTGAGGACGAAGTAATAACGCTGTGAGTAGTCTTTCTGAGTTTTATGTATCTCGAAGTAACCCATTTTTTTCTCCTTAAACCATTCGAAATGAATGGTTACAAATTGAAGATAGACTGGTTTTTTGTATTGGCAAAGAACATTGATGGGAGTGATCAAAATGCCGCTGCCCTTTACATTCGACTTCAAAAATCCTGACTACAACATGGTTTTTGAATGGAGGGTGGAGCGCCTGCTGCGCATCAGGCAAAACCCTGATGTAATCCCTGCGCTGAGGCAGTTTTACCGTGACGACCCGGCACAGTTCATCATTGACTGGGGCATGACTACCGACCCACGCAACCTCGATTACGGTCTTCCGGCTACTATCCCGTTTTTGCTGTTCCCCCGCCAGGAGGAATGGATTAACTGGATCATGGAGCGGCGCAGCCAACTAGAACACGGGCTGACGGAGAAAAGCCGTGAAATGGGCCTGAGTTGGACCTCTATCGGGCTGGCTTGCTCGTTATGTCTTTTCAACAAAGAAATGGTGATTGGCTTCGGCTCCCGCAAAGAGGAGTACGTGGACAGCACCGGTGACCCGAAGGCGCTTTTCTGGAAGGCTAGAAAGTTTGTTGAAATGCTTCCAGTTGAGTTCCGCGGCTCCTGGACAGAGAAAAAGCACGCGCCGTATATGCGTGTTGAATTCCCGGAAACAGGGGCGGTAATCAAGGGGGAAGCAGGCGATAACATCGGACGCGGTGACCGTACGACGCTTTATTTCGTGGATGAGGCCGCATTTCTTCAGAGACCGCTGCTGATTGATGCCGCGCTTTCGCAGACCACGCGTTGCCGTATCGATCTATCCTCTGTCAATGGCATGAGCAACCCTTTCGCGCAGAAACGGCATAGCGGGAAAATCCCGGTATTCACATTCCACTGGCGCAGCGATCCGCGTAAGGATGATGAGTGGTACCGGAAAGAGTGCGAGAAAATTGATAACCCGGTCATCGTTGCGCAGGAGCTGGACCTCAACTATCAGGCATCAGCCGAAGGTATCCTGATCCCTTCTGAATGGGTTCAGGCCGCTGTAGATGCTCATATCAAACTTGGCATTGAGCCTACTGGTCAGCGCCTCGGAGCGATGGATATTGCGGACGAGGGGAAAGATAAAAACGGCTTCTCTGCCCGTTACGGCTTCCTGTTGCAGGAGGTTGAAGAATGGTCTGGCGAGGGGAGTGATATTTACGCCTCAGTCGCTAAAGCATTCGGCTTCTGTGATGACTTCGGCATTGATGAGTTCCGGTTTGATGAAGATGGTCTTGGTGCAGGCGCTCGTGGTGATGCCAGGGTAATCAACGAACATCGTTATGCTGAGGGCCTACCGCAAATTATCGCCACCCCTTTTCGAGGAAGCGGCGCTGTATTTGATCCGGAAGATGAAGCTGTTCCCGGCGACAACGGCAAACAGGCACGTCTGAATAAAGACTTCTTTGCCAATGCCAAAGCGCAAAGCTGGTGGCACCTGAGAAAGCTTTTCCGTAACACTTTCCGCGCCCTGAGCGGGATGGATTACAACCCTGATGAAATCATATCGATAAGCAGCACGATGAAGAATAAAGATCGCCTGCTGATGGAATTGTCTCAGCCCACCTGGTCGAAAAATGCTGTGGGAAAAATCCTCGTTGATAAACAACCTGACGGCACGAAGTCACCAAACCTCGCCGACTCGGTGATGATCTGTTACGCCCCAATGGATACCGCATTCGATATCTGGAAAAAACTCGGAGAATAACGCATGGCGAAGCAAACAAAACGAGTCGCCACAGCGGACTCTTACGATAACTTTGTCGCCCGCGTCGGGATGCAGCAGCCAAACCAGCACGCCGCATCCACGTATAAGGCGAACTATACCAGCCGTAACCGGCTGCTCATTGAGTGGGCGTACCGTTCGTCGTGGATCATTGGCGTAGCCGTTGACGCTATCGCCGACGACATGACCAAAAAAGGCGTGCGCATTACCAGCGAGATTGACCCGAAGCGGCGCGGCATTCTGGAATCGAAGTTTGAAGAACTTCAACTATGGGACGCTCTCAACGAGACGCTGAAATGGTCACGTCTTTATGGCGGAGCTGGTGCGCTGATCCTTATCGAGGGACAGGCTCCGTTAACACCGCTCATCCTCGACAAGGTTGGCAAGGGCAGTTTTAAAGGCCTGGCCGTTCTCGATCGCTGGATGCTCAACCCGCAGTTAACGCGCCGCATTAAAACGCTTGGTCCGCATCTCGGTAAGCCTGAATTTTACGACATCGTGACGACGGCGCAGGGATTACCCGCCTGGACGTTGCACCATTCCCGGCTGATTCGTATGGACGGTGTGAAACTTCCGTACCAGCAGAAAATCACCGAAAACGAATGGGGGATGTCGGTTGTTGAGCGCATCTTTGATCGCCTGACATCTTATGACAGTACCAGCGTCGGTGCGGCACAACTGGCCTATAAGGCCCATCTGCGCACAGCGAAGATTAAAAAGCTGCGTGAAATTATCGCTATGGGCGGTAAGCCTTTCGAAGCGTTGCTCAAGCAAATGGATTTGGTTCGCCAGTTCCAGACCAACGAAGGCATGTCACTTTTCGACGCAGAAGATACTTTCGAAACTCATTCCTACTCATTTGCCGGGCTATCTGACTTGTTGAGCGAGTTCAAAGAAGATATTGCCGGGGCCGTTGGAATCCCGCTGGTGCGTATGTTCAGGCAGTCGCCGAAAGGATTTTCCACTGGTGACGCAGACCTAGCTAACTACTACGGCGACGTGGGTACGCAGCAGGAGCGCGACTTACGCCCGCATATTCGCCTGCTGTTCGATGTACTGCACCGCTCGGAATTCGGCGAGCCTCTGCCGGATGATTTCACCTTTGAGTTTAACCCCCTGTGGCAGATGAGCGACACCGATCGCTCCACGGTGGCAACCAACACGACTACCGCTCTGGCAACTGCGGTGCGTGATTTGGGAATGTCCCCGGCTGCTGCACTGACTGATTTACGAGAGCTGTCTGACGTTACCGGCATCGGTGCTTCAATTAGCGATGAGGATATCCAGAATGCGGCGAAACAGTGGCAGGAGACTGAATCTGAAACCAGCCCTCCGCCGCCGATCGGAGGTCCAGTATCAGAAAAGCCTACTGGCGATAGTCGACCAGATAAATCAAATCGTCACGGGTTCCTACGATGGTTCACAGGCAAGCGCTGAGAGCATTGCTAAATCGCTTGTTGACTACTCCGGGGTGATCGACGACTGGGCCGAAATGGTCGGTCGAAAGATGTTTGCCCAGGTGGAGCGTGAAGAGTGGAATCAGTGGCGTTCTGTTTCGGAAGAAATATCAGCTGGTCTGCGTGACGTGATTGGTAACTCTCCTGTCGGCATGGTGGCGCAAGACATTGTTTACCGACAGATTCGCTACATGAAGTCTCTGCCATTAGAGGCAGCCGGACGTGTCAGGGAAATTCAGGAGCGTGCGATACAGGCTGTCATCCATGGTGAGCGCCCCGATCAGCTTTACGAGATGATCATGCAATCCGGTGACGTGGCGGCCAGCAGGGCGCGGATGATAGCCCGCACTGAGATAGGGCGTGCAACTGGCGCACTGACTCAGGCTCGGGCGTTATCCGTTGGTTCTGAGGGGTACTGGTGGCGTATTGAAGGTGCAGGCACCAGGCCCTCACACCGAAAAATGAAAGATAAGTTTGTGCGCTGGGATAGCCCGCCAACGCTCGATGGCATGACCGGACACGCCGGATGCCTGCCTAACTGCAAGTGTTGGTCGGAAGTGCAAATACCTGACCCTGTAAAATAACAGGCCGCCAATGAGCGGCCTTTTCATTGCCCGCAATTCAGCAGGTAACCCATGAAATATTTCTTTAAAACCCGCCTGGGCAATACTCGATTTCAACTTGCTGATGGGTCAGTCCTGTTTAAGGACGTCCCGATCGCAAGGACTGGCGAGCAGGAGTACGACGCCACAGAGCGGCCTGAGCTTGTCCCAAACGACAGAGGGAAGGTCATCGTACGCCGGATGCCAGAAGAGGTGTTCAGCGAGCGAGCCATGGCGTCATTCGAAGGCATGGCAGTCACTATCGGCCATCCGCGAGATTTTGACGGGCAGATCATCTTTGTTACCCCTGATAACTGGCGCCAGCTGGCTCACGGGCACATCCAGAACGTACGACGTGGCACGGACGATAAAACCGATCTGCTGCTGGCTGATGTCATCGTCAAAACCCCGGAAGCCCTGCAGGCCATTGATGATGGTGATGACGAGGTCAGCTGCGGGTACGACGCCGATTACGAACAAATTT
>OJKH01000563.1_pt1 | contig 13689 bp, 8 predicted proteins | sample 1596471 | NCBI WGS metagenome assembly OJKH01 (sample SAMEA4350108, study PRJEB24818) | metagenome | biome: human; feature: gut; material: faeces | place: Denmark | collected 2013-09
ATGAATAATTGGCCGAAGCCGTCTGGTTTTAAGTAAGGGTTGATGGAGGTATTGATTAGCTAGGCTGCCTCCGATCTTGCCAGAACAGCGCGCGCGTAAAGTTGGGTAAATCGGTGAGTGGTTGTATGGAAGGTTAAGCGGTCGCTAGCTGAAATAAGCGGTTGGCCATCAAGTGAACAAGAGATAATTATGTGATTGAGATCACGGCATATTTCAACCCAGTGCGATGGGGGAGCGGCAGAACGTAAAAAGAGGTCGCGCTAATGCTCTCAGTGTGAATCGATATTAATTCATAATCTCATATACTTATTTCATGATGATTTCATATTGTCTTCGGCAGAACTTAACGGTGATTCATCCATATCATGAAACTGGGGTAATGAACGCGTTTATAATTTTAAGTAATATTTTTTGAAGCGGCTTGAATAATATATGTTGATATTAACATGGGTTTGGTTGTATTAATTGGCACGCTTTGCTTTCTATTACTCGAGATGGAACGTTGTGACTTAATTATAATGAATAAATGGACTTTCATTCATAAAGTTTTAATTATCTGTATATTGCCTGCCTGGGCATGGGCTGCGCCTGTGGATACCGTACGTGAGCAGCAGTTCATCAACCAGCAGCAGCGCCAGCAGGCGCTGGAAAACCAGCTCGCGCCGCCGTCACCGGATATTCATTTATCAGCGGAAGAAATAAATACCGATGATGGTTTATTTCCCGTGGAACAACCTTGCTTTGCTATTTCACAGATTATTTTACAGGGCGCCGATGCCTTACCGCATTGGCTTCCGCTCCAGCGTCAGGCAAATAAAGCGATTGGGCGTTGTCTGGGAGGGAAGGGCATTAATCTACTGATGGCCCAGTTGCAGAATATATTAATCGATCGTGGTTATATCACCAGCCGGATCCTTGCCCCGCAGCAGGATTTAAAAAGCGGTGTTTTGCGCCTGGTGGTGATGCCGGGTTATATCCGTGAAGCCAGGCTTACGGAGGACAGCGATGATTATCTGTGGCTGGCGAGCGCGTTTCCGGCGACCGACGGGAAACTACTGGACCTGCGCGATATTGAGCAGGGGCTGGAAAACTTGCAGCGTCTGCCGACGGTACAGGCCAGCATGGAAATTGTTCCGGGCGAAACGCCTGGGCAAAGCGATATTGTCATTAACCGCCAACAGGAACGCTTCTGGCGCGTTGACGCCTCGCTCGATGATTCCGGCTCTAATGCCACCGGCCGCTATCAGGGTAACCTGACGTTGTCCCTGGATAACCCGTTAGCCTTAAGCGATCTTTTTTACCTTTCCGGCTCACATAACCTCGATGGCAACGGCGGTAAATCCTCAAAGAACCTGACCGGTCACTATTCGGTCCCGCTGGGTTACTGGCAGTTCGGATTAACCGCCAGCCAGTACGATTACGTGCAAACCGTGGCGGGGGCCAACGGCGATTACCAGTACAGCGGTAAAAGCAAGAACGTTGATTTCCAGATGAGCCGCGTACTGCACCGTAGCGGTAGTCAGAAGACCACGCTTAGCGCCGATGTGTTAGCCCGCGAGCAGCGCAACTTCATTAACGACACCGAGATTGCCGTTCAGCGGCGGCAAACGGCGGCCTGGAAGCTTGGTCTGCAGCATCGCCATTACCTGGGCAACGCCACTCTCGATGCCGGAGTGAGCTATCAGCGCGGTACCCGCTGGTTTGGCGCTCAGCCCGCGCCGGAAGAGCAATGGGGGGAGGCAACCGCCCTCAGCAAAATCCTGCAATTCAATGCTCAGCTCAATTTGCCTTTTGCCCTGGGCGGGCAAAATTTTCGCTTTACCAGCCGCTATCAGCGGCAGATGAGCAGCACGCCGCTGACTTCGCCGGATATGTTTTCCATCGGCAACCGCTGGACGGTACGCGGCTTCGACGGCGAGCGCACCCTGACCGCCAGTCACGGCTGGTACGTACGTAACGATATCGCCTGGTCGACTCCGTTGCCGGGGCAGGAGTTTTATCTGGGGGCGGATTACGGCGAAGTCGGCGGCGCAGGCAGTGAAACGCTGGTGGGCAAACACCTCGCCGGGGGCGTGGCAGGGCTGCGCGGCCAGTACCACCGCGCCAGCTACGACCTGTTCGCCGGTATCCCTTTAGCCAAACCCGATGGCTTTAAAACCGATCCGGCAACTTTTGGTTTCAGCGTCAGCTGGAGCTACTGACTTTCACTCACGCGCCGTTTGGCGGCGCGTGCTGCGCACATGGACGATCTTCCGCGCCGCGGTGGACAACGGATGACGAGTAACGGCAATGAATAAACGCTTTTATCGAATCGTATTTAATAAGGCTCGCGGGATGCTGATGGTGGTGGCGGAAACGACCCGCTCTCATCGGGCTGGCGTAACGCCGCAATCCGGCGCCGACGCGCGAACCGGGTCGACGTTAATCTCCTCCCTGGCGCCGCTGGCCTTTAGCTTTCTGCTCGCTTTTTCCTGTCTCACTCCGGCTCAGGCGGCGATTGTCGCCGATAACCATGCGCCCGGCGGCCAGCAACCGCAGATCGCCAATAGCGCTAATGGCACGCCGCAGGTCAATATTCAGACACCGAGCGGCGCAGGCGTTTCACGCAACGTTTACAGCCAGTTTGACGTCGATGGGCGCGGCGTGGTGCTGAATAACAGCCGTGCTAACACTTCAACCCAACTGGCCGGGATGGTCGCCGGGAACCCGAATCTGGCGAAAGGGGAAGCCAGAGTGATCCTCAACGAGGTGAATACCCGCGATCCGAGCCGGCTGAATGGCTATATCGAGGTTGCCGGACAAAAAGCGCAGGTGGTTATCGCTAACCCTGCCGGAATTAGCTGCGACGGCTGCGGGTTCATCAATGCCAACCGCGCGACGCTGACGACAGGCCAGGTACAGTACGGTAACGGGCAGATTAGCGGTTATGATGTTAATCGCGGCGAAATTCTCGTACAGGGCGGCGGCCTTGATGCGAGCTCGGTAGACAGCACCGACCTGCTCGCCCGCGCGGTGAAAATCAACGCCGGGGTTTGGGCGCAGGAGCTAAAGGTCACCGCAGGGCGTAATCAGATCGATGCGGCGCACAGCCGGACGACGGCAAAATCAGCCGACGGCAGTGCGGCGCCAGCGGTGGCGATAGACGTCAGCGCGCTGGGCGGGATGTACGCCCATAAAATTCGTCTTGTCGGTACCGAGCGCGGCGTAGGCGTTCACAGTGCCGGCAATATCGGCGCGGCGGCGGGGGACGTAGCAATCAGCGCCGATGGCGCGCTCAGCAACCGCGGCGTGATTCAGTCCGCGCAGAATTTGCAACTGTCCGTTAAGGGCGATCTTCACAACCAGGGGCAGCTGTACGCCGGAAAAGATAGCGTGGTGACGGCCAGCGCGACGCTAACCAATGACGGCATGATCGCCGCGCAAGGCGATACGCGGATTGCCGCCAACGCTTTGCGTAGCGCGCAAAACAGTACGCTCGCCGCCGGATTAAATAGCGATGGTTCTACCGCCAGCAGCGGCGCGCTGACGCTGAATAGCCAGAGCTCGCTGGCGCTAAATGGCCGCAATATGGCGGCAGGGACGCTGACGGCGCAGGGCAGGACGGTGGATCTTGATAACAGTCGAACCTCGGGGGCGCGGATCGTGGTCAGCGCCGTGTCCGGCGATATCACCACCCGAGATGCGGTGGTGGCGGCCAGTGAAAAACTCCAGTTGGCCGCCAGCGGCAAACTCAACAACCACAGTGGCCTGTTGACGGCCAGCCAGCTTGAGCTGAAAGCAATGGCGCTGGATAACCAACAGGGCGTAATCCAGCAGACGGGCGAGGACGATCTACGCCTTGATTTTCGCGCGGGATTGGATAACCGCGGCGGTGAGATTGCCAGCAACAGCCATGCTTTGACGCTCAGCACCAGCCAGTTGCTCAATCAAAACGGAACGCTGCTGCATACCGGCAGCGGCGGCATGTCTATTACCAGCGAAGGCGCGCTGGACAACGGCGAAGGCACTATTGCCGCTAACGGCAATATCGTTTTGTACTCTGATAACATTAATAATCGCAGCGGTAAAATCAGCACGACGCAGGGCAATGCTCAGCTCACTACGCGTCACGAGCTGGAAAATTCGCAAGGGAATATCGTTGCTGGCGGCAGCCTTTCTCTACAAGTGGCCAGCCTTCGGAACCAGCAGGGGCAAGTGATTGCGGCGCAGGGCGACCTGGCCATGAGTGCTGAAGGAGGGCTGGATAACCGCGAAGGCGTTCTTGCCGCAAATGGCAATATCAAGCTTGACGCCGACAATCTGACCAACCATGGCGGAAAAATCAGCGCGGCGCAGGGCGACATTCAGCTTACTGCGCGCCATGGGGTGGATAACTCGCAGGGGAATATCATCGCCAGCGGCGACATCCGGCTACAGGCTGAAAATCTTAATAATCGTCACGGGCAGATAGGCACGGCGCAGCGGGGCAGCGTCAACCTGACGACGAGCGGTTTGCTGGATAACCAGCAGGGCACAATTACCGCCTTTGATGCCCTGGGTATTCAGAGCGCCACCGTTGATAACCGGCAGGGAGAACTGCATTCCGGCGGTAATCTCAACATCACCATTCACAACCGGGGGCTGGATAACCGACAGGGGCAGATCGTCTCCGCCGCCGCTCTGGAAATAGCAGGCGTCAACCTGGCGCTGGCTAATACGGGCGGAACGTTACTTGCCGCGAGCAAACTTAGCCTCGATGCCGATTCCCTCAGCGGCGATGGCGAGGTGCTCTCTCAGGGCGATATGTCGCTCACGTTGCGTCAGGCGTTTCATAACGCCGGGAGGGTCATCGCCAACGGCAACCTGCAGTGGAATCTCTCCGGACTGGGGCTGATTAACCAGGGGGTTATCAGCGCCGGCCGGGCGCTCAATCTCTATGCGGCAAAGCTGGATAACCGTCAGGAAGGTGAAATCAGCGCTGGCGAGAACCATTTGACGGTCAACGGCGAGTTGGTCAATCGGGGGCTGATTGACGGCGGTTTAACCCATATTGTCGCCACGACGTTAACCAATATCGGCAGCGGGCGCCTGTACGGCGACGCCGTCGCGCTGCAGGCGGCAACGCTGACTAACGCCGCGGAGAACGGCGTGGCGGCGACGATTGCCGCACGGGCATCGCTGGCAATGGGCGTCGGCACGCTCAATAACCAGGATCACGCGCTGATCTACAGCGACGGTACGCTCGCCATTGGCGGCCAGCTTGCCGAAGACGGTTCGCTCAGCGGCCGGGCGGGAGTGTTTAATAACCACAGCGCAACGCTTGAGTCCGCCGGCGATATGGTGCTCGATATCCAACAAATCAATAACTACAACGACCATCTGGTGACGAAAGATGTGATGGTCGAGCAGTCATGGCGCCATGAAGCGGCGCTGAAAGGATCGGTACAGCGCTTCGACTGGTCGCTGGTCGATACCAGTTATAAAAACAAATACGGCGTTCACGACGCCATCATGCCGGACGGAAGCCGCGGCGATGAGTTCTATGAATACCAGTACCAGCGTACCGTTGTGGAAACGCAGGTGGTGGAAAGCGATCCTGGCAAAATCCTCTCCGGCGGCCGGCTCATCATCAACAGCGATAAGCTGAATAACTACGATAGCCAGATTATCGCCGGAGGAGCGCTCGGTGGCGTGATTGGCGAACTAAACAACGTCGCCACGACCGGCAAACGGGTGACCACCGACGTCGGCACCCAGACCCGTTGGTATGAGAAAAAGACCAGCCGCCCGTTTGGCGGCACCAAAACCAGCCAGGGGAAAAAAAGCAGCGAATATGAACCGACGCCGACGGTTCAGACCATCGATTTGCAAACCATGAAGTGGCAGGGCAATACCCAAATTGATGGCCATAGCGGTGTGATTAATCCGCGCGATCGCGCCGATGAAACAGGCGAAATACCCGCCGGACGACTGGTGGAAGTGACGCCGGTTAACGCTGACGGAACGGTTATTCGCGTCGTCACGCCGGATACCCGGCTTCCTGTCAGCAGCCTGTATCAGATCGACCCGCAGGCTAAAGCAGGCTATCTGGTGGAAACCGATCCGCGTTTTACCAACGGTAAAGCGTGGCTTGCCAGCGACTACATGCAAAATCAGCTGGGCGTTGATCAGGCGATGAAGCGGCTTGGCGACGGCTATTACGAACAGCGGCTGGTGCGTGAGCAGATCGTTAAACTGAGCGGCGGGCGCTACCTGCAGGGCTACAGTAACGATGAAGAGCAGTACCGGGCGCTGATGGACGCGGGCGTCGCCTTCGCCAAACAGTACAACCTGACGGTCGGGGTGGCGCTGACGCCAGCGCAGATGGCGCTGCTGACCAGCGATATGGTCTGGCTGGTCGCCAGAGAGGTCACGCTAACGGATGGCTCCGTGCAGCAGGTGCTGGTGCCGCAGGTTTACGCGCGGGTTAAAGCGGGCGATCTCGATGGCAGCGGCGCGTTGCTCGGCGGTGAAAACGTGGCGTTCAGCGTGAGCCGTGATGTGACCAACAGCGGGCACATCCACAGCCGCGGCGTGACCCAGCTAACCGCGGAAAACATTCATAACAGCGGCTATATCGGCGGCAACCAGCTTACGCTAAACGCGCGTACTGATATCAACAATATTGGCGGAACGCTGCAGGGCGGCGATAGCCTGATCGCGCAAGCCGGGCGTGATATCAACAGCGCCAGCACCCTCGGCGGCGGCCCAGGTAATATCAGCCTCGATCGGCCCGCGGGGATTTATGTCCAGAATGAAAACGGCCAACTGGAGCTGCAGGCGTTACATAACATTAATCTGACGGCAAGCATGGTGAGTAACAGCGCGGCGGGCAGCCAGACGCAGATTATCGCCGGCAACGATCTCAACCTGCAGACGCTCGCCACCACCCATAGCGAAAGCGGAAGCTGGGGGAAAGGCAACGATCGTTCCTTGACCCAGCGTAGCGATATCGGCACGCAAATTAACGGCGGCGCGGTGGCGCTGTCCGCCGGCCACGATATAAATGCCCGCGCCGCCAGCGTGACGGCGACCAGCAGCCTGACGGTTGCCGCCGGCAATGATATTAACCTCAGCAGCGGCGAGTCCTCATGGCACCTGACGGAAAACAGCCATCAAAGCAGCAGCGGCCTGCTGGCTCGCCGCTCGCTCACCACTCACGATGAAGTGTGGGCGCAGAACGCCATCGGCAGCAATTTTAGCGGTGACAGTATTGTGATGCAGGCCGGGCGCGACCTGCTGGTGTCCGGCAGCAGTGTTGCCGGCACCCAGGACGTCAACCTTGTGGCGGGGCGTAACCTGACCATCACCACCGCCGAGGAAAGTCGCCAGGAAAACCATCTACGAAAAGAGAAACATAGCGGCTTTTCCGGCACCGGCGGTGTCGGCTTCAGCGTCGGCAGTTCGTCGCTGAAAGCCACCGATGTAACGACGGCGCTGAGTAGCGCCGCCGGTACCGTCGGAAGCTCACAGGGCAACCTTAGCCTGAGCGCCGGTAATGTATTGACGGTTCAGGGATCTGACCTGGTGGCCGGCAACAATATGGCGTTGACCGGTAAAACCGTGAATATTCTGGCAGCGGAAAACCAGAGTACCCAGACCCATACCGTGGAGCAGAAAACCAGCGGCCTGACGCTGGCGTTATCCGGGATGGTGGGCAGCGCCATTAATACCGCGGTTTCCAGCGCCAACCAGGCCAGCACCGAGAGCAATGGCCGTCTCGCCGCGCTGAGCGGGCTGCAGTCGGCATTATCGGGCGTACAGGCGTATCAGGCATCGCAGATGCAGACTGCGGATTCCAGTCCGGAGAGCATGATAGGGGTCAACCTCTCCTGGGGTAGCCAGTCCTCGAAATCCACTCAGCGACAAACGCAGAACACCAGCCGCGGCAGCAGCCTGATGGCCGGCAACAATCTCAGCATTATCGCCACGGAGACGGATATCAACGTTGAGGGCAGCCAGCTGCAGGCCAGCGGCAGCGCATTGCTCAATGCCGCGCGCGATGTGAATTTATTCTCTGCGGAGAACGCCAGCACCCTGAGCGGTAAAAACGAGAGCCATGGGAGTTCGTTTGGCGTCGGTATTAACTTCGGTCAGGGCGCGAACGGGCTGACGGTCAGCGCCAGCGCCAACGCCGCGAAGGGCCACGAGAAGGGCAACAGCCTGACGCATAACGAAACGACCCTCAGCGCCGGTGAGCGGGTGACTATCGTCAGCGGTCGCGATACGACGCTGACCGGGGCGCAGGTGAGCGGCCATCAGGTGACAATGGACGTCGGGCGTAACCTGACGCTGACCAGCGAGCAGGACAGCGATAACTACGATTCGAAGCAGCGTAGCGGCAGCGTGGGGGCGAGCGGCAGCATGGGCGGCGGTTCGGGTTCTCTTAACCTGAGCCAGAGCAAAATGCACAGCACCTGGGCGTCGGTGGAGGCGCAGACGGGGATTTTTGCCGGCGAGGGCGGTTTTGATGTGAAGGTGGGCGGGCATACGCAGCTGAATGGCAGCGTGCTGGCGAGCACGGCGGAGGCGGAGCTGAACCGGCTGGATACCGGGGCGCTGGGTTTCCGGGATATTAAAAACTATGCCGAGTACAGCGTGGAGCAGCAGAGCGCGGGAGTGAGCACGAGCGGTAGCGTGGCGGGGCAGTTCCTCGGGAATGCGGCCAGCGGTCTGCTGATGGGGGCGAACGGCAGCGGCAGCGACAGTTCGCTGACGCGGGCGGCGGTGAGCGAGGGCAGTATCGTTATCCGCGACGGCGCGAGTCAGCAGCAGGACGTGACGGGGTTAAGCCGGGATGCGGCGCATGCGAACCAGACGCTGAGTCCGATATTTGATAAGGAGAAAGAGCAGAACCGGCTGGCGACAGCGCAGAAGATAGGTGAAATCGGGCGCCAGGTGAGTGATGTGCTGGTGACGCAGGGCAAGCTGAACGCGCAGGCGGCGCAGAGCGACCCGGCGGCGCGGGCAGCGGCGCGGGCGAAGCTGGTAGCGGGAGGGAATGGCAGCCCGAGCGAGGAGCAAATCAGCGCGCAGGTGAGCCGGACGGCGACGGCGGACTACGATACGGGCGGAAAGTACCAGAAGGTGGCGCAGGCGGTAACGGCGGCGATGCAGGGTCTGGCGGGTGGCAACCTGGCGCAGGCGGCGAGCGGGGCAGTGAGTCCGTATGTGGCGGAAATCATTCACAGCCAGACGACGGACAGCGCGACGGGTAAGGTGAATGTGGAAGCCAATGCGATGGCGCACGCGGTGTGGGGAGCGATAGCGGCGGCATCGGGAAATAACAGCGCGCTGGCGGGAGCCGCGGGCGCGGTGAGCGGCGAGCTGCTGGGGCGCTGGATAGCGGCGGAATACTATCCGGATGTTAAGACAGAAGAGCTGTCGGATGAGCAGAAGTCGACGATAAGCGCGCTGAGTACGCTGGCGGCGGGACTGGTGGGGGGGCTTAGCGGAGGCAGCAGCGCGGATGCGGTGGCGGGTGCGCAGGCCGGGAAGAACGCGGTTGAGAATAATTACCTTAGTAGTACAGAAGCCAGACAGCTTGATAAAGAGCTATCCGACTGCAAAGCGTCCGGTAATGACTGCAAGTCAGTTGTTGAGAAATATATCGAAATCAGTAACAAAAATAGCAAAGAACTGGTTGATGCATGTTCTGGTGGTGGCATTGCTTGCGTGACATGGGAAGAACTTCTTCAAGGGGCGACTAATGTAGCCAATGACGCGAATGCCTCACAGTTCCGGCTGGATGAGAAACTGAAAGATCCTGAGGCTGCGGCGCTGGTGAACTACCTTAATGGCACTGATTTGAAATTCTTACAAGAAAATATCACATCAGGCGATAGATTGCTGTCCGTCATCACCGATCCGACATCATGGCCAGTGCTGGTCATGGGCGGGAAAGCGATTATCACAAATACCGTGACCAATGGAAAAGAACTGTTAATTGCTGCTGGGGCATCAGTGGCTGGGAGTGCAGCTATTCAGTATGGTGTACATGGCGAAGTGAAACTGTCGGATGTGATTGGTGCCGGAGTGATTGGTGCTATTACAGCAGGAAAAGGTTATAACCCAACGGTGACATGGAATGCGGCTGGTGGGTATTACCAGGCAGAGCTTAAAGGTGATGACCCCTTCTTAGGGGCACTCTTGAGTAAAGTAGGTGCTGCAACAGGTTATGCTGCTGGTAATATACTTAAAGTTCCGGCCGATAAGATATTTAATCCGGTATCGAAACAATATGAATGGATTCCTACAGGTGTCTGGACGATAACAAAACCAGCGCCACAAAACTCTCTACCTTCGATCTTAGGTAATACAGGGAATGCAGCTGCTTCCGGAGCATTTACAGAGGGTATGAATGAAGTTCTGAAAAACAATGAGGTGCAACAATGATGAATTTCCGATGTAGATCTTTCATTGTGTTACTTTATCTATGTTTTGCTATTTTTAGCATGTTGTTAATCATCACAATTTCATTCAGTTTGCTTGGTTACTGGATCGGTGGAGGGGAAAATATACTCTCGTTTTTTATTGGTAAATTATTTACATATTTTAAAGTATCTCTTTCTGGAATATTAATAGGTTTTATTCTGTGGTTTTTTTACTATCGGAATATTTAAGTTGAAGTTAAGGTAAATACGATACGTGCGGAAAGTACCAGAAGGTGGCGCAGGCGGTAACGGCGGCGATGCAGGGTCTGGCGGGTGGCAACCTAGCGCAGGCGGCGAGTGGCGCAGTGAGTCCGTATGTGGCGGAAATCATTCACAGCCAGACGACGGACAGCGCGACGGGTAAGGTGAATGTGGAAGCCAATGCGATGGCGCATGCGGTGTGGGGAGCGATAGCGGCGGCATCGGGAAATAACAGCGCGCTGGCGGGAGCCGCAGGCGCAGTGAGCGGCGAGCTGCTGGGGCGCTGGATAGCGGCGGAATATTATCCGGATGTTAAGACAGAAGAGCTGTCGGATGAGCAGAAGTCGACGATAAGCGCGCTGAGTACGCTGGCGGCGGGACTGATGGGTGGGCTCAGCGGAGGCAGCAGCGCGGATGCGGTGGCGGGTGCGCAGGCCGGGAAGAACGCGGTGGAGAATAACTTACTGAGCGGCAGTGAAGATGCGCAGGCGGCATGGTTGCGCCAGCACGGCATCGATATGGCGAGTTGTTCCGATAACCCAGGCGGGCTGGCATGTCAGAAAGCGATAAATGAGCGTAATGCGGTAGGACTTGCGCTGGCATCGGGTAGTGTGGCCCTGTTACCAGGTGGTGCTCAGGCAATGTGGGGACTGGGAGCAAGTGCGAATGCCGGTATCAGTTATCTGGCAGATGGCTCGATAGAGCCGGCAAACGCAGCCATTGCAGGCTGGGTAAACGTGATCAGCATGGGGAATGGCCTGGCGGGTACCGTGGGCTGGAATGCCGCAGGTGGTGCGCTGGGCAACTGGATAGATGACAAAGATCCACTGTCTGGTGCGCTTATCAATGGTGCCGGTTCGGGTATTGGCTATAGCATTGGTAAAGGACTCTCATGGGGCGTTAATGCCGGGGCAAACTGGTGGAAAGGAGGCCGGGATCCGAAGTTTAACGCTGAATTGAGGCAGTTTACTGAAATTAAGGGGGATTTTGGTATTTCGAAGGAAATGACTCCGAGCCGCGTTCCTGGGGCTTTTGGTGATTTTGGTGGTTCATTCTTCTCGGAAATAACAGGTAAAGGTATAGAAAAGCGCACGGATTCTATGGGGGAGAGAAAAAATGATTAATGTTCTCTTTTTTATCTTCTCTGTGGTGGCGGGGATTATCATGGCTGAACTGGCTTATTTGTCCTTACTTATTGTTGATTATGTCATACAGGGTTGCTTCAGTTTTTCTTCCTCTGAAGCTCTGCATAATCTGAAAGTAGGTTTTGGTGGTGGCTGCATTATTGGTGCAGGGATCGTTTTATGTCGTCTTTTTAAGATTAAAGGATTTTAGTGGAGAAGAATGCGCTGAGTCTGCAACCGTTTCTGGTCTTTACAATTATGCTACGAGTGATAAAAATGGGGAGGGAGAGAAATGATGAAAGTACCAACATGGCAATTAGTATTGTTATTTTTTTATTCCTGTACAGCTGTTCCCGCCACTATGTTCATGCTGAGTCTGGTATTTCAGTGGATCCTTGTACCTGGATTTGATGTTGATTTCTTTGGCTATGAACAAGTGTATGTTGCCCTCAAAATGGCAGTTATAGGTTTTTTTGTGGGGATATGCCTATGGCTTTCCTATTATTTGCCCTATAGAAAGCGAATGTTAAATAAGTAAGTTGTTGTTGAGAATAACCTGATGGGTGGGAACGAATGGAGCCAGGGTGAGAAAGCCAGAGAGCATGGCGCAGATGTTCTCTCATGCGCAGATAACCCGTCTGGTGAAGCCTGCCAGCGAGGAATTGCTGAGAATAAAGCTTATGCAGGTGCGTTGGCTTCAGCTGGGCTAATCTACCTGCCGGGGGGAATGCAGATTACTGGCGCGATAGGCGGAACGGCAAATGCTGGTATTCAGTATCTTATTAATGGAGAAGTTAATCCAACGGATGTGCTCATTGCGACGTATGTTGGAGCTTTTACCAGAAATACAGGATTAAAGGGAACAATGAGCTGGAATGCGGCAGGTGGTGCAACATCCAGCTATCTGAAAGGGGATAATCCTTTTACAGGTGGCTTAATTAATGGTTTGGCCTCTGAGGTGGGTTATGGTGCAGGAAAACTCATTGAGCTGCCTGTGGATAAAATTTACAACCCGATGAAGCCATGGAAAGATTGGCTGTGGACTGATGTCGGAATGGGGATATCGAAGCCATTGTCATTAGATCCAATACCAAAAGTTGCTGGTAATATAACAAGCTCAATAATAACAGAATATAGTAATGATCAGGCAGGTAAAAATTTAGGGGGTAAGAAATGAAAATCTCAACCTCAAAATGGTTCTTGATATTCATTTACTTGATTATTTCCTTTCCTGTTTGTGTCTTCGTAGGTGTTGTTATAACTCATTTTTTGATAGAAATTGTTTTATTTTTGATTTTCGGTCAACCTTTTTATTTATATGCAATTGATTTCATGAAAATCCTAAAGGGAAGTATTGTCGGAGGTCTTATCGGAGCAATTGGTTGTTGGTGGATTTATTACCAGGGCTACAAGAAAAATCGTAATAGGTAGCGGGAGGGAATGGCAGCCCGAGCGAGGAGCAAATCAGCGCGCAGGTGAGCCGGACGGCGACGGCGGACTACAGTACGGGCGGAAAGTACCAGAAGGCGGCGCTGACACAGTTTGCCCAGCAGGAACGCTAACGCGAATCTGTGTAGCCCCTCCCCGTTATCCGGGGAGAGGCAGGCGAGGCCATTACACCGCGACTTCCATTTCCATCATCACCGGGTGGAAACGGCGTTTAAAGTAAATCAGGCCGTGCCCTTGCGGGCTCAGGGAAATATTGCGGATCTCCACCAGATACACCAGGTGGGTACCGATGGTTTGCACCTGGCTAATTTCGCCTTCGAGGCTGGCCAGCGAGCCCTTCAGCACCGGCTGCCCGAGCGCGCCCTGCTGCCAGCCGCTGAGGGCAAACCGCTCTTCCATCGTCACCCCGGTCATCCCGGCGAAATGACGGGCCATGATTTCCTGTTCGTGGTTCAGCACGTTGA
>OJKH01000571.1_pt1 | contig 13562 bp, 21 predicted proteins | sample 1596471 | NCBI WGS metagenome assembly OJKH01 (sample SAMEA4350108, study PRJEB24818) | metagenome | biome: human; feature: gut; material: faeces | place: Denmark | collected 2013-09
GATGTTGAGCATGCTATCGGCTATACCCGGCAGGGGCTGGCAGTTCTTGACCTGTGGCTGGATAGCATGGGCATTGACGACGATACCGAAGCGAACCGTATCGCAGCGGTTCACAGCCTTGTGCATGAGTCTCTGACCTACCTTAAAAAGGCCGCCGGCATCAACGAGGAGTAAATAATATGTTGAAAATTAGTTCTGGCTTAATTGCCAGCGGCAAAACTCATCCTGAAATTGTGCCGGGCGATAAATGGGAAGATAAAAGCGGAATACCAATAAATATTGAAAGTTACCGATTCAACAGAGTGACATTTTATAGAGAGGGCTATAAATCGCCGTGTATTTACCCTGAACAACGATTCGTTAAAGAATTCCAGCCAGTGCGGGAGGTTAAGCCGTGAAAGATGATTTTATTAATGAGGTCAGGCATAAAGCCAACGGCTATTGGCCCTCAATCATGCAGCGCCTGAATATTCCCACAAACAGGAGTGAGGGTCCGTGTCCGGCGTGTGGCGGAAATACCCGCTACCGGTTCGACAATAAAGATAACCGGGGAACATATTTCTGTTCGCACTGTGGAGCCGGCACAGGGCTGGATCTGGTGATGAAGGTCAATCAGTGCGGTGCGAGAGAAGCGGCTAATCTGGTGGCGGAGGCAATGGCGCTACCGTTGCCGGAACCGAAGCCAGCCAGAGAGAGAACTCAAACGGATATCGCCGGGAAAGTGGCTGCAATGACCGCCAAAGCCTTGCCGGGACAATCTGCATATCTCACATCAAAGGGGCTTACATGCCCCTTCCCGTTGCTGCCTGATGGATCACTTGTGCTGGTGCTAAAAAACGCCGCAGGCGCAACGACAGGCGCACAGGTTATTAAACCTGACGGCTCTAAGCGGCTGGTGGCCGGAACGGTGAAGAAAGGTGCTTGCTATGTGGTCAACTCTATTGAATCGCCGGAAACGGTCATTATTGCCGAAGGGCTGGCAACGGCGCTATCCGTTCACCAGATGCACCCCGAAGCGCTGGCGGTGGTCGCAGTGGACGCCGGAAACCTGCTTTCGGTCGCACAGCTTATGCGCCAAAAGCACCCTAACGCGCGGATCATCATTGCCGCAGACAATGACCAGAGCGCCGAAAGTGACAGAAGCGGAGGAGTGAAAATTAACACAGGTAAGGAGTGCGCGGAGAAAGCCGCAAAAGCCGTTGCTGGCTGGGCCTCGCTGCCACCCGTGGACTACAAAGCGGACTGGAACGATTACCACCAACAATACGGACTGGAAGCCGCTACAGCAGCATTTAACGATTCAATGTATCAGCCGGAGGGAGAAAGCGTGGGCGCAAAACTAAAAGTAGTTGATGGCGGTAAACAGTCCGGGCGCGGTGATATCAACCTTATTCAGATGGCTGACAATGAAAAGGCGCTGATGTTAGCGGATCGGTACGAGGGTATTGCCATTCACGCAGAGAGTGAGGCGGTTTATCTTTACCGCGAGGGGGTATGGGTTAAGGCTGCACCCTTAGAGTTAAGCCGTGAAATGGTGGCTATCTACAACGAAAACCACACTAATTTCAGCAAACGCTCTGTAAATAACGTCATTGAGGCGTTAAAGATAGTCATTCCTGTTATGGGGGAGCCACGCCGTAGCCTCATCCCGTTCAAAAATGGCGTGTACGACATGGAAACCGGGGCTTTCTCTGAGCATTCGTTAGACAACTGGCTCACCAACGATAACGGCGTGATCTATACGCAGCCGGAGCTTGGCGAAAACCTTCATGACCATGCGCCAAACTTTCATAAATGGCTAAGTTACACAGCAGGAAGAGACGCACTTAAGATGCAGCGGATAGCCGCTGGGCTGTTTATGGTTCTGGCAAACCGCTACGACTGGCAGCTTTTTCTTGAGATAACCGGCGAGGGCGGCAGCGGCAAAAGCGTATTCACTCACATCGCTACTATGCTGGCCGGCGAACAAAACACGGCTAGCGGCAATATGGCGGCTCTGGACAGCGCCAGAGGCCGGGCGCAGTTCGTAGGCAAAAGCATGATAACCCTACCAGACCAGCCCAAATATTCAGGCGAAGGAACAGGGATTAAAGCGATTACGGGCGGTGACGCCGTAGAGATTGACCCGAAGCACGAACACCAGTACACCGCCGTTCTGAGAGCCGTTGTGGTTGCCACAAACAACACTCCGATGATTTTTACCGAACGGGCCGGAGGCGTTGCCCGCCGCAGGGTTATTTTTCAGTTCAATAACCGGGTAAGGGAGGAGGACAAAGACCCTGATTTGTCGGAAAAGATATCCGCAGAAATTCCGGTTATCGTCCGCCGTCTTTTGGCTAATTTTTCCGAGCCAGAAAAAGCAAGGGCGCTCTTGCTGGATCAGCGGAACAGTGAGGAAGCGCTGGAGGTTAAACAGAAAACAGACCCGCTTTATGCTTTCTGTGCCTACCTTGAAAAGCTGTCAGAGTGTACAGGAATGCTGGTGGGGAACCGTAATCCGCCGCTCTATCCGCGAGTGTATCTCTATCACGCTTATCTGGCCTTTCTGGAGGCTAACGGGTTCGATAAGCCGCTAACCCTGAATAAATTTGCTGAGGGCATGGAAAGCGCAATGCGGGAGTTTAACCACGAATACAGGAAGGAGAGAAAGACGCGAGGTGTAGTAACCAATGTTGAGCTTTCAGGCAGTGCAGAAGACTGGCTTCCACAGGCTTACCCTAACTCCGTGAAGAAGTAGTAAAAACCATAAAAAAAGCCCGCTAGGAGTTGCGGGCTTTGGGAAGTTTCACGTTGCACATTGTGGAGGGTATGCCTTCCCTCACAGACTTAGAATAGCAGAAATTTAACGCTTTAAACCACTTTTGGTGATTAATTTTCATTGTTCTATCTGTTTTTATGGTTACGTTGTATAATCTTTATGCCGACAATAACGTCGAGGTAACAGGAAAATTTGATCATGCCAAACCTACTGCAATTCAGTGCTACCCCATCTGGAAAAGGCGTTGCAATTTCAGCCAGCTACGATGACGGCGCTACCATCTCGTTCTCTACCGATGAACAATCCGCAAACTTTATGACCTCTATTGTTCAGGCGCTTGCTGCTGCGAATAAGAGGGTTAGTGCTGCTGAGAATCGCGCAGCAGCTGAGCGGCGCACAGCAGACCGCAAATACAAGCGCACTGGCGATAGTTATGAAAGTGGCAACATGCCAACAACCTGCGACGCTGAATTCATGCGGCTGGTGCGTGCTGTATGTCCTAAGTACAACGAGAACACAAAGGATGATGATCCTCGCCTCGTTGCTCTTGATGTACTACGCTACGCCCCCGCTGAAGCCTTTTCAGCAGCCTATTCCCGTCCAATGTCAGAGATTCAGTTAAGCGAAGCTATAGACGTACTGGCGCAGGTGGGGGATTACATGAAAGCAAACAACATCGAGCCAAAACCGTACACCACCTTTGATTCAATAATGGCTATTGGTGACGCGGCTAAAAAGGCGTGGGGGGGGAAATAATTATGGTTAGCAAATTCATACCACGCAGTGAGAGAGAGCAGCGGCAAAGCCGTCAGACTTTCGACAATCACTGTTCTAAGTTACAGAACATCAATCAAAGCAATAAGGATTTCTGGGAGCAGAAGAAAGTGGAAGAAGATGCGCGATTAAATCGAAATCGCAGACCATGATGCAATAAAAGACCAGATTACGGGTAAAAAGAATGGATATTCTCTCAACACTTTTCCAGCAGAGCAGTCGTAAAATCGGGGTAATGGTTCCGAGTGTTGTTATCTCCGAAAAGCATAGCGACACACTGGAGATTACAGAGCATCCGGTAGAGCGCCCCACGTCAGGCGGAACCGGTTTTATCGCGGATCACGCTTATCGCCGCCCCTCAGAAGTGGTGATGCAGATCGGATTTGCTGGTGGTGGTTCGCTGCTGGATTTGCTGGATACCCGAAATCTGGGGTTATACACGCCGCTTAACCATATGGGGCCGAAAGAAGTTTATGCGGAACTGCTAAAGATGCAGCAGGAAAAGCAGCTTCTGAATGTGACCACGGGCAAGCGGCTGTATAAAAACATGCTAATCCGGGCGCTGGAAGTAACCACAGACCGTACTACGGAAAACGTGTTATCAGCCACGATTACACTGCGTGAAGTGATTATCACTCAGACCAAAAGCATCAAAGTCGCTGATAAGGCCGATATGAAGTACGGCGTTGAAACTTCGGCGGTAGTTAATACTGGCACTAAAACGCCGATACCGAAAAATGAATCATTAATCGAGGGCGCCTGGGGAGTGGTAAAGCGTACTCTTGGAGGGTAAATGGCTGTATCAGAAATTCCATTATCGCCAGAAGGACAGAGTTTTAATATCACTCTGGCTGGCGTTGATTATCAAATGCGCGTTGTCTGGCGCGGAGTATGCTGGTTCCTCGATTTAATGGATAGCGCTGGAAACCTAATCATTGGTGGTATCCCGTTAATCACCGGCGCTGATTTGCTGGAACAATACGCATATCTCAATTATGGATTTTCGCTGTATGTGCTATGCGATGACCCGGCCAGCGAAAACCCAACCCAATCCGATCTAGGCATTAAAAGCCACCTTTACGCAAAAACCGAGGATTAAAGATGTCTACAAACTGGAATCGACATTTTGAGTTACAGTTGGTGGATGAGAAAGGTCAAGGGATCAGCCTCAGCGACTTCAAAGTTACCTTTACCATAGAGCGTAACGATAACCGATGGCCGGCAGCGGCGGGGGTCAAAATCTATAATCTGGGCACAGAGACTCAAAACCGCATCATGCGCCGTGAATACAGTAAGATCACTTTGATTGCAGGTTATGACGGACTGGATAGCACTTCCTCTGACACCGTAAGCGCCAGCGAAGTAGGGAAGGTACGCTATATCACAGATGACAAGATAAACAGCCCTGAAGGTTCAAATTATGGCGTGATTTTCAGTGGTGATATCGGATTTACATTGGAAGGCAAAGAAAACATTACCGACCGTTACGTGCGCATACAGGCATTTGATGGCGATAAAGCGTTTATGAACGCCGAAATTATCGGAAAGACTCTGGCCGCAGGTTATACATTGCGCGATGAGTATGAAATGCTCATGAAGTATCTTGAGCCGTTCGGCATTAAAAAGGGTGTTGAACCCGTTTTCCCCGATACCGTTTATCCACGTGGGGCATCATATCACGGGCCTGTAATCGAATACCTTTCCCGTCTGGCGAAAGACCTGCGAGCTACGTGGCAATTTAGCTTTGGTAAGGTTGATTTCATCCAGGAAGATGTAGCCAAACACCGGGCGATTGTCCTGAACGCCGATACAGGGCTTATCGGTATGCCGCAGCAGACTATCGGCGCGGGAGTAAATGTAACGTGCCTTATTAATTCCTTTATTCAGTTGCACGGACTGATTCAACTGGATCAGGCGTCAGTGTATCGCGCACAGTTGAGCAATCAGCAGGTTGTAGAGGCTGGCGGCATTGCGCCGGAAAAGGAAGTTAACGGTAATCTCGTTACAAGCGGTTTGGTACAGAAAGAGACCCCTTACAGCATCGCCACCGATGGCGTTTACATCGTCCGATACATCTCATACAGGGGTGACACTCGCGGTCAGGATTGGTATATGGATATGGCCTGTGAGGCGCGGGGAAATGCTGATGTTCCTTCTGATTCTTATTTGCTCAAGGTCTAAAAAATGAAAAAAATAATTCTCGTAATTGGTTTGCTTGCCGCAGGTGCGAGCAATGCTCAGACGGTGACCATGAAGTGTGGGGGCTTTACCCTTGAGATAATTGCTAACTCGATGTCAAAAATTAATGGCGAGTATGTAACCTCACAAAAAATAGCATCCCTAGGTGAGCAGGGGGCAAAAATGGATATGACTCTCACTTCAGCTAAAGACGGAAATTTCTACGGCTTTGAATATGTCCATCCTAACGGCAGCAATAAACGTTGGCTTAATGTTGAGTTAATCCGCAGCAGCATGAATCAGCCGCGCATCATTGGTACGTTCATGTGCAAACGTGTAGCGAACTAAGGGGGGAGTCATGGCGATACTTAGACCTGTTAGCAACAATGAGGTGAATGATTCTCTTGAATACAGCCTCAATAGATCTCTTCGGGTAGCAATGCCGGGAATCATCCAATCGTTTGACCCTGAAAACCTCACATGTGTTGTAGAAATATCAGTTTTCAGCGCAAAGACAGAAGGTAAGTCTATAGACCGGCTGAACGTCGATAACGTGTTTTATCCCCTCATTCTTGATGCACCGATTGTTTTCCCTCGCGGTGGCGGCGTTACGCTAACGTTTCCCGTTAAAGAAGGTGATGAGTGCCTTGTTGTATTCGCGGATCGCTGCATTGATTTCTGGTGGCAGAGCGGCAATGTGCAGAATGGTTCAAGGGGGAGAATGCACGATTATTCTGATGCGTTTGTTATCCCCGGCCCACAGTCACAGGCAAAGAAAATCAGCGGTATCAGCACCACGGCCGCACAGCTTCGAACCGATGACGGATCGGCATTCATTGAAGTTGCATCAAACGGCGCTGTAACCATCACCAGCCCACAAACAACTGTTAATGGCCCTTTGCATGTTAACGGTGCAATAACCTCCACAGGCGACCAGACAGCGGCAGGAATCAGCCAGATAGATCACACTCACGGCGGCGTAGAGTCTGGTGGCAGCAATACAGGAAAACCACAATGAACAACATCGAAAAAATGAAGCCTGAAACTCATGAGACGGCAGCGGTTGAGAGGGTTCGTACATGGCAAGAGGATTTAGCCAACCAACCCCAGCTTGATAGCAATAGCGATATTGTAGAGAGGCAATTACGGGGAAGCGCTAACGAAATTTGTGTTAATAATATGTTAAGCTGAAAATCCCAAACATGAACACCTATGTATACTTATGAAGGATTATGTACACTGGTGTTCATGGTTTAATTTTATGATTTATAATAACATTATTGCAAATATGAACACCATGAACACCTTGAGAGCAAATTCTTTAAAACACGCACTAAACGCAACACTTAAAGCATAAGAATCATTTTTATAGTCATAAAAAGAATATGCGTTAACAATTCATTATCATTTTAGTCTGGGTGTTTCATGCGTTTTACGAGCAAAAAATTACCATCGCGTTAGCTGGGTTAAACGTCAGACGAGAGGATCTGTAACTTATGCTCATGAGCAAATCAGAATATGCCAGGCATCGAGGCGTTAGCCGTCAAACGGTTTACGATTGGGTGGCGAAAGGTGAGGTTGTATTATCAGGCAATAAAATCGACGTAGAGGCCACGGAACGCAAAATGCAGAACGAACAGAAAGGCCAGGGCGAACACGTTCCCCGCAAACTGGAAATGACGTGGGGGCAGTGCTGGGAGGCGGTCAAGGCGTTAGACGGAAAAGCCCCGGAGCCTCGCAGCGATGAGGAGATAAAGCAGAGGGTACAGCTTGCAGCAGGCGAACTTGGTTGGGATGTTGAATTTCTGGAAGACAATGGAATTTTCATGTGTGACGGTGACACTGAATTCTACCTTACGCAGTACGACCAGCTTATTCAAAATGCAGACGTGGCTATCGGGCTTATCCGGCGTGACCTCTGTTATGCAGCTTGCGATTGCCCTGATGATGAGGACGAATGGAGCAAAGAAGGACTGGCAGCGCTCGCAGAATGGAAAACGGACAATGTGTAAAGTGTCAACCGGAGCCGGAGAAACGAAACCCGAAGGTTTACAGTTTTGTCAGATACGAAACCGATAGCTTTACACATTTTACACTTTTGGCGCGATTCAGCCGGAAAAGTGTCAACCTCGGAGCGCGGATCGTAAAGTTAAAGATTATTGGCGGTGATTAAAATGGCAGCACCTGAGAACAGGCAAAAACAGGTAACACGGAATAAGCGCGGCCAGTTTGCTAAAGGGAATAGCGGGAATCCCGGCGGCAGGCCAAAAACTGCTACCGAACTGCGTAACCTTCTGGCGGAAGGGGCGGAGTTCGCGGCAGAGGCTATTTTAAAAAAGGCGCGTAAAGGGGATATGGCAGCGTGCAGAATTATTCTCGACCGCATCGTCCCGCCAAGCAAACCCATATTACCTCCAACGCCCTTTGAACTCGATGACTCAGACCCACAGTCGCTGGCCCGTTCGGTGATGAAAGCTATAGCCGCTGGGACGTTATCGGCAGATCAAGGTAAGGTTATACTTGATGGACTGGCTAGCATGATGAAGGTTATTGAGATAACCGAGCTAGAAGAACGCATAGCCCGTCTGGAAGGAGAACATAATGAATGAACGGCTAAAACGCATCATCGCACTGGAGAAAGTCATGACTAAGACCAAACCGTTAAGCGCAGAGGCTAGCACCAAAGAAATCACAGAAGCGTTGATTATTCTGTATGACGACCCCCGCAGCCCGGCAGATATCGCCGATATGGTTTCCAGTGATTGCTATTCCCCGCCAGTACACCAGTTAGAATCCAAATTCGAAGATTCCAGAGAGTCCAGTGAGCGCTACCGGATGATGTGCCGGTAAATTTCACTTCTGGCAAAGGGTAACTTAGATGCTGAAACCTGATGTTCTTGAGTCGGCTATAGCCCTGATAGCAACAAAGCAGGGTCATAGCCTTAACAGCGCCGACATGCTGGAAATTCGTTCTCGCGTTGCTGGTTCGCTGGCAGCAAAAGAAAGGCACCGGCAGCGCATGACCTCCCCGGAATACCACTGGCGCAAACCTACTCCCCGCAGATAGTACCCCCGTTTTAAATGGCTAGGATATGGACTAGCGAACATTTCAGTTAAAAATAAATCAATAAAAATCATTGTCTTATGTGGTGATTCTTGCTTTTGAAGTGGAACATGGACACGGATGAGCAGGTTTACATCGGTGATTCCGGTCTGGCGGTAAAAGGTCTGCTGAACCTGACGCAGGTGACGCCGACCAACGCCGCGAAGACCTGGGCGACCTCCACCGCTGACGAAATCCGGGCGAGCATTAATGCCGGGTTGAGTGCAGCGTGGGCCAAATCGGCTTACTCCATGGTACCGACGGACCTGCTGATCCCGCCGGAGCAGTTCTCTCTGCTGGCAAGCACCATCGTATCCAGCGCAGGTAACCAGTCCCTGCTGACCTATCTGGAAACCAACACCATCGCCTACCACCAGAACGGACGCCCTCTGAACATCCGTCCGGTGAAATGGGCGAAAGGTCGTGGTGTGTCGAACTCTGATCGCATGGTGTTCTACACCAACGACAAGAAATACGTTCGCTTCCCGATGGTTCCGCTGATGAGCGTGCCGATCCAGTATCGCGGCTTGTATCAGCTCGTAACCTATTACGGCAAGCTGGGTGCAGTAGAGCCGGTTTATCCGGACACTCTGGCCTACGTCGACGGCATCTAACCTGCGGCGGCCCGAAAGGGCCGCTCATGAGGACTTGCAATGAAAAAGATTTATGTACTCTCCCCGTTTAACTTCAACGACGGCAAAGAGCAAAAGCATTTCCCGGTTGGCTTCCACGACGTCGATGACACGGTTGCTGATCACTGGTTCGTAAAAGCGCACTGCTCGCCTGATGGCGAAGCGCCGGCGGTGGTTGATGATCCGCGCATCGCTGAACTGGAAGCGCAGGTTGTTGAGAAAGATGCGCGCATCGCTGAACTGGAAGCGCAGTTGCCGGAGACCGCAGCCAATGGCAAGAAATCAAAGTCTGCCGACGCCTGAGCAGTTCAGAGCAGCATTTCCGCAGTTCGCTGACGAAACAAAGTACCCCACCCCCATGATTCTGGCGAGGCTTGCTCTCGCTGATGCCCTGCTGAGTGAATCGCGGTTTGGTGAGGATATTTTCCCTTACGTCGTCGGGCTATATGTCGCGCACTATCTGTACCTTTACGCCGCTGACATGCGTGGTTTGGCTGTGGGTACTGCTGGTGGCGCAAATAGCGGCGTACAGACTTCAAAATCAGTGGATAAGGTTTCGGTAAGCTATGACGCCAGCGCGACACTGGACCCTAATGCGGGCTTCTGGAACAACTCCCGGTATGGTTCTGAATTCTGGGAATATCTGATGCTGTTTGGTGCAGGAGCAATTCAGCTGGGGACACCGTAATGAAAAGCGGACTCTCGATACGCTCAGACAATTACGCTGATGTTCTGGATGCGCTGAATAAGCTTTCCGGTACTGATGTGCTGGTGGGTATTCCTGCGGGTCCACCGCGTGAAGATTCGCCACTGAGCAATGCCGAAATTGGCTACCTGCAGTCCACCGGGGCGACCGTGGAGATCGACGGCGAAACCGTAACTCTTCCGCCAAGGCCGTTTCTCGATATGGGTATAGAAGATTCACGGGACAAAACCACAGAGCGGTTAAAGCTTGCGGCTCAGTCAGCCCTTGAGGGTAACGCAGCAATGGCGGAGCAGCACCTTGAAGCCGCTGGACAGATTGCCCGTGATGCGGCAAAGGCGGTTATCGGTGACGGTGATCGACTAGAGCCTTTATCCGAAAAGACGCTTAAGCGACGTCGTGCTGCTGGTTTGAGAGGTATTAAGCCGCTGTATGCTCATGGCTTCCTGTTGCGTGCGATTCAATACGTCGTAAGGAAAAAATAATGCCTTTACTCGATGTGACAGAGGTTCTTCTGGACCCGGATTTTGTCGATCTGACGCTAGTATGTCACCGGCAGGTGCAGACGGTTGACGAAGATAATTTCCCGGTCAATACGCCGCAGGGTATCCCGTTCTCCGGGGTGGTGACCGTCGACCGTTCTCTCGAAGCAAAGCGCATGGCTGCCGGACAGAACATCAACGGCGCAATCCTCATCGTGACGCAGTTCAGACTGACGCAGGGCCAGCCCGGCTTTGATGCCGATATCGTGACTTATCGCGGGCGTGAGTATCGTGTGACGTTTGTCGATCCGTATACGGCGTATGGTGCCGGGTTCGTCCAGGCGCATTGCGAGCTACTGGAATTCGACGGAGGAACGCCAATTGAGTGATGACAGCACGTCGGCTGGCTATCTGGCTCCTGTCGGTGATTCACCACCCTACGATACGGATTTGGAGCGGTTAATCAGTCGCTGGATACGGGGTGTGACAGGGCTGGCTGCCACGCTGGTTTACCCACGCTGGACTGACCCGCAAAAGCAGATACCCAAAAACGGCACCACCTGGTGCGCGTTCGGTATCACCGGCATTCATGAGGACTTCAACCCGGCGTACGTGCAGGGCGAAGAGAACACCGAACAGTGGTCGCATGAGACCGTGAGCCTGATCTTGTGCTTCTATGGCCCGCAGGGGCTGGCAATGGCCACGCGCTTTCGTGACGGTCTGCTGGTCTCGCAGAACAATGACGAGCTCAACCGCTCAGGCCTGACATTTCTGCAGCATGGGCGGATCCTCAATCTGCCCGAACTCATCAATAACCAGTGGGTGCGCCGGTACGATATCAGCGTTGAGCTGCGCCGCAAAATCATCCGCCAGTACGGCATTCAATCGCTGGTCGACGCGCCAGTGCAATTTTTTGGAGATTAAAACATGGCACAGGGCTTACCTGTTTCCAATGTCGTTAACGTTGACGTCATCATGTCACCGGTAGCGGCAACGGGGCGAAACTTCGGTGCGCTCCTCATTCTGGGAACCTCTACCGTTATTCCGGTTACCGAGCGCATTCGCCAGTATTCGGCCATTGAAGATATCGGCGATGATTTTGGCGTTGACTCACCGGAATACGAAGCGGCGACCATCTTCTTTTCACAGTCACCAAAACCCACGCTGGTCTATATCGGTCGCTGGGCGAAGATGCTGGCTGAAGGTGAAGCGGGAGCGGTGGAAACCTTGCTACAGGCCGTTAATGCCTGCCTTCAGTATACCAACTGGTACGGGCTGGCAATTGCCGACAGCGCCGATCTGGTTGAGGCTGATGTGATTTCCGTCGCTGCTGCTATTGAGGCATCCAGCCTGAGCCGCATTCTGGCCGTTACCACTGCTGATGTGAATGTGCTGGTGTCCGGCAATACCGACAATATCGGCTACAAACTGAAAGCCGCTGGCTATGCCCGCACATTCTGGCAGTACAGTTCCAGCAGCAAATACGCCGCCATCTCGGCATTTGGTCGTGCGTTTACGGTGAATTTCACCGGCAACAACACAACGATCACCCTGAAATTCAAAGTTGAGCCAGGCGTGACGTACGAAACGCTGACGACCGCGCAGGCATCTGCCATTGATGCCATTAACGGTAACGTCTACGTCTACTACGCCAACGATACAGCGATTATCCAGCAGGGTGTCATGGCGAACGGAGACTTCTTTGATGAGCGCCACGGCCTGGACTGGCTGCAGAACTACGTGCAGACCAACCTTTACAACCTGCTGTACTCCTCGACTACCAAAATTCCGCAAACCGACGCGGGCGTTACCCGGTTAATGACCAACGTCGAAGCGTCACTCGACCAGGCGGTTAATAACGGCCTGGTGGCTCCGGGTGTATGGAATGGCGGCCCGATCGGCCAGATTGAATCAGGTGACACACTGACCAAGGGTTACTACGTCTACGCCGATTCAGTAGATAACCAGGCGCAGTCCGATAGGGAAGCGCGTAAGTCGCCGGTGATTCAGGCGGCGCTCAAACTGGCGGGTGCCATTCACTATGCCGACGTGCAGATCAATGTGGTGCGATAAGGAGCGACCATGAGCGGAACCTATAGTTTTATTGACGTCTCGGCATCCCTGACGGGCCCAACCGGCAGTATCGATCTGGGCTACGGCTCGGCGAACTCCGAAGAAGGTATTACGGTTGCGATGACCGAGGCAAAGAATACCATGACCGTCGGCGCCGATGGTGAGGTGATGCACAGCCTGCACGCCGGTAAGAGTGGCACCATCACAGTTACCCTGCTGAAAACGTCCCCGGTGAACAAAAAGCTGTCCCTGATGTACAACGCGCAGAGCCAGTCCTCGGCGACCTGGGGTAATAACGTGATTGTCATCCGAAACAAGGTGTCAGGCGATATCACCACCGCGCGTAGCTGCGCATTCCAGAAGCAGCCGGATCACGCTAACGCCAAAGTTGGCAATACGGTTTCCTGGGTCTTTGACTGCGGCAAGATTGATCAGCTGCTTGGGGAGTTTTAACAGATGGAATTTGAAATCAAAGGCGTTAAATACCGCACCGCCAAGCTCGATGTTTTCCAGCAGTTGAAGGTTAGCCGCAAATTGCTGCCGGTGCTGGCCGGGCTGGTTTCTGACTTTGGCACGCTGAAATCCATGATGGTCAGAGACAGCGAGGGCAAACTGGTTTTCGGTGAGAAAAGGGCGTTCGACGCTCTGGATATCGTTTTGCCGAAGATTGCCGATACCCTGGCAGCTTTGCCTGAAGAGGACGTTAACGCGGTGATTCATCCGTGCCTGGGTGTTGTTATGCGCCAGCATGAAAAAGGGTGGGTGAAAATTTTCGATCAGGGCGCGCTGATGTTTGACGATATCGACCTGTTCACGATGCTGCAGCTGGTGGCGCGGGTGGTCGCCGACAGCCTGGGAA
>OJKH01000572.1_pt1 | contig 13549 bp, 8 predicted proteins | sample 1596471 | NCBI WGS metagenome assembly OJKH01 (sample SAMEA4350108, study PRJEB24818) | metagenome | biome: human; feature: gut; material: faeces | place: Denmark | collected 2013-09
CATCCCCGCCCCAGAACGTCAAGCGTTAAGTAAACAACTTTTAAAAGAAAGTCATACGTGGCCAAAGGAAAAATTATGCCAAGAGATTGGGCTAAATCAATAGCGACATACTGATATTCTCGTTCTGTTTTTTGATAATAAGCCTCAATCTCTTGGCATAATTTTTCCTTTGGCCACGTATGACTTTCTTTTAAAAGTTGTTTACTTAACGCTTGACGTTCTGGGGCGGGGATGCCTGCAAAAACAAATTGATGTTTCATATAAGCAGACATTTTTGCTGCTGTTTCTGGGTTCTTCTGAAATTGAAGTGTGTCCATTCCTTCGCTCCTTATAATAAAAAAACTATACTAAAACAGTGTACCATGTTTTAGTATAGTTGGTTGGTCAATTAATCAAAATACGTTAAGTTTTTGTTGTCTTTATCTAACCAGGCATAGCCGAGACCCATAATTAAGCCACCACCGATAAAGTTACCGATAAAGGCCCAGAACAGATTATGAACAACATTACCAGCTGTGAAAGCTTCAATTGCGCCGTTCGAAGCAAAGTAAGCTAAACTGAAGGCTGGGAAGTTGGCAATCACGTGTTCAAAACCAAGGAACGCAAAGATAAAGATAATGAAAATAATGGCCGCGACTTTGCCGGCATCATCTTTCATTCGCATACTCACTAATACGGCTGTATTAACTACAATATTGGCGAACATAGCTTCAACTAAAATCTGTAGGGTGGTTTTTTCTAATTTTCCAGCAATCGATGTAAAGAAGAAACTATCTTTTGGTAAATCTTGGAACGGCACCGTAAGTGATACCAAGAAACCAAATAAGACACCACCAATTAAATTGAATAAGATACAGGTAAATAAAATTTTTGCAGCTAAGGAAAAGTTGACTTTTTTACGATAGACCCCAACAGTCATGTACAACATATTCGAGGTACCAAGTTCGGCATTCATATATAAAATCATCACAAGTGACCAACTGAACATGAAGGCGTAAAGCATTTTCCCTAAACCATGAGAAATTCCTTCTCCTTTAATTGCGATTGCAAAAGCAACGGCTGTTCCCAACGTTAAAAATAGACAAGCAAGCATTGCACGAACAGCGTAGCGGGAAAAGCTGTTTGAGAATAAATTCACTTTCTTGTCGATGGATTTATCAATTTGTTCAAACAATGGTGAACCAGACTTCATTGTAAACTCCCTTTCATTCCGTTTTCAACTTATATTTTCAAAACATCTCCCCTTATTCTAATGAGGAAAAGTGTTTTTGTCTACCTTTTTTTCATATTTCACTTTAAAACCTTGACGTTTCCTATCCTATTAAGTATACTAGATTTTGTGTAAAATAATTGCAGCAGAAGAATAATAACTCGTCAACAGTTCATTGCCAAACTTGGTTCAACTGCGTAACCGCGGCTGCAAAGGCGAAGGTTGAAGAATGAACTGAACGAATATGAATTTTTCATCTAATTATTTTACTCCAAAAAAACATTTATTTATTGGAGGAATTTTTAATGTCTCGTTATACTGGACCATCATGGAAAGTATCTCGTCGTCTAGGTATCTCTTTATCAGGTACTGGTAAAGAACTAGCTCGTCGCCCTTACAAACCAGGACAACACGGACCTAACAGCCGTGGTAAAGTTTCTGAATACGGAATGCAATTAACTGAAAAACAAAAATTACGTCATATGTATGGCATGAACGAACGTCAATTCCGTACGTTGTTCATTAAAGCAAGCAAAATCAAAGAAGGTAAACACGGTGTTAACTTCATGGTTTTACTAGAACAACGCTTAGATAACGTTGTTTACCGTTTAGGTCTTGCAACTACTCGTCGTCAAGCACGTCAATTAGTTAACCATGGTCACATCACTGTAGACGGCAAACGTGTTGATATTCCATCATACCACGTTGAAGTTGGTCAAGTGATCGGTGTTCGTGAAAAATCTCAAAACATCTCAACAATTAAAGAAGCGGTTGAAGCAACTGTTGGACGTCCAGCATTCGTAAGCTTTGACACTGAAAAATTAGAAGGTAGCTTCACTCGTTTACCAGAACGTGATGAACTTTACCCAGAAATCGACGAAGCACTTGTCGTTGAATACTACAACCAAAAACTTTAAGATTTCAAAAGGTCGAACTACGGTTCTTACCTTCTTTCAAAACCTTGCCTTTCTTGGGCAAGGTTTTTTTCTTTGCCCTCTTTACAAAATTGTTTACTTCCGCTAAACTATTGTTAACCAAATAAAAATAATTGGTTAACAATAGAAAGTGAGGCTTCTTATGAATAAAGCATCGTTACGCTCTTTAATTTTAGCAGCAGAATTCGCTGTGATTATTGCTGTACTTTCACAATTTACAATTCCATTGGGGATTGTCCCCTTAACTGGACAAACATTTGCCATCGGCTTAACCGCTACCGTTTTGGGCAAGCGAACGGGGACCTACGCTATTTTAATTTACTTCTTATTAGGATTAATTGGTTTACCCGTTTACGCTGGGATGTCTAGCGGGTTCGGTGTACTCTTTGGACCAACTGGCGGCTATTTAATCGGCTTTATCTTTAACGGCTTATTAACTGGTTATATTTTAGAAAAAACAACCTTTAACTATACTTGGGCCATTATCGCAAATATTGCCGGTGCCTTAGTTACCTTAGTTTTCGGCATGATTTGGTTGAAATATTCCGCAAATCTGCCGTGGCCAAACGCTTTCGCTGGCGGGTTTGCTCCGTTTATTATTCCTGGTATCATCAAGGCTGTCGCAGCTGCTTATGTTGGTATTTTAATTCGCCAACGCTTTATGAAACGTTTTTTAGCACACCTTTCTTAAGGGGAAAACTTTTTTCTTTTCCTTGTCTGTAGTACACTAAAAGGACAAAGGAGTGAAGTCCATGTCCTCATTATTAAAACGATTGGTTCAGTTGGTTTTGTTAGTCGTCGCTGTCTTGCTAATTCGACACTATGTTTTCTCCCCTGCTGCGGTGAACGGCTCTTCAATGGAACCAACACTTCATAACAACGACCGTTTATGGGTGACCTCGATTAAAAAGCCTCAGCGCTTTGATATTATCGCTTTCCCTAGTCCTCGCAACGGCCAACGAGTAGCCAAACGTTTAATTGGTTTACCTGGCGAAACAGTCGAGTATCGCGATGATACCCTTTATATTAATGGTGTATCACTCAGTGAAGATTACTTAGCAAGTGCTAAACGAAATGTCTCTAAAAATGAAAATTATACCCAAGATTTTACGCTAGAGACCTTAGAAGCCACCCAATCCCTGACCGTTCCAGAAGGCATGTATTTTGTCTTGGGGGATAATCGCCCGCGCTCAGATGACAGTCGTTACTTTGGCTTTGTTAAACAAGCGAGCGTGGAAGGTGTTTTGACTTTTCGTTATTATCCATTAGATAAAATTGGCTTTCCATAAAATAGTAAACCGCCCTCAAAAAGTCTAACTTTTTGGGGGCGGTTTACTATTTTTTTAAGGTCCAGTGACTAAGTTCCACGTCACCGTTCCTTGATATTTCTCATTTATTTTCCCTTGGTTGGCAGGGACTTCTAATTTCACATTGGCAAAACCAAAATCTAATTGATAGACATCATTACCTGTAAATTGGTTATTAAGAATTACTGGTGTAGATGTACCGTCACTCGTCAAAGTTAAGGCTTTCGTAACCCCAACTTTATTTGTTAACTCTGTGACTTGATTATAGTTTTCGATTGCTATAACATCCGCACTTCCTAATAATAAACGCGTACTAGTTGGTAAACTATCAGCTGACGCTGTTAACTGTGACAATTGTGCTGTTAACTGCCAATTAGGTTGGCTTGTCTTTATTCGTAGATATGGATTACGTGTGCCGTTGCCATAGTAATCAGCTGCTTTTTTCAGTCCGTACTGCTTAGTGCTACTGTTAATCTTAATTTTCCCAAAATCAAACGTTGGTGTACTAATGAAACCTTCTTCTACTGGTGTTGGCGTAATCGTTTGATCTTCTCCTTGAATACGTACAAAGTTACTAGCTGTCACTGCAGAAAAGTTTCCACTAGCTGTCATTTCTGCGGTTAAAAGTTGTCTTGGTTCTCCCGTAATTTTCGCTGTGTTCACTGTCACTAAGGCTTCGCCGTTCACAGGAATCTCTATATCTAAGTTAACTCCTGCTTGCCATTGTTCTGCCGTCACTGGAATAATTTTATTTGGTGTATTACCAATGCGAACAGCTAATTGTGTTGGTGGTGAAATACCTGCCGCCCATTTGGTAGTTGGAGCTAGTTTAACGTTGGTCAATGGAACTTCACTGGTATTTTTTAGTTTAACTATCCACATCATAGAAGCTTCATTTGGGATCACTTCTAGTAACCGACTAACCGTCATTTCTGCTGTTGGTTGGACTTCCTCATAGACCGCTGTCATGTCATCTTTATCGTCGTAAGTCACGGCGTAACTTGGTGTTTTAGTCGTTGTCAAGGTGCCTGGTTTGGTTTTACCTTTGTACCAGCCTTTGAACTTATAGGATTTATCTCCTGTTGTATAAGTGTCTGGTAAGGCTTTCGTACTAGCGTAAGTGAAATTATCACTGTCAATCACCGTTTGTTTTCCTTGCGTGAAGCCTGTTGGCGGTGTAATTTTAGCGCCGCTTGGATCCACAAAGTTTTCAGTGACACGACGGTTTTCTAAATAATAGTAGATTGTTCCCTCTGGAGAAGCTAAGTTATAGTTTTTTCCGACTGTCCCTGAATAAATTCCCATAGCATACAACGTGTTATTCGGGTCCCATGTCCAAAAAGCTCGTCTGGTTCTAAAAAAAGTTCCAGCGTTAGTTAATTTGAAGGCTTCTACTCCGTCAGCTTGAGAAACAACCGTATATGGCGCTTCTATATTTTTCCGGATCTCTTTGGTCATAGGATACTTTGTTTTATCTCCCGTATAAGTAGCTAGCGGTGTAATCGACATTGTCTTATATTGTTTAGGAATTGTATGATTAACAGACCTTGCACCGTATGTCTTAAGCTTATCTATCGGGAAATCATATGACTTGCCAGGAATCGATAATTTTTTTAATTTACTCATCACTTCATCAGTTCCTTGGATTTTCCCTAATACTGTTGATTCAGTTTCGTCACTTTCACCTAATTCGGCTTCTACAGAAAAGCCTGCTGTATTCAATAGGTTACCTGCCTCATCAACATAACCAAAGTAAACATCTTTGGCTGGTAAATTATACGTTTTCATCACGACTTCTTCATAGACTACCGTCAAATCATCATCATCATTATAAGTGACTGGATAACTGGGAGCTTTGGTCGTCGTCAAGGTGTCTGGTTTGTTTTTACCTTTGTACCAGCCTTTGAACTGATAGGTTTTCGTGCCGACTTTATAGGTATCTGGCAAATCTCCGCTTTGCTTAAAGGTGTACGAATCACTAGTAATTACTGTTTTTTTCCCTTGGGCGAAACCTGACGGTGCGGTGATTTTAGTACCATTGGTATCTACGAAGTTTTCCGTAACACGACGATTTTCTAGGTAAAGATACATACGTGCATTTTCATCTAGTGTATAGACACTCGGTTCTACTCCTTTACCAGTAATAGTCGCACTTAATAGTGTTGCAAGTCTAACATTTGTAGGCATTGATGACCAGTATATACCGCTCATCGTAAACTTTTGTGGATCTGTTGTCGGGTCAAGACCAATTCGCCATCCAGTTGTATCGATGTCACTTTTGACACCACTTCTTAAACTAAGACGATACGTTTCTGGAATAGAGTAGGCTGTACCTGTATAATTTGGGCCAGGTTGATACGTTACGGTTTTATACATTTTGGGCAACGTAAAGGTTGCATTGCGAACTCCATATTGCAACGGCGTAGGTCTTTCTGTATCGAAAACCCGACCTGGTATAGTGATTTCTTTTACTGCGCTATTATTGTTAGTCGGGACTGGGCCAATTGGCGTCACTTTGCCATCCGCAACCTCAACTAATTCTCCAGTAAAGCCATAACGATCAGCAAATGTCAGCCCCCCTGTTTCATTGATAAATAGGACACGATACATGCGATCAGGCAAAGTCACTGGATTCTGAATCGCCTTATTCATCACCTGAACAGATGACATTCCTTTTCCTTCTTGAATCGCCTCATACACCACCGTCAAATCGTCATTCCCATCATAGGTCACCGCATAGCTTGGCGCTTTGTTGGTGGTCAAAGTACTTGGCTTGGTTTTGCCTTTGTACCAGCCTTTGAATTTGTAGGTTTTGCCGTCTGCTTGATAGGTGTCTGGCAAAGTACCGCTTTGTTTGAAGGTGAAGTCATTGCTGGTCATTGGTGTTTTCTTGTTTTGGGTAAAACCTGTTGGCGGTGTAATGGCTACGCCGTTAGCATCTACGAACTTTTCGGTGACTTGTTTACGGGTGACTACGTAATTAAGTGTTTCTCGGTACGTTGCAGTGCCATCAAATCCGTATAATACTGGTTCTACTGGAGTGCCAATGGGGGCGACACTCAGGATTCTTAAAAATTCATTACCATCCGTGTTTAGAGAGAAAACATTTTCACTGCTTTTAGAAAATATGCTATCTCTTGTGCGTAATACAAAAGGAGTCATATGATTCCCAAACTGCGGTAACTCAGTTGTTTGTTGTGCACTATATCTGGTCATCCTCAGTGTAGAATTGGGCACAGCAACAATACTGTCGACATACTTTAGCGTGTTATCAATCTTTAATTGTTCAACCGCGTATATATTCATCCTATAATTTGCTGGTAAATCTGTAAAAAAATCGTATGGTAAAGGAACCGTTGCATTGACAGCTACTCGATATTGACCACCACCTGCATTAGAAGAAGTAATTGGATAATTAACCGCATATGGTCGCCATAAACTAGTTGCGTCTTCATATCCAAATTTAGTATACGTCCCTGATAACGTTAAGTTTTCATCAGCAAAAGCTTGCCCTGATTCATTAGTGAAAGCCAAGGTTATTCTCGGATAAATCACTTGATTATTCGGCACCCAACGTGGCGAAATACTCTTTTGTCGGTCATTTTCACTACTATTTTCTGCAGGTTGTTCTGTTGTGTTTGTTTTTATCTCTGGTGTTTCCAGTGGCGCTTTTGTCTCTGCTTGTTTCGCTGTTTCCTGTGTTACTTCTTCCTGACTCGTTTCAGTCGTTTTTTGACTGCTTTCCGTACTTTCTTGCCTTGCGCTACTTGCTGGTGTTGCTTCCTTAATACTATTTGCCACTGTCGGGCTACTTTCACTCGTGACTGTTTCCGCAATGGCTGTTACGCCAGAAAAGGCGTTAATCACTAAAGAACTACACAAGCCAATGGTTGCTAAGCGTTGCCAGTTAATTCTCTTCATGTCGTCCCTTCTTTCTATGTACCATTCCCGCCAAGCCGATTAAGGCTAAGCTGGGAATGCTAAAATTTGCTTGCCCCTTGTCCCTTCGTACAGGGCGCAAGGGTCAGTCGTGATAGCTTGTGCTGAACCACCTCTTAGGTGAGTTCCTTGTTGGAAGTAACTTTTGCCATTTTTGATTCATGCTATTCTCCTTTTTATGTATTGATTTATTGTTCATTGGTATATGTACAGCTTTTAATTTTCTCCATTCTATCAAAAAAAGGCGGACTTGAAATTTCAAATTTTGCTACAGCTAAGCTACTTTTCTGATGATTCCTATTATACCAAGGCGGAAGAGCACTTTTTCACTGGAAAAACACTCGAAAATTAAGAGAATCTGCCATTTTGCTACTGATTTTCAGCCAAATTCCTTAATTTCCATAAACAAAAGCTCAAAATGTTAGTATCAAACACTAACATTTTGAGCTTTCCTCATGATAACTTAACTATTTTAAGGACCTGTCACTAAGTTCCACGTAATTGCGGCTTGGTATTGTTGCCCCTTGACCCCTTGGTTGGCTGGCACTTCAAGTTTGACATTGTTGAAGGTGAAGTCCAACTGATAGATATTACTCCCAGTGAATTGTTGATTGGCAATAATCCTAGTGGCCGTGTTGTTGGCATTCAAACTAATGGTACTCGTAGTACCGACCGCATTTTTCAACTCGGTAGGTTGGTTGTAATTTGAGAAACTCGAAACAGGAGCCGCCCCTAATAATAAGCGGGTCGTTGTCGGCAAGCTGTCTGTCGCTGATTTTGGTTGCGACAGTTGCGCTGTTAAGCTCCAATTCGGTTGGGTTTTCTTGATCCGCAGATAGGGATTGCGTGTGCCGTTGCCATAGTAATCAGCGGCTTTTTTCAAGCTGTGCTGTTGCGTGCTTCCCGCTACCCCAACCTGACCAAAATTGAAGGTTGGAACACTGATGAAGCCTTCAGCCGTTGGTGTCACAATTGCTTGATCATTGTCTTTCACACGTACGGTGGCCGAAGCAGAGACACCACTGTAATTCCCACTGGTGGTAATCCCAGCGCGCAAGACTTGCCCCGCTGTCCCTGTCGCTTTCGTAGTGAACTGAACCGTGGCAGATTTTCCTACGGGAATGTCAGTGCCTAAGCTAACACCATTGGTCCACGTAGTCGCTGTGACGGGAACTGTTTTCGCGGTTCCGCCAGCTGGCGTGACAATCATGGCGGTTGGTGCTGCTAAGCCAGTTGTCCAAGCGGTTGATTTCTTGATGGTCGCCGTGGTTAGTGGCGCTTGGCTTGTATTGGTAATTGTGGCACGCCAGGTGACATTGCCGCCGCTAGTCACGGTTTCAGCGGTAGTACGAGTTAAAGCGACACTTGCTTTGGGCACTTCTTCCTTATACATTGCCGTCATGTCGTCATTGCCATCAAAAGTTGTATTGTATGTTGGCGTAGTGCTGGTTGTTAAAGTATTAGGCTTGGTTTTACCTTTGTACCAGCCTTGGAAAATGTAAGTTTTACCGCCTGTTGTATAACTAGCTGGTAAGACTTTTGCGCTCGTATACTTGAAGGTGTTGCTCGTCATGGGAATCTGGTTCCCTTGCGTAAAGCCTGTTGGTGGCGTGATTTTAGTGCCGTTGGTGTCTACGAAATTTTCGGTGACTTTACGATTGGTTAGATAGTAATAGACTGGTTTATCAATTGTAAGATAGGTTGCTACCCCCGATCCCAAATTAGGATTGTGGACAACCTTTCGCAAATAACTGGGTACCTGAATATCTATCGGAGCAGCCGTGGTTGTTCGATTAAAGATAAACGATTGACTCCCGTTATTCTTTAACTCAAAGTTTCTAGAAAGTAGCTTATTCTCACCTTCGACAAATGGCTCTGAATAATTATTACCTTGAATATTAGGAAACGGGTAAGCTATATCAAAAGTACCACTCTTGTTATAAACACTTATTTTTTCATAGTAATTGGGTAGTGTAAAGGTTAAATTAGCCGCACTATGTTGTGTACTTCGATCACTCAGTATTTCAAGTGATTGCGCAGGATAAGCAATTTCCTTCAAATTGTTTTTGGTTGGTGCAACTTGACCTTTTTCAAGACTGACTGTTTTCCAGTAATCAGGTTTATTTGAATCAGCTGAATTGGTTGCTAATCCTTCTCCATGCCAATTGTCATAGGTTAGTTTAATCGTTGAAGCATCTACTCGTTTGCCAGACTCGTCTACGAACCCGAATTGATAGGTCAGCGCTGGAAAATCAAAAACCTTAATCTCCTCATACACCACATTCAAATCATCATTATCATCATAAGTCACCGCATAGCTTGGCGCTTTGGTGGTGGTCAAGGTATTTGGCTTGGTTTTGCCTTTGTACCAGCCTTTGAACTTGTAGGTCTTACCACCTGTTGTGTAAGTGTCTGGCAAGGTGCCACTTTGTTTAAAGGTGTATGGGTCACTGTTAATTACTGTTTGTTTCCCTTGCGTGAAGCCTGTTGGTGGCGTGATTTTAGTGCCGTTGGCGTCCACGAAGTTTTCGGTGACACGGCGGTTGGTTAGATAGTAATAGATTGGACCTTGAATCGTATAGTACATTGCTTTCCCCGTAAGAAAACTCGATACATATCTTAAATAAAATGGAAGCTGAACATTTTCGGGAGCGGCGGCTGTTGTTCTATTGAACACAAACTCCTGTCCTCCATTATTCTTTAATTCAAAATATTGAGGAGTATTATTTATTTCCGCACCTGATGGGTTTAGTATACTTGGATAAGGATATGCGGCATCAAAACCACCTTGTTGATTTTGTATACTGATGGATTTATAAATTCTTGGAAGCTGATATCTTAAGTTTACTGCACTAAATTGAAATGAATCATTACTATTCGTTTCAAGATATTGAACTGGGTATATGATTTCTTTAAGATTATTTTTTGTATTTGCCTTAATCCCTGTTTCTATTTTAGTAGTTGCCCATGCTGATGGGATATTGTTGGGTGGCTCAGTACCAATACCGTACCAATTATCATATGTCAAATCAATCGTGGAGGCATCTACTTGCTTACCTGATTCATCAACAAACCCAAATTGATATGTACGACTAGGAAATTCCAAAACCTTAATCTCCTCATACACCACATTCAAATCATCATTATCATCATAAGTCACCGCATAGCTTGGTGCTTTAGTCGCGGTCAAGGTGTTTGGCTTGGTTTTGCCTTTGTACCAGCCTTTGAACTTATAGGTTTTGCCGTCTGCTTGATAGGTATCTGGCAAGGTGCCACTTTGTTTAAAAGTGTACGCTTCACTATTAATAACCGTTCGCTTTCCTTGTGTGAATCCTGATGGTGGTGTAATTTTTTGTCCGTTACTATTAACAAAATTCTCATAAAGCTTTTTGTAATAAATATAATAATTAATAGTAGCACCAGAATTCCCTTTATTGAACTGTCCTGTTGTTCCTACAAGATTGTCACTAAACATAATATTGGTGCTTACTCCGCTATTAGAACTACGATTCGTTATACGCCATGTCTTACCAGTCGCTTTAGTAAAGTTATATGTTGAAATATCATAGTTACTTCTCGTATAAGTTGTTGATGTGTACGCTCTGGAAGTCATCACACCTGTTCGGCTGTCTGGAAGTGTTGCTTTAGGTGGTGCTAACACAATTTTATCAATTCTATTGGTGGTAGCTGTAGCAAAATTAATCACAATATCGTTACTAAAGAAAAACCACGAACCCCCGTTACTAGTACCTATATTTTTTAGTCCTGTATCAAACCTATAAAGCCCACTACCAGCATTTGTCATAGTTAAAGGATATCTTAACAGCGTCCCTTCTACTCTCGAATTGGTTGATTTAAATAATACTGGGTTTATGGAAAGACTCATTTGTTCCTTACTAGCCACTCCATCCTCATCGTAAAATTTTAAATTCCCTTTCAAACCTAAGTTACCAGAAAATCTATCCACATACGTCATTTCATTTCGTCTATTCACTGCGCCAAATCCATTAAATCGAATCGTGGAATCGATATATTTTTTTTCGTTGTGTGTACCCGAAGTAATTCTTGTCTGAAAATACAATGTTTTGATATACCCAGTATTTCCAGAAGTTCGCCCGTGTAGACGATTGATAAATGCAGTGACCGTCCTAGTCGACTCTGTCCAAACAAAATATTCGCCACCACTATTGGCATTATGAGAGCCTTCTCCTATAACTACATTTTGTTCCTCGGGGCCAACTTTGATAATAACTGACGTTGGTCTAGTCATTCCAGCTGCCAATTTTGATTCAATTCGAATCGGACCAACAATATCTGAATTTGTATCATCTGTTGTAATATTTTCCAGTTTCATTCGATAATCAACTACATCGTTAAGACGAACCGTGGTTCTATTCGTGGTTCCTGTAGCTGCCCAGACAAATGCTCTAGGCATAATTTTCGCTTGAATACCAGATGGTTCCAGCAGATTTTCTTCTTGAGCTATTTCCGTTGTATCTTCTTGTTCCACTGTTTCCTGTGTCACTTCTTCCCGACTCGTTTCAGTCGTTTCTTGACTGCTTTCCGTACTTTCTGGCGTTGCGCTACTTGCTGATGTTGCTTCCTTAGCGCTACTTGCTACTGTCGGACTACTTTCAATCGTGATGGTTTCCGCAACTGCGGTCACGCCAGAAAAAGCGTTAATCACTAAAGAACTACACAAGCCAATGGTTGCTAATCGTTGCCACTTAGTTTGCTTCATGTCGTCCCTTCTTTCTCTGGACCATTCCGACAAGACCAATCAAGACAAGACCAAGAATGCTAAGATTTGCCTGACTCTTGCTCCCTGTACGAGGGAGCTGCGAGCCAGTTGTGGTGGTCTGTGTCGAACCACCACTTCGTTGATCTCCTTGCGGAGGACCAGCTGGTTCCTTGGGATCAGCAGCTGGCGCATCTGTTTTCGGTGGGGCATCTTTAGGAGCGGCTGTTCTCGGATTTTGGTAAAATTCAATCCCCACCGAACTAGAACCACCCTCAGATGCTTCAACATTTATAAAAAAACTAGGGGAAAATAGTAAACACGCAATTATTAAATAACGCTTTTTTTTCATTTAAAAACCTCCTTTTAACTCATTCACATTCTTCTATATAAAGAATGCGTAAACAACCTTTTTCATACCTTTATAATAGCAAAGAACTCTTTGTTCAAAACATCATTTTTTTTCATTTGACAACATCTATTCGCGAAAATCCCTTATTAAGCAAGGGTTGCTACTCTTGTTATTTAAGCAAAAAAGGCTATCAAAACGTACTTTTCCATAGAAATCAGCCAGTCATCCCTTAATTTTTTTCAAAAAAACTAAAGAAAAGCTCACAATGTTAGTAATTAAAACTAACATTGTGAGCTTTTCTCATTTTTGACGATTGGATAATTCGATAAAATAACACTAAAACACAAAATAACTGTCTGTTTCTCTTATTGGGCAACAGCTAATTGATACAATGGCAGGAGTTGTTGATAGGTTGCCAACATATAAGCGCGTGCTTTTTCAGGGGTTTGCCACAAGGCACTATCTTTGGGAATGATGCGCCCAATTTCAAACTCACCTTTTTTTACATCTCTAAAACGAGTTAAGGCTTTTTCTAAATCCGTTTCTGGCAGCGGAGTAATTTGAGGAACCGTATGATCCAAGGAAACATACGTATCTTCTGGTAATGCTTGGAATAATTGCTGATTCTCTAAAAAGGCTTGCGCAATCTGCTTTTCATTTTTAGGATTATCAATGAATGACAACCACATAAACACATAGTCGCCCCAAATGCCTAATTGAAAATGCGGCTGCATTTTATACCCGCGCTTATTCGGACTAAGTGCTGACCAAGTATTTTCTGGTGGATACACGGTGCGACGGCGATGTTGCGCAATATGGACAAACAACTCCGTTCCTAGTTCAGGCGCTAGTTGTTCGGCAAAATACGTGTCTAATTCTTGAAAAATAGGTTGAATTTGCGCACGGATAACCGCCATTCGTTCATCTAATCCAGCAACTTCAAAGGCTGCAAATTCTTTTTCTGTAAACATCAACATTTCTCTAATTCCTCTCTTAACTTGTCTTCCGCTTCTATTTTTGTCGATTTTGCCATGTTTCCAGTGTCATCCCACGATAAACATCTGTGAC
>OJKH01000573.1_pt1 | contig 13485 bp, 11 predicted proteins | sample 1596471 | NCBI WGS metagenome assembly OJKH01 (sample SAMEA4350108, study PRJEB24818) | metagenome | biome: human; feature: gut; material: faeces | place: Denmark | collected 2013-09
GATACTTCGGTAAACAATTCGTATTCAAAGGTATGGATGGTGTATTTTTTTAACATTTGTAAATCAAATAAGATACACTAATGCACACATAGTCATGACCGGGTTATATTTTGTACGGGCGTAATCATTTTTTCTTCATTGCAGCATGTATGGCATTACTCTCAGTAGCCATGTTGTTTGTTGCGCCTGTCATTTCTAAATCTTTAACTCATCATTCCGACTTCGTGAATTCAGCGGTTACGAAAGCCATGCCTGACCATCATGATATGGCTATGTCTGGAATGCCCCACGACAACCACATGGCTATGCCTGAAGTCTGTGAACAAAACCTCACAACGATTCATCCCATGATGGCGGGACATGCTATGTCTCCAATGGAAGAAATTGCCTGTGGGTACTGTCAGCTATTGATTCATCTGCCATTCGTCCAGTTCGTGCTGACGGTAATGCTCTGGCTGATGTTACTCAGCGTTCGTTTGTCTCTTCCCCTGCAGGCCATTCCTTCACCGATTTTCCGAGCCTGGACACCTCAGCGCGCCCGCGCCCCTCCAGCTGTTTTTCTTTCTGCGTAATAACTACTCACAAACTAAACATAACTGGCTGCTTGTCTCAGGACAGGCAAGCTCGTTTACGCCAGAAAAACAGTAAGATAAGTAATGAAAACTCAAAGACTTGTACGTGCACCTCTTCCAGTTATGGTGATAATGACATTCCAGACGAATGCCATTTCTGCCCAGGATAGCCACGCTCATGCAACATGGGAGGATGATTCCATCATGGTTGTTACGGCTCCCTCCTCATCACCACTGGAAGTAGTCATGTCCCCAAAACAACCTCGTCAGTCTGTGCCAGCAAGTGATGGTGCCGATTACCTGAAAACCATTCCCGGGTTTTCACAGATACGTGCCGGTGGCACGAATGGCGCTCCTGTTTTCCGCGGAATGTTCGGCTCACGCCTGCGTATCCTGGCCAATAATGGCGAAGTGCTGGGTGCCTGTCCGGCCGGAATGGATGCCCCCACCTCTTATATTTCCCCCGAGAGTTTTGACCTGCTAACCATAACTAAAGGCCCACAAACGGTCCTCTGGGGACCGGGTAATGCTGCTGGAGCAATCCGTTTCGATCGAGAGCAGCCGAGATTTGATAAACCTGGCGTGCTGGGAAATGCCAGCCTGCTTGCTGCCTCGAACAATCGCTGGGATGAGAATGCCGATATCAGTCTGGGTAGTGAAGATGGATATGTGCGTCTGATGGGTAACAAATCTCGTTCCGATGACTACAAGGATGGCAATGGCAATCGAATACCATCGAAATGGGATAAATGGAATGGAGATATGGCTCTGGGCTGGACGCCTGATGCAGAAACTCTGATTGAATTAACTGCAGGGCAAGGAGATGGGGAATCTCGGTATGCTGGGCGCAGCATGGATAGTTCACAGCTCAAACGAGAAAGTCTGGGCGCCCGGTTCGAAAAATCGAATATCGGAGAGATATTCCAGAAATTTGAAGCAAATGTCTATTACAACTACGCCAACCACATTATGGATAACTTTTCACTGCGCTCATCTAACAGTGGTATGTCAGGAGGTATGGCAGACAGGAGCATGGGGGACACAAAAAACGCTGACATGGTGATGGGCATGAATATGCCAATAGCGATGTCGATGGAAGTCGACAGACGTACTGTTGGTGGTCGTATGATGGGCACATGGGAGTGGACGGATGTGGAGCTGAAAAGCGGCGCTGATACTCAGCTAAATACCCATCGTAATAAAACGGATAATGGCTGGGTCAAAGATGCCCGTTTCCACGATTATGGTCTTTTCAGTGAACTTACCTGGAATTCAACTGATTCAAGCAAAGTCGTGGGCGGCGTTCGCCTTGACCGCGTCCTCGTGGATAATTTTTCTGATACAGGTTCCTCAGAGCGAACAGACACCCTTCCGGCCGGATTTGCTCGTTTCGAGCATAACCTCGCAGAAATGCCGCTAATGCTCTATGCCGGGGTTGGATATACGGAAAGATTCCCGGACTACTGGGAGCTGTTTTCCCCCACCTACGGACCTGACAGAACCAAAGATGCGTTTGATAAAGTCAAAACTGAAAAAACGACTCAGCTTGATATTGGCGCACACTATGTCGACAAACGTACTAACGCCTGGATTTCAGCTTATATAGGTCGCGTAAACGATTTTATCCTTTTCCGTTACGATCCCAACAATGCATATATCAGTCAGGTCGATAATATCAATGCCACTATCATGGGAGGTGAAGCCGGTGTCAGCTATAAACTGACTGACAACTGGAAAACTGATGCAAGTCTGACCTATTCCTGGGGCAGGAACACGAAGGATGGTGCCCCCCTTCCGCAAATGCCTCCCCTTGAAGCCCGACTGGGGCTAGCATGGGAAAGCGGTAACTGGAGCACTACCGGGCTGGTACGTCTGGTGAGCAGTCAGCACAGAGTAGCGATTAACGAAGGTAATGTGGTGGGTAAAGATTTTGACAGCAGCGCCGGTTTTGCTGTGGTTTCCGCCAATGCCGCTTACCGAGTGAATAAGTACTTTAAAGTGGACATTGGGGTCGATAATCTTCTGGACAAGGAGTACAGCGAGCATCTCAACAAGGCAGGTAATAGTAGCTTTGGCTATTCATCCAATTCCACTGTTAACGAACCCGGAAGAACATTCTGGGGGAAAATTAATGTGACATTCTGACCGGCCGACGTTCAAAATGATCGGTTCTTTTCAGAAGATATGAGGACATTGTTATGTTAAAAATTCTCAAAACCCCGGAAGGAAAAAAGTTTCTGATTACCGTGGCATGTGTGTTTATCATTGCGGTATGTGTGGTATCTAAAGCAGCCTTCCAGGGCGTGGAAGATCAGTACAATCTGCCTATGGAGACCTGGGACACATCCCTGTTTATCATTCAGGGCGCATGGGTGGCCATTTACAGTCTTATGTTCGCGATAGTAGGCTCACTCCCCTTTGGTTTTTATTTCCTGGGCCCCATGGGTGAAAAAGGTTAACGGGATATTACTTTCATAATGTTTTACTTAACACTTTGAAAGATATTCGCTTGTATGTGCCAATGCTATTCGTATTGGTACATACAAATCGAAATATCATTACGTTGTTTGCCATCGTTCATCCTTGAGTTTGCAGAATATGGGCCGTACTGGCCTGGAGAATGGTTTATTTTATCCCCAATACTGCCCCTCATCTCCTCTGCAGATCCGTGCCGACAGACCATAATCACGAGTGGAAACGACTCTGTACGTCTTTTTTTCCTGTCGCGCCCTGTACCGTGCCGTCGCTGTCGGGCATGAAGATGCCGGTCACCGAGATGATCCAGGAGACCATCAACCGCCTGCTATCGATGCTGGACGGCGGCGAGCTGAGCAAGCGCCTCAAGCCTGATCGAGCGCGAGTCGGTGGCGGCGGGGCCATATTGGGGTGGTAACTGATCTGCCAATTTTCATACATCGCCTCAATAGACAAACCCGTCGGCCGGCCTTATATTGCTAATGAGAATCACTATCAAAAACCTCACCCACGGTCGGCGCCATCACTTACAGGCAGGGCGAACATGTCTACGTCACCCCAGCGGTTACTGCAGGAATATCATCAGCAAGCGCAAGACTATGCGCTGTCGGACATGCTGCGTGCGCGGCGCGGCGTGTTAGCCGCCGATGTCGATATCGAGATGGATGAACCCCACCGCGCGGGCCTGAAGATCGTGGTGATCCGTCGCGGGCGTCTGCGCTGTGAAAGCGGAACGGGGCCGCAGGTGGAGCTGAACGGCCCTTCGCTGTTGCTGGCCGCCGGGCGAGACGACTTCGTGTTGAACAACTTGTTCCAGGCCGGCGAACCGCTCGATTACACTCTGCTGCAGTTCTCCGCCGCCTGGCTGGAGCAGAACGATGTCCGCCTGCCGCCAAGCCTCGATGGGCGGCGGCATGCGCAGTTGGTGCCGCTGGCGGCGCCGGCAGCGCTGATCGGCCAGGCCCGGCAACTGTTCGCTTGCCCGCTGCACGAGTCGCAGCGCGGGCTGTGGTTCAGCGCCAGGGCCAACGAGTTGGCGGCGCATTGCCTGCACCAGTGCTGGAGCCGCCGCACCGTCGCACCGCCGTCCGGCGTGCACCTGGCCGCGCGCGATGTGGCGCGCCTACAGCTGGCGCGCGAAATCCTGTTGGCGGAGATGGAGCAGCCGCCGAGCCTGGATCAACTGGCTCAGCGCGCCGGGTTGAACACCCGCAAACTCACACAAGGGTTCCGCCAGCTGTTTGGCGCCAGCGTATTCGGCCTGCTGCAGGAGCACCGGCTGCAAACGGCCTGGCGCTTGCTGAGCGAGCAGGATCTGCACGTTTCCACCGTCGCCTGGCAGGTGGGTTATACGCCGGCGCACTTCTCCGTCGCCTTCCGCAAACGTTTCGGCGTCATGCCCTGCGACGTCAAAAAGCGTTAGCCACGCAATCGAAAGAAAAAGTCTCGCCGGCGAAAGCCTTTACGGATGAGGACGTCCGCCGCTTTTGGCTACAGTAAGTGCCTTTGCCGTGGAGGATCTCATGCTTAGTGACCTGCGGGCGCTGACGCGTCCTTTTCGCATCATGCTGTATTCCGCGCTGGCGCTGCAGGCGCTGGCCGGCGTCAGTTCGCTGTTTCCCTGGCTGGCGATTGCCCGGCTGGTGGACGCCGATCCGGCGGCCTATCCCTTCTGGCTTGGCGTCGCCGCCGGTGGCCTGGCGCTGTGGCTGTTCGCCCAAACGCTGGCGTTGCACCTGACTCATCTGCTCGACGCGCGTTTGTGTCATCGGCTGCGCAGCCAATTGGCCGCCAAGCTGGCGCGTCTGCCGCTGAACTGGTTTGTGCGGCAGGGCGAGAGCGGCGCCGCCCGGGCGCTGTCGCAGGACATTCAGGCGCTGCATCAGCTGGTGGCCCATGCGCCGGCGGAGCTGGTGCAGTTGGCCGTGGTACCCGGCTGCGCGCTGGCGCTGCTGGCGGCGGTGCAGTGGCCGCTGCTGCTGTTCACGCTGATACCTTTGCTGGCGGCCGCGCTGCTGTTTCGCGTCATCCGTTCGCCGCGCATGCGGTCGGCGTTTGAACAACGCGATCGGGCGTTTCGGCAGTTGAACGACGATTATCGGCAGCTGGCGGCGTATCCGCTGTTGGCACGCCAGTTTCCCGGTGCGGGCATCGAAGCGCGCGCGCGGCAGAGCCTGCGGGGCTTTCTCGCCGCCTTTCACCGTTGGCTGCGGCGTATCGGCGCGCTCGGCGCCGTGGCCCAATTACTGCTCAGCGCCGCGCTGTCGGCCGGCTGGCTGTTGCTCGGCGTTCGCTGGCTGGCGCCCGATCTCACGCTGGCGGAGCTGGCGCTGTTCGTGTTGCTGTTGCGCAGCGTAGCGCAACCGGTGATGGCGATGGGGCACGGCGGCGATGCGTTGCGTGCGGCGACGCTGGCCGCTGGCCGCATTCGGGCGCTGCTGGCGCATCCCGAAATACGCTGGGGAGGGCGCTCGACGATCGCTTCGGCGCCGCAGGGAGCGGCGCTGCGGTTGAGCGATCTCGGTTGCCGACAGGACGAACGCTGGTTGCTGCAGGGCGTCAATCTGGCCGTCGAACCGGGGGAGTGGCTGGCAATTGTCGGTGCGTCGGGCAGCGGTAAGAGCACCTTGTTGCGGTTGATCGCCCGTTATAGCGAGCCGGATAGCGGAACGGTATCGCTCGACGGCGTGCTCGCTGACGCATTCTCGGCGCAGGCATTCAATCAGATGGTGGCTGTGGTGCCGCAGGAGAATACGCCGCCGGCGATGTCGCTGCGCGACAACCTGACGCTGTTAGTCGATGGGGCGGAGGCGGCGCAGCTGCGGCGCGCGCTGGCCGAGTTGGGGCTGGCGGAGCGTTTGCAGGATAGGTTGGACGATACGCCTTCGCTTTCCGGCGGGGAGGCACAGCGTCTCTCCATCGCCCGGGCGTTGCTGGCGCGACGGCCGCTGCTGTTGGCCGACGAACCGACGTCGGCGCAGGATCGGCAAAATCGCGAATGCATTCTGACGGCGCTGGCGCAGCTGCCCGCCACCCGGCTGGTGGCAACGCACGATGCAGAACTGTGCCGCCGCGCTGATCGGGTGGCGGTGCTGGCGGAGGGACGGTTGCTGGCGGTCGGCACGCCCGCCGAGCTGGCGGATCATCCGGCATTGTTGGCGGTGTTGGCCGAGCACCAGGAGGCGGACGATGAAGTTTGAGATGGCGAAAGCGTTGGCCCCGGCGCTGTTGCTGATGGCGCTGGCCGCCGTGTTGGATGGCGTCTGCGCCTTGCTGCTGGCGGCAGCGGTGGCGAACTGGCAGCAAAATCCCGGCCATTGGCTAGGGCTGCTGGCGTTGGCTACGCCTCTCTTGCTCGCGGTGCAGTATGCGGCGGCCACCCGCGGTTTCTTCGCCGGCGGCGCGGTGATGAGCGCGTTGCTGCGGGCGCTGTTCCGCCGTCTGCCGCGCGCGCTGTCGCCGCAGGAGCAGGCGCCGGGTCTGTTGGCCGGGGCCATCGGTCAGACGATGTCGGCACCCGCGCACCTGCTGGCGCCGTTGGTTGGCGCGATCGTCACGCCGCTGGTGCTGATCGCCGGGCTGGCCTGCCTGAGCCCGGGAGCGGCGCTGATGCTGCTGGCAGCCTGCGCGCTGTTGGTGCTGGTGTTGCGCGGTTCGGCGGTCCGGTTGCACCGGCGAGAGCGAGAGCTTGGGGAGGCCAATCAAAGTATTGAAGGGGCGCTGATGCAGTTTGCCCGTCATCAGGCATTGCTGCGCTTCGGTTACGGGCAGGCGGCCGCCGCCGAGGCGTTGACGCAACGGTTGGATGACCATCATCGGGCGCACGCCGCGCTGCTGCGCCAAAGCTTGCCATATCACCTGTTGTTCAGCGCCGGGCTACAGCTGACGCTGTTGGCGGCATTGTGGTTCGGTGCCCATGAGGTGCTGGCGCAGCGCCTGAACGCCGCCCAATGGCTGGGGCTGATGATTGTCTTGGCCCGCTTGTTGGAGCCGCTACTTCAGCTTTCTCACCTCGATCAGGCGCTGCGTCAGTTGAAGAGCGCGTGGGCGCAACTGCGGCAGACGCTGGCGTCGCCCGCGTTGCCGCTGTCGGAACGGGACGGCGCCGCGCCGCAGGACGACGGCATCGCGCTTGAGACGCTGAGCCTGGCGGCGGCGCACGGCGGTTGGCGGTTGCGGGAGATAGGCGGAACCTGTGCCGCCGGAGAGATGTTGGCGATCGTCGGCCCTTCGGGCGCCGGCAAAAGCAGCCTGCTGAGCCTGATGGCACGCACGGAGGATCCGACGGCGGGGCGGGTGTTCTACGGCGGCCGTGACGTTCGCGCGTTGTCGGCGCGGCAATTGGCGAGCGGGCGCGGCGTGATGTGGCAAGATAATCGCCTGCTGCGCGGCAGTGTGCGCTGGAATCTGACTCAGGGGCGAACGGATATCGGCGATGAACGTTTGCTGGCGCTGTTGGCGGCGCTGGATCTGCCGCTCGACGTGCTGGAAGAAGAGGTCGGCAGCGACGGCGATCGTTTCTCCGGCGGGCAGAAGCAGCGGCTGTGCCTGGCGCGCACGCTGCTGCAGGGGGCTCCCCGGCTGCTGTTGGATGAACCGGGTGCCAGTCTGGATCGGCGCAACGCCGAGCGCGTGGCGGCCCTGCTGGCCGGCTGGCCCGGCACGCGGGTTGTCGTCACCCACGATCCCGCGTTGGCCTGTCGGGCGGATCGGGTGTGGGTGCTGGAAGGCGGGCGGCTGACGGCGGCGGGAAGCCCGGATGCGCTGCGCGAGGCGGGGGGCTGGTTCGCCCGTTTCTGCCAGGCGAAAATGACCGGCGATCGATAGAGAAACTCCGGCAATCGAAAAAGCCGCGGCGGCCGTTTTGTTAGATTGATAACGATTATCATTTAACAATAACAACCAGGGAAAACATGCGACTCATTCACCTCTCACCAGTGGCGGCCGCGACGCGCCGCGGCGCGTTGCTGTATGCGCTGTGCGGCACCGGGGCGCTGGCGCAGGATGCGCCGGCCAAAACGGACGTAAAAGAAGATACCCTCACCGTGACCGCCGGCGCGGCGGCGCGGGATGACTATGTGGCTCCCGGCGTCACCACGCTGGGGAAAATCTCGCTGAAACCGCGTGAAGTGGCCCAGTCGGTCAGCGTGATCGATCGCCAGCAGATGGAGCAGCAGAATCTCACATCGCTGGATGCGGTGATGACACGCGCCACCGGCGTCACCAGCGCCCCCTTCGTGTTGCTGACCACCGCGTGGTATGCGCGCGGCTTCAAGATCGATTCGTTCGAACTGGACGGCGTGCCGACGCTGCTGGGCAATACCGCCAGCTCGCCGCAGGACATGGCGGTGTATGAACGGGTGGAGATCCTGCGAGGCTCCAACGGCCTGCTGCACGGGCTCGGTAACCCGGCGGCCACGGTCAACATGGTGCGCAAGCACGGATTGGCGCAAAACCGCGCTCAGTTTACCGCCAGCGCCGGGAGCTGGAATCAGTATCGCGGCGAAGCAGACGTGGGCGGCCCGCTGAACGCGTCGGGCAGCGTGCGCGGCCGGGCGGTGATGGCATGGGAAGATCGCGATTATTTCTATCGCGTCTCGGATCAGAAAACCCGTTTACTGTATGCCACCGTCGACGCCGATCTGATGCCGGATACCCTGCTGCGCGTCGGCGCGCAGTACCAAACCATCGATTCCGTCACCAATATGGCCGGGGTGCCGATGGGGAAAGACGGCAGCGATCTGCACTTGCCGCGCAGCACCTATCTGGACGTGGACTGGGATCGCTTCAAATGGGACACCACGCGGCTGTTCGCCGCGGTGGAGCACCGGCTGAACGACGACTGGCAGGCCAAGCTGAGCGGCGACTATCTGCACGCCAAGTCTCGTCTGCTGTATGCCGGCGCCTGGGGAAACGTCGATCCGGCCACCGGCGATGGCGCGGCGCTGATGGGCGGCGCCTATCGCTTTCGCAATCAGCAGCTGGGGCTGGACGCCAGCCTGAACGGCAAGTTCGACGCCTGGGGGTTGCGTCATGAGCTGATCGTCGGCGCCAGCTACACCCATGCCGAAGAAGAGCAGTTCAATGCGCCGTTCGATCCGGCGTTTCAGGTGCCGGTGAACGTCTACCGCTGGGATCCGCACGGCGTGCCGAAGCCGGCGATCGGCTCTTACAGCTCGCCGGGGTCGACCAAAACCGTTCAGCGCGGGGTGTACGGGATGGGCCGCATTAAACTGGCAGGGCCGCTGACGCTGGTGGCCGGCGCGCGCGAAAGCTGGTGGCAACTGCGTTCGCCCAGCGACACTCTGGAAGAGAACGTGCGTCTGACCCCCTATAGCGGCCTGATCTGGGATTTCGCCAAAGACTGGTCGTGGTATGCCAGCTACGCCACGGTGTTTCAGCCGCAGAGCGGCAAAACCTGGAGCGGGCAGATGCTTAAGCCGGTGGAGGGCCGCACGCTGGAAAGCGGGGTGAAGGCGTCGCTGATGAATGGCGCACTCAACCTCTCGGCAGCGGCGTTCCGCATCGATCTGGAGAACAACCCGCAGGTGGATCCCGATCACCCGGGCGGCGGTTTCGATACCTGGTATATCAGCGGCGGCAAGGCGCGCAGTGAAGGCTTCGAGCTGGAAGGGCGCGGATACCTCACGCCATGGTGGGACGTCACGCTCGGCTACACCTATACCGACACGCGCTACATCCGCGACGCCGGCAACCAGGGGCGCGCCTACAACAGCCTGACGCCGCGTCATATGCTGCGGCTGTGGGGCGATTACGACCTGCCGTGGGATCAGCGCAAGTGGAGCATCGGTGGCGGCATCCAGGCGCAGAGCGCGTTCAGCAGCGCCAATGGCGCGGCGACGCTACGCCAGGGTGGCTATGCGCTGGTCAACGTACGACTGGGGTATCTCATCGACGAGACCTGGTCGGCGGCACTTAACGTCAACAATCTGTTCGATCGTCGCTACTACACCGGGCTTTTCTCGCCGCAGTGGAACAACCGTTACGGTGAACCACGCAACCTGATGTTCACCGTCAAGGCCGAATTTTGATGAATATGCGCGTATGGGCGGCGTGCCTCGGCAGCGCCATGGGGGGCGTTACCCTGGCGCTGCTGTTGGTGCACGGCTATCCCTCGGCCGACCCGCTCGATCGGCTTTACGGCGCGCTGTTTCTGGCGTTGTTTGGCGGCATCGCGTTGCTGACGTATAGCCTGCTGGCGCAGGACTGGCGTCGCACGCTGCTGCGCGCCTGGTTGTGGTGGCCGCTGCCGCTGGCGCTGTTGGAGGCGTGGCGATGAACGCCGTCGCGCGACGGGCTTTGGCGGCGCTGCATCGGGGCTGCGGCGCGTTGTTCGGCTGCGCGCTGTTCGTGATCCTGTTCACCGGCTGCTGGAGCTTGGCCGGCGACAGCTTCACGCTGTGGTGGAACGGCGTGACGATGAGCGGTGAGCAACGGCCGTTGGCGCAGCTGCTGGACGACGCGAAAGCCTACGGCGAAGACGGCGCGGCGCCTTACGTCATGCTTCCGAGCGCGCGTTATCCGGTAATTCGCTTTTGCCGCGCCCCGGAGGACTGCGCGCTCGCGCTGAGCGCCGTCAGCGGGCGGCCGATCAGCCTGACGGCGCCGACCACGCTGTTGGTGACGCTGCACAAGAACCTGTTTCTCGGCTTTCCCGGTCGGGTGTTTCTCAGCCTGTTCGGCATTGCGTTCACTGTGTTGCTGATCAGCGGGATTGCGCTGCATGGCCGACGGCTGCGCCAGCTGTTGCAGCTGCGGCGGCGTCAGGGGCTGCGGGTGCTGCTGTTCGATCTGCACAATCTGTTGGGGCTGTGGTGCTATCCGTGGCTGGTGATGTTCGCTTTGACCGGCGCATTATCCGGCCTCGGCGCGCTCGGTACGGTGCTGCTGGCTGACCGCGTCAGTCCCGGTGCACCGCAGCGAGTGATGGCGCAGCTGATGGGCGGTGCGCAACCTGCACCGCCATTGTCAGACGCTGGGCGTACTCTCGCGCAGACAATGGTGGCGCTGCGGCACCAGACGCCGGAATTTACGCCGCAAATCCTGCAGCGCGCGCCGGATGGTGCATTGCTGGTGGTGGGCGGTGTCACCCGCGGTATTCCCAGTAGCGCGCTGTTCGAGCAATTTCGTTTCGGCAGCAGCGAGCAGCCGGCGCTGATGCGGCGTAGCGCTGCTCGTCAGGGGCCATGGACGCGCGCGTTCATCGCCGTTCAGCCGTTGCACTATGGCCAATACGCCTGGTTGCCGCAGGCGGAGGCGGCTGTGAGCGCGATGCATTTTTTGACAGGGTTTGGCGCGGCGACGCTGGCGCTGAGCGGGTTGGTATTGTGGTGCCTACGGCAGCCGCAGCACCGTGCCGCGCGCTTTATCACCGGCGTCTGCTGCGGTCTGACGGTGGCGGGAAGTCTGCTGTTGGCCGCCCGGCCACTGGCGTCGTTCCCTGCCGCCTGGTTGTTTTGGGGGATGTGGGGCACGGTGGCGCTGTTGGCGTGGCGAGTTTGGTTGGGGTGGATATTGTTCGGCAGTGGAATGGTCGGCGGCACGGCGCTGCTGGTAGCGGCGCTCGGCCATATACTCAGCGTCGGCCCCGGCCTGTACTGGCTGGACAGCGCTTTATTGTTGGTCAGCGCGGCCCTGTTCGCCGCCGGCTCCTTGTTATGGCAATCGCGCGGCGCCTGGCCGCACTAATCGGAGTAAAACATGCGACAACTATTGCAACATCGGCATCTGGTGATGGCCCTGGGGCTGCTCTATTTTAGTCAGGGCATCCCGATCGGCATTGCCATGGATGCGTTGCCGACCCTGCTGCGCCATGATGGTGTGAGCTTGTATGCACTGACGTTTTTGCCGCTGGTGGGGCTGCCCTGGGTGGTAAAGTTTCTTTGGGCGCCGCTGGTGGATAATCATTGGTCGCCACGCTTAGGGCGTCGCCGCAGTTGGATTATTCCGCTGCAGTGCGTGGTGACGCTGTGTCTGATCCTGCTCAGTGTGGTCGGCATTTCCGCAGCGGCGGCCGGTCTGTGCGTTGCGCTGCTGGCCGTCGCGTCGCTAGCCAGCGCTACGCAAGATATCGCCACCGACGGCATGGCGGCAGAACACGTCAGCGATGAGTTGCTGTCGCGCGTCAATGCCATTCAAATAGCCGGGGTGATGAGCGGCTTCTTCGTCGGTGGGGGGGGCATGATGATGCTGAGTACTCGGGTAGGCGTGCAGGGTGCGCTGCTGGCGATGGCGATCTTCCCTGCCGTCAGCCTGCTGGCGATTGGCCGCCTCCGACAACACGCCGATCTACCGCCCGAACGCGCCGATTCGCGTCCGGCCAACCTGCTGCGCACGCTGCGCCGTCACGGGGCGGTGAGGTTGTTGACGCTCACGCTGCTGTCGGCGGTGACTGCGGTATCCGGCCTCGGGTTGTCTAAGCTGTTTTTAACCGATAACGGTTGGACACCGGCTCAGGTCGGCCAGATCAGCATGGCCGGCGGTATGGTGACGCTGGTGCTCGGGTGCGGTGGCGGAGCCTGGCTGGTGAGCCGGCTCGGGGTGTGGAAGGCGTTCGCGGTTGGCCTTGGTTGCGCGTTGGGTGCCGCGTTATGCTGGCTAGCGATGGCCAACTGGGGCTTACAATCCGGCGGCGTGATCGCCGCGGTGATTGGAGGTGCGCTGGCTTCCGGCGTGACCTCGGTCGCTATCATGACTGCCGGCATGCAGTTTGCCGCACAGGGCGATCAGGCGGGTACCGACATGACCATGGTGCAAAGCTCGCGCGATATAGGGGAAATGGTCAGCAATATGCTGATGGTGGGAATGACCGCCAGCCTGGGCTACTGTTCTTCCTTCGCGTTGGCTGCCGCGCTGGCTGTGCTGCTGCTGGGCATCAATCTGGCCAGCGACCGGTACTCTGCGGCGGTGCAGCGGCAAGAAGAGTGGAGGCGATAACGGGGGCCGGTTAAGCCTGGTATCGATGTTTAACCGTAGTGAGTTGAACAAATGCCCCAGCTTCCCGGCCAGCCTGTTCGAGCTGGTCCCGGTGGCAGCGGGGAAAGGCATCATCGCATACTTTCCTTTTTTCAGGCGCTATAACGCTTGAACCCGTCTCTATGATAAAGCAAAAATCCCCAGTACGCAGCCCAACGCCAGGGCGCTGGCGGTTGCCGTGGAAAGTGCGAACTCGCGCATGTAGGGCAGCAGCAGGGCGGCCACAGTGATGCTGCCCTACAGTAGTTAAACAACAGCACTTTTTGCGATAGAGCGCCTTTAAGTTGAGATTCATTTTGTACGCAGATAAAGAGAGTGACACATGATAAGCCGTGAAACAGTCACGCCGTTAAATTACCGGACGGCCGTTCCGTCCGGATCCAACTTTTCACTTATAACGAAGTTTCCGGAAGTGTACCACGGTCAGGGAATAAGCAAAGCG
>OJKH01000586.1_pt1 | contig 13286 bp, 8 predicted proteins | sample 1596471 | NCBI WGS metagenome assembly OJKH01 (sample SAMEA4350108, study PRJEB24818) | metagenome | biome: human; feature: gut; material: faeces | place: Denmark | collected 2013-09
ATACGGTCATGCCCTCGCCGTTTATCAAAGGCATCGTGCCGCTAATTATCTTTTTCTTCTTTGTCGTGTCGCTGGCATACGGCATCGCCACCGGCAAAATTCGCCGCCAGGCCGACCTGCCGCAGTTAATGATTGAGCCGATGAAAGAGATGGCCGGGTTTATCGTGATGGTCTTCCCGCTGGCGCAGTTCGTGGCGATGTTCAATCGCAGCTACATATCAGACCCTGTAAAATATATATATTAATATCAGTCATATATAAAAATATACTGGATATCGAGACAGTTATATTTTAGGCTATTTTCACCCGTTTTAACCCATTATGTTGTTATCAGCACCCCACACAGCACCCCACAGTTTAAGGTTTGGATATGGCTTTCTTCACCATAGAGAAAAGATTACGCAGTGATGGAACTGCCCGTTATCGCTGTACTGTAGCCGTTAAAAAAAATGGTAAGTACGTCCACCGAGAGAACAAAACCTTCTCCAAGAACACCCTTGCGAAGTCCTGGGGGGCTAAACGTGTAGCATACATTGAAGAGCATGGTCTCCCAGAGCCAGAAAAAGAGATGAAAGAGATCTCTGTTATAACTGTTGGTGACCTGCTTACTCAGTATGAAAACCACCCAAACATAACGCTCGGCGCATCAAAAAGAAGCTCTCTCCGCACCCTTGGTCGTTCCTTTCTGGCAGAAATTAAACTTACGGACTTGACCGCAAAACATATTATCGAGCACTGCCAGAGCCGAAAAACGCAAGGACTTGCGCCTTCCACTATCTCTCAGGACGTATCGTATTTAAGTGTTGCGCTTGAAGCGGCCAAGCCACTTTTTGGCGCCCCAGCTAATTTGAACGAATTATCTGACGCTAAAGTTTGGTTGAGAAATATGGGGATCACAGGTCCTTCACAGCGACGTAGTCGCCGCGCAAGTGCTACCGAGGTTGATCGGTTGTATGAAGTTCTTAAAGTTAAGGCCGAAACGGCATACACCGGGGCGCCATTACATCAAATATTTATGTTTTCCATACTTACATGTATGAGGGTTGGAGAGGTTTGTCGTCTTCTCTGGGAGGATGTGGACGATATTCAGCGTTCTGTTATCGTTAGAGACAGGAAGGACCCGAGGAAAAAAATCGGCAACCACATGTTAGTGCCCTTACTTGGTGATGCCTGGAGGATATTGACGATGCAGCCTCGTGTTGACGACAGGGTATTCCCGTTCAATCCGAAAAGTATAACAGCCATGTATCGGCGCGTTCGTGACGAGTTGGGGATTGAGGATCTGAGGTATCACGATCTACGGCGCGAAGGGGCAAGCCGTCTGTTTGAAGCAGGATTCAGTATTGAAGAGGTAGCGCAGGTCACAGGACATCGTTCCCTCAATATATTGTGGCAGGTTTACACTGAGCTATTTCCGAAAACGCTGCATGAGAAATTCGATAAGTTGCAGAAAAGCAAAAACATTGAGTAGAATCAAAAGCGGTGCTCCCCCTGCCTGAGCCCACGCCCACCCGGCAACTAATGCATGCTGCTGCCGGGTGGGATTTTACACCAAATCCTCTCTCTGCCTCATATTGTGCCCTTGCTTGGCAGGTACTTATATAGCGTCTTCACATTCACCCCTATCACATCTGCGATCTGTTGCCGGGTAGCGCCGTTCTCCAGCATTCGGCGGCACCGCTCCACCACTTCTTCAGTCATTACCCGGCGGCGGCCGCCGACTCTCCCCTGCTCCCTCGCTGCGGCTAACCCGGCTCGGGTACGCTCCACAATCAACTCGCGCTCCATTTCCGCCAGGGCGCTCATGACGTGGAAGAAGAAACGTCCCGCAGGCGTCGAGGTGTCGATGCTGTCAGTAAGACTGCGGAAATTCACCCCGCGCGCCTGCAGCTCCGAGACCAGAGTGATTAAGTCGCGCACGCTGCGCCCCAGCCGATCCAGTTTCCAGACCACCAGCACGTCCCCCGGTTTTAGCCGCCTCAGCGCGTGTTTTAACCCAGGCCGCCGGGCATTTTTCCCGCTCGCGGTGTCTTCGAATATCGTGGCTGCCGGATATGACTACACCGATCCGGCGAGCATTGAGGCGTGCGCAATTGAACTGGCCCGCCGCAGTCAGTTTCTGGTGTATACCGGTATTACAAAAACGCTGCCGGGCATGGAGGCTTATTTTGCTCGCGAACTCCCGGCGGGTCGGGTCTCACTGACCTACGAAAACAACAACTGCGCCGGTTTCGTGACCATTAAAAACAGCCAGTCGCTGAAGCCGGTGGATGCCGGGAAATTTATCTTTCAGTCCGCCGATATCCTCAATGACACGGATTACGACTATTCCAGTTTCCCGCTGGAGCTGAAAGTCAGATTCGATCCGGGCCAGGTCGGGCCGGATAATTCGCTGTATCTGGTTGATGATGACGGGACAGAAATTCCGTGCCAGTTCGCCGACGAGCTGCACCCGAATCTGCGCAACCAGGCTAACCAGGGCTATCACTATGATGGCTCTCTTGCCTGCGGTTCAGTGCTGTTCTATGACGATCTGCCTGCCGGTTCCCGGAAATATTACAAGCTGAAAGCGTATTCCCGCCCGCGGCTGGCCTGCCGGTTATCACGCAGGATCTGTCCACTCTGACGATTGGTTTTGGCGGTTATACGTTTACGTTTGACCTCGTGCGCAACTGGCAGCTGAATATGGTCACTGACCAGGCAGGGAACGCCACACGCGTGCAGCACGGCAATTTCTTTGCTGCTTACGACACCGCCGTGGTGTAGCGCGGCGATTTTTTTGCATCGAAACGCACGACATTACACACTGTCTTAGTTTGAGATTTTGCACTATGCAGAAGAAAACGATTTCTGTGAAGGCCTGTTGTATAAAGAGCAAAAGGCCATATTTTTTATGGCCTTTTGTGTTGATGTTTAGCACGATGTTTGAAACAAAAACGCACTAACTTAACGGTGAATAGTAAACCGGGCGTACTCCTTGTTCACTAATGACCGTTACCGGGCTACCCACGAATCCAAACTGAAAAATCCCGGACAGCGAGCGAACCGGATGGACTGCCGAGGTTGCCGACGGGGTGTATTGCGCGGTTTCACGGCCCTGCGCGATACCCGCGCCCGTGATGGTCGGCCACAGGCCGTGCAACTCCATCGCGCTTTTCACTGCAGCGGGCAACGTGCTGGCTGGCTGAACAGTCACACTTGCCCAACTGCCAAAGAAAAACTCATTGGCAGCCAGGCCGGTGGCGCTGGCCTTTACCCTCACGCTGTTTACTGTCGTCGGTACATAATCACCGCCAGCAATGGACCCGGTGAAAGTCACCGGAGTCAGCGCACCGGTGGCCGCGTCAAATGCATACCAGCCAGCACTGGTATCCGATGTTGAGAAAATGTCAGCGCCAGCGGCAGCAGCCTCATTCCCCTTTCCATAAACCTGAATCTCACCGCCCGGCACGACACGGGCACCCGGGGTTCGCTCCCACATATTCCCCACAATATCGCTAATGCCGGAAAAATTACCGTCATGCCGGAACGACACCGGGCCTGACCCGGTATAAATGCAACGGTCTCCGGCCTCACCGGGTGCCTTGCCGTCAACCCTTCTGCCGTGTTCCCCGGTTGAGTTGAATCCGGCGTTAGTATTCTGCCCGTGAGGGTTGAATCCGTTGTTGATGGCTATGGCCTGCATCAGAGAAAACTCGGCATTAGTCATGACATGCCAGTTGCTCCCGATCGCTTTTGCTGCGCTAATTGCAGTATTCAGCGTGGTGTTTCGGGCATTTGGATCAACATTCGGCAGGCTCAGAAGTTCCCCGTTTACAATCGCCCCCTGATAGGTGCCGATATACAGCTGCGGAATTTCTTTATCTCCCGACTTAAAGGCCGGATGCACACCCGTAATACCCAGCGCGGGGTTAAGGGTCTCAATGCTCACCTTCGGGATGATATTCACGAAAGTCGGCTGCCCCTTTGGCGTGTAGAGTACTGTTTGTTTTCCGCCAGAAGCCGCTTCAATGGCGGTGCGCAGGGCATCTTTCACGAGAATTGTAGTCATGTTGGTTTTCCTTACGGGTTATAGCTGAAAAAGGTATCGAGGTAATTCAGTCGGGCATCAAGCCAGGTCAGAATCTGATCAAGGCTGGTTACGTTCAGCGACGGAACCGTCGGCCACTTAGCGTATTCAGCGGCAAACATTTCTTCTGAGTAGCGGGACATCAGGTCACGGGCCAGGGTGTAAACGGTATCGACGGAAAAAACGCCCGCAGTCCGCAGCTCCGCATAACGCGCGTTCATTTCAGTTAACCAGGTGGTGCGAACTTTATTCCAGAACGTGCGATTCGCCCCCATAACCAGACCGTTGTCGAAGAGGTTCAGCGTGGGTGCATAGGAAATCTCTTTGCCATCCCAGCGCAGGCCAAAAACGGTATCGAGGTCATATGGCATGAAATACCACTTAACCCCGTCCCAGGTGAGAAACTGGGTATTTTTCTGCACGCAGTCTGGCGCGCAGATCACGCACATGAAAACGTAAAAGTCGATAATGTTAGTCGCATCCAGATGTGCGCTGGCGTTCGCTGCGAAATCGGCCTGCGATGACGATGCAAACGCCCGCCAGGCATTCAGCGCCGCAGTGGTTTCATCATGAGACTTTGACGGGGCCTTTAACTCCCATGTTCCATCATCCGGCAGCGCCGGAATATTCACGGCACCGTCGAAACCGATCAGAATCTGAGTCGCCTCATTTTTGGCTATGTTGTAGTTCTTTCGTTTCTTGCCAATCATCAGATCGCCGATGCCGTAAAAATCACCGTTCAGGTAGGTGATACAGGCATACCCTTTAGGATGGCCGGTGGCCCCGGTATCCACAGCAGCAGCGCCTGTTTTGCCGGTATAAGTATTATCGATCTCGCGCTTAGGCCAGCTCCGGCGCGTCTCCACGACTTTATCCCACAGGTTGTAGCAGAGCGTGTTGCGCACATGAGTGGAGTCAATCCAGTTGGCCTTAAACACCCATTCTTCATGCGGCAGAACATCGCCGATTTTCAGGCTGACCGTTTTGGCATACGTGGCATCAGGGTAAAGCTCAATGCTCATGTTTTTCTTTGGATAAGCTGCCGAAGTGGCCCCCTGCACAGACAACAGGCAATAGGCAGAAAAAACCTCGCCGTCAATATCGATCCTGACCGAACCTTTAATGGCGTCATCTTTTGATGTGGGTGCGCCCGACGGTGACGTTAAATCAATACGCACCAGACCGCGCGGCTCGCCAAACGCATAAATCCCCGGATAACGCAGCGGCGAGCCTGCATCACCCGAACCGCCGTCGGATGACGCCGGATTGAAGCCTTCAAGAGGGAGAAGCGCGTTACCCAGGACGGAAAGTGCCATAAGGGTGGACAGCTGCGAGGTCTGAAGGTCGTCACTTCCCGGAGTAAATCCATCCAGCGGGACCATCTGGCCGCCGAGAACCGAAATCGCGTAGAGAGTGTGCAGCTGAATATCTTCAGCCGTGTCCGGCAACTGGGACAGTTCGTTGACGCCTTCTGCTATAACCTGCTGAGAGACCACGAGGCGCTGAAGAGTTTCACTGATAATCTGATCGGTAGTATCCAGATCATTCATTGCGCCGGACAGCAACTGCAGGGTGACAAACAGCCGTTGTATCGCCAGGCTTTGTTCGCCTGCGATCTCTGCAAACTGATAGCTGTTTTTTATCCACTTCGTCCCGTCCCAGAACCAGTAAGCACCGGTCGCGCTATCCAGCGCCAGAACGTTCGGTTTATCCGGCGTAAAGGCCAGCAGCGCCTGTTCACTGGCGAACGCCAGCACGCCGCCGTTTTCCTGATATGCGGCCAGGACATCTGCGACCTTTTCCATAATCAGGCGCCAGGAGTCGAGCGGTTCACCGCCGCGATCGGGGACGGTGGCCGCCGGCCCGTTCACCAGTTTGTCAGCGCGCTTAACATTATCCAGGAAAATTTCAGGCGTCGTCGTTCCCAAAGGCGGGTTAAGTTCGGCCATGTTTTTTGCTCCAAAAAGAGGCTTCGCCCAAACGAGGGTTTGAGCGAAAAGAGTTAATTAGGGGTTGTTATGGGGTATTACGCGACGTCGCCGGGGTATGTGGCGTCGTCGTACTGGTAGAAAATTTCTTTATATTCAGGTGCAGTAATCTGACAGTTGCTGTCACCCGATGGGGCAACCTCCTGGACTATCCCATGCCGCGCACCCTTTTCACTGTCGCAGAACAATAACTTCGGCAGATCAATATCTGGGTCGTCCATAATCCAGTCGCCGGGATGCAGGTCGTCGTTGTACGGCACCGTCAGCGTGAAATCATCTACCCGTTGCGGCGTGAGCATTCGCGATGATGGTCGACCGTCCTGAAACTGTATCCAGCAGCGAGGATTCGCGTAGCTCCAGTCCAGTGGCTCCGTGACGTGCAGCGTAATTTCCTGGAAGTCGTAAATCATCGCGTCAATCAGGCAACTTTGGGTTTTCCCGGTTGGAATGTCGTCGGACAAAATGATGTGATCACCGAAGTCATGACACCATCCCAGCATTGAAGTCGTAGCCGTATACGTTCGGCGTTGGTGGAGATATTTCATTAACCGACGCATCCCGATACGCCAGGCGCGATCTGCAGTCATGGCAACATCAATGGTGTATGCCTCCGTTTTGCGCGGAAAAGGATTTTCCGGCGTCCGGCACTGTACGGTTTCCTCAGCCCAGGTCACAGGGTTGATATATTTCACATCCACGCCATCAAAATCATCCTCCGACGGGACCCTGAATGACGTCTGCATTTCCTCGACGGTATCCTGAGGTGTAATGATCCCTGTCCAGCTTTTGACGCCCTCTCTCCCGACAGAAAGCAACCCGTCAGACAGCAGAAAATACCCCATGCCAGCCTCGGCTATTTTGTCGAAAATATCCTTTGCTGACGTGCTGTCACTGCTTGCCTGGTGATCAAAATATTCTCCCCTTGGCGTCCAGTAGGTAGCCTCCAGCGTACTGAGCGCCGCAATGTCGATCTGGTCGTCGCGATATCCCAGACTGCGGGCAAGATGCAGGAACGCACCGCTGATTGTCCTGTCACCACCGCCATCATAATTTCGTGTGGCGACAACACTCACACGCTTGTCTGACTGCGCCGCCAGCTGGCCGCCAGTTTCAACCGTGATCCCTATTGTTGATATCCCTGCGTAGGAGGTCGGACGGGAAAGCAAACGACCTCTGAGCGCCTGCCAGAACATGCTGTCTCTCGCGTTGTTGCTCCCCTGCTCGTTACGGCGGCGGCATCGAACCTCCACCAGCCCGGGAGAGGACAGATCAAAACGCTCTGTAAAACCGAGGCCATTAATGTTTTTAAGCGCGTAAACCCCTGGCTTACTCGTCCACCCTGATCCGGAACCATAAACGCGATACTGGATTTCATACTCGACATGGCGGACCCGCTTATTCCCGTTGTTCTGGAACCCGCAAATTCCGTTTGGGAAAGCAAAGTTGACCTCGAAGGCGTCCACAACTTCATTCTGCGGGCAGGCCAGAAAGGGGCCTAGCCAGGTTTCATTATCGTTAATACCAGACGCGGCAAAATCCACGACGGTACGGGTCATAAAGCCTGACCAGGTGCTGTCAACGACACCGTTAACCACACGCTGTACGGTCGCAGAGGGGCCATCAGTAGACGCTATCTGGTATTCGTTGCCACGGTGCGCCAGGGAAATCCGCTGGGTGCCTTCCGGCAATCCGGAAAAGGCAGTGCCAGAATCGTATGCCAGCGTCACGCTGGCTGTTACCGCAGGGCTTCCGCCGCTGGATGCTGTACCAGCTGTAAATACCGGGCTGTCGCCAAATACTGACGCAGGCAGGAATGATGACGTAATGGAACCGCCACGCCAGGGGCTGGAGATCTCCACGATACGTATCACGCCGCCATCATCCTGAGCAATGAGCCCCGAACCATTCAACCCGCCGTTAATCGCTGCGAGCAAGCCAGACATTGTGCCGTAGTTGGCGACCAGAGATATGGTATAGGTGATACCCTGCCAGGTCAGAGCAAAGGTCTGGCTGGTTGTCGTAAAGTCATACGTTGACGGCGAGGCACTGGCGCGTAATACCGCAGTCGCTCCCCCTGTTCCCGGAACGGCGTCCTGGTGAGGGGTATACGTGGCGATCTGCAGGTCATAGTCAGTACCGTTAAACGTTAGGGTGACAGGCATTCCGCTGAATGGCGCAATCTCTGACACGACGTCTCCTGTCAGCACGTTAAAACCGCCCTCGATGGATACCTGATAATTCACTGGCGCTTTCAGGGTGACAATTGCACCGGCGATCCAGCCAGGAGGAAGTTTGTTCTCATCCTCGTCTTCATCATTATCATCATCGACATCGAGGCCAGAAAACGAGACAGAGGCACCGCTGACGGTCATGGCATCAGCAACGATATCACTGGCTTCAGGGGCAGTCTGAGCCATATCGAGGCCGCTGCCGCTCGACGTTCCCCCAACTTCCGTTGAGTTGAACCATATCTCACTGCGACGATCCCCGGCCACATTATCGCCGGGCCCATAGCTGGTATATGAAAAGCCCTCGCCTAAGGTCAGCGCCGGAGTTTCTCCTACCCGAAAATCCCCACCGGTATAGGAGAAACGCCCATATCCAAGGCAGACAAACATTTCGACCGTCATTCTGGTTGGATCAGCGGGGTCGAATCGCGTTACCGGCTGTACCAGGTAATCCGGGTAGATCCGGTTTCGCCCGAAAGCCTCCCTAACGGGATCGCCAAGCTTCGCTGTGTTGGCTTTTGCCGGATTCAGATCCAGCGATGAAGCGTTACTGGATGAAAAGCCGCCCAGCTCTGGTTTAGGGGCAAAGAATAATGCATAGGCCGTAGACGCAATGGATACGGCCACCGAAACCCACGCGGCAATTTCAAGACCCGTGCCATACGGAATGGGATATATCCGCACGTCGCTGTCTGGCCGCAACAAACATAACGGCCATTCCGCCGGGGGGACTGCCTGGCCGTTCAGCTCGATCACGACAGGATGAGTTTTATCCTGTGAATAGCTCGGGACATTTCTGCTCATCCACTCATGCAGCGTCAGCACACCATGCTCGTGCGTTTCAAGGGGTTCACCCGGTAGCCGGGACGGGTAAAACTTTATCGTCATTGCCAGAACTCCACGCGGTTAAAGCGACGGATGAATCGCGCCAGTGGCAGAAACGTAACCCCCGAGCCTGGATTACATTCCGCGACCTGCAGCTGGTTATCGAGCATCACAACAATCCCAACATGGGAAACCGTTGAACCCGAATAGCAAGCAACTCCGGCGCCTTCACACGGGGCACAACGTTTCAGCGAAAGCATCAGCTTTCTCGCTTCCCGGTCGAGGCCCCCGCCGTCTTTGGTCACACCTGCAAAATCCGGCCATTCTGGTAGCCCAAGGTCGCGACGTATCTCATTTACAATGCCGAAGCAGTCGAGTAGCGGGTAGGCTCTACCGCCCTTCTGCCATTTAACAGAACGGTATTTATCAGGATTAAACATATTTGCCTCAGGTTAGTAACGTAAGCCCGGATGTTCGGCGAGGTTGTAACGTTTACGGGGCCAGGCTGTTTTGAGGACATTCATATAGCCTGCCGTGACCTGAACTGCTGTCGGGGTCCAGGAGCCGGATTTGATATCGAGCGTATACGGTGATGATGCCGGAGCAGACAGATCGGATGAAATGTACCGCCGGAATGTCAGCGTGGCTGATTTCATTTCATCCAGAATTTTATCGATCGCCTCTGAAACCCGTCCGTCAATATTGCTGATAGCAAACTTTAAATCCTGTGTCCCGTCGGCGTTCCTGGCTGGTAAGGCGATATCTATCGCGCTGGCATCAAACGTCACCGGCTGACCATTTTCCAGCGTCACTGAAACGTCATCCCAGCCACTGGTTAGCCAGTAGTTATCATCGCCTGCTGATATCTGCAGCGTATCGTGAATAACCTCCGATCCGCTGCTGGCATATAGTCGCTCAAGAATTGTCATGCTTCGGCCACTCTCTGTTTAGCGCAATATCCAGTAACGACTGGCCCGCCAGCCATTCCGGGTAATTCCCCCAGCCAGAAGGCGGTAACGGGCGCTCCCATAATTCCAGCGTTGCGCTGTACTGCCAGTATTTTGGCGCGACCAGCGTCGGTCCCTCGTAAATATCCACGAACCTGGCTTTATAGGGCTTTACCCCTATTGGGGTTTGGAGTTTCAGATAGAACCAGGACTGGCCATCTTTAAGCGCATCCCTGAAAAACGCCTCAAACACCTGCGCCAGAGCATCAGTTTTAAAAATCCATTTAACCGATGCCTGGGTGGGTGTTGAGGTATATCGCCTTCGTTGTTGAGCGCGACCGGACGTCATCTCCGTTCGCAGCAAAGGTGATATGGGCTTAAACCCGTACCCGTCCATAAGCGGCATGGGCAGGTATTCGTCCGGGTAGAAAATATCTGCCATGAATATTCCCTCCGGGCAGGTTATCGTGGTTTTTTGGGCTGAAGGTTGGAGTAAAGAGCTCTACCGAAGGCATTTTGAGGATTGTTTACGTCGCTCGTCAGTTCAGATTTTATCTGTTTAGCCAGGCGGCGGCCGTGGGCATCCAATGTCTGCATCATCACATCATCCGGTTTACCAGTGAGGTGGTAATTGACGTTGATGTCACCAGTTGAAAGAAGTTGTCTTTCTTGCTGCTGCCTCGCAGCGTTCTGTACCGCCGGCGATTCCCGCCCAACAGCTTTGACCCCAAGCGAACCATCAGCACCACGGGTAAGCGGCATGATGGCTTCCGGCCCGGCCTCGCCGAATACACCTGCCCCTTTCGCAAACGCAAAATATTGGGGAGTGCTGTAAACACCATTGCTGTAGGCAGAAAGTGACGGAGAATCGTAAACGCCTCCGAGAGCGTTAAATGAAAAATTAGCTCCCGCGCTTTGAATAGCGGTACCACTACTTGCCGCACCGCTGGCACCGCCAAAAAGACTACCGAACAACCCACCCGCTCCGCCGCCAAATGACGCCATAATCGCTTTGGTGATTAACGCCTGTGTTGCCATCTGGATCAGCGTCTTAATCACCGTTTCGCCCAGGGAAGAGAAAATATTTGACATCCCATCTTTAAAAGAAGCGGCGCCTGTCAGGACGTTTGTCAGGTTGTTGGAGATAGAGTTAGTGGTGGCATCCAGAATCTCGCTGGTTGCAGTGGCAGCCATTGAACTCAGATCAGAAGCCTGATCGGCATAGTTCATCAGGGAATCGCTGATCCCCGCGCGCCAGTCTGACTGCTGTTCATCGGTTTTTTTGTAATACTCCTCCTGAATATCCAGGCGTTCGGCAAGCGCTGTTTTAAGCGCTTCCGTTTGCTTTTTATACAGGTCTTCGGAAATCTGCCCACGACTGAAATCACGCTGTAAGTCACGCTGCTGCCTGAGAAAATCAGCACGAATATCCGCCATTTCCTTCATTCGGTCACGGGCTTTATCCCCCTGTCCCGCGCCGAGGAAATCGATATTCCCCCTTTCCCGGGCGGCAGCATTACTGTCGGCCAGACCTTCGCGGAATGTTTTTAACTGTTCAGCGATATTTTTCTGATCAATAAGCGCCGCATTGTGCAGCAACGTTTCCTTTTTGGATTTTTCAAGCGAAGATAATTCCCCCTGAGTAACCTGATATTTCATCTTTGCCAGTTCAGTGTTTTGGCTGGAAAGAGCAATTTGCTCCCGTTGCTGTTTAATCAGCCGGGTATAGGTATCTTCGGTTTTCTCCGCCTCGGTTTTCCCATGCCTTCCTTTTGGCTTGGGTTTATTTTCCTGGTTGTTTCTCCATTCATTCAGGCCGTTATTAATCAACTCCTGCCGTCCGGTCTGAAACTGTGGGTCGTTAGTTAACCCCAGGTCATCCGCAGCATAACCCAGTCGTGCGCGCTCTTTGTCCTCACCTTTGAGTTTTGAAAGCGCCAGATCACGACGGCTTTTTTCAAGTGCAGCCGTTTGCTGGGTTGTGAGGTCTACCTGCGGTAAGCGTAGTGGTGCGTTTACCAGCCCCTGCCGGGCCATGAGGAGATTATTTCCGAGACCCAGCAAACGGTTAAATTCAGTATGCTCACCGTTCATCATTAATAACGATTGATATGCTGAATTCTGTTCTGCGGCCTGCTGCCGGATTAATGCTATTCGCCTGTTCTCTATCCCTTCCAGTACCGACTGGATCGACTCAGACTTAGCCTGCATCTGAGTCAGCCTCTCCTGTTCAACGGCCAGAGCGGAAGTCGCTTCTTCCAGACTACGGGTGACCGTTTCAACCGAAGTAAGGTGGTTTATCATGAAACCGCCACTGGTTGTCGGCCCGGGGTTGGACAGAACATACTGATAACCCGCGATCTCTTCCTTCAGGCTTTTTACTTTTGATGCCTGTGCATCAACAAGACGGTTTTGCTCCTCCAGCGCCTGACGGGTTTTGGTCTCATTATCAGAAACTTCGGGCAGGGACATTGATTTTGTCTTTTCACGGACTGCATCAATGGTGTTTGCATATTCCTGAGCGGATAATCTGGCCTGTTCCTGATTCTGGTACATCGTGTACCAGGCACCGGCACCAAGCAAAACCAGCCCTGGAATACCGCCAACGAGGCTTAATGCTCCACCCATGAGCCGGGAACCTACAGCAGTAACCGAGTTCAGCGCAGTCTGAGCGGATACTCTGGCCTGAATATTACGGTTAAGTGACTCCTGCGCCAGTGAGAGCCGTTTTTCTGCGGCGGCCTGCGCGTCTGTACCCCGCGCCGCTGCCAGTGCCTGCTGAGCACGATAAACTGCAGCACGCGCGCGAGCTGTCGAAACCTGCGTCCCTCTGACCTGGGCTTCAGCTAAAGCTACTTCACTTTTTGCAGCGTTAATAATCCCAGCCGTTGCAGAGCTGGCACCAAGAGCCATATTTCCCAAATATCGGGCTGCACCAACGGCAACAAGCGCTCCGGCAGCAGTGGCGACCTGATCAATATTGTTGGCTACGCCATCAAGTAATCCGGTCAGGGTATTTGTGGCGCCACTAGCTTCATTAGCTCCACCGACCCATTGCATAAAAGCGTTTTCAACTTTTGTTGCCGACGATGAAACAGTCTTCGGCAATTCACCATATTCATTCCGTAGCTTACCAAGCTGGCTGATGAGGGCTGGCACTACTTTATCAATGGTTAACTGCCCCTGATCCGCCATAGATTTAAGGTCTTTACGCGCAACCCCCATCCCT
>OJKH01000591.1_pt1 | contig 13175 bp, 10 predicted proteins | sample 1596471 | NCBI WGS metagenome assembly OJKH01 (sample SAMEA4350108, study PRJEB24818) | metagenome | biome: human; feature: gut; material: faeces | place: Denmark | collected 2013-09
TCGCCCATTAAAGTGGCACGCGAGCTGGGTTCAGAACGTCGTGAGACAGTTCGGTCTCTATCTATCGTGGGCGTATGAAATTTGCGTGGCTCTGACACTAGTACGAGAGGACCGTGTTGGACTGACCGCTGGTTTACCAGTTGTGCCGCCAGGTGCATCGCTGGGTATCTAAGTCGGGATTGGATAAGTGCTGAAAGCATCTAAGTACGAAGCCAGCCACAAGATTAGATTTCTTAGGGTCGTTAAAGACGATGACGTTGATAGGATGCAGGTGTAAAGGTGGTAACATCAAAGCCGAGCATTACTAATTGCCCGTTCACTTTCTTTCAAATATGTACCGGTTGGGTATATACGTTTAGCGGATTACTGATACGGAAACTGGAAACAGAGAACAGAAACATACTAGTAATGAACTTGAGATTTTACTTTTCATCATGTCATAACCTTATTCAGGTGGTTATAGCACGAGGGTTCCACCTCTTCCCATTCCGAACAGAGAAGTTAAGCCTCGTCACGCCGATGGTACTGCGTAACAGTGGGAGAGTAGGTAGCCGCCGTTTTTAAGAAGCCCCTTGATTCAAAATGAATCAAGGGGCTTTCTGTTTTTTATCACTTCTGAATTAGGGCCTTCTCTAAGGCCGGATAAAAGATAACCTCTTCTCTTCTCTTCTTCTGCAAATAAAATAGCTGTATTTACTAATGCCAGATGTGAATATGCCTGCGGGAAGTTGCCCAACTGTTCTTTGGTTTCGAAATCAATATCTTCACTAAACAATCCGAGGTGATTGGAATATTTCAGAACTTCGTCAAACAGGCAGCGTGCTTCTTCTTTATGGCCGGTTACAAACAATGCCCGTATAAGCCAGAATGTACAAATCGTAAAAGCAGAAGTAGGCAACCCAAAATCGTCTTTGCTGTTATAGCGATACATAAGTCCTTTATGGAAAAGGGCTTTCTTGACTGCTTCCACTGTTTTATGATAGCGTATATCATCTGCTTCTATAAATCCATAGGGTTCCATCAATAGTAATGAGGAATCCATTGCTTAATTATTATATGTCTGTGTGAAGCTTTGAAGTTCCTTATTCCAGCCATATTTCATCACATCTTTCTTTATTTTTTCGGCTTCCAGTTGCCAACGTTCGCTATAATTATATTTGTTAAGCATTTGGGCGATTTTAGCTCCGCGATCTAAAGCTACCCAACACATCACTTTGGAAGAAACAAAGTGTTGTCCTTCTCCCCGGATCTCCCAGATTCCCTTATCGGGCTTTCTCCAGTTTTCTACTACTTTTGCTAAAATGGTCTTTACCATTTCCCACATGTCTTCAATTTCATCCAGTGTGCCGGGCATGAGGCGATAATATTGGTAAATCAGGTCCATCAGGTAACCAAAAGAGTCGTTTTGTTTCTGATGGTATGCATCATTTCCTATTCGTACAGGTTTGGAGTTCTTATAACCGGATAGATGGTCGAGTATCACTTCGGTTAGTTGGTGCTCGCCCCGGATGCCATACATAATTTGATAATCATGTTTGGAAACGAATGTGGATTGGATAAATTTCATAAAGCGTTTGGCTGCACCGGTATGTCCGATTTGAAACATGGTTTCGATGGACATGGAAGCATCCCGAAGCCAGCAGAAACGATAATCCCAGTTGCGCACTTCTCCTACAGCTTCCGGAAGGCTTGTCGTTAGTGCTGCCAGCACAGCTCCGTTGTGGTAGGACATTAGTTTCAGAACCAATAAACTCCGTTCGATTACGTCATTATATAGAGTGTATTTCTTGCTTCTGTCTGTCCAGTTCAGCCAATATACCAGCGTACGGCAATATTCTATTTTCTCCCTTTCTATGTCGATTGGGATCACTTTCTCGTTATAGGAGAGCAGGAGAAATTCGTCTTTCTCAAGAATGATTTCTTTTTTCTCTTTGATGTCCTGAAGAGACAGGGAAGCATATAAATATTGTCTGTCCTTGTTGTCAAAGGAGCAGTAGGATTCGATATACTGTGGAGTGATATTAAGGATCACTTGTCCCTGCGCATAGTTCGGGGCCGGATGATAGTTGATCTTGAAACGCGGTTTCCCTTTTATCCAATGTATGTAGCGGTATAATTCGGCAGGTAAATAATGCCCTGTTTCGTCTTGTGAACGATAGCAGGGCATATAGTCGAGCACTACGAATTCTCCTTCATCGGAGGAGAATTGGGTAGAAAGAATATTGGTGTGGGGGACATAATTTTGTGTGATGCGATAGTCTCCGGAAACTTCGAATCCGAAAGCTCCTCCTTTCTCCCGGTCGAGCATACTGGCAAAAATAGAAGGAGAATCGAAATCGGGAAAACAGAGCCATTCGATATTTCCGTTCTGCGAAATGAGAGCTGCCGTTCGGCAGTTACCTATCACTCCATAATTTAAATTATTCATATTGATTGCTTTTTATTGAGTTTTTAATAGATCTTTGAGAAAGTCGAAAGCGAAAGTCAGGCGATTCTTAATACTTCCTTCTTTTGTGGCAGTTTTTTGTTTGCCTAGTAAAGACCGTAAGAAAGGAAGTACGTCAGATTGGGCAGACAGGTGATAGTTGGCGGCTTCGGATACGCTACCTATTTTAATGGTGATAGCGCTCATCGGCAATGCCTGAAACATATCTTCATCTGTAGTGTCGTCTCCCATCGCTATAACAAAATCATAACGTCTGTTGGCTAGCAGACGCCCCACCTCGGAACCTTTATTGCAATCCGGTGATTTGATTTCGATCACTTTATTTCCTTGTAGAATTTGTAGTTTCTGCCGGGTACAGAGCGAAATCAGTGTGTTGACGAGTTGTTGGGCTCTTAATGTGCCGAGCCATGCGTCACTTTCACGATAATGCCATGCCAGGGCAGTTTCCTTCACTTCCAGATGGGAACGGGGAGTACGGTCTACAAACATTTGAAGAATAGAGAGAATACCTGCTCCCCATTCTATCTTCTTTATGTTTTTATGCCAAACCCCGTTCTCTTTGTAGAAAGCCCCATGTTCGGCAGCCATAGACACAGGAAGGGAGCCAAGCCATTTTTCTAATGTAAAGTGATCCCGCCCGCTATTGATAACAATATGATTGGCGGGATCGCTAGCCAGTTGTTGTAGAATAGAAATGAGTTCCGGTGTAGGTTGTGCATCCTCGGGACGTGGTTTGAGAGCCGTCAGTGTACCATCATAGTCCAGCAGAATCAGGCGTTGTTTGGCTTGGTTATACTTGAGCTTGATTTGTGCGATGGTGGCAGCTACGATGCGTTTTTTCCGTAACATATCATTTTTCATACATGTCGCGTTCAGTTCATTGACAAAGTCGGCTGCCCATTTGTTGACTGTCTGTACGGACAGAATGCTTTGCATACGTTGCAGGCGTTGTTTTTGTTCCTCTTCGGGCATTTCAAGTGCCTCCTGGCAAATAGCATTTTCTATTTGTTCTGTATCGTTCGGGTTGATTTGGATAGCGTCCGTCAATTCTACGGCGGCACCTGCCATTTCGCTAAGGATAAGTACACCGGGATTGTCGCATTTGGTAGCTACGTATTCTTTGGCTACCAGGTTCATTCCGTCCCGAAGTGGAGTGACGAGGGCTATGTCGGCCACATAGTACATGGCAGTCAGTTCTTCCAGTGAAAAGCCATGATAGAAATAACAGACGGGAGTCCAGTTCATTGTGGAGTAACGTCCGTTGATAGAGCCGATTTCTTCGTCAATTTTTGTTTTTAGTTCCGCATAACTGCCTACATGGTCGCGTGAAGGGACAATGACCATTGCCAATGTAACTTTACCGTGATATTCAGCATGATGTTCGAGGAAGGTGGCAAAGCCACGAAGACGGTGCAATATGCCTTTGCTGTAATCCAGTCTGTCTACTGACAGGATCAGTTTATGCTCGCCGAAAAGTTTCCGGGTACGTTCAATAGCTTGGTGCACTTCTTTATTTTCCGAGGCCTTATGATAAGATTCATAGTTGATTCCCATTGGTAATGCCTCTACTCTGGTCACCCGGTTGTTGATCTGTACTTCATCCAATTTAAAATCGAGATGTAATACACGTTCTACAGCACTGATGAAATGACGCATATAGTCGTGGGTGTGGAAAGCAATGAAGTCGGCTCCTAATAAACCTTTCAGTATCTCGGCGCGCTCCGGCAGAATACGAAAAAGTTCGTAGGAAGGGAACGGGATATGATGGAAATATCCGATACAGAGTTCCGGATATATTTTCCTCAACATTCCCGGAAGTAGCATCAACTGATAATCCTGTATCCATACTTTGTCGCCGGGACGTACCAGTCGGCAAATCTCCTCACAGAAAAGACGGTTGACTTGCTGGTAGGATTGCCAAAAACAGTTCTTATATAAGGTATAAGCATAAAAGTAATGGCATAAAGGCCAGATAGTACTGTTACTGTATCCTTCGTAGTAATTTTCAATTTGCTTTTCCGACAAGAAGACCGGATGAAAATTCATTTCCTGTAGTTTCTCGTTAATCTCCTGTTGGTCCTTTTCTTCATTGGCACATATTCCGGGCCAACCTATCCAGTGCTTCTCATAAGAAGTCTGAAGAGAATCCAAACCTGTTGCCAGTCCGCCTTCGCTACGCGAAAATGCGAATTTACCGTTTGTGCCGGCTACTTTGACAGGTAATCTGTTTGCAATAATATAAAGTTTCATATCTATCTCTTTGCAAAGCATATACCAATAGACCTATATTAGTTGTTAATCTCTTATTATCAGTGTATTATAAGTATTATGTTTCCTTCTCTTGCCTTTTCAAAATGAAAATCCCCCTTTCAAAGTGATAATTTGCTTATTTTTTCTCTTCTGAAATTCCGGAAAAGTACAAAGCTTTTCAAAATAGAATCCTTTTTTCAAAATGGAAGGGTATGTTGGATGGATAGAAAGTTTCTTGTGATGTGTATTTTGTTGAATATTAGTCTGTTATCTGTTGTGCGTTTTTTGTGGCACGCATTTGGCATGAAGGGTGGCGAGTAAAAAAATAATAGTAATCATTTAAAAGGTAAAAACATGGGAATAACACTATCATTTATTTTCTGCCTGTTAAGCGGTTTCGCTTGTTTCTGGCTATTTTGGAAATGTGTAGACTGGTTTGAAAATATTTAAAGAAAAAGGAGAATTGATTATGTACACAGCATTATTCGTATTAGGTATTGCGATCTTCGGTTATTTGATGTACGTGCTCGTCAAACCCGAAAAGTTTTAAAGTAACACACACAGTTTAAGGTAAAAAGTATATGAATACAGAAATTTTAGGCGTGGTTGTTCAGATAGCCTTGATGGTGATTCTGGCTTATCCACTGGGAAAATACATTGCTAAGGTCTACAGAGGAGAAAAGACCTGGTCTGATTTTATGGCTCCTATCGAAAGAGTCATTTATAAAGTTTGTGGAATCGACCCCAATGAAGAAATGAACTGGAAACAATTCCTGAAAGCATTGTTGATTTTGAATGCTTTCTGGTTTTTCTGGGGAATGGTACTCTTGGTTTCACAAGGATGGTTGCCCTTAAATCCGGACGGCAACGGACCGCAGACTCCGGATCAGGCATTCAATACCTGTATCAGTTTTATGGTGAACTGTAACTTGCAGCACTATAGCGGTGAAAGCGGACTTACTTATTTTACTCAACTGTTCGTCATCATGCTATTCCAGTTTATTACCGCAGCAACAGGTATGGCTGCTATGGCAGGTATTATGAAGAGTATTGCTGCAAAAACAACCAAAACGATTGGTAACTTCTGGCAATTTCTGGTAATAAGCTGTACACGTATTTTATTGCCTCTTTCTCTGATTGTAGGTTTTATCCTGATTCTTCAGGGAACCCCGATGGGATTTGATGGTAAGATGAAAGTGACTACGATGGAAGGCCAGGAACAAATGGTTTCTCAAGGTCCTACGGCTGCAATTGTTCCTATCAAGCAATTAGGAACGAATGGTGGTGGTTACTTTGGTGTAAACTCTTCTCATCCGTTGGAAAACCCGACTTATCTTACTAATATGGCAGAATGTTGGTCTATCCTGATTATCCCGATGGCAATGGTATTTGCGCTAGGATTCTATACCCGCAGAAAGAAGTTGGCTTACAGTATATTCGGAGTAATGCTTTTCGCTTTTCTGGTAGGTGTATGTATTAATGTCAGTCAGGAAATGGGCGGTAATCCACGCATTGATGAATTGGGAATTGCGCAGGATAATGGTGCGATGGAAGGTAAAGAAGTTCGTTTGGGGGCCGGAGCAACGGCATTATGGAGTATTGTAACTACTGTAACCTCTAATGGCTCTGTGAATGGTATGCATGATTCTACTATGCCGCTGTCCGGAATGATGGAGATGCTGAATATGCAGATTAACACCTGGTTTGGCGGTGTAGGTGTAGGATGGATGAATTACTATACATTTATTATCATTACAGTGTTTATCAGCGGTTTGATGGTAGGACGTACGCCGGAATTTCTCGGCAAGAAAGTGGAAGCCCGCGAAATGAAAATCGCTACGATTGTAGCTCTGCTTCATCCGTTTGTAATTTTGGTATTTACAGCACTCTCAAGTTATATTTATGTGCACCACCCTGATTTTGTGGAAAGTGAAGGTGGATGGTTGAACAATTTGGGATTCCACGGTTTAAGTGAGCAACTTTACGAGTACACTTCTTGTGCTGCCAATAACGGTTCCGGTTTTGAAGGTTTGGGAGATAATACTTATTTCTGGAATTACACGTGTGGTATCGTTCTGATTTTGAGCCGTTTTATTCCTATCGTCGGACAGGTTGCCATTGCCGGGTTACTGGCACAGAAAAAATTCATTCCGGAAAGTGCCGGCACATTGAAGACCGATACTTTGACTTTCGGAGTCATGACATTTGTGGTTATCTTCATTATTGCTGCGCTGTCATTCTTCCCGGTACATGCATTGAGCACAATTGCTGAACATTTAAGTTTGTAATACTGAATTAGAGAAGATATGAAAGATAATAAATCAGCTTCTTTGTTTCCAAAGGAGCAAGTTATAGAAAGTTTGAAACAGTCATTCGTGAAACTGAACCCGCGGATGATGATAAAGAACCCGATTATGTTTACAGTAGAAGTGGCTACAGTGGTCATGCTGCTCGTAACGCTCTACTCCATTGTAAACTCTTCACAAGGTTCGTTTGCTTACAATATTGCCGTGTTTATCATTCTGTTTGCAACCTTGTTGGTTGCCAATTTTGCTGAAGATATTGGCGAAGGTCCTGGGAAAGCACAGGCCGGTAGCTTGGGAAAGAGTCGTTGAAAGGAACCGGCTAATAAAGTGGAAGACAATAAAATCGTTACTGTCAGATCTTCACATTTGAAGAAAGGAGATGTATTTGTTTGTGAGGCCGGAGACGTGATTCCTTCCGATGGTGAGATTATTGAAGGCTTGGCTTCTATTGATGAAAGTGCTATCACCGGCGAGTCTGCTCCGGTTATTCGTGAGGCAGGTGGCGACAAGAGTTCTGTAACGGGTGGTACGAAGGTATTGTCCGATCATATAAAAGTAATGGTGACTACTCAACCGGGAGAAAGTTTTCTCGACAAGATGATTGCACTGGTAGAAGGTGCTTCCCGCCAGAAAACCCCGAATGAGATTGCGTTGACTATTCTGTTGGCAGGTTTTACGCTTGTTTTCGTCATAGTGTGTGTTACCTTGAAACCGTTTGCCGACTATAGTAATACGGTCATCACCATTGCTTCGCTTATTTCTTTGTTTGTGTGTCTGATTCCGACAACTATCGGTGGACTTCTCTCTGCTATCGGTATTGCCGGTATGGACCGCGCGCTTCGTGCCAACGTGATTACTAAATCCGGTAAAGCAGTAGAGACTGCCGGTGATATTGATACGTTGTTGCTGGATAAAACAGGTACTATCACAATCGGTAACCGTAAAGCAACTCATTTCCATACGGCTCCGGGTGTCAATTTGCACGATTTTGTGGAGACTTGTCTGTTGTCTTCCTTATCCGATGAAACGCCGGAAGGTAAGTCTATCGTAGAATTGGGACGTGAGTCGGGCATTCGTATGCGTAATCTGAATACAACAGGAGCACGTATGATTAAGTTTACGGCTGAAACCAAATGTTCGGGAGTAGACCTGGCAGATGGAACGCAGATTCGTAAAGGTGCTTTTGATGCCATCCGCAAGATGGTGGAAGGTGACGGGAATGAATTTCCGAAAGAAGTGGAAGAGATTATTTCTTCTATCTCAAGCAATGGTGGTACACCGCTGGTAGTATGTGTAAACAGAAAGGTGACTGGTGTTATTGAACTGCAGGATATTATCAAACCGGGTATTCAGGAACGTTTCGAACGTCTGCGTAAGATGGGAGTGAAGACGGTAATGGTGACAGGTGACAACCCGTTAACTGCAAAATATATTGCTGAAAAAGCCGGTGTGGATGATTTTATCGCCGAAGCGAAACCGGAAGATAAGATGGAATATATCAAGAAGGAACAGCAGGCTGGTAAATTGGTTGCAATGATGGGAGACGGAACGAACGATGCTCCTGCTCTGGCACAAGCCAATGTGGGTGTAGCCATGAATAGCGGTACACAGGCAGCAAAGGAAGCCGGTAATATGGTCGACTTGGATAACGATCCGACGAAATTGATCGAGATTGTGGAAATCGGTAAACAATTGTTGATGACACGTGGTACGCTGACTACTTTTTCTATTGCCAATGACGTGGCCAAATATTTCGCAATTGTTCCTGCCTTGTTTATGATTGCTATTCCTGAACTGGCTGCTCTGAATATCATGCATCTGCATAGTCCTGAAAGCGCCATTCTTTCGGCAGTCATTTTTAATGCGATTATTATTCCGATTCTGATTCCGCTGGCTTTGCGTGGTGTGCAATACAAACCGATAGGTGCAAGTGCTTTGCTTCGCCGTAATCTGCTGATCTATGGTGTGGGTGGTGTGATTGCTCCTTTCGTGGGAATCAAATTGATAGATTTAGTAGTAGGTTTATTCTTTTAATTAAAAAACAATAGCAATGAAAACTTTATTGAAGTCTTTAAAAATAACACTTGCTTTTTGTGTCTTTTTCTCCGTGTTCTATATCCTTATCCTGTGGGTGTTCGCACAGGTAGCAGGTCCTAATAAAGGAAATGCCGAGGTGGCTACGCTGGATGGGAAAGTAGTGGGAGCAGCCAATGTGGGTCAGATGTTTACAAAAGATATTTATTTCTGGGGACGTCCTTCTTCTGCCGGTGACGGGTATGATGCGACGAGTTCCGCAGGTAGTAATAAAGGGCCTACGAATCAAGAATATCTGGATGAAGTGAAAGCGCGTATTGATACTTTCCTTGTACATCATCCTTATTTGAATCGTGCGGATGTGCCTGCCGAAATGGTTACGGCCAGTGGTTCGGGACTGGATCCTAATATAACTCCTCAATGTGCGTATGTACAAGTGAAGAGAGTAGCACAAGCACGTGGATTAACAGAAAAACAAGTAAGAGCGATTGTTGATAAAAGCATAGAAAAACCGTTTTTGGGGTTGTTGGGAACAGAAAAGGTGAATGTCTTGAAATTGAATATCGCTTTAGAGGAAAGCAATAAGTAGATGAAGATTGAGCAGCGTTCCTGTCCGGACCGTTTGGGTTATGCCGCGGTTCAAATTAACAGGGTTGGATGGGGCGCTGCTTTTTTACAGGAACATAAAATAGAATTAGATAAAAAGTATGAAAAGTTTTTTTAGTAAAAAGAGTATTTTAGGAACAATGGCTGTAGCAGCCGTATGTATGTTGGGAACTAGCAATGCACAAGCACAAGAGTTTACTATACAAGGTGATTTGGTAAGTTCGTATGTATGGCGTGGTATTTATCAGGGGGGAGCCGCTTCCTTTCAGCCGACTTTGGGATTTAGCGTAGGTAATTTCTCGCTTACTGCATGGGGCTCAACCAGTTTGAGTGAGAGTAATAAAGAAATTGACCTAACCGCAGCTTATAAGTTTGGTGAAGCGGGACCGACACTTTCTGTAGCCACTCTTTGGTGGGACGGACAAGCTGATGTGGCTAATGGAGAACTTACCAATAATTATTTCCATTTTAAAAGTGGAGACACCGGACATCATTTTGAAGCAGGGTTAGCTTATACGCTTCCTATTGAAAAGTTCCCGTTATCTATCGCATGGTATACCATGTTTGCCGGTGCTGACAGAAAAACGACTGATGAGGGGGAGGAAAAGCAGGCATACTCTTCTTACGTAGAACTGAATTATCCGTTCAGTGTGAAAGGAGTTGATCTGAATGCCACTTGTGGAGTGGTTCCTTATAAGACTCCGCAGTATAATGTGAATGGGTTTGCAGTGACGAACCTAGCTTTGAAAGCAACGAAAGCAATAAATTTTAATGATAAGTTTTCATTGCCTATATTTGTACAGGCTATATGGAATCCACGTTTGGAGGACGCCCATTTAGTATTTGGCGTAACTTTAAGGCCATAAAATAAACTCATGAATTTTTGTGAAACCCGTGGTGATCGTGATGATTACTACGGGTTAGGATGTTTAAAATAACAGATTGACGTAATGGATGATAGAGAACATAGTGTACAGTATTTTTTGGATCTGATAAAGAAGTCCCACCGGGGCAAATTCAAGGTCTATATCGGTATGATAGCCGGTGTGGGAAAGTCATATCGTATGCTTCAGGAGGCACATGAACTGCTGGAGAACGGTGTGAACGTGCAAATCGGCTATATCGAAACTCATGGACGCGCCGGGACGGAAGCATTGCTGCAAGGGCTCCCTGTCATTCCGCGTCGTAAAATCTTCTATAAGGGGAAAGAATTGGAGGAAATGGATCTGGATACGATTATCCGTGTCCATCCGGAAATTGTAATTGTGGATGAACTGGCTCATACCAATGTAGAAGGTAGCTTGAACGAGAAACGTTGGCAGGATGTGATAACTTTGCTGGATGAGGGAATCAATGTGATTTCGGCAATCAATATTCAGCACATTGAAAGCGTGAATGAAGAAGTGCAGGAGATTACGGGTATTGAAGTGAAAGAACGGGTGCCCGACAGTGTGCTTCAGGAAGCGGATGAGGTGGTGAATATTGACTTGACGGCAGAGGAGCTGATTGCACGTTTGAAAGCGGGTAAGATATATCGTCCGGAAAAGATTCAGACGGCATTGGATAATTTCTTTCGGACAGAGAATATTCTTCAGTTACGTGAGTTGGCTTTGAAGGAAGTAGCGTTGCGGGTAGAAAAAAAGGTGGAGAATGAGGTGGTGATGGGAGTAGCCGTCGGACTCCGGCATGAGAAGTTTATGGCTTGTATCAGTAGTCATGAGAAAACACCCCGGCGGATTATCAGAAAGGCGGCAAAGTTGGCAACCCGGTATAATACTACTTTTATAGCCCTGTATGTTCAGACTCCGAAAGAGAGTATGGATAGAATTGATCTAGCCAGTCAACGGTATCTGTTGAACCATTTTAAGCTCGTGGCGGAACTTGGGGGAGAGGTGGTGCAGGTGCAGTCGAAGGATATTTTGGGGAGCATCGTCAAGGTTTGTAAAGAGAAACAGATATCGACTGTTTGCATGGGAACTCCTAATTTAAGGTTGCCATACGCTATTTGTTCTATACTGGGATATAGAAAGTTTTTAAATAATTTGTCACAAGCTAATGTAGATTTGATTATACTTGCATAATATTAATCGTATGAACGTTATGAATATTAAAACGAAACTGATTCTCGGTATCGGAATGCTGGCCGGAATGATTATTTTGCTGGTAACACTTTCAGTTGTGAATCTTCAAATTCTGACAGCGACAGAACCTGATAGTCCTGCTGCTACGCCCGGATTGGAACGTGCTTTGTTATGGATTTCCGTAACGGGAGGAATCTGTATCTTGACCGGACTGATATTGCTTTATTGGTTGCCCCGTACTATCAGTAAGCCTATTAAAGAACTGAAAGAGGGAATTCTTGAAATAGCCAATCATAATTATGAGAAGCGTCTGCAGATGAATAATAATGAAGAATTCCGGGATGTGGCGGATAGTTTTAACCGGATGGCGGAGCGTTTGACCGAATATCGTGCCAGTACTTTGTCGGATATTCTTTCTGCAAAGAAATTTATTGAAGCAATTGTAAACAGTATAGATGATCCGGTGATCGGCTTGAATATGGAGCGTGAAATTTTGTTTATCAATGAGGAAGCACTCAATGTCTTGAATCTGAAACGGGAGAATGTGATTCGTCAATCGGCGGAGGAACTGGCTTTGAAGAATGACCTGTTGCGGCGGTTGATCCGTGAACTGGTGACGCCAAGCGAGCAGAAGGAACCATTGAAGATATATGCTGACGACAAAGAGAGTTACTTTAAGGCCTCTTATGTCCCTATCATTAATACGGAGGCTGAAAAAGGGGAACCTCGCAAACTGGGTGATGTTATTTTATTAAAGAATATCACGGAATTTAAGGAACTGGATTCTGCCAAGACTACATTTATCTCGACGATATCTCATGAACTGAAGACTCCGATTGCTGCTATTATGATGAGCCTCCAGCTGTTGGAAGATAAGCGTGTCGGTGCATTGAATGATGAACAGGAGCAACTGTCTAAGAGTATCAAGGAGAATAGCGAGCGTTTGTTGAGTATCACCGGAGAATTGCTTAACATGACCCAGGTGGAAGCCGGAAAACTACAGTTTATGCCGAAGATCACCAAACCGATTGAGTTGATCGAATATGCGATCAAAGCTAATCAGGTGCAAGCGGATAAGTTTAATATCCAGATAGAAGTGGAATATCCGGAAGAGAAAATCGGCAAACTCTTTGTCGACAGTGAAAAGATTGCCTGGGTATTGACAAATCTGCTAAGTAATGCTATCCGTTATTCTAAAGAAAACGGGCGTGTGATTATCGGTGCCAAACAGGATGAAAATATGATCGAACTCTATGTTCAGGATTTTGGAAAGGGTATCGACCCGCGTTATCACAAAAGCATCTTCGACCGTTATTTCCGTGTACCCGGAACGAAAGTACAAGGCAGTGGCTTGGGATTATCTATTTCGAAGGATTTTGTGGAAGCTCATGGTGGTACGCTGACGGTAGAGAGTGAATTGGGGAAGGGAAGTCGGTTTGTGATGCGGTTGAA
>OJKH01000603.1_pt1 | contig 12864 bp, 11 predicted proteins | sample 1596471 | NCBI WGS metagenome assembly OJKH01 (sample SAMEA4350108, study PRJEB24818) | metagenome | biome: human; feature: gut; material: faeces | place: Denmark | collected 2013-09
CATTCTGTGTGATGTGACTGCCAGCGTCAGCGAACTTAAAAACGATCCGGTGGCCACCGCCAGTGCCGGCGGCGGCTACCCGGTCGCGATTATTGACCGCAACCGCCCTGTTTTTTATTGTGTGCCCGCGGCTCTGTATGAACAAATGCTCGATGAGCTGGACGAAAAAGACCTGGTGCAAATGATAACAGAACGTCAAAACCAGCCGCTGCGTGAAGTGGATCTCAATCAGTATCTGTGATGTGCTCCGGTGCGAGGAGCAAGGAATGTATTAAGCCTATGTTACCCACTCGATGATCAATGCTGTCTTAAAACACTATAAAATCAATAAAATAGAATTATATCTGCATGTCGATACCATACAAAATACCATGGTAAGAAAACTTGGAGACTGTACTGATCGTGTCGCCCGACGCAAAACGCTTTTAGACTGACAACTTGCACACCACAAAGGATATTCATCCAAAAGCAGTTATTCAAAGAAGTCAACGCCCTGGGTTGGATCTTCCGCTTGCCTCCACCAGACTTACATCATCACGAAGCAATGTCACCATCGCTTCATGATGTGCTGTTATCTGCTGATCGTCCCAGTTTGTATTTCGGGTGATTTCCGCCATTCTCTTGAGCTTGGGACTTTGAAGTTCAATTGTATCCTTGAAGTTTTCGGCCTTTGCTCTGGGGAGGCTATTGCTGAATTTTGAGTTCGCGCTGACGCTTACGAGCGCGAGGTTGCCAAGCAGGTTAAGGCTAGAACCTGAAACAACCGCGCCCGACTGTTCTTTGTCAGGATGCTGTGGATAGAAGTGCTCAATGGAAGTTCTGAACTGAAATTTGAAATCTCGTTTTGAGGAGTCACTCAACAGAAGATAGTCGAGATACGAAAAGACGATACGGCTGATACCAAACCCTTGTGGTTGCTGATCTTTCTCAAAGGAGAATGTCTCTTTAACCTTGCTGCGGGCATATCCCTTCAACAAATCGGCAAGATCCGCATGTTTCACGTCTCGAGGGGCTTTAACGGAGAGCCAGCGAAGAACTTTGGTAATCCAGTGCATCGTTCGCGGAGAAGTGTAGGTAATCCGAAGCATGGACTGAAGCAGCAATACATCTCGGGTATGTGGGTCAGCACTCCCGTCCTCCTCTAAGCTTCCATTGCTGGCCGAGAAAACATGGATGTACGTCGGGGTTGGCTTCTTGTCCCCGCCTCCTTTTTTCAGTCGCTGGAGAGACCAATCGCCATCGTCACCGATGTTTGCCGTGAATTGACGCTTCAAGATGAAGCCATCGAAGAGGTTGCGGCACTTGAGAAGCATAAATGCAAAACTACGCACCCAATCGGCTTTAGCATCGGGTACATTATTTACGGCGTCGTCAAATGACTTGATGAGGCGCTTGTCGTCAAGCAGGCCTTCGTCTTCGACCTCATCGCCTTTCATAATTCTTAGAACGTGTAGCAGAAAGGCCGGAAACTCAATAGTCGAACGAAACCGCTCGTTGCCCTCGTCTTCAGTGGAATTTGACTCGAGCTCTTTAGCGTATTTTGACAACGCCTCATCCAAGGACAACGATACCCCTTCGGAGGATTGCCTTGATGAATTGATGCCGGATTGCGGACGACTTTCCATTAGCGAAGAGAAGCTGGTCACCTCCAGCCAGGACCATTCATCACCAAATACTTTGTTTCGCAAACTTGTGTCACCACGGGTCAGAGACATCTGGACATAAGAATCCATGTCAGCACAGGAATCCCAAACCCACGCAAAGCATTCGCGTTCATATTGATTGGGCAGTTTGCTCATCAGGCGAGCCTTAACAATATCAACCTGCTTGAGTTGCTGCCCACGAGTGTTCATGATCTCGAAGTAGCGATTGAGGTCGGTATTGGGTGGCAGCGAGGCACGGACGACAGTCACCTTCGTTAGCAAGAAATCGGAGAATTTTTCGCGTGAGCGATTAAGGTTTTCATTTTGTTTGAAGAACTGATTGATGATGCTGTAGCCTTCATGAATGCCAGCATCTGCATTACTCGTGGAGCCCTGCGGTCGAACGTGCTCCTTAGCCGCCTCCTGTGCTACTCGCAGCAGGGCCTCAGTTGCCCGTGCGCGCGACTCATATTGCAAGTGGCCTGCATGGCCAACCGACGGCTTCTCACCCTCACCGTCTTGCTCCAGGAAGGTAAGAAGCAGATAGAGGGTTGTAAGTCGTTGTTGTCCATCTATGACCTCGAACTCATCCTCTCTACCCCGCTTGATTACAACAAGGTTCCCAAGAAAATAGTTGTCCTGACCCCCTACCACCGAGTCTTGAATATCGCTAATAAGTTGCTCAATCTGTTCGGCCCGCCAAGCATAGTTCCGTTGATAAATAGGAATCAGATAATTGTCAGTGAATAACTTGCCTACTGTTAACAGTTCAGGTTTCAACTCCTTCTTGCTCATTGCAGCCCCTTGATAAAAGCAACGAGTTCCTTTTCGTGGTTATCGCTGTATGGCTTACTTGTTATTGGAAGTTTGCGGACAACACTTCCAGTCATCGCATTACGTAGCAAAACAAAAGGCGATTTATTTGCATCGTTTTTACCTCGCGCTCGGTTGTCAGCAGATACAAATTGCACACGAAGTAACTCGACCCGCAAGGCATATGCCCATGCGAATAACCTATTTCGCACTTCATCTACATCTTCATCGCCAAACTTGTTTGTATAGCAAAGCAGCGCGGCAATGAACAATTCGTACACGTAGCGGTAGCGACTTTGAGATGGGCCAAAGTTTTTGAAACCTCTGTCAATAACCTCTTGTTCCAGTATCTTCAATTCGTCAAGCATGAATGTCACCATCTCGAAAAATGAGCGTCCTGCGATTATCGGGGCATCAAGCTGAAAGCGGCTGCGCCCGGCATTTCGTGCATCATGTGTAGAGGATACCGACCATGCACTTAGAAGTGGCATAGCGGCTTGTGCTGCAAGGTGATATCGCAGATTTGGCGAAAATGACCTGTGGGATCGTGATGAAATGCCCTTGAACATGCCGATGTCCCGAATAGTAAATTCGAGCGAGCTTTCGCCTCGTGACCACTTGGATATCCGGTATAAAAAAGTAGAAAAAAGCCTGTCCAGATCCTCATCGTTTACGGCTTCCCAAGCCTCAACGACAGCCACTTTCATAGCAGCGGACTCATCGTGCATTTCGCGCAGGTGGTGTGCTTTGAGCAAGTCGTGAGGGGCAAGCGGTTTGCCGCGATAGTTCTGGGAATCAAAGACACGAAATGCCTCATCAATATCGTCCGTCACAATACGCACCAACTGACATTTGTGACAGATAAAATCCAAAAACTCTTTTTTATCTTCCAACTGCGACAGGCGCCTTTGAAGCTCTATCCAAACTAGGGAGACAGGAGTGTCGCTGTGACCAGACATCGAAATTTGATGATTTATCGGATCTAAGGCCGCAAGAATCATTCGCAAAGTCAGCAGGCGCTGCTGCCCGTCGACTACATTGAGATACTCACCATCATCGTGAAGAATGATTGCACCCAAAACATAGGGAATATCTTTTCGTTCGGTATCTCGAAGAGCTTCGCTGATATCATCCACCAGTTGTAGAGCAGTCGATACATCCCAACTGTATGGGCGTTGATAGTTCGGTATCCGAAGGCCTTGCTTGAGTAGTTCATCCACGGTGACTGCACTAACACCGTTCTCTCCGTTAATCGCCATTCCTATGTCCCTTCATTGACGCTTTTCTATTTTCTCAGCGTATTTTCCGCAAACTTTATTCACCTATATGGATACTTCGATTCCGAGTGGCGGCTGTCTTGTTCACAATTTCTATCACGAGGTGCTCCTCTGGCGCATATTTAACGATCTGGGGCATGGGTCGAGAGAGCGGTTCTGATCAAAGCGAGCATCGATGGCATCAGCACAGCGCTGCAATGCACCCGGTTGTCGATACCATGGCATTTGCTGATACGGTCACATGGTATTTGCTATATCTTCGATTCAGCGTCGGCCTTAAACCATAAAAAATGCCATTGATAATGCAGTCATATCATCAATGGCACTCACTAAATCAAATAAAACAATAGGCTAAATAATAGCCTCACTCCCACTCTATTATCAACTGCCTATATATCATATTAATTTACTTAGATTAAATATCAAATAAAATATCAATGCCATGACTAATGCCATATCTAAAAAATATGAACACAGGGTACATCTCCTGCTTATCTCACGCAGCCTAGAAACAGCATTACGATCCGATAAGCTGGCTCATAGCAAGACAGTACCCTCGGGTCGGGGTCTACTTCGCCGTGTAGTAGGGCGTTTCGCATGGCGTAGATCGTTTCAATCAATCCCGACAATAGCTCTTCAGGGGAGCACTGAAACTCCATCGCCCCGACTTGCAGGCGATCGGCTCCACCACGCAGTAGGTCGCGCATCGGGCGCGGGTTGCAGCCGTCATAGAACTGCCGCAGCGTCGTTTGCTGGGCTTTAGAGAGGTTCGCAGTAAAGTCTGCATGGCCATAGATCGTGTTCGGCTCATAATGCACCTGAACGTGCTGGAATTTCACGTTTCCATTGCGAACTGAGGTGACGGTGATCTGGATGTTTCCGCCCGCGATCTTCTCAGCCCTGTATTCATGCCCGTTGCGTTCGATCCGCTCACGGTTGAAATGCTTAGGCGCGATGCAAACGCTGCGAAGTGAAATTTGCTCATTTACTCCCTTCCGCGTCACTTCGAAGTGGATGTCATCCAATCGGATTTGCAGATCGGAGATCGCCATTTTAAGCGCCTGCGCCTCGGCCATACCATTCTCATTGCGCAGCAGGGCGAGGACACCTCGGCGAACTGGGTTCGGCTGGACTTTGATCCAGTCGAGCATTGCCCGTTCTTGCGCCTGTGCCGAGGCATGGCGAAACCACGCATTGAACGCGGCCCAGGCTTTGACGAAGGGGCCAATGTAGTCGATTTCGGCGCGGTTCATCCAGTCGGCGGCGTGGGGAGGCAGGGCCATCAGATTGCCCCCTCTACTTGGTCAAGGTAGGCCATCGCAGCGGGCTCCCCGTTCTCAATCGCAATCTCGACGGCGCGTTTAGCCGCCTCCAACATTCTGGCCGCGCGTGCCTTAGCGGCCTTCGCGGCAATCACGTTCTGCGTCACTTGATCGGTCACGGCGTCCGCGATATGCGGCAGCGGCAGGTTGAAGATGTCGGCGTCAGTGATCGCCGGATACATGCTGGCGCTGGCAAACAGGTCCAGCAGTTCACAGATCACTGGCAGGCGCAGATAGGTGAGCAAAACCTCGGGAGCGATGTCGCGGGGCATCACCACAACGAACCCGGACGAGCAGACGAAACCCTCTTGCTCGGGCGTGATCTGGGCCGACAGGCGGCGGATCGGGCGCACGGTGGAGGTGATGATGTCCCCCGCCCGCACATGCCATGTGGCGCGGCTGGGCGCGTCTTCCGATGCAAGGCGGGTGCTGGCAGCCGCCCCGGCTCCGTCGATGTCGCTGATCTCGATATAGTCGAATGAAGCGCAGGCATCGGGGCGGAACTTTTCGCGCCGTGGGGCGGCAACGTCAGCAATGGTGCGCCCGTCCACGGCCAGCAGGTCAAGCAAAGCTTGAATACGCGGGGCAAAAAAGCGGGCATCGAACCGGCCCGAGACGTAGACATCCGACGCGCGGGCGGTGTAAGCAAGCGGTTCGGGCGGGGTCCAGTTGGCAAGACCGAGGGCGGCAAGCAAGACCGTTTCTGCTTCACCAATGCCGACTTCTGCTTTAGCGGCTTGCGCCTTTGAGTTCGAAAACGCCGTCTTTAGCCGTGTCATAAGGGCTGGACTAATCTTGGGAACCCAGATGTTCCCAAGGTAATAAGGGGCTACCTCAGGCTGCGCAGCCCCATAGACCCCTTTGTCAATCTGCGCGACACCGTGGGCGGTGTTCAGAAAGAGCGTTAGAAACTCAGGGTCAATGGTCTTGGGGCGAATGATGAAAGTGTGCGAGGATGCTATCGCCCGCTCGTCACGATCAAAGAACGCACATTGGCCGCGATTGGCGCCGGTTCGGGTGACAAGAACGTCCTCTCGTTTCACAACATTGCGGAGCAGCTTGTCGGCATCAGCCTCTGAAATCATCACCTTATTACGTGGGTCAATTTGCATAGGACGGACGTTCTGCGCCCGAAGGAACCAGACGCCGTCCTCTTCGACATATTCACGAATGATCTCATGCGGATGAATGATCTCAGGGGCGTCGTCCTTAAACTGGAGCGCGCCAAAGGTGCATACCAGCTCAATCGCAGCGCGATGGGCCTTGAGTTGGTATTCGCTGTCCAACCGCAGCGCGTCGTTGTCCTGTCGCCAATCCGAATATTCAACTACCGTGGCTTCAAGCCCCTCCAACAGGCCGCTTAGACGGCCTTGGTCGAAGGGGCGGCCCGAAAAAAACTGAAGCCCTCCTTGCGGGCGAATTCCTCGAAGGCTTCCGCGATCCCGTCCTCAGTCAGGCCGTCGTGATTGAACAGATCATGCGACACGACAAAATGGCCGTGCGTATCGCGCATGAACGTGCCGTCCGGGTTCTTTCGATAGACCTTTCGGCCCGAGTTGTCGACGCTTTCCACCTGCTGCGTGGCAAAGAAGATGTCGTAATCCTCAACCTTCGGGCATAGCGGCCCCTTGGCCGGATCGTCATTCCACTTCTGCACCAGCAAGACACTGGTCTTGGTGCCGGTGTGCGGCTTGAAGGTGTTCGGGTGCAGCCCCACCACGCCGAGGATGCGGCAACGTTCCATGATGAACTCGCGCAGGCGCTGATCCGACGAGTTGTTGAACCGCCCCTGCGGCAGGACAATCGCCATTCGCCCACCGGGCTTGAGGAAGTCCAGATTGCGTTCGATGAACAGCAGGTCGCGGGCCACCGCGCGTTCGAGCTTGCCATTCTTCTTGTGGGCAAGGTCGTAGGGCGACAGCATGTCAGACTGCTTGATATCCCCCGCGAAGGGCGGGTTCGCCATCAGTACGTCAAAGCCGAAGCTGCGGTAATCGGTCTGGCGCGGGTTCTCGCGCAGCTTGCGAAGCCGCCGCCAACCGTCGCCATAGGTGTCCTGCCAGTCGTCCTGCTTGACCGTCTCGTCCCACTTCGTCCAGTCGAGCGTGTTCAAGTGCAGGACGTTGGTTTCACCATCCCCCGCGATCAGGTTCAGGCAGCGCGAGACTCGGACGCTCTTCTCGTCAAAGTCGATGGCGAACACGTTATTGCGCACGTAGTCGATGCACCGCGGCGGTTTGGCCTCCATGGTGAAGAGGTGGCTTTCTTCGCGTCCCATGGCCCGCATGATCTGCCGCCAGACATGGAACATGCTGTGTACGGTGAAACCTGCTGAGCCGCAGGCGGTATCGATTACCGTCTCGCCCTCTTTCGGGTTCATCATCTTGACGCACATGTCGATGACCCAGCGGGGGGTAAAATACTGGCCCTTCTCGCCCTTCGACGATTTCGAGACCAGATATTCAAAGGCGTCGTCGATCACATCGAGGTTGGAGTTGAATAGCTTCCATTCTTCCAGCGAGCCGATGCAAACTTGCAGGTGGTCGGGCGACAGGCGGATGCGTTCATCGTCAAGAAAGACGCCAGGCCATTTGCGTTTGGCGTCGTCGAACAGGTTCTGGATCGCCGCCTTCAGTTGCGCCGCTGTGTTCTGATTGCGGAATCGCAGGGCATTGCCCAGCCGGTGCGAATTCATCTCGTCATAAAGCTTGGTAAAGATCAGCTTGAAGACTTCCTCGAAGACATCGACCCCGGCATTGGCCAGAACCTCGTCTTCCATGTCCTCGATCAGGTCGCGCAGGGAGCGGGCGAACTTGCCTTCCTTCACACGCTCTTCCTCAAGGTCGATCAGGGTCTGGATGGTCCAGGGCTGATCCACGACCTGTTCAATGGTCTGATCTGCACGGGGCAGTTCATGGATCGGCATAAAATAGTTGGGGTTCTTGCGGTGCCAGACTTCGGCCAGGATGCCGTCACTCCACACGGCAAGGGGTGCCCCGGTCGCGTGGGCATAGGACCGCAGCTGTTCCTTGCCGTCCTTATACTTAGCCTGCTTAACCTCGACGATGATGTAGGGGACGGTCGGGCGGTCGGAGTCGAACACCACGATGTCAGCCCGCTTGGAACTGTCGCGCCCAAAGGTGATCGGGTATTCGATGGCAATGCGCGACCGGGCGTAGCCAAGCTTGTCGATCAGGCGAGCGAGCCAAAGCTGGCGGGTACGTTCCTCGGGCTTGAGTTGCACTTCCTTGTCGCGGACGAGGCATGCCACATAAGGCACCTGCTTGCCCCGCGAATCACGCAAAACTACTCGGGCATCAAGCGCTCGAACCTCTTCTTCTGAGAAGAGAACGAATTCGCTGAATTCACTACTTTGTTTTTTCATTCAATACTCTAAATTCGAGTTTTTACCATTAACCTAGCCCCATCGCGACCAACTCCTAATTTGAAGCGGCGCTAATTATTGAGCGAGATAAGAATCTATATTTTTCAGAGACACCACCTGTCACGTTGTCTCATATGTCAGGTATTAATGGCTATCTTTGGCATCACAATGCCAACATGCTTGTAAAGAGTGGTGCGAGAGACGTCGTAACGTCGCGCCACATCAGCCACCTGAATCTGCGGGCCGCGCAAGAGCGCTTTGATTTCGCGCAACTGCTGTTCGTCCAGCTTCGGCTTGCGGCCACCGGCGCGACCTCGGGCACGCGCTGCGGCCAAACCGGCTTGCGTCCGCTCACGGATCAAACCGCGCTCAAATTCGGCCAGCGCTGCGAACACATGGAAGATCAGCTTACCCGCCGCCCTGTCGGTTTCAATCTTTTCCATCAAACTTTCAAACCCGACGCCACGCTGCTCAAGGACGGTTACGATCTGCACCAAATCGGGCAGGCTGCGCCCGAGCCGATCCAGCCGCCATACCACTAGGGTGTCACCTGCCCACAGTGCCTTGCGGCACTGCTCGAGCTCGGGGCCGCGGTATTCTGGCCACTGACCGCTTCTTCGTAGATCACGCCGCACTCAACCTGCCGAAGCGCATCGCGCTGCAGGTCAAGGTGCTGATCATCGGTCGATACGCGAGCATACGCTATGCGTTGATTCATGGAAGAATCCGGGACATTGAAAAAATTGACAATGATATTAACACTATAAGGCGGCATTTACGACGGTAAAGTGCGCCATTTTGATCTGTCCAAAAACCGCCGTTTTACGAACATGTCGGCGAATGCGATAATATGAAGTGAACCTACTGCAACGGCCTAGGATTAGGACTCATTGATCATAGTCAGAAAACAACGGTTTCTACGATACACCACCAGTAAGGCCGAGACTGGTCACCAATGATGAGAAGTAAAAAGGCGGCCAGTGACCGCCCTTCTTTATTTGCGCATTACCTCAAAACATCATTAGCACATGCTTGACGTAGGGCCCTCATAGCTTCCTGAAAATCTTCCCTAGTCGCCAGGCCCGTTTCGGCGTCATCCAGTCCCACAGCATCTACCGAAGCCGTGGCCATCTGCCGCAACAGAACGGCTAGCTCGGCCGGGTTGCCCTCGCGGCGGACCTCGGTCAGCAGCTCTACTGCATAAAGCGGATCGGCGCGGAAGCACTCAGCCATTGCTGTGTCGTGCGATCTGTCTTTCATTTGGTGCCGTCCTCCTCCCACCACAATAAAGCATGCAGCAATCCAAGACAATTTCAGAGCCTCGTTTTGGATTGCACAATCCAAAACGCAGCCCGCAGACAATCAGTGCCCGGCCGGTGCGGGCCGGCGTGAGTCGGCTTGAACGTGAGCCGCAGACCAAACGCTTGGATGACTTTAACCACGGTTGCGAAGCTCAGTTCGCCATCGCCTGAAAGGGCCTTGTCCAGTCATTGGCGGCCCATTCCCACGTCGCGGGCAAGCTGGCTAAGGTTGCGGGGGGCGGATCGAAGGTGTGGTGCCAATGCGCTCCATGTACTGGTACATCAAGCCGATTTCATCGGGCGTAAGTGCTCGATCTCGCGGCTCAAACTTTGCAATAGTCGACGGGCGCACCAGATCGGCCGGGTTCTCAACCTTCTGGCCGCGTTCTATAGCCCAACGGAAGACCTGCATCACAATTTCGCGGCAAAGCACGGCCGTTGCCGGTGCCCCGCGCTCCACAATCGCATCAGTCAGCGCCCGTAAATCCTCATGGGTGATTTCTGTCAGCTTCTGGTTACCGAACTTCGGCTTAAGCTCGCGCTCGAAGGTAGCTCGACGCATATCGCGGGTAACGTCCGCCATTTGATAGCCGCGTAGCCATTTTTCGCCCCAAGCACCAAAGTTTTCAGCGTCCTTAACGCGGGCTTTGTCCCGCGCCTTCTCTTTGGCTGGAGATTTCCCTGCGGCGATCATCTTCTTGGCTTCGCCCAGCCGTTCGCGAGCTTCCGCTAGCGTGATCCCTCCGACACCGTAGCGGCCGAAGGTGATGGTCTCCTGCCTACCGTGGATCGAGTAGTTGTAGCGGAATGAAATCGAACCCGCTGGCGTGATGGCCACGTAGAGGCCGTCACGGTCATTCACTTTGTAGAGCTTGTCCTTTGGCTTGAGGTTGCGCAGCTTGGTATCGGTCAGCATGGTCGGGTTAGGTTTCCTCTCAAAAATACCATGCTCAAAAAGCCCCACAAATTCTCAAAAAACCTATTTAAGAACAATATGTTACCTAAATTCAATACCATGAACACCCCATCAGGGGCGGCATGGTATCGAGTGCCGAACATGGCATCAGGTTCAAATTGTACCATCTACCATGCCATAGAAACGGGGTGCTTGGCGATGCGAAAATTTGCCAGACATTGCTACGCCAAGAACGAAAAAAGCCCGCAATTATGCGGGCTTATGGGTGTTTTAATGCTCTTTGGTGCCAGTCTATGCCGGACGTGGGATCACTCCCACTCGGTTATCCCCCGTTACTGTGGATAATCAATATATTGTGTTTTATTCAGCTGCATTACCTACCATATGTTGTGTCCCTTATCCCCTCCCCCGTTCTTTTTAGTGATCGGACAGCGTGACAAACGACACCACAGTTGAAACGCTACTGACGGGATGATGTTCACCCAGGGTCGTAAGAACGGCCGGGACTGGTTACCGGCCGGACGAAGGACCGGCCAACGCGCAGCGGCGGCAGCTGGTTTCAAAAATGCTGGCGGAAATCTAAAAATTAAGCCGCACACCCCGCGAAAATTTGCAGATTTCACGGAGCGAGGCTTTTTCAGATCAGGTTTTGCATCTTCGCCCTGGCCGCTTTCAGACGGGCCTGCTCACCGTCATCCTGAGAGTGTTCTGGTGAAGCTGTACTCTGAAGCCCTCCTAACGCCTTCAGTACCTCTTTCAAATCGCCTGAGGAGGGTTTCCAGCCTGTTATCGTAGCAATCTGACTAATGACCTCATCCGCATTCAGTTCTCTGGTGAATAGTGCGGTTAACACGGCGGGAATTCGCGCATCAAGCTGATGCATTATCAGGCCGGTTATCAAAGCCTGCCGATATAACTCCCCCCGGTTTTTCCGGGGGACAGTTTCGATTTCAGCCAGTGCAAGACGATCGGCAGAGTCCTCCGGGTGAAGGTACAGCGAAAGTTTTTTCCTTTCTTCGCCGTCGTGCATCGATTACTCCTCCGCTTTGAAGCGTGCAATCGCCTGGACCAGCGCTGTCTGAGGTTCGTCCATAAGAACAACCTTTTCGCCAAGGTGGTTCCATGCCTTACGAACAGCATCGGCAATAAGTGCGGCACCGCCACCGACAATGTATACGCGGTTTACGTTTCGATACTGCAGCAAATCATCAACAACCAGCTCGCCCAGCTTATGTATCGCTGTATCAATGGTATCCAGTACCAGATTTTGTTTAGCAGCCTCATTTACAACCTGCCCCACAAAATCTAGGTTCTCCCTGTTTTTGATCAGCTCGTCAGCAATCATTGGACTGGTATCACTGCTGGCCATTTTCAGTGCAGTGAGCGTGGCTTTCGTGACCATTGATACGCCAATATCAGGATTACCATGTACTGCCGAAACGTCCTCAAACTGGCCAACAATAACCCCGACATCCAGGGTCGTACCACCGAGATCGATAACCAGTGATTTTTCGTACTGACCCACATTGTCAGCAACCAGGCGTGTAAAGACAGCTGGGAGTGATTCAGGCATCACTTCAACGCTTTTAATGGTAAAAGTTACCCCTTTGTTCAGGGTGACTTCCCGCATCAGATTGCTAATTTTTCTCTCAATGTTAAGCGTGTTTTTCTGGCAGTCGGCCGTGTAAAACTCGCTGATAGGTAACGTAACGGTGAGATCTATCTCCTGGGGTTCAATTCCACTGTTCAGTAATGCGTGGTGAACTGCCAGCACGTTTGTATCAGAGTACTGGTACTCAATGTGAGTCGTGCTGATCGCAGCTTCGCTGACCGGGTCGTAAGTATATTTGCGGCCATCGAGCAGATAGTTATAGGTACGACTGCTGCCTAAGCCCTCGACTTTCCAGTTATGGCGAAAAGAGTTCACTGATACCGCACTTTTCAGCGTCTTCCCTTCAAACCAGGCAAGTTTCACGTTTGTAGAACCATCATCGCAAAAAATTTTCATACCTATCTCCATTGATACTCAGTTTGAGTATTCATCTTCACCCCATAACTACTCACATTGAGTAAATACGTTCATAAACCGCAGGTAAGTACTCAAACTGCGTACTTCGCCGGGTCGTTTAATTACTCAGTTTGAGTATTATATCATTTATCTTGCAGCAATCTAGCATTTAGCTAGCATAAATCTTGCTGCAAGATTG
>OJKH01000604.1_pt1 | contig 12861 bp, 8 predicted proteins | sample 1596471 | NCBI WGS metagenome assembly OJKH01 (sample SAMEA4350108, study PRJEB24818) | metagenome | biome: human; feature: gut; material: faeces | place: Denmark | collected 2013-09
GGCGTACGGCCAGCGGCTGTTTCTCCGCTGAGGCCAGCCGCACCTGCTCCTGTGCGATCGCCACCAGGTGGCGGTTGGCGATAAAAGAGACTGTCATTGAGGCGGCCCAGAGTAACATCAGGGCGGCAGTGGAGGCAGAGACAGCTCTTCGCCAGGGAAAGCCGATCTTTCGTGCTTTTAAGCCGGATGCCCTGAGAGATTCCAGTAGCACGTCCCAGCGTTTATCGTGGCGCCAATGATGCTTCAGGCTGTGCGACGCCTGCGGCGATGACGGGCTGAACACAACGCCGGCTAACGGTAACGCACGATGAGGTTCCAGAAACGTCGACAGGGGAACACTAATCCGCTCCGGCTGCCGCGTGAGTTGGTCCGCCAGGCCCAGAAGAAAATGATGCTGCGGATTACCCGTGACCTGTTGTACTCCAGTCTCTAACAGTCTTGAAGGCAACGCCGAAAGTAACTGGCGCATCTGCGACGACTGACAGTCTGGCGGGAAGAGACTGCCGACAGATTGCACGATGCGCCCGGCCTGATCATCCGCCTGGGGATGCAGCGACCAGACATACAGTGGTACAGCCCACCCTAGCAGTGAGAAACGTTCAGCCAGATCATGGGCAATGTTATCTATATCCTCCATGGACAACAAAGCGGGGGATACGTGCTGATTGGCTGCGGGCAGATGATCAAACGCAGAAGTGACCCACACCAGCCCATTCACAGGGGGGAAAAAGCGTTTACGCAAAGCAAAAAGCCAGTCATTATCCGACGCGCTCTGGGGTTCCCCACCCCAAAGCAATAATGTGTCTCCATTCTCCTGCCAGTACTGGCTACTCAGGCCCGGTGCAAGGCGTTCAACATCCGCCACGCTTCCCGTGAGCATCAGAATGGTCATTTTGCCAGCCCCAAAGCGACCATACTGGCGACGCAATGTCTGCCTCATCTCAATAACTGCGCGGTGACTCTGGGAAGCCGGCTTCAGATGCTGACCACTTGTCAATGGCGCCCCCTGCCCCTTCAGATGGCGGCCGAGTATGAACTGCACAATACGGCCGCCATAACGAAAAAGCAGAATAAGGATCCCTAAGCCCAGGCAGAAATAGAGTTTCGCTTGCAGCGTATTCAATCCAATCTTGTCGCCATAGTGATATATCCCCCACAATATTGCGCCAGCTATCAGCATCAGCACCCCAAAACGGCTACCTAAGCGCAATATGCTATCCGTTGCATTCATCCTTATTTCCTGCAGTAAGAAGATTCGAGAAAGATTCAGACCCACCACCAGGGGCTGATATGACCGTCTGATGAGATAGTGTGTAGTCACGAGGCTTGCCGCCTCTCAGGCAGCGCGAACGGGCCTGGCCTGGTGAAGCTCTGATGATAGTGGTAATGGGGTGATCACCGTGGCCCATAATGGTTGGTCGGCAAAACCGTCGCCACTCACAATGAGTTGAGATTTATCGTCACCGTACCGCACGATTGCTCCAGCGATCGCGACCCAGGGGGCTGCGACGCCTGGATAACCCAGGCTACTGTCCAGGTTGTAGAAATCACGACCGATATTGATCGGGCTCGACAACGCGATCAATCCCGTTGCGATGGGCTGATGATAGTTCATCTTGATACCCACCAACCAACCGGCAGGCACGGCCTCCGCGGGTAACGCGGCCCAGTCAAACGCGCGCGCAAAGGCATAATGAAACGCCTCGTGGCTTATCCCCTTCACCTGCTCTGGTCGGTGGAGAAGCGCCAGTGGCATAAGATCCGCCGCGACCTGAGGACTGGCAAGCAACAGGCTAACCACCGTTTCTGCCGTTCCCTCAACCTGTTTGGGAGCAACCTGTAGCGCCACAATCAGCATCAGGGATGGCTCTGTCATCGGCTGATCCAGCCAGTGGTCTATCATCTGCAGTCCTTTGCCTTCCAGATACGTCACCGGTTGCCGGATGTGACTGTTCGCCAAACACTGGCGCCAGATCGACTGTATCTCGCTGACGGGCATACTGCCGTCGCTCTCTATGATTAATGACAGCGGTATCTCTGCAGGAACAGATGCCAGTACAGAAGTCAGCTCATTCAACGTATTGCTCATGATGCGCTTAACCAACTGTTCGGGCGTTTCGTCGCCGATACGCAACAGCCGACTATGTCGTATACCTTCGTCACTCCACCAGGAAGGCTGCGTTTTTAAAGCCGGGGTATTGTTTCGTAATGCCTCTCTCTGCCCCTTACCGTCCTGATCATCCGGGAGACGTAATGCGGTGTGTAAGCTTACGCCCAGGATTGCCAGGTGGCGCCGCCCTCTCTGGATTTCACGACTCCAAATCTGTTCACGATCGTTATCCCAGCCATCAGCCATTGACTGTAACCCTTTATACCAGGCGATACGCAACGCCAGCAGAATAAGCCAGAGTAATGCCGGTAATATCAACGCCGTTTGCCAAAAATCCGCGGTGTTTATTTGGAGTTTATCTTTATTGCTCATAATGGCCCAGCAGGTGCCCGCTGCCAGCCAACACAGCAAAAACAGCAACCAAACCCACCACGCCGGTGCTCGAGGCCGTTGGGCAGGCGGGGGAATACGTTTTAAATCGACAGGCATCGTTAGCGCACCCTGGCTTGTGGCAGGCTCGACAGCAATACACAACCACAAGCACAACGGTGGCCATGGAACGCAACCGGTATGCCATGATCGCTAAAAGTAGGATGCCCTTCGGCAATCACCGTCGGACCATGGCCTTTGATCGGACAACTGACGGGATCGCCCAGCCGCGCCACGCCGATACCACCAAATTTCATATTACTGGAACCACGGAGCACTTTCCCGCCCCCGGTATGCGTATCGCCTGTACGAATAATTCCTTTCATAACTTTATTTACCTTGTAGCATTTAAGGAAAATAAATAGCTGCGATAATTAGCAATTTTTTGCGCAGCCATTTTCTCAATATCAGAGTTATAACGCGCGAGAAAGTTTCTCCAGCTTAAGCAGACTTAAAAGTTCGGAATCGTTTAGATGGAAAATCAGTTCATCCGGCAGACGACGATAGAAATCTGGCAATTCAGTCAATTGATAGAAGAAATTATTTTCATTGAATTCTTTAATCCTCGTGAGTTCGGGCATCAATTCCATCATCGGCACATCCGCAGAATAACCATGCCGAACTTTAGCCAGATTACTCATTTTTTTGATGCAGCCTTCACATCCTTCATTAATGCCTTTTTCCCACAAACGATAGGCATCTACTCTCCTGCCTTCCATATCGGCAAGCAACCCAAGATGATCATAAGCCTCTGCATAACCTTGCCCTACCGCACATGCCAGCAACTGCTTACCTAATGGGTGCAATTCCTGAACCCTGACAACAATAGTTCCCCCTACTGCTGACATGGCCTGTGGACTGCCACGCTTGATGGCTTCAGCATACAAGTAGTACATTGTTTCATCGTCTCGACCAAACAAATACGACGCATATTTGTAGGCAGCAATAGGGATGCCCCGAGAAACGAGTTCGTGGAGTTTGGTGGAAGCAACCTCTATCGGAGTCTCCGCACTCGGGTATTTTATTGCCCAGACACTATTTACATATGCGGCCTTCCAGCTTCCGGCTTTTATTGCTGTTGCAAGCAGTCCTTCACGTTTTTGCTTATGTTCAGGACTGTTCCAGAAACCCTTTATTTGATCTCCCTCAGAAGTATACTGAACCAGTTCACTGAACGCCTTTGCAGCACTCTTATTTTCTTCAGGTGTAAATCCAGACGCGTTATGACAGACAAATTTCATACTCTGAAAATACTTCATCAAACCCGGATCAGGATTTATTTGCCCAGCCGAATCCACCCACTTCGGCGAATGATTAAAATCTTCTAAATTAGACTGCCCCGCTGCTATTCCTGAGAAGAAAATAAAAAAGCCGATTAAAAATTTACGCATATGATTTGTCCTTAAATTTATAGGTATTAATGCCAGCGATAACTCGCCGTAAGAAGAGATTTATGCCTCGCCCGTCAGTCGCCAGAACACTAGCTCTCTCCCCGCAGCTATTTATCGCGAAGCGAGCAGGAGCGCAGGCGGACAAGATTTATCTTTTCCATCGGTATGATGTCTCACTCGCGGAATAAACGGATGGCACGTTCGTTCGGCCCTTCACGGGGCCGCCACGCTGTCCTTCTCGAAGTCCGGTGACGTCGGCAACGGCCTGCCCGTTGCCGGGTTCAGCTGTTTCGCTTTCGCCAGTTTCTCTATCAGCGCTGCGCTGGGTTCTGGCGGCGGGATATTGGCCTCCCGTTCCTCCAGCCACTTCAGCTTGCCGTCCCATTCCGGCAGCGGCGCCGGCGGCAGCGGCAGCGGCAGCGGCAGCGGCAGCGGCACGATATCGTTGATTTCCGGGACGACAGGCTGAGCCCATGAGTATTTTGCCAGCACAGCGCCTATCTGCTCATAACGACGGGCACGCTCCGGGTCTTTCTCCAGTGCCAGATAGAACAGCCTGTCCGTTGGTTCAGGTCCGGAAAATCCGTGCATCAGGAAACCGGCTGAGGTTGAATCTCCTGCTGCAACGCCCAGTTGGAAAACCTCAACTGCCTCCGGATATTTTTTGTAAATTGCAAGCATATTTCCTAACGAATTAGCCGCTTTTCCCTCACCTTGTAGGGCAGCGCATCGAAACATCTGCATGGCTACCTGAGGAGCTCTTTTGGCCGGAAATAGTTTTTCGCCTAAAAAAGCCTGCGCCTGAGGATTCCCTTCATCTGCCGCCTTACGATAGTAACGCAGCGCCATCTCCGGGTCCTGCGCCAGTCCTGCCGCACCGTGCTCCAGATAGATGGCAATAAAGTAGTAGCCGGCGGCCACCTTCGCATCAATCAGTTGCTGACTCAGGCGCAGACGTTCATGGCTGCTCAGCGCAAAGCGCCCGCGCAGCGCGCCATTCTGCAGATTAATACTGGCTTTATAATGACCGTTTTCCGCCGCTATCCGGTACAGACGGGCAATTTCCGCATCCACCGCTTTATCCCGGTTAACCAGATTATTTTTTTGCAGCCAGCGGGCATATTTAAACAGGACATCGGTATCCGCAGACGCCTCAGGAATAATCTGGTGTTTACAGGTAAACGCCAGGTTGGTATTAATATCAGTCAGCGGATTCATCGGCGCGTCCTTGTGGGTATTGTTCTGGTCACAGGCGGTCAGTACCAGGCAGAATAAAAGTAAGAGTCGTTTCATCAGTCCAGATCGCTCAGTGTAGGCTTGCTATAATAGAATTTAATTAGTGAAGCTTCAGGTCTGCCTTTCCCTGTACCCTGTAGTTTTGCATTGGCATTAATAAGATCTTCCCAGGCCTTAAAAGCATCCTTCGCATCATCCTGCCCCCCTCGTCCGTTAGTATGCATATTCCATAACCGCCGTCGTAAATCCCGCGTCACGCTGGCCCATTCATGGGCAATATTCATTTCACTGTCCACCTGCATACTGCGCGTGTTGATATTCGCTGAACCGTGGGTGGTAAATACATCATTCACAATCATCAGCTTCGAGTGAATATATACCGGCACCCATTCCTCCGGTGGTGAGTCCGGAGACACCAGCGAGCAGATATGAACCTTCAGTCCAGGGCGTTCCTCCGGCAGGATTTCACTGCTCTGAATTTCATCGGCCTTCTTTTTAAAATCAGAAATTTTCTCACTCATCTCGCGATTACGTTTATTGATATCTCCGGGGTCGATATAACCAACAGAACCACCGAACGTTGCGTTGCTGAGTTGTCCGATCTTACGCAGTTTTGTCACTTCAGGGATAATGTTTGCCCGACCCAGCACCTCAAGCATCCGCTGGGTATTCACCGTACCCGCCCCAATGCCTTCATCGGTTACGTTAGTCACAACAAACAAATGCAGTTCGCGTCCCACTTTACTCTGTCTTTCCGCAACCTGATTAATTAACTCTGCCAGCGGCGGCCAGCGAAAATACTGATTTTCGATATAGATAAACTGCGTCGCATTATTTACGGCCTGCAGATAAAGCGTTTCAATATCATGCTTTCCTGCCTGCGCCTGAGTACGCAACAGTTGCGCCATCACCGGCGTACCGTGTAGCGCACGCAGTTTCAGCTTTTTCGCGATGGACACGCTATCACGGATAGTCAGCAGATCCTGACCGGTTTCCTTCTCCCACGCCATGGCAAAATTATGATGCAGATGCTCCAGAATCGGGCCAGTTACCCGACTGGAGATATCCTGCCGCGGCAGCTTACCGTTAGCGCCTAAGCGGGGATCCATATTGTTGCCCGGGCGAAACAGTGCTGAATGTTTATCCGTATCCCAGTACTCATCAAGCATGTTGTGACCCATAACAAAACCAACCGCAGACTCCGGCAGTTCGTAGTCAACCAGCACCGTTTTTTGATGATGGGTCACGGTACCCGCAAGAGTAAGCATCGTGTCCGGGCTGATATCCGGATCAAGCGCCATATTCGCAGCGCGATAGGCAATTTCAGCTCTCTCCAGGAAATTAAACCCGCGCCCGACAAACAAAGGAGAAAGTGAGCTTAATTTTTCTTGTCGTTGCGCTATGGGTGCGGCAGCAATTTCCGCTATCCCGGCCTGTCCCTTTTTTAACTGATGATCGGACCATTCCCCTGACAGAGAATACTGACGGAACCATTGTCGGTCATAGGCATAACGTTCATCCGTAGTACTCTGGCCTTGCCGGTCCTTATAACGAATGACTCCCTTCCCCGGTAAATTGGCCTCTCCTCCCACACCTGCGGCATTACAGGGCATTTCCCAGCCCAGAATACGCACCTGGACTTTTTTTGTTTCCGCAATCTTGCAAAGTAATTCGCCGATACACAACGACTGACCATCACGGATAAAGTACATCGAAGGCTGAAATCCCCAGCAAATAATATCCACCGTTTTCTGTGCATTCATGATGGCATGATAAACGGCAGCAAACGCCTCTTCCCCGTTTACCAGCGGCTTATAGGTCGCCGGCATCGGTGAGTATTCTGTATTCTGCACAAACCAGGGAGAGGTGATCATACATTGACGGGTGGCAACCGTGGCAATCGGGGTAATAATGTCTTCCTGAGTCATTATATTTCATCCTTTTAAGTGAGACTTTTGCCATTCAGCGAGGAAATTACCGTACGTGGCAGTCTCCTTATTTTTATCTTTCCGTTATTAGTTTTGGTTTCATCGTCTTTACTGCAGGACTTTCTTTCTGTTTGTGATGGTTCAGGGACCGGGCAGGAAAAAACGCTTTTTACTGGCCAGCTGACCCGTTGTATTTCCCGGAGTCCGGTGATGTCGGCAGCGGCCTGCCCGTCGCCGGGTTCAGCTGTTTCGCTTTCGCCAGTTTCTCTATCAGCGCCGCATCAGGCGCTGACGGCGGGATATTGGCCTCCCATTCCTCCAGCCATTTCAGTTTGCCGTCCCACTCAGGGAGCAGCGCGGGTGGTAGCGGGACGATATCATTGATTTCCGGGATAACGGGGCTGGCATAGGAGTAATTGCTCAGTATTTTACTGATCACCTTATAGCGCCGGGCACGCTCCGGGTCTGGCTGCTGGGCCAGATAGTAAAGTTCATCCGAAGGTATAGGACCGTTAAACCCATTTGCTAAAAATCTTGCTGAACTTCCATCACCAGCCGCCACACCCAACTGGAAAGCTTCAACTGCTTCCCGGTACTTTCCATCAATAGCTAACATATTGCCCAACCCATTAGCAGCATCCCCTTCCCCTTGCTCCGCAGCGCAGCGCAACATTTGTAGGGCAACCTCTGGAGCCATTCTTGCTGGGGATAGTTTGTACCCCACATATGCCTGAGCCAGAGGATTGCCCTCATCCGCCGCCTTGCGGTAATAGCGCAGGGCAAGCACCGGATCCTGCTGCAGCCCCGCGACGCCCCGTTCCAGATAGATAGCGGTCAGATAGTAACCGGTCGCCACCCCGGCAGCGATCAGCTGCTGGCTCAGCCGGAACTGCTCATGGCTGCTCAGCGAAAACTGCCCGCGCAGGGCGCCGTTCTGCAGATTAATGCTGGCCTTATAGTGCCCGTTCTCCGCCGCTATCCGGTACAGCCGTTCGGTTTGCGCATCGACGCTTTTGTCCTGCTTCAGCAGGTTATTTTTCTGCAGCCAGCGGGCGTATTTAAATAGGACATCGGTATCAGCAGACGCCTCAGGAATGATCTGGTGTTTGCAGGTAAACGCCAGGTTGGCATTGATATCGGTCAGCGGGTTCACCGGCACATCCTTGTGGATGCTTTTCTGGTCGCAGCCTGACAGCAGCAGGCTGCCCAGCACTATCCATGTCGTTATCCCTTTCATTCCCTGACTCTCTCCTTTTCCTTTTCATCTGCAGAGCTTATGCCTCGCCGACCCGGCGCCACACCGTCTCCTGTGCTTCCACGACCAGTCTGTCGCGCAGCGGCCAGGGACGCGGGCGAACGAAGGTCACCTTCTCCACCGGCATGATGTCTCCCTCGCGGAAGTAACGGATGGCATGTTCGCTCATCCCTTCACGGGGCCGCCACGCCGGCTGCCAGTAGCCGCTTTGCGGGCAGGGCTCGCCGCTGCGGCACTGCAGCCGCGCCACGCTGTCCTTCTCAAAGTCCGGTGACGTCGGCAGCGGCCTGCCCGTTGCCGGGTTCAGCTGTTTCGCTTTCGCCAGTTTCTCTATCAGAATCGCATCAGGCGCTGGCGGCGGGATATTGGCCTCACGTTCCTCCAGCCACTTCAGCTTACCGTCCCATTCCGGCAGCGGCGCCGGGGGCAGCGGTACGATATCGTTAATTTCCAGGACCGTGGGGCTGGCGTAGGAATAATTGCTCAGGATCTTCGTTATCAGTTTATAGCGCCGGGCACGTTCCGGATCCTTCTGCTGAGCCAGATAATACAGTTCATCAGAAGATTCGGGGCCATCAAACCCATGACTTAAAGCAAGCGCTGAGGTGGTGTCTCCAGCCGCCACACCTAACTGGAAAGCTTCAAGCGCATCCTGATACCGCTTGTTGATTTTCATATCAATGCCAAGCTCACCTGCCGCTTTACCATCACCCTGTTCAGCAGCACAACGTAGCATCTGGCGTGCAATATCGGGCGCCCTGTCCACCGGCGCCAGCTTATCCCCCACATATGCCTGCGCCTGCGGATTGCCCTCGTCCGCCGCCTTGCGGTAATACCGCAGGGCAAGCGCCGGATCCTGCTGCAGCCCCGCGACGCCCCGTTCCAGATAAATAGCGGTCAGATAGTACCCGGTCGCCACCCCGGCAGCGATCAGTTGCTGGCTCAGCCGGAACTGCTCATGGCTGCTCAGCGAAAACTGCCCGCGCAGTGCACCGTTCTGCAGATTAATGCTGGCCTTATAGTGCCCGTTCTCCGCCGCTATCCGGTACAGTCGTTCGGTTTGCGCATCGACGCTTTTGTCCTGCTTCAGCAGGTTATTTTTCTGCAGCCAGCGGGCATATTTAAACAGGACATCGGTATCAGCAGACGCCTCAGGAATAATCTGGTGTGCGCAGGTAAACGCCAGGGCGGCATGAGTATCGGAAAGGGGATTCACAAATAAGTCCTTTTTAGCAGACGATGCGCTGTGCTGGATACAAGTTATCAGTATCACAATTAATATTAACTGGCGCATCAATCCAGATCCTTAAGTTCGTTTTTGGCGTAATAAAACGCAATCAGCGGGGCAATAGGCTTTTGATGGTTTTGCTGGCGTTTTTTATTTTCACTTAGAATATATTCCCATGCATCAAACGCATCAGAAGCATTGTCCTGCACGCCTTTCCCGCTGGTATGCAACCCCCACAGACGTCGCCTTAAATCCCGGGTCACACTGCCCCACTCATGTGCAATATTCATTTCACTGTCCACCTGCATACTGCGGGTATTAATATTCGCCGAACCATGTGTTGTGAAAACGTCATTAATGATCATCAGCTTGGAGTGGATATAAACTGGCATCCAGTTATCCACGGGAGAGTCCTGAGCCACCAGTGAGCAGATATGTATTTTCAGGCCGGGTATTGGTACCATTGGAATATCGCTATCTTTTAACTCTTCTGCTTGTTTTAGCTTTGCTTCATATTCTTTCTGCCGGCGGATAAACTCTTCATTAATCTGCGCCTGGGTGGCCGGATTGCGGGACCAGGCGAGAGAGGCGAATTTGCCTGGATCTTCCTCCCTGATCTTCTCTATCATTCGGGACCGGGTCACGCCTGGAATCGTATTGGCGCGCCCCAGGCTTTCCAGCATACGCTGGGTATTTACCGTACCCGCCCCAATCCCCCCTTCCGTGACATTGGTGATAACAAATAAATGTAACGATCCGTCTTTTTCTGGCGTTCGTCCTTTATCAATCTGCACGTGCGCCGCTTTTTTTATAACTTCCGCCAACGGTGGCCAACGAAAGTACTGGTTCTCAATATAGATAAACTGTGTGCTATTGTTGACTGCCTGCAGATAGAGTTTTTCGATATCACGTTTATTCTCCTGCGGCTGCGTGCGCAGGAGCTGGGCAAGTATCAGGGTACCACACTCTTTCCGCGGTTTAAGGCGTTTCGCCATCTCAAGGGCCTGACGCTTTTTGATAAGGTCCTCCCCGGTTTCCTTACACCATGCTTTGGCAAAATTTTCGTGCAGATGTTCAAGAATGGGTCCCGTCACCTGACTGGAAATATCCTGCCGGGGTAAAAAGCCGCGAGAGCCTTGATCAGGTCCCCAGGGGGCCGGGCCCCCGAGCCGATTCTGGGAAGAGTGCGCATCGGTATCCCAGTACTCATCGAGCATATTGTGTCCCATGACAAAACCGATGGCGCTTTCAGGTAATTCATAGTCCACCAACACCGTTTTCTGATGATGGGATGGCGCTAGCGTCATTATCCCCACCGCGCTGGCACTGAGCCCTTTATCGAGAGCCTGATATCTCGCCCGCCAGGCGATTTCCGCACGTTCTACTTTGTTAAACCCGCGGCCCACAAATAGGGGATTGACAGTCCACTGATTGAACTGCTTATTGATTGTGCTGGCTAAAAAGTTGCTGGAATCCAGCAGATCGTCACTATATGAATGACGGGTAAACCAATCGAGGTCAAAAGCATATTGTTCGTCTGTCGCGCTCTGCCCGGCGCGATCCTGAAGATGCAGGATCCCCTTTCCGGGAAGGTTTGCCTCGCCGACAACCCCGGCGGTATTAAACGGCGCCTCCCACCCCAGTATACGCACCTGAACCTGTTTTTCCGCAAGCAGACAGAGCAATTCCCCGATGCGCAGCGCCTGTCCGTCACGAATAAAATACATGGATGGTTGAAACCCCCAGCAGATAATATCCACCGATTTTTGCGCCTTTTCGATGGCTCGATATACCGCCGCAAAGGCCTCCTCACCGTTTACCAGCGGCTTATACGTCGCCACTGCCGGTGGGTATTCCGTATTCTGAACAAACCAGGGCGAGGTGATCATACATTGGCTGGTGTCAACCGTAGCAACCGGGGTAACAATATCATTGTGACTCATTGACTTTCTTCCTGTTCAATATGGTCATCGAGCAAATCCGCGTAAGTATTACGATGCTCCGTATGTGAGGAGGGAGGGTTAATATCAGATGCAGCCTGCGAGGTATGGTGGTGAAAGCCGCGATTAGCGAGTTCACCCTGTTCAGGGCGACTGTACGCTTCGGCAACGGGTATCTGATAGCTGACGCCATTAGCCATCTCCAGCCTGTAACTTCTGGTCACGACCTGGTGATCGACTGATATCTGGCCTCTTTCATCCAGCACCCCTTGTTTCAACAGGGCGCCATCGGCATACAGGGTATATGGCATCCCGGCCCAGCTGCTTTCCGACGCATTTGGCGACTGTGCCACGTTCAGTTTCAGCGATTGCCTTACGGTGGACTGAAGTGGCGGATAATCCGGATGATCGGCCTTCATGCTGGCGGGTCCGCTATAGGAAAAATCCGCGGCTTTGACGTCGACATCACCGCCAGTACCGAGCTCAATCCGATAGGGATCGAGGGTGATATAGCTTCCTCCAGCGTTAATGATGATTTTTTTCTTTGCCACAATGTGAATTTCGCTATCAGTACTGACAATCTCCAGATCCTTGCGCGCCAGGAGCTGCAACTGATCGTTTTGCGCCTGAATAGCCACGGGCCCCTGATTGGCGATTAATTTCATCCCCAGCTTGCGGACAAACAGGCTCAGCCCTTCCCCCACGCCAATAAACAGCCGTTTCATTACGCCCATATCGGCATCTGCCCCGGCATTGAGCATCAGATTGCGACGTGCGGTTAGTTGCAGATGCTTGCCACTGGCGAGAGCCACACCATTTGGTGCGCTGAGCACGGCAACCGCCTCCCGTAGCTGATCAATTTGCTCACGCATAAAAGCTAACTGTTGTTCAACCTGGGCTGGGTCGGCTTTAGCCGACTGGGCATCACGCGATAGCGAGTCCATCTCATCACCTGCCTGCTTAAGCCTGTCCAGGGTATCCTGCATTGCAAGTATCTTGCCGCTGGCGGTTGACTGTTTATCTGCGGTGATAAAGATCCCTTTCCCCGCCCGTATCGCCCCCCATTTATCCGTCCGGAGCTCAAACCCCTCGCCCCGCAACTCCCTCTGCGCATTCACGTTATGCCCCAGGTTGAGCTGCGTCTTGCCGCCGTACTCGGTGCTGAGCTTGATATGCTCCTCGCCGCGCTTATCCTCCATTCGCAGCTTATTGTTGGTCGGAGTACGAATCACATTGCGGGTGCTGTTTTTCTCCGTCACAGGATCGACATGCCGCGAGTCGTGCAGCGCATGCGCAATATACGGCCGGTCAGGGTCGCCTTCGTGGAAAGCAATCGCCACCTCC
>OJKH01000617.1_pt1 | contig 12537 bp, 17 predicted proteins | sample 1596471 | NCBI WGS metagenome assembly OJKH01 (sample SAMEA4350108, study PRJEB24818) | metagenome | biome: human; feature: gut; material: faeces | place: Denmark | collected 2013-09
GTGTTTCATCGCATAAGCAGTTGCTCGGTAATACCCAAAATAGCCGACACCGATATGCTGCATCAACATCTGGCAATCCCTCCTTTAGTGTTCTGAGGCAATTGCAATATCTGTGTGAACTTACACAGGAGGAGTAAACCATGAAACTACCGCGAAACGCCCTGGTCTGGTGCGTATTAATCGTGTGTTTAACGCTCTTGATATTCACATGTCTGACCCGGAACCGCTTATGCGAAGTCCGGCTAAAGGACGGGAACAGGGAGGTCGCGGCAAGCCTGGCTTACGAATCCAACGGTAAGTAGCAACCTGGAGGCGGGGAATACCCCGCCTTTTCAGGGCTGCGTTGGTCTGACATGCCTGAAGCGCCTTTATGAAGGGGTTGCCGGTTCGCCGGTAGCCCCTTTTTCCTTTCCGATACGACCGCACGCCTCAACTTCCGGTAAGGGCAGTTCCCCTGCGGGGAACAGAGCAGGGTGGTAGCACCTTTTCCCTCCCTCTATTCATGTTAATGCTAATGTACGCATCCATTAGCATTAATATCTATTGCGCTCAAATTTTACTCTTCTTGCTTGATTGTGTATGACTTCTGTCATACAGTTGTCTGTGTAATGAACAGCAGTGAATCCACTTAACTCAGAGAGGCGAAGCGCAGTCGCGGGTGAGCCAAAGGAGATCCAGCATGAACTTCACGATAAAATCCCGTAAAACCGGCGAAATTTTCAGTTTTTACGCACCCGACAATGGTGGCTATGTTCACCTGGAATCTCCGGGGCGCCCTGGTAGCACCGGTGCTCAGATTTGCGGTGGTGGAGGGTTTATGGGGAGTACGCTTTACTGTGGTGCTTCTGAGGACGATCTGGCCAGTGTTGCCCGTAAATGGTACCGACAGTTCGTGAGGGAGCGGCGCAAATTCTTAATGATGTCGGGCCAGTATTCTGAGGACCTACTATGAAAAAAGAGATCTCCCGCAACCCCTCTTTCACGCCTTCGCCCAAGCTGCGAGCACATCTGAACTCCCACAGGGAAGGGGTGACTGAACGGCTGAATAATATCTTTGATCGCTATGCGCATCTGGTTCGCGTCTGTGCCCTTCCTCTCGATGACGAAGAAACACAGGTTCTGCTTAATGTGCTGAATGGCTCCGTTGTGGAACCCGCCTTTATTGAATATCTGGCTCAGGAAATCCGGGACTCGGATGATTATCTGGAGGGGATACCCGCGGCTAAATCACTGTACGAAAAGTGCCTTTCTGCGACCTATCCACAACTGCTGGCCACCGTCGAGCGGCTCGATCGCTGAATAAGGTAAAACCGATGAGTGACGTACTTTCCTGCAGACAACTTACCGCTAATCTTAAGATGATTGCAGGGGCGATTGGCTGCCTCAACAGGAACGATGTTGCACAAATTATTAGCCTGGGCGGTGTTCAATGTTCAAAAAGCCGGGCCGACTCGATAATCCGCAGTGCCGGGGCGGAAAAAAATGCATCCGGTAATTCTCATCTTCGCGGAGCCAGAATAAACCGATCCGCAGATGTCACACCGGAAGAATTCAATGCGTTCTGTGCAGGGCTGAAAGCATTTCTTGTCTCGTTTGAAACGAATAATCTGAGTGAAAACAATGATAAGTAAGCTCCTGACCTGTCTGTGCTACGGGCAACTGCAGTTTCAGGAATTAATAAATCCTTATATATGGCAGTGTTAATTTTGTGACTCGGATCATAACATTCAGCCCGGTTATTGTGCTGTAAGTGTAGGCATATATTGATATATCTCGATTCGCCCGTTGGATCAGCCCGTGATTTCCCTGCGGGCTTTTGTTCTGATACTCCCCCGTTCCTTCCTGTGATGGTTTTCTTTCCTGCTGTGTCCCTTTAAAACCTGAAAAGGCTTAAAAGCACACCCACACTGGACACCTTCGGCTCCCGGCCAGCTGCGCTGTCCAGTCGTCGAGCCACACTGCGCTAACCGCGAAATTTCTTCCAGGGGAATGCGCTTGTGCTTGAGCAAGGGATGGCGCGCTGGCACGGCAACCATCAATGGATCGCTCCATACCGCTTCGGCCGCGATGCCTTCGCCTACCTCATCGGACTGGGCGAAACCCACGTCGTACAGGTCGTCGTGCAGCCCCTTGATCTGCTGCGACAGCGGCACCTCGAACAAACGGATATCAGTCTCGGGTTCTTCCTGCCGACACATGGCCAGCAAAGCCGGCAGGCGCGACGGCGTGATGCCGTCGGATAGCGCGATGCGCAACTGGCCGTGGAAGCCATTACTCGCCGCCTTCACGCTGTCGCGTGCTTGTTGTAAAGCAGGAAACACGCGCGGCACATGCTCAAGGAACAGCTTGCCCGACCGCGTCAGCCGCGTACTGCGGCTGGTGCGGATGAACAACTGCTCGCCCAGCTCTTCCTCCAATTCCTTGATGGTGCGCGACAGCGGTGATTGCTCGATATGCAGTTTCTCGGCGGCGCGTGCGAAATGAAGTTCCTCGGCCACTGCTATGAAGCATCTTAGATGTCGCAATTCCATCGGTGGACACCTTTGTCAACATGAATATGTCTCGCTTGCTTCCGACAACTATTGCCTCAGTGGAGAAACTCACTTGGGCAGACATCAATCTCATGACTTCAGCGTGCTTCGTTCCAGAAAATCCATGACGTGCGGCGCCTGGTCCGGGAGAAAGTGATAGCCCGCTTCGATGAACCGGATTTCCGCGTGAGGAACGGTCCGCTGCAACCTGTCCCTTGTGTCTCGCGAGTCCAGTAGGACGTCCCGCTCACCTATGATCGTCAGGATCGGCATGCTGAGTTCACGGAGTTGGGCATCTGTTAGTTGTGGAATGCGGATCACCCGCGGCTTGGCGGCCAGTCCTACGCTTTTTATAAGTTCTGCGAGCGGTTGCATTTCCTGGGGCAAGACCTTGGGAGCTGGACCGAACACCAGTTTCCATATTCGCCGCTTGCCCCAGGAACCGAGCAGGAGGAGCGGCAGTATCTTCAGCAGGAGATTCTTCTGTCGGCCGATTCCGGACGGACACATCAGCGCCAACGCGCCAACGCTTGCCGGCCTTCTGCTGGCATAGTCAAGAGCCAGCCATCCGCCGAGTGACGTGCCGACGATGGCAACGCGCGTTTGCCCCGATACCAAACCCAGCCGTTCGAGAACCTCGTCGAGCCACAACGCATGGGCGTCGCTGGCAAGGTCGGGCCGAACTCTTGCACTGAGGCCAGCCTCGCCGATCACGTCGATCGCGAACAGTCTGAACTTCGTTGACCACAATGCCACATCGGGTAGCCATGCAGCCGAGTTGGCCATTGAGCCGTGGAGCAGTACGACGGGAGGCGCACTTTCCGGCCCGCAGATCACGACGAACGTCGAACCCTGACGAGTGGATATGTGCAGTTCGGTCTTCGGAACCGGCCATCGCTCCAGGACTCGTCTGTATTGGCCCTCAACAGCCGCAGCCGCCTCGGCGCTTCGATAAACCACGTCATTCATAAGCTGTTACTCATATGAAACTGCAACATCTCTAAGAGCTTGGCTGCGCTGGATGGATCACCGATCACTACGACCTTCATGCTCTTGGCGAGCGGGTCGAACGCCGTTTGGAGATGCAGTGGCGCTGCGCCGGCAGGACGGGACAAGGCAGCGGACTGGAGGAAGGTTGCCAGTCGCTCGGCCTCATTCCCCGGGATATGGGGGATGTCAACGATGCAGGTAGTCCGCACGATTGCCGTCGCAGCTTCGGACTCGACGCTCGGGACGCCGGCAAAGGCATCCAGCTCGGAGCGAACGATGCGGTAGGACTTTCCAACGCGCGTCGCCGGGAGCCGTCTGTCGCGGATGTAGCGCAGCACGGTCTTGGGGTGCAGATTCAGGTGCTCGGCCGCTTGCTCGACGGTGACAAGGCTGGCATTCATTCCTAAAATATCCCTATTAAGCACGAAATTAGGTATAATGTGTAATTATAGAGAGTGTCTAGCGAGCGCACAACATGAACAACAGGCTTGAGAACATCGGCATGCAGATAGATGCCGGAAAGGACGTGAAGGATCGACTGCGCGCCGATCTGCGGGTTGCCATGAAGGGCAGGCGCGCCTTCGAGGCAAAGGTCATCCGGGTGCTCGTCGCGGCAATCGACAATGCCGAGGCGCCGCCCGTCCAGGCCGGGCAGACTGCGTTAATCCAGCATCGTTTCCATACCGGATCGGCAGAAGTGGAGCGACTTCTACTGAGCGAGTCTGATGTGCGTCAAGTGCTGTTGATAGAGATTGATGAGCGCGAGCGCGCGGCGATGGAACTGGAGCGTCTAAACATGACGGAGCGCGCCAAAGCCCTGCGCGCAGAGGTGCTGTTCGCCAGGCGCTATCTGGAGTGATGGGAATCGGGACACTTGCGCCGCTATTCATGCCAATGCTCTGCGCTGCCTGCGCCAAGCCGCTATTGCTGCTCTTGGCCAGGCGGCGCGCTCAAGATTTCTTGAAAGCCTCGTTGAACCAGTCTCGCCACTTGGGTTCGCTCGATGCAGCGCGCTGCTTGGCGTCGTCGCCATAGAGATAGAACGCCATGCTGACGTTGGTGGCGTTGCCGACTTCTTAAACAGCGCGGCGCTGATTTCTTTGTTCTTGTTTCGACCCCCACAGCGTCAAACTCCTATCAGTATTTGGCGCCGACATCGTTTGTTAACCGCTCTAAACTCGAGGGCCGGACACCAAGCGCGACCAGGCCGGCATCTTCGATTCCCGGATGCCTCATGAGTACTTTTTTTAAGAAAAGGTACTAATGAAAGTCAGCAAAACTGTGCAATTTCTATAAATAGTGTCTAATGTTATAAGTACCAACACTCGGGAAAGGGACAGTTTTTTTTATCATTTAGTATCTAATAATATTAGTGCTTGTTTTTTTCAGTAGTATCTCTAAGATGGCTTTGATATAATTAAATCCCCTTAAGCAACCGTAAGTAGCGCGATTTAAAAGTACCCTGGAGAGTGTATGGACGTACAACCCAACGTACAGACTGACACGGTCATTAAGGCGTTTCTCCGCTCGGAGTTGCAGTTGATACGGAGTCAGAAAAAACTACTCAGTGTGTTGCCTCGTGATCTCGCGTCGGACTATCGCTATATTCCTGACAACCTGCTGGAGCGTTTTTTCCATCCTGCCACTGAAGCGCGTCTAAACACAGGATGCTCCAGAAGCACGCTCGGCACCGTGCTCCTCTCCCTTCCTTCGGAAACAAACAACATGTGCAATCGCGTCCTCCAGGTCGCTGCGGTATCAGTGGTCTTCCTTTTTTCAGCGCCTTTCGCGACCGCGCATGAGCTGTGCACGCTGATCGCCGATGCCGATTCCGGCAGGGTGCTTCTGCAGCGCGGCTCCGCCTGCTCCGGGCGCGTGACGCCTGCCTCGACTTTCAAGCTGGCCATCAGCCTCATGGGCTACGACGCAGGCGTGCTGAAGGATGCTGCACAGCCTGCCTTGACGTATCAAACGGGATATCCGGATTGGGGTGGTGATGCCTGGCGGCGCGACATCACGCCAACCACATGGATCAGGGACTCCGTCTTCTGGTACTCACAGCAGGTCGTGAAACGCGTGGGGCAGGAGCGCTTCGCGCAGTATGTGAAGGCCTTTCAATACGGCAATGCCGATGTCTCTGCCGTGCCGGTCGATGATCCTGGACAGAGCGGCGCCTGGGTGATGAGTTCACTGCGCATCTCCCCTAAGGAACAGCTTGCGTTCATGCGCAAGATCGTGCGCCGCCAGTTGCCGGTGAGTGCGCATGCCTTCGACATGACCGCCCTCATCGCGAACTACGGTGCACCGGTCGACGGCTGGACCGTGCATGGCAAGACGGGGACCGGCTCGCCGGGCCGCAACAATCGCTATGACGCAAGCCGCGCTTATGGCTGGTACGTAGGCTGGGCGACCAAGGGCGCGCGAAGGCTGGCATTTGCGCGCCTGATCCAGGACGAGCAGGCTATCAAGCCCAATGCGGGCCTGCGTGCGCGCGACGAGCTGCTTCGGCTTCTGCCAGCCATCGACCATTGAGACGGGCATCGCGATGACTGCATTGCGCCGCGCGCTTGCCGCGCTTCTCATCTTTCTCGGATCGTACTGCGTCCAGGCCCAGACCGTGGCGCTGACATTCGACGACGGGCTCGATCCCCTGAAGGAGCCCGCGGCCCCGTCGTGGAACCGGCAGATCCTGGAGACGCTCCGCGATGCAGGCGTGACGTCCATGGTGTTTCCCACACTTGTGCGCACCGGCCGGGCGCAGGGACTGGACCTCATCCGGGACTGGGCGCGCGCGGGCCACGCGGTCGGCAACCATACGTCCCGGCACCGCAGCCTGGGATCGCCCCAAGTGCCGCTCGCGGATTTCATCGGCGATGTCGAGGAGGCCGACGCGGTGCTGAGCCGACTCCCTGGCTGGACGAGGATGCTGCGCTTTCCGTATCTCAAGGAAGGCAACACGCTCGCGAAGCGGGACGGCATGCGACTCTGGATGCAGGCCGCAGGCTACCGGGCAGCACCGGTTTCGATCGACGCGAGCGACTGGTACTACAACCAGGTCTATGCAGCCTGGCTGAACGAAGGAAACGCCGACAAGGCCGATCGTGTGAAGGCAGCGTACATCGAGCATCTGCTGGACCGTGCCGCCTACTACGATGGTCTGGCCCGGCGGGTCCTCGGCCGCAGCCCTGCCCATGTGATGCTGCTGCACACGAGCAGGATCAACGCCGCCGCGCTTGGGGAGTTGATCGCGGCTTTCCGGGTGCGAGGGTGGGCTTTCATAGCCGCCAAAGCAGCCTTCGAGGATCCGATCTACACCGTGCAGATCGATACCTTGCCGGCGGGCGAAAGCGTCGTCTGGGCCAGCGCCAAGGCTGCGCAGATTCCAGGGCTGCGCTATCCGGCCGAGGACTCGGTCTATGAGGAGCCCAAGCTGCGCGCGCTGGAACTGGTACCGGCGCGCATGCTGCCGTAGTGCACCGGCAAAGCGTGTGACGATGACATGGTTTTGTTAGCTGCTCTTAGCCGCAGCATGATGTAGCGTTGCCTGTCATCCTGCTCGACGCGCTCGACAGTGGCTCCGGCGTTTGCTGAGCCGTTCTTTCTTCGCCGGCGTTTGCGCCAGCGAGACTGAGCCCTTCGGCCAGCCGCTTCCAGACATTCAGTGGGGGGCCTCGCGCTCCAGGCGTTCGGCTTGGCGCGAGAGGCGATCCAGGCGCTTGGCGTGCTCATGCTGGATGAACAGATTGAGGCGGTACTGACTCATAGTTCGATCCCATCGTGCTGGTCGAGGGACGCCAGCCGGGCCGTGCGCTGTAGGGCCGGATCGGACGAGTCAGAAGCAGATCACTCGCACGGCTGATCTTGTGTTTCTGGCAGTCAAAGCCACGCAGATTGAGGCGGCAGCAGACTGGCTGGCCACGCTGGTCGGGCCGCAAATCGTTGTGCGTGTTTTGCAGAATGGGATCGAACAGGCGGAAATAGTTCGATCACACTTGCCACGCGGGGACATCGTTCCCGCTGTCGTGTGGTTTCCGGCACAGGCGCAATCCGAAGGACGCGCCCGCCAGGGTCGCGTCGAGCGCCTGCAAGGTGTGCAGTTCAAGCAGCGCAGCGGGCGTGGGCCGGGAACGGGCTGACGCCGCAGGTTCGGCGACCGTGGCGGCGGCCAAGGTGTCCAGTTCCGCCGCCAGTGTGCGATAGCGCGCGCAGGGCGTGGCGCAGGCGCGGGTGGCGTAGAGGTAGGCCATGCCGTCTTCTAGGCCCGGCGCCAGTGCGAGCCGCATACAACAGCCGGGCCAGCGCGACACCAGCACCAGGCGCTTGCCGTCATGGATCAGGTGCTTGCGGCCGGGGACGCGCCAGAACTCGAAGGCGTAGGCTTCGGGCGGTGGGTCGGCATCGGGATAAAGCTGCACCACGGCATCATGGTCAGGGAACCAGGCCGGATGCGCGTCTCGCGCATCCAGGGCCGGGTCTTCCAGCAGGCGCAGGCCCCAGGCGTGCGCCGCATCAGGCCGGCGACGACGGCGCAGCCAGTCGCGCCGGTAGTCGGGATTTCGGCGCAGATATTCCCAGGCCAGCGCGGGGCCATCAAGGTGCAGCGTGTAGAGATACGCGGCGGTCGGATACCAGTGTTCAACGCTCGGGTCGGCCATGACGATGCCTCCTGACGGTCAGCAGGAACGTCGCCACGGTTTTCGTGGTGCGGGAGCTATCGGTTCAACATCAAAACGTCATCGTTATCGGGTTAGGCTGTAGCGGTTGGTGTCAAGACCGATTGGCTCCGGTGCATTGCGAAAATCGTCTGAATGCGACGGCTGCACCGCCAGGAATTGACGGGCTGCATCGCACACCGTGCCGCAGTCCGCGCCAAAGACCATGACTGTTTGCAGCAGAGTGATGCTGCTTCGGCGCAAGAGTGCGGTTTCAGACCGGACAGGTCTTGGGTAAGACTGAAATAGTCACAATGCGCCCCGCTCGGCCTCGCTGCGCGGGCCTGCATCAGTCGGTAATCGCGCCGTTTTCCTGCGCCAGCCGGACATAATCCGACAGCGGCCGCGTCGGCTGAAAATAGCGATCGCGCATCACGGGTTGCTTGTTCGGCCCGACGATGCCGGCCAGGTCGGACAGCTTGACCGTTCCCAGCGCCGGAAGGCCGATGCCCAGGTCGATCAGGCCGAAGGCCGTATCGCCATCGGTCGGGTCGAGCGTGGCCAGCAGCCAAGTGGCGTGGGCGTCCGGGGTAAACAGTCGCAGGACGGGCAGCGGATCGTCGGCGCAGGCTTGGGCGTTGGCGAGCAGCCGACCGCGTTCCTCATCGGTGATGAGCGCGTTCATGGCTGGCCTCTCCCCTCAAAGGAACGAAGCCGCCGAACCGCATCCCCGCTTGCGCACGAGACAACAGATACGCAAGCCCGCGAATCCGCAGAAGCACAAAGGCACGAACGTTCAAGGGCGCAAGTCAGTAGAGGCACGAATGCGGTTCCCTGGATTTGGAGCCATCCGCAGATGCGGATTTCCATAAAGGCACGAAAGCGTAGAACAACACCAAATGAACACTATAGATTGTAGTCCTATAGGGCGCAATGGGCTGTCATCTTGGTTTTTTGCGAGGAAACCATAGGTGGCGGCAGCGTACTCGTTGGCCAAGGCGTTGAAGACGGTCAGGAAAGCGCGTGGCTTGAGCCAGGAAGCGCTCTCCGACGTGTCGAGCCGTACCTATATGAGTACGCTGGAGCGCGATCTGAAAAGCCCGACCATCAGCAAGTTGGCCGAGCTGTGCGAGGTGATGGAAGTCCATCCGCTCACGCTGCTGACGCTGGCCTATGCCGGCGACAGTACGCGCAAGACTGATCAGCTTCTGGCGCAGGTGCGCCAGGAGCTTGAGGCCGTATTGAAGGAACGCGACGGGCCGTAGGCGCGTGCGTGACGTGCTGCGCCAGCAGCATCGCGCCCCGCCGCAATGGGCGGGGCGCGGTGGTGGTGGGCGCTTGGGGTCAGGCTTTCAACTGGCGCATGCCATCAGCCAGCAGCCAGAGCGCGCGGTTGAGGCGGATGTTCTGGTCGATGCCCTGCACAGGGCGGGTCTGCTGGCGCCGTCCGTTGGTGCTACGGCCGCGCAGGCCACCTTGGGTCAGGTTCTCCTGCGTGCGAGTGAACACGCTCCACAAGTCGGGGCGGCGGTCCTCGAAGCGGCGCGGCATCAGGCTTTGCGATTCCTAGATGGGTGCGGGCTTGTCGGGGTCGTCGTACTTGAGGGCCAGTGCGGCGCGGGCGAACACATCGGATTCGCCATCGTTCAAGGTGATTGCGCGCATGGCGTCGCGAGATTCCTTCACCCTGTCGAAGCCGCTCAAGACCTCGTAAGCGCCTTCGATCACCTGTCCGGCCACGTCGCCCTTGTGGGGCACGCGCACGTCGGCCACGGTGTCGCCGAACACCAATCCGTTCTGGCAGACGAAACGAAGCAATCCCGCCAGCAGTTGATAGCTGCTGGTGCCGTCATGCGAGTTCAAGAGGACGATTTCATTGGCTTCCGCATCGTTGAGCTGGCTGGCGTGGCGAAGCCGGATCATGTGCTTGCCCGACTTGTCCAGTTCCAGCAGCTCGATCTGCTCGCGCTTCTTGCCGGTGCAGAGGATGATTCCCAGTGGCGAGGCTTCCCCCGGCTCCCGTTCGTTCTTGTCAAGCCAGCGCAAGTAAAGCTCCATCTGCCCTTTATAGGCGGCCTTGAAGTCGCCGATCTTCAATTCCACTGCCACCAGCCGCCGCAGCTTGCGGTTGTTGAACAGCAGGTCGAGGTGGTAATCCTCTTCGTCGATCTGGAGGCGCTTCTGCCGGGCAAGGAAAGAAAAGCCCGCGCCCAAGGAAGGATTCCATCTCACGGATGATGGCCGCCTCCAGGTCGCCTTCCTGCCAGGTGTCCCGCAGCCCCAAGAAGTCGAGGATGTACGGGTCGCGCATGACCAACGCGGGCGACATGCGCTGTGCATCGCGCAGGGTGGCCAGTTCCTGCGCGATCGTCTCGCCCGGCTTCTTGGACAGCGCGGTGCGTTCGTATAGCATTGAGTCGATGCGCTCGCGCAGCGTCCGCACGCTCCAGTGTTCGGCACTCGCCATCTGCGCGTAGTAGTCCCGCTGGAGCGGGTCTTTCAGCGGGATCAGGGCGATGAAGTGTGTCCAGCTCAATTGTCGTATCAGTGATACGACAATTCGCTCGTCCGGGTAGGCTGCGGCGAACTGCACCATCCGGCGCAGATTCTTGACCGAAAAGCTGCTGCCGTATTCCTTCAGCAGTTGCGCCGCCAAGGTCAGTACGACTTCCTCGCCGTAGTTGGCCCGACGGCCTTCCAAGACCTGCGTATGGATGCGCTGACCGATGTGCCAGTAGAGCATCGTCAGTTCGCTATTCACCGCCGAAGCAGCGCGCTTGCGCGCCGCTTCGATCAGTGCCCGGATATCGCCCAGCAGCGCCGTCGGCACTGGGAGTGACGCGATGGATGCCTTGCGCTTGTTCATGCCTGTGCCCCCGCCGGTTGCCGTGCCCCGGTGATCGCCAGCCGCCGGCTGGCCACCAGCTCGGCCGCATCGCGCACCGGCTTGTCCTCGGTATGGACGTAGTGCATGAACATCGCCACGGTCTTGTGCCCCGTCAGCGCCATGCCGACCTTGGTGGGCACGCCTGAATTGGCAATGTCGGTGGTCGATCGGTGGCGGATGCCGTGCGTGCCGACGTGGGGCACGCCGGCGGCCTTGAGCGCGCGCTTCCAGCCGCCATAGTGTTCGCCATGCGTCAGATGCCGGGCCGGGTCGTTGGGCGACGGCAGGACGTAGGGGCAGCCCTCCCGGCGCTGCGCCGTCGAAAGCAGCCGATGGGCTTCCTCGCTCATGGGCTTGGATATGCCGCCGGTCTTGCTGTCGGGCCAGACCACCCGGCGTTTCTCCAGATCAACCCAGTCCCATTCGAGCGGGCAGATTTCGGAGCGGCGGGCGGCGAACTCGAATTGCAGGCGGATCGCCAGCGGGATGACGTAGTTCTCCAGTCCCTCGGCTTCCAGATGTTCCAGGTGACGGAAGATCCGCACCAGTTCATCGTCCACGATGAGCCGGGTTTCCTTGCCGGGCGGGAACATCGGGACGTGGCGGCACGGATTGGTGCCGTCCGGGCGCAGCCCCCACACTTCGGCCAGGTTGAACATCTTGCGCAGCACGCCAAAGGCGCGGTTCGCCTCGGCCGGCTTGTAAGCCAGTTTCTTCATCAGCGCGGCCACGTCCGGGCGCTTCACGTCCTGCACCTTCATTCGGCCCAGGATAGGGATGATGCAGCGGTCGATGACACCCTGATAGCCGCGCTGAGTGCTGGGCTTGTTGCGCTGCTTGGAGTAGTCCTCCATGAAGGTGTGGCAATACTCCTTCATGGTCTGTGCCTTGCGGGCGGCAGCTTTGGCCGCGCTGGGGTCGCCGCCCCGGCGAACCTCGGCCAGCCACTCCTGCGCCATGACGCGGGCCTGCTCGACGGTCAGCTCCCCGTACTGGCCCAGGGCGGGCTTGCGGCGCTCGCCAGCGTTTGTGCGGTACTGGAGCATGAACACCTTGCGGCCGGCCGGGGTGACCTTGCACAGGAAGCCAGGCACCACGGTATCCCGCAACTCGACGGCCTGCGCCTGGGGCTTTGCCGCATCGACAGCGGACTTGGTGAGCTTGATTCTTGCCATGATGACTCCTCGGAAACCTCGGTTTCCAAGAGCCACATGGGAGCCACGCGACCGGAAGCCGGGTCAAGTTTCGGAAAGCACCGGCATATGATGGGCGCGCCTAAGCCATTGATAAACCTGCTGTAGCGGGCTTGGGCGCAGTCCAGCGAAATACCGGGCTGGAGTCATCGTCAAACAAAAAAACCGGATGAGCTAAAGCGATACTTTACCAGTCTGGATCGCATGAAATACCGGGAAAAATGGTGGGTTATCGATATCGGTGGTAATAACCTTAGAATGATGTTTTTTGCTGATTTTGAGCG
>OJKH01000626.1_pt1 | contig 12436 bp, 17 predicted proteins | sample 1596471 | NCBI WGS metagenome assembly OJKH01 (sample SAMEA4350108, study PRJEB24818) | metagenome | biome: human; feature: gut; material: faeces | place: Denmark | collected 2013-09
ACTGGCTGAGCAAAATCCCTACCGCGCTGGCTGGCGTTAACGTCGACATCGCAAAAACTGGCTTCCCGCTTACTCTGTGGGGTATGGAGCTGGGCTGGACTGTTCCAGAATTGCAGGCAGCTGCGCAAGTTGGTCGCCCGATCGACACGCAGAAGTACGACGGTATGCAGCTGAAGTGGAACATGGACACGGACGAGCAGGTTTATATCGGCGATTCCGGTCTGGCGGTAAAAGGCCTGCTGAACCTGACGCAGGTAACGCCGACCAACGCCGCGAAGACCTGGGCGACCTCCACCGCTGACGAAATCCGGGCGAGCATTAATGCCGGGTTGAGTGCTGCGTGGGCCAACTCAGCTTACTCTATGGTACCGACGGACCTGCTGATCCCGCCGGAGCAGTTCTCTCTGCTGGCAAGCACCATCGTATCCAGCGCTGGTAACCAGTCACTGCTGACCTATCTGGAAACCAACACCATCGCATACCACCAGAACGGGCGTCCTCTGAACATCCGTCCGGTGAAATGGGCGAAAGGTCGTGGCGTGTCGAACTCTGATCGCATGATGTTCTACACCAACGACAAGAAATACGTTCGCTTCCCGATGGTTCCGCTGATGAGCGTGCCGATCCAGTATCGCGGCCTGTATCAGCTCGTAACCTATTACGGCAAGCTGGGTGCAGTAGAGCCGGTTTATCCGGAAACTCTGGCCTACGTCGACGGCATCTAACCTGCGGCGGCCCGAAAGGGCCGCTCATGAGGACTTGCAATGAAAAAGATTTACGTACTCTCCCCGTTTAACTTCAACGACGGCAAAGAGCAAAAGCATTTCCCGGTTGGCTTCCACGACGTCGATGACACGGTTGCTGATCACTGGTTCGTAAAAGCGCACTGTTCTCCGGATGGCGAAGCGCCAGCGGTCGCAGAAGACCCGCGCATTGCTGAGCTGGAAGCAAAAATCGCCGAGAAAGATGCGCGTATTGCTGAACTCGAAGCGCAATTGCCGGAGACTACCAATAATGGCAAGAAATCAAAGTCTGCCGACGCCTGAGCAGTTCAGGGTAACCTTTCCGCAGTTCGCTGACGAAACAAAGTACCCCTCGCCAATGATCCAGGCTCGACTGAATCTTGCTGATGCCATGCTGAGTGAGTCGCGCTTTGGCGTGGATATCTTTCCCTACATCGTCGGGCTGTATGTTGCGCACTACATGTACCTTTACGCCGCCGATATGCGTGGTATGGCTGTGGGTACTGCTGGTGGTGTAAATAGCGGCATACAGACCGCGAAATCAGTGGATAAGGTTTCAGCCAGTTATGACGCAAGCGCAACCCTGGACCCTAATGCCGGTTTCTGGAACAACTCCCGTTACGGATCGGAGTTCTGGGAATACCTGATGATGTTTGGTGCCGGAGCGGTTCAACTGGGGACGCCGGAATGAAAAGCGGGCTCACAATTCGGGAAGACAATTACAGTGTCGTTCTGGATGCGCTGAAACAGCTGTCAGGCACTGATGTGCTGGTTGGTATCCCGGCAGGTCCTCCGCGCGATGATGCGCCGCTGAGCAACGCTGAACTGGGGTATCTCCAGTCCACCGGGGCAACCGTAGAGATAGACGGTGAGACCGTTACTCTGCCGCCAAGGCCATTTCTGGACATGGGCATTGAGGATTCCCGGGATAAAACGACCGAGCGTTTAAAGCTGGCCGCTCAGTCTGCGCTTGAAGGTAAGGCAGATGTGGCGTCGATGCATCTTGAAGCCGCAGGCCAGATTGCGCGTGATGCCTCAAAGGCTGTCATTGAGGCAGGCGATCGTCTGACCCCACTATCTGAAAAGACCATCAAGAAGCGCAGAGAAATGAAACCGCCTATCCCTGGCGACAAGCCGTTGCGTGCCCGCGGATTCCTTTTCAGAGCGATTCAGTATGTCGTGAGGAAAAAATAATGCCGTTTCTCGATGTGACTGATGTTCTGCTTGATCCGGACTTTGTCGACCTGTCTCTGGTGTGTTATCGGCAGGTGCAGACGGTGGACGAAGATAATTTTCCGACCAATACCGCGCAGGCTATTCCGTTCTCTGGTGTCGTAACCGTCGACCGCTCGCTTGAGGCTAAGCGTATGGCCGCCGGACAGAACATCAACGGGGCCATTCTCATCGTGACGCAGTTCAGGCTGACTCAGGGGCAACCCGGATTAGATGCCGATATCGTAACCTACCGCGGGCGAGATTATCGTGTGACGTTTGTCGACCCGTATACGGCGTATGGTGCCGGATTCGTTCAGGCACATTGCGAACTGCTGGAATTCGACGGAGGAACGCCAATTGAGTGATGACAGCACGTCGGCTGGCTATCTGGCACCGGTCGGTGACTCACCACCCTACGACAAGGATCTGGAGCGTTTAATTAGTCGCTGGATACGGGGTGTGACCGGGCTGGATGCCACGCTGGTTTACCCACGCTGGACCGACCCACAAAAGCAGATACCTAAAAACGGTACAACCTGGTGCGCATTCGGCATTACCGGTATTCAGGAAGACTTTAACCCCGCATATGTGCAGGGCGAAAAGAACACCGCTCAGTGGTCGCATGAGACTATCAGCCTGATTCTGTGTTTCTACGGTCCTCAGGGACTGGCAACGGCCACGCGCTTTCGTGACGGGCTGCTGGTGGCGCAAAACAACGAAGAACTTAACCGCTCCGGGCTGACGTTTATGCAGCAGGGGCGGATTCTCAACCTTCCCGAACTCATCAATAACCAGTGGGTACGTCGCTACGATATCAGCGTTGACCTGCGTCGAAAAATTACCCGCCAGTACGGCATTCAATCGCTGGTCGATGCGCCAGTTCAATTCTTTGGAGATTAAAACATGGCACAGGGCTTACCTGTTTCCAATGTCGTGAATGTTGACGTCATTATGTCAGCCGTTGCGGCAACGGGGCGTAACTTCGGTGCGCTCCTTATCCTGGGAACCTCTACCGTTATTCCGTTGACTGAGCGCATTCGCCAGTATTCGGCCATTGAAGATATCGGCGATGATTTTGGCGTTGACTCCCCGGAATACGAAGCGGCGACAATTTTCTTTTCACAGTCACCAAAACCAACTCTGGTTTATGTCGGCCGCTGGGCGAAAACGCTGGCTTCTGCTGAAGAGGGTAGCATAGAGACGCTACTACAGGCCGTTAATGCCTGCCTTCAGTATACCAACTGGTACGGGCTGGCAATTGCCGACAGCGCCGATCTGGTTGAGGCTGATGTGATTTCCGTCGCTGCTGCTATTGAGGCATCCAGCCTGAGCCGCATTCTGGCCGTTACCACTGCTGATGTGAATGTGCTGGTGGCCGGCAATACCGACAATATCGGCTACAAACTTAAAGCCGCTGGCTATGCCCGCACATTCTGGCAGTACAGTTCCAGCAGCAAATACGCCGCTATCTCGGCCTTTGGCCGCGCATTCACGGTGAATTTCACCGGCAGCAATACCACCATCACCCTGAAGTTTAAAACCGAGCCTGGTATTACCTACGAGACGCTGTCCACCGCGCAGGCCGCAGCCATTGATGCCATTAACGGTAACGTCTACGTCTACTACGCCAACGATACGGCGATTATCCAGCAGGGCGTGATGGCGAACGGTGATTTCTTTGATGAGCGGCATGGCCTGGACTGGCTGCAGAACTACGTTCAGACCAATCTCTACAACCTGCTGTACACCTCGACCACAAAAATTCCGCAGACCGACGCGGGTGTAACCCGGTTAATGGCCAACGTCGAAGCCTCACTGGATCAGGCGGTTAATAACGGCCTCATTGCTCCAGGTGTCTGGAACGGTGGCCCGATTGGCCAGATTGAATCCGGCGATACCCTGACAAAGGGTTACTACGTCTACGCCGACGCGGTAGCCAACCAGGCGCAATCCGACAGGGAAGCGCGTAAGTCGCCGGTGATTCAGGCGGCGATTAAGCTGGCGGGTGCCATTCACTATGGCGACGTACAGATCAACGTGGTTCGTTAAGGGGAACTAAATGTCTACTTACTCTTTTATTGACGTCTCTGCATCCCTGACGGGCCCGACCGGCAGTATCGATCTGGGTTACGGCTCGGCGAACTCCGAAGAGGGGATCACCGTAGTCATGGCAGAGGCAAAAAACACCATGACTGTCGGCGCTGACGGGGAAGTGATGCACAGCCTTCACGCCGGTAAGAGCGGCACAATCACGGTAACGCTGCTTAAGACCTCCCCGGTCAACAAAAAACTGTCTCTGATGTACAACGCACAGAGCCAGTCTTCAGCTACCTGGGGTAACAACGTCATCGTTGTGCGAAACAAAGTCTCTGGCGACATCTCGACAGCGCGTTCCTGCGCCTTCCAGAAACAGCCGGATCACGCCAACGCAAAGGTTGGTAACACAGTGTCGTGGGTTTTTGACTGCGGCAAGATTGACCAGCTGCTGGGGGAGTTTTAACAGATGGAATTTGAAATCAAAGGCATTAATTACCGAACTGCCAAACTTGACGTATTCCAGCAACTGAAGGTCAGCCGTAAGCTACTGCCGGTGCTGGCCGGGCTCGTTAGCGAGTTTTCCACGCTGAAAGCGCAGGCCGCTGCGGGTAACTCTGGTGCTGTGCTGGAAAGCGTACTGCCGAAAATTGCCGATACGCTGGCCGCGCTGCCGGATGAGGACGTTAACGCGGTGATTTACCCGTGTCTGGGTGTCGTTTCCCGCCAGCACGAAAATGGCTGGGCGAAGGTGTTCGATCAGGGCGTGTTGATGTTCGACGATACGGACCTGTTTACCATGCTGCAGTTGGTGGCGCGGGTGGTCGCCGATAGTCTTGGAAATTTTTTGAAAGAACTCCCCGCCAGCGAGACGCCCACCCCGCCAGTGGCCTGACCCTGGAAACTCTTCCTGAAGGCGAAAGCTTCCTGATGCGCCCGGTGGATGCCGGGTACATCACTTACACCGCACTTAAAGACGGCTCGGTCGACCTGGCCGATGTTGCCCGCATGAATGACTGGCTTGACCTAAAAGCCGATAACGAATATCGCATAGCGAAATGGAGAGAGGACAATGAACGCTGAAACGCTCAAGGACTTTCTGATCTCGCTTGGGTTTAACGTTGATGAGGCCGGTGCTAAAAAGTTCGATGCTGTAGTGGCGGGTACGACGCTGAAAGCGATTGAGCTGGGCGTCAAGGTCGAAGCGGCAGCGCTTTCTGTTGTCGCGTTCACCGCCAAAATCGCCAGTAGCCTCGATAACCTCTATTGGGCCTCTCAGCGCACCGGAGCGACGGTAGAGGGCATCAAGCAAATTGGGTATGCAGTTAGCCAGGTAGGCGGCAGCGCCGATTCAGCGCGTGGCTCGCTGGAGAATCTGGCGCGGTTTATACGCAATAACCCCGGCGCGGAAGGTTTCCTTAACCGCCTGGGAGTCCAGACCCGTGACGCCAGCGGCAATATGCGGGATATGGCGACGATCTTCACCGGCGTCGGCCAGCGTCTTAGCAACATGCCGTACTACAGAGCTAACCAGTATGCGCAGATGCTGGGACTGGATGAAAACACCCTGATGGCAATGCGTCGCGGTATCGGCCAGTTTAGCGGCGAATACACCGCGATGGCGAAGGCGATTGGCTATAACGCCGATGTGGCCGCCGTCAGCTCTAATAAGTTCATGACCTCGCTTCGCTCCTTCGGCCTTATGGCAGGCATGGCGCGGGATAAAATCGGCTCTAATCTGGCTAACGGGCTGGCAGGCTCTATTGACACCCTGCGCCGTCAGATTATGGAGAATTTCCCGAAAATCGAAGGGGCTATCACTGCTGGTGTCAAAGGTGTCCTGTGGTTTGGTGAAATCATTGGTCGGGTGGTTTATCGGTTGATACAGCTCACCGGGGACATTATCAACTGGTGGAAATCACTCGGTACCGAAACCAGACAGGTTATCGAGGTGTTTGGGGCGCTAATGATTGCCTGGCGTCTCCTGAATAGTGCCTTTGCGATGTCGCCTATTGGGCGCGTCATTATGCTGGGTGCTGCACTGATAGGTCTTTACGACGATTACCGCACATGGAAAGAAGGCGGCCAGTCGCTTATAGACTGGGGAAAATGGGAGCCGGGTATCAAATATGCCCAAAAGGCTTTTGCCAGCCTGAGTAAGGACTTCGGCGGCATCTATGTGAAGGTTAAAGACCTAGGTTCTGCCATCCTCGATCTGGGTAAGCGATTCCTTGAATTCATTAATATCGACACGTCGAAATTTAATGGCAAATGGCTGTTTGACCAGATTATCGAAAGCGTCCGCAGTTCAATCAAAATCCTTGGTTCGCTGGTGGATGCGCTGCGAAAGGTTATTAGTGGTGATTTCTCCGGCGCATGGGATTCGCTTAAAGGCGCAGCCGCAGCGTGGAGTGACAGTCCAGTTATTCAGGGTGCCGCATCTGTAGGGCAGGGGTTATGGGATAAGGCTGTTGACTGGTGGAATGGTGATGCCACGCAGTACGGGCAATCAGTTAAACGACCGTCACCTTCAAAAGCAGGGGCTCAGTTGCTTGGATGGATGGCTCCGATGATGGGTAAACTGGAGGCTATGTATAAACTGCCTTCTGGTCTTCTGCGAAGTGTCGCTATCACTGAATCAGGGGGGAATCAGTTCGCTGTATCCGGTGCAGGCGCACAGGGAATGTTCCAGTTTATGCCTGGAACCGCTCGGGATATGGGGCTACGCGGGAATGATGTCTTCGACCCGATCAAGTCAGCGGAAGCGGCGGCGCGATATCTATCGATGCTCCTGCAGAAGAACGGCGGAGATCTGGGTAAAGCTCTGGCCTCGTATAACTGGGGGATCGGCAACGTGCAAAAGTACGGCATGGCACTGATGCCGCAGGAAACCCGTCAATATATCCCGAAAGTGTTAAGCAATATGCCTGGCGCTGGCGCTCAGGTTCAGCAGCAGAATACCTATCACATCTACGGCGGGAATGCTCAGGAGATAGGGCGAGAAGTCAGCAGGCAGGTGGATGAAAAAGCGCAGGCGTTAGGCAGAAATCAGGCGGGGATGGGTTAATGGATATTCTTTCTACTTTGTTTCATCAGCAGAAACGGCGGATTGGGCCGAGCGCAAACCTGATAGTCCCCAGCGTCGTCATATCCGAAAGGCATTCAGACACTCTGGAGATTACCGAACACCCGGTTGAGGTCGGTGCTGCAATTTCTGACCACGCCTATCGTCGGCCATATGAAGTGGTGATGCAGGTCGGTTTTGCTGGTGGTGGTTCGCTGCTTGATTTGCTGGATACCACTTCCTTTGGGGTAAGTGCGGGGCTGAGCCCGAAGGAGGTCTATCAGAACCTGCTGGACCTCCAGAATAGCCGTGTGCCGTTCGATGTGGTAACCGGAAAGCGGATTTACACCAATATGCTGATCCGCGCGATAGAGGTAACCACTGATCGCACGTCAGAGAATGTACTCTCCGCTGTTCTGACGCTGCGCGAGGTCATTATTACCAGCACCACTACCAAGCAAGTAGCGGCTAAAGCCGATATGAAGTTGGGTGCCAATACCTCGGCAGTGCAGGATAGCGGGGTAAAAACGTCTAAGCCGGTAGCTAATGAATCAGCGCTTAAATCGTCGGGGGTCTTTGATGGGCTTAAAGGCACGAGGCTTGGCAACATTATAGGTATTCAGTAATGGCAATCAGAGAAATACCGCTCTCACCTGAGAACCAGAAGTTTTCTATATCTCTGGCGGGGCAGAATTATCAGATGTCGGTATCGTGGCGCGCATCGTTCTGGTCTCTGGACATCATGGATAGCGGAGGCTCTGACCTGATTAAGGGCATTCCGCTAATCACCGGCGCTGACTTGCTGGCCCAATATACTCATCTTGGGCTGGGATTTGCGCTTTGTGTGGGTTGCGATAACCCGGCGAACGAAAACCCCACCGAAACCGATCTCGGTATAAACAGCCATCTCTATGCTGTAACGGAGTGATCATGTCTCAAAACTGGATGCGGCATTTTGAGCTACAGCTTGTCGACTCAAAGGGAAACGCCACTGATTTTGGTGGCTTCAAGGTCACGTTTAACATCGACTGGTTTAATATCAGCAGCGAAACGCGCGTGGGCACCTTCAAAATCTATAACCTCGCGGCATCTACCGTTAACAAAATTGTAGGTAAAGAATTTACCCGGATCAGAATCATCGCCGGGTATGATGGCATTGCTCAGGATGTTTCTGCCAGCCAGGTAGGTGTTGCGCGAACGGTAAACCCCGACGAAGTGGGGCAGATGGACGGCCGAAATTATGGGCTTATCTTTGATGGCGAGATCCGCTACACCATCACAGGCAAGGATAACCCCATCGACAGTTTTGTGCTTATTCAGGCGGCCGATTCCCATCGTGCTTTCGTTACCACGATGACCGCACAAACCCTTGCCGCCGGGTATACGGTTGCAGATTTCAACCGTGCCCTGATGAAAGACTTTAACGCCAATGGCGTGACGGAAGGTAACACACCGGCCATGCCAGCGACGGTATACCCGCGCGGACGGGTGCTGTTTGGGATGACCCGCAATCTTATGGATAATGTCGCCGAGCAGTGCAAGGCTGACTGGATGTTTGTTGATGGCAAACGGGAAATGGTGTCAAGGGATAAGGTGGTACACGATGCTATCAAGCTGAATAGCGAGACAGGGATGATTGGTATGCCGCAGCAGACCATAGGCAGCGGGGTGAATGTCCGCTGTCTGATTAACCCCAACATTCGAATCAATGGACTTATCGAGCTGGATCAGGGCTCAGTTTATCGTACGGCGCTGGGTAGCAGCGATATAGCTATGACGCGGGGGCGCATCACCGACCAGAACAATAACGGCAACATCACCATTGAAGGTACTACCGCGCAGCCTGCGAGCATTGCGACCGATGGCGTTTATAAAGTTATCGGCATTATGTACACTGGTGATACAAGGGGCCAGGCGTGGTACATGGACATGATGTGTGAAGCGCGTGGCGCGCAGGATCTTCGTTCTGCATCGTCTTTGCAACGGGAAGGTTGATAATGAAAAGGTTGGCTTTAGTCGGGTTATTCCTCTTGCCGGGATTGTCACTGGCTGCGAACAGTGGCGGCATAACCTTGCAATGCGCAGGCTACAAGCTGGAGCTAATTCCTGATTCAATGTTTAGGATTAATGGGGAATACGTTACGTCACAGAAAATTAAAACCCTCGGTGACGGTAACGGGATGAAGGCTGATATGGGGCTGATGCCTGCCAAAGACGGCAACAACTACGGATTTGAATACGTTCGCTACCCCGGCACTGAAAAGCGATTTCTTAACGTCCAGCTCCTGCAAGCCAGCATGGACGCACCGAAGATTATCGGGTCATTTCCGTGTAAAAAGGTCGCAGATTAAAGCCCACTTAGGTGGGCTTTTTGTTAACCATTTTCTCTAACTCTTCAACCCGCTTCGTTAAGTCTGCAACAAAGCTATCCGCCTTTGTTCCTTTGGCTGCCGTCCAAAATTCTATAGCCGCCACCAACTCAGCATTGACTGAGCGCTTGTTTGCCTCAGCCAGGGCTTGTACAGAATCTTTCAATTCCTGAGAAATTCGGATGTTGATCTGTGGGTCTCTGCTCATGTTGAAGGGCCGTGGTTAAAAAGTGTATTGACATGATAGCCATGTGCTACTATTCTTTCAATGGTAGCCAATGGATACTAAATGGATATCAACATGAATAAGACTAGCAGAAATCCTCAAGTAAACATCAGGATGCCTGATGACCTAAAAAAGTCGCTGAAGGAGATTGCAGAAGAGAAAGACAGGTCGCTGAACTATGTAATTGTTCAAGCGTTAAAAGATTTTGCCGCCAAATGCAGTGAAGCCCCGGCAGTGCGCTAACACCCCGAGGCTTCTTATTTACCAGTTAACGTCGAGAAAACTGATATGAATAGTGTACAGAACAAAGAGCTAACTTTCCACAACACCAGTTTTGCTTACATGGAAATGGGTGGTCAGGTCTGGCTGACGGCTACCGAAGTTGGTGAAGCTCTGGAGTACGCTGACGATAAAGCAGTGCAGCGCATCTACTCTCGTCATGCTGATGAGTTTACAGCACAAATGACAGGGGTGGTCAAACTGACCACCCCTTCAGGAAAGCAGGAATCACGCGTTTTCTCTCTACGGGGCGCCCACCTTGTTGCGATGTTTGCTCGCACGCCAAAGGCCAAAGAGTTCCGCCGCTGGGTGTTGGATATTCTGGATCGGGAAGTGGCTCATTCGCCGATTGCGAAGCAGTTCAGTGACGAAGAGCTTTGCTCACTGTCTTACCTGTGGAGATCAAGCGCAGTTATGTACGAAGCCTGCCATAACATTTACCCGTTATTGCTGGCCGCAGAGCACAAATTACTACCTCGCTTTGCCTCGATAGTGACCAACCATGCGAGGACTATAAACAGGACGCGAGATCTTCTTCGCCGCGAAACGAAACATATTGAAGAGCACCCATGGGGGGATACTAACTGGAAAAATGTATTTTCATACGGGACGGGAGTATTGCAGTGATGCAAAAAGAAAAACCGCCAGTTGGCGCTGGCGGTTATCACTAACATACATAGAAGGCAAACTCTATGAATTCGATTATCAAACATTTTGAGTTTAAGTCAAGTGAAGGTATGGATGTAAGCATTGATGCAGCCCGCTTCAAAGGAAAGCCTGTATTTCTTGCGGTGCCGCTCGCAAGAGCGTTGGGATATACCAACCCAGCAGATGCATTGAAAAAGCATTGTAAGTCGCTGATTAAACTTAATTATAGCGAATCGCGAGAATTGGGGTTCGGTGACAACCCGCGGGGCATTCAACTTGTTGGTCAGGCGGATGTATTTCGCCTCATCATGCGCAGCTCACTCCCTTCAGCTGAACGTGTTCAGGATTGGGTATGTGAAGAGGTGCTCCCGGCGCTGATGGATACGGGAACTTACAACATTTCGAGGGACAAGACTTCATCCGGACTTCCTGAGTACCGTCTTGCCAAAGCCGAACAGCTTAAAGCTCAGGCGCTGGAGAAAAACATCGCATCAGCTCGGGAGTTGATGTCAATGTTTCCGCGGCTTGGCGAATCGGCTAACCAGGTGATCGTTGCCACGCTTGTTAACCCGCTACTCGGACACGAAGTTGTACCGCTGCCGGTGATTGAAGAGCATTACGCAACGGCCGGAGAGGTGGCGGCGCAGATTGGTTGCACTGCAAACAAGGTTGGCCGCGTGGCAAACAAACACAACCTGAAAACTGAACAGTACGGCAAGTTCTTTCTGGATAAGTCGAGGCACTCAGACAAGCAGGTTGAAGCGTTCCGTTACAACGCAGAAGGGGTAAAGGCATTGCGCCACCTGATCCATGGCGCAGATGTAGCCTAACTATCTGATAATAAATCTAAGCATTAATTAGTGCTTCGAAAACCAAACCTCGCTTCGGCGAGGTTTTTATTGCCCGGAGTAAACCAAATGGCAGTATCCGATAAAACTCGCAGCGGTGCGCTGGCGCAGGTTCTGGCGTCAGAGAGAAAGGCGCTAACCGAACAACTTCGCGTTGCAATGCCCGGCATCATCCAGTCTTTTGATCCTGACGCAGTGACCGCTGTAGTGCAGCCGGCGATCCGCTACATCGAGCGAGATAACGACGGCAACAAAAGTACCAAGGATTATCCGCTGCTGGTGGATGTTCCAGTTGTATTCCCCCGCGGGGGCGGCTGTACTCTCACTTTTCCCGTTAGCGAAGGCGATGAGTGTCTGGTGATATTTGCCGACCGCTGCATTGATTTCTGGTGGCAAAGCGGGGGTGTACAGGAGCCGGTAGACGGGCGCATGCATGATTTATCGGATGCGTTCTGTATCGTGGGCCCGCAGTCGCAGGCGAAGAAAATCGGCGGTATCAGCACCAGTGCGGTAGAGCTGCGCAGTGATGACGGGGAAACAAAGTTGAGCCTTAATCCTGCAAGCGGAGCTATCAACGGCACGGCGCCGGGAGGTTTTAACCTTAACGGGCTTAAAATTCTTTCGGACGGCCGCCTGCAGCTGGTGGATGGCTCAATCGTTGATAAGCATACGCATGGTGGCGTTGAGCCTGGTGGCAGCAGTACAGCACCACTCGGAGGATGATATGCGATACCGTCGAGAAGATGACGATGGGGATTACACCTTCGGTCAGGGCGATGATACCTGGCTGGTTAACTCCCCCGAGGCTGTCGCGCAGGCCATTAAAACGCGCTTTCTGCTTTGGTACGGTCAGTGGTTTCTGGACACCACAGAAGGTACGCCATGGATTCAGTCCGTTCTGGGTAAGCAAAAACCAGATACCTACAACCTTGCTATCCGCAAGCGGATCCTCGAAACGCAGGGGGTTAGCTCAATCACTGCATTTAATACCACCGTTGACGGTACCACGC
>OJKH01000634.1_pt1 | contig 12337 bp, 7 predicted proteins | sample 1596471 | NCBI WGS metagenome assembly OJKH01 (sample SAMEA4350108, study PRJEB24818) | metagenome | biome: human; feature: gut; material: faeces | place: Denmark | collected 2013-09
TTCCATTATAAAACGACTGGACGGCATTAACTTCCAGGGTAATGAAGTAATCAGTCAACGCCTTAAACCCGATACGGAAATTGGTATTGGAGAATGGATAGATGTTTCCGGACTGATTGCTCCCAAGAGTGAGATCGACCGACTACTGGATGGTATTGAGAAAGGAGCAGTCAATCGTTTAAAGTCCATCAATGCAAGCTTCGCGGAAATGCACGAGAATTATTATACTGATGAATGGACATGGGCTTATCATAAGATTCAGGAATTTTATGGCTTAGATCCGGAAACGATCACAGCGCAAGATATCATCGGTATCGTGAAAGCCTGGCAGCAAGCTGTTGTCGGATTGGACAAGATGGTATATGAGGATGCTAAGAAAGAATTCTCGTTATCTTCTATGACCGGATTCGGTGCTGATGGCTCTCATGACGAAATGAAGCAGGACTTTGAGCAAGTACGCGGTGATTTCGAAAGTAATACCTTTGTGACTGCCGTCTTGAAACATATTGAAGATAAAACAGCTCTTGGAAACGAGTTAATCAAACGGATTGAAGCAATCGAATCATAATAGGAGTGGCAGATGGCGAACTGTGGATGATAAACAGGATATGATAAATAGCAAACTGTAAATAAAATAGTGAGCGGTGAACGGCAGATGTCAATGAATGGCATAGCTTGTTTACCGCTCGTTGTTTATTGTTTATGATTGTCTTTTGCTGTTCCTGCTTTTCTCCGTTATTCATTCTTAATTCTTCATTCATCATTCGCCATTCTTCATTCTTAATTACTACCTTTGCCACACTAATTAACATTACGTAATAAAATAAGAAACTTATGGCAACACCTCCGTTTAAGTATCAGCCCATGTTTGAAAAGGGAAAAGATACAACTGAGTATTATCTGCTTACAAAAGACTATGTATCAGTAAGCGAGTTTGAAGGAAATCCTATCCTGAAAATTGAGAAAGAAGGTTTGACTGCGATGGCTAATGCAGCTTTTCGTGATGTATCATTCATGCTTCGTCGTTCGCACAACGAACAAGTTGCTAAGATTCTGAGTGATCCGGAAGCAAGTGAAAACGATAAGTATGTGGCATTGACTTTCCTGCGTAACGCGGAAGTTGCTTCAAAAGGTGTACTTCCTTTCTGTCAGGACACTGGTACTGCTATTATCCATGGTGAAAAAGGACAGCAGGTATGGACTGGATATTCTGATGAAGAAGCGCTTTCACTGGGCGTATATAAAACATACACTGAAGAAAACCTGCGTTATTCACAGAATGCGCCTCTGAATATGTATGATGAGGTAAATACAAAATGTAACCTCCCTGCACAGATTGACATCGAAGCTACCGAAGGTATGGAATACGAATTCCTTTGCGTAACAAAAGGTGGTGGTTCTGCCAACAAGACATATTTGTATCAGGAAACAAAAGCGATCCTGAATCCCGGTACACTGGTTCCATTCCTGGTTGAAAAAATGAAAACATTGGGAACAGCCGCTTGCCCTCCTTATCATATCGCTTTCGTGATCGGTGGAACTTCTGCTGAAAAGAACTTATTGACAGTGAAGCTGGCTTCTACTCATTTCTATGATAACTTGCCGACTACTGGAAACGAATATGGCCGTGCATTCCGCGACATCGAACTGGAAAAAGAAGTTTTGGCAGAAGCTCACAAAATTGGATTGGGCGCGCAATTCGGAGGTAAATATCTTGCTCATGACGTACGCATCATCCGTTTGCCTCGTCACGGTGCTTCTTGTCCGGTAGGCTTGGGAGTATCTTGCTCTGCCGACCGTAACATCAAATGTAAAATCAATAAGGAAGGTATCTGGATTGAGAAACTGGATTCAAATCCGGGCGAACTTATTCCTGTAGAACTGCGTCAAGCAGGTGAAGGTGATGTTGTAAAGATCGACCTGAACCGTCCGATGCCTGAAATCCTGAAAGAGCTGACTAAATATCCGGTAGCTACTCGTCTGTCATTGAACGGAACGATCATCGTAGGTCGTGACATCGCCCATGCTAAACTGAAAGAACGTTTGGATCACGGCGAAGACTTGCCACAATATATTAAGGATCATCCTATTTATTATGCAGGTCCGGCAAAAACTCCGGAAGGCATGGCTTGTGGTTCTATGGGTCCTACTACAGCAGGACGTATGGACTCTTATGTAGAACTGTTCCAAAGTCATGGCGGCAGCATGGTCATGTTGGCAAAAGGTAACCGTAGCCAGCAAGTGACAGATGCTTGTAAGAAATATGGTGGTTTCTATCTTGGTTCTATCGGAGGTCCGGCAGCTATCCTAGCACAGAATAACATCAAGAGCATCGAATGTGTGGAATATCCGGAATTGGGTATGGAAGCCATCTGGAAAATTGAAGTAGAAAACTTCCCTGCATTTATCTTGGTGGATGATAAGGGTAATGACTTCTTCAAACAGTTGAAACCGTGGAATTGCACAAAATAACCGGTTTTAACCTGTTGGGATAAAACTTTAAGAAGAGGCTAAATGTCCTGAATTTATAAAATCCCCTCACTCTGCAATGTAGTGAGGGGATTTCATCTTTTGAGGACTTAAAGACTTTCCGGATATTTATTTTTGTAGTGTAGATATCAGCCTTTCATCATTTGTGATTACTTATTCTGTTCTTTTTTCCATTTTTCATATCTCTTCAATACCTTACTACCATCTTTGTTATACCAACTATAACCATTCCGGCGCTCATGCCCGATTTCCGATATATCATATTTTTTAATGCCGTCACGGTCGCAGAAAAAAGGCCGGTTCGTTTCCAGTTCATAAAAACGTGCCCAGAGAGTTGGACAGTCTTCACAGGGAACCATACGATAGTCTTTTTTACCTTCGCTGTTAGTGAAATATTCCTTCTGTATTCCTTTTATTTTAGACTTTTGGAACCATTTGATAGCACCTTCTATGGATTTTACAACGTCTGCAGATGGATGGGGAAGTGACATCAACAGTAATACAATATTGTCAGACTCTTGTCCGCTTAGTGACGGGAGTTCATAGGCACGTGCCTTACAGGGTTCCAAAGTGACACGGTCATGTTGGGCGCACCACACTGTTAACTCTCCATTTTGGCGCACCTGCGTTTTGAGTATACACTCTATCCCTTTATTAAATGCATTACGTGCTTGTTCACAGATCTTGTTAGGAAGGAAAGTGTACGGAGCTTTCTTTTCGTATATGCTCCGAAGTTGATTCATGACTCTCACCATTGCATTGTCATTGTAGGTGATTTGTACATAATAACCTTTGGGACGCGGATAAAATTGAGGCCATCCACCGTTTTCATACTGCGATTTGAGCAGATATTGAATACCGTTCAGCACTCCTTCTTTATATTTCTCCTTTTGCGTAGCCAGATAAAGCCGTGACAAATATTCTATTTCTGTCGTGGTGGCATTGTTGTCAATGGTACTTTGGTTGGTATCTTTTTTAGCTTTTAGTGCCGCATTATATTCTTGTTCCGTCAGTTCTGCCGGCATATAGATATTCTTGGGCCAGCCTCCGGTAGTTTGTTGATACAGTAACACGTTGTCACCAATGCGTTGGGCTTCTTCTGTCTTAAAAAAATCATCGTCAAATTTGGGAGCGATGTGTACCCATTCTTTGTAGTTTTGCTGTTTTCTGTAATCTGTTGCTTTTTGGGCTGAGGCGTTTGTCAGGATAAAAAGTAGCAGTAAGAAAAGACTTAGTTTTCTCATGGCTTTTATTATTTAATGTTTTTATAGTATGCAAATGTAGGAAGAAAGAAAAACATCGATATGTAATAACTGTTTTTTATACAGTAAAAATTGGGTTAACCCTCCCGATAAGAAGATTAACCCAATAAAAAAATAAATGGAAACTACTTCCTTATTCCAGATACTTCGTAATCTTTCCGCTGATTTGCAACAGGGATATTTCGCAAAGTTTCGTATTGTATTCGGCAGAGAGGATGCGTTCCTCTGCATCTAACAAACTTTTTTGTGCTTCGCGCACCTCAAAACCGGAGAGGTCTCCCTGTATATAACGGTCCATGGCAATATCGTGGTTGTCCTTGGCGGTTATCAGGTTCTGACGTTCCAGATTCAACAATTGGAGATTGTTGCGATAGGCTTGCCATAGGTTACTGAGATCAGAGCGGAGTGCTAACTCCATGTCCTGTCGTTCCAGACGACGATTTTTGAAAGCCAGACTCGCATTTCTCTTTTCGCGGCGGCGATTACCGTCGAATATATTAAAACCGACAGTTATTCCGGCATTGAAACCCAGTTCACCTCTTCTACTGTTTGCGTTGATGTCATACTTGTTGAACGTATATCCATATCCGGTATTTAATTTGAGATATGGATAGTTGCGTGAGTTTATTTTCTTGTAGTCCAATTGGGCAAGTACCGTGTTTTGATCGGCTTTAAGCAAAGAAGCATTGGTTGCTAACGTAGAATTCCACAAGTCATCAAATTGCAAGTCGCTGTGTACGTCAATGGTAGAGTCTTTGATAATAATGTTTTGATTGACATTGTTGTTGGCCATTAGTTCATTCAACTGGATGCGTGAAGAATGGAGCAATTCCTGTTGTTTGATGTATTGGGCACTGTCTGCATTGAAATCCACTTTTGCCTGCTGATAATCCAGTCCTGAAAACTTACCAACCAGGTGACTAGCCTCGGCTATGCGTAAGCGCTCTTTGGAAAGCGACATTGCATAATGAAAGTTTTTCAGACGAATCTTCTGCTGAATAAAATTATAGTATTCGGAAGTCAGGGCAGCAATAAAATCCTCAATAGCGATACGGGTGTTGGTTTCTCCCTGACGTTCCAGTTCTTTCAACTGTTTGTAGGTGGTGCTGATATTGAATCCGTCGAAAATAGTCCAGTTGAGGTTAAGACCGACATTAACCGTCTGATCGTAGACTCCGTTATTCTTTGTTATTTCTCCGGTAGCACGCGCCTTGGTTTCAATATTGTCCAAGTTTCCGGTATATCCGGCAGAGAAGTCCAATGTAGGCAGGTAACCCGCATTTCCCAACGTTGCGTTGTTTTTGCTGATCTGCTCTTCGTTGTGGATGATACGTAAAGAGTAATTATTTTGCAATCCTTCTTCCAGACACTCCTTTAGAGTGAGGACTTGTGCCTTTGCAAAAGAGACTGATAAGAAGGCACATGCAATGGTTATATAAATGATGCGTTTCATGCAAATTCCTTTCTGTTTCATTCTTGTAATTTTTTGATTCGGTTAGTCGAAATGTAACTGTAAATAGCCGGTACAATGTACATCGTAAGCAGAGTGGATACGACCATACCACCCACCACTGCCGTACCCATGGCAATACGCTGGTTACAACCTTCTCCGGTGGCAAATGCCAGCGGGATAAGTCCCAAAACCGTAGAGGCACTTGTCATCAGAATCGGACGGAGGCGTTGAAGGGCAGCATCTTTGATGGCACTCATTTTATCCTCTCCGGCTTCCTGTTTCTGATTGGCAAATTCTACAATAAGAATACCGTTCTTCGCCACCAGACCGATCAGCATGATAATACCGATCTGACTGAAAATATTCATCGTAATATCTCCGAAATACATGAAGACCAAAGCTCCGGCAATAGCCAGTGGTACTGTCAACATGATAATCAGCGGATCTTTGAAACTTTCAAACTGGGCTGCCAGAATCAGGTAATCAGAAGAATGGCCAGGATAAAGGCGAACATCAGACTGGAAGAACTTTCACGATATTCTTTCGAGTCTCCCGACAGGGCGGTGCGGAAAGTATCGTCCAGTGTTTCCTTGGCAATCTTATCCATCTCGTCCAAACTTGCCCGATTGTTTTTCCATCTGCCAATCCTGCAGAAATCGTAGCTGACACAAAACGGTTATAGCGATATAACTTTGGAGGAGCAATACCGCTTTCCAACTCAATCAAGTTATCCAACTGAATCATATCCCCACTGTTGCTACGAACGTAAATTGCTTTCAAGTCAGCCGGCTTGTTTCGTTGCTGGCGGTTGATTTCACCAAGAATCTCATATTGCTTACCGTTCATATAGAAATATCCCATACGCTGACCGCTCAATCCATATTGCAGCGTTTGAGCAATATTTTTGGTACTTACTCCCATAATACTGGACTTGTCGCGGTTGATCTGGATACGTGCTTCCGGCTTACTGAACTTCAAATCGACGTCCGCCATCTGGAAGACAGGATTCTCATATACTTTAGCCATAAACTTAGGCAGTACTTCTTCCAACTTTTCCAAATTGGTAGCCTGAAGTACATATTGAACAGGCATACTTCCACGACGTCCACCAAAAGAAGACTGTTGTTGCACGAATGAACGCGCCATCGTTTTCTTCTGCACCGCTTTCGAAATCTTCTCGGCAACTTCCATCTGTGTGTAGTTACGGTCTTTCATGTCATGCAATGTGATACGCACGTTTCCGCTACCACTAGATACACGGGCAGTCACTGATTCCGCATCAGGAAGAATGGAGTCTACCAGCTGATTGATATCTTCCGTATAATCCCGGATATATTCATAAGTGACACCTTCTGCTCCTCGTGTATTGATACTGATTTGCGAACGGTCTTCAAGTGGAGCCATTTCCGCAGGAACTGCATTCCATAGAATACCAATCAGGCAAATCGTGATGAAAGTAAATGGGAGAGCGATCCAGCGTTTGCCGAGGAAAGCGGCAAGTGACCGACTGTATAGCCGGTTCATTCCTTCAAAGAATGGTTCTGTTTTGGCATAGAACCAACTCTGCTTTTCCCGTTTTATGAGCAATTTCGTTGCCAGCATCGGTGTGAAAGTCAATGCGGCAAATGAGGAAATAATAACCGAACCGGAAATTACGATACTGAACTCACGGAACAGTCGTCCCGTCATTCCGTCCATAAAGACGATCGGGAAGAATACCGCTACCAGTGTGATAGTCGTTGAAATAACGGCAAAGAAAATTTCTTTGGCTCCTTCTATGCCCGCTTCTTTCGGAGCCATTCCTTTCTCAATACGGATGTATATATTTTCCGTCATAACGATGGCATCATCTACCACCAGTCCCACCGATAGTACGATGGCGAGCATGGAAAGCACATTGATGGAGAATCCGGCCAGATACATGACGAAGAATGCACCGATAAGGGAGACAGGAATTACGATACAAGGCACCAATGTAACGCGCCAGTCACGCAGGAAGAGGAAGATAATGATAATTACGAGTACAAAAGCCTCATACACCGTTGACTTTACCTCATTGATAGACGCACGGATAAACTTGGTATTATCAAAACCGTAGTTATAGTGTACGTCTTCCGGCAAGTCCTTTTTCATCTGTTCCATACGCTGGTATACCGCATCCGCAATCTCAATATGGTTGGCTCCCGGCTGTGGAATAACAACGACACCTACCATCGGAACACCGTTCATTTTCATATAACTCTTGATGTCGGCAGGTCCCAGTTCGGCACGTCCGATATCGCTGAAACGGACAATACGGTTATTCTCTTCTTTGACAATCAAGTCATTGAATTCATCTGCGGTATGCATCAATCCCAGTGTTCGGATAGTCAGCTCGGTGGTATTTCCTTCGATACTACCGGAAGGAAGTTCCACATTCTCATTGTCTACGGCGTTTTTAACGTCGATAGGAGTGATTCCGTAGCCGGCCATTTTAACCGGGTCGAGCCAGAGACGCATGGAGTAACGCTTTTCTCCCCAGATAGATACACTACTTACATCGGAAATGGTCTGTAACTGTTCTTTTACAGTCAAGTCCGCTATTTCACTTAATTCCAACAGGGAACGTTTATCACTTTGAAGAGCAACCATCAGGATCGGTTGGGCATCGGCATCCGCTTTTGAGACAGTCGGAGGGTCACAGTCGCGAGGCAGATAACGTTGGGCACGTGAAACCTTGTCACGCACGTCGTTGGCTGCTGTTTCCAAATCGACGGACAACTCAAATTCTACTGTAATACGGCTTTGTCCCTGTTGACTCACACTGGACAAAGAACGGATACCGGGAATACCGTTGATATTCTGTTCCAACGGTTCAGTTATCTGGTTTTCGATAACGTCGGCATTAGCTCCCGGATAAGAGCAGCTGACAGAAATAATCGGATTATCTACCGATGGATATTCGCGGACACCCAAATAGTTGTATCCGATGAATCCGAAAAGGAGGATAATAATCGTTAATACTGTGGCTAATACCGGGCGACGTATACTTAATTCGGATATATTCATAGGGCGCTGGTATTATTAATCAATATTGTCAAGTGTGACTGCAAGTCCGGTGCGGAGCTGTAGTGTTCCTGAAGTAATGATTGTATCTCCTATGTGCAGCCCTCTTATTGCCTGTACTTCAGATGCCGTGCGGATGCCGGTAATAATATCCACCGGTTCGGCTTTTCCTGATTTATACAGATAGACTTTATCCTTACCCATTTCCGGCACGATTGCTTCTGTAGGGATGGCTATCGCATTAGGAATTTCTTCTTTTTTCAATAATACGCTTGCGTAACGGCCGGGAAGTAAGGTATGATGAACATTCGAGTATAATGCACGAGCGGTAAATTGATGCAGATTCGGGTCGATAGCCGATTCTACAGCGTATACTTGTGCGCCGAAAGCATCCAACGTTCCTTCCACACTGAAGTTGAGGTTAGTTCCCTTCTTGATTTGCTTGGCATAACGTTCCGGTACGGAGAATTCCACTTTCAATGGAGCGATTTTAGTCAGTTTGGCAACCACTGTAGTCGGAGAGGCATACGTACCGACACTGACTTGTCGAAGTCCGATAATTCCGTCAAACGGAGCGCGAAGTTCAGTCAGTTCGATATTGGTTTTTATAATTTCTATGTCGGCGTTCAGGGTAGCTAAATCCGTCTTAACCTGTTCGTAGGCTTCTTTACTGACAGCATCCCGTTTCAACAAAGCGTCCTGACGGAATACACGGTCTTCTGCCAGTTTCAGTTGAGACACAAGGCGCTGTAGTTGTGCTTGTAGTTGCCGGTCGTTTACTTTAGCCAATAGCTGGCCTTTTTTTACGGCACTACCTTCTTCAAAGTTGATTTCTACAATCTTTCCCGATGTTTCAAATGAAAGGTCAACCTCTTCGTCGGGTAGCAAGCTACCGCTGATACGTATTTCATCTGTAAGCAATTGCGGTTTTATAATCCGCGCATTTACATTCAGAATCTTTTTACCTCCCTTTTGACTTAGGGTTACTTTGTCGGCTGCTGCCAGTTCGGCGTTTTGTTTAGGCATTTGCGAGTAGATGCCACCTCCTATCAATCCGGCGCCTACAATGATAATAATACCCCATTTAATCCTCTTGTCCATGTATGTTTTATATTATAGGTACGCGATGTGGTGTTGTGTACCTGTTAAGTATAGTATATAACGTCTTAATTTAGACAGGCGATTGGGAAGATAGTTTAATACGCAGTGAGTGAAAAAGAGTTAATAATTTAATAGGCGGCACGGTATTTTCCCTCTTCTTTATCTTCAAGCATATTCAGATAAGAAGTGTAACGTGATTCGCTGATGTAATGCTGCTCTACGGCTTGCCGGACTGCGCAGCCGGGTTCGTGTCTGTGAGTACAGTTGTTGTATTTACAATTGGCAGAAAATTTGAATATTTCCGGGAAGTAATGTCCTATTTCTTCTTCTTCCATGTCGAAGGTTCCGAATCCTTTGATACCCGGAGTGTCGATGATATAGCCTCCGTCTGCTACGGCAAACATTTCGGAGAAAGTAGTAGTATGCATTCCCTTATTGTGATATGCAGATATTTCAGCGGTCTTTACTTCCTGTTCCGGAAGTATGGCATTGATCAGAGTTGATTTCCCCACTCCCGAATGCCCGGAAAATAGAGTAATCCGCCCTTTCAGCTCTTCTTTGATGATATCAATTCCTTCTCCCTTTTTAGCTGAGATTTTGAAACAGGGGTAACCGATATTCGTATAGAGATTGATGAGGCTGTCCAGATAGTGCAGTTCATCTTCATTGTAAACGTCTACTTTATTGAATATCAGCTTTACCGGTACACGATAGGCTTCTGCCGAGGCAAGAAAACGGTCGATGAAAATTGTGGATGTTTCAGGGTAGTTCACCGTCACCACCAGCATACACTGGTCGAGATTGGCAGCAAGGATATGAGATTGTTTGGAAAGATTGGATGAACGGCGGATGATGTAGTTCTTTCTATCTTCTATTTCACTGATAAAAGCAGTGCCTTCCTGATTAAGTATAATTCGGACACGATCACCCACTGCAACAGGATTAGTACTGCGAATCCCTTTCAATCGGAAATTCCCTTTGATTTTACATTCAATAGATTGTCCGTCATCGGTTTTCACCTGATACCAACTACCCGTGTTTTTGATTACTAATCCCTTCATTTATTTAGTTGATAGTTAATAGTTGATAGTTGAGAATTGGTTGCATTATCCAGTAACTGCATAGTAACTATCAACTCTCAACTATCAATTCTCAACTAATTAAACAGTCATAATTTCTTTATCCTTTTCAGCCAGCATATCATCGATTTGCTTGATATACTTATCATGGATTTTTTGCAGTTTGGCTTCCGCATTCTTCTGTTCGTCTTCTGCCAATCCGTCTTTTACAGCTTTCTTCAGTGCGTCGATACCGTCACGACGAGCGTTACGTACACTAACTTTAGCCGTTTCACCTTCTCCTTTACACTGTTTTGCCAGTTGTTTACGACGTTCTTCCGTCAAAGGAGGAATACCGATACGGATCATTTCACCATTGTTTTCAGGCATGATACCGAGGTCAGAGTCGATAATTGCTTTTTCGATGACACGGAACATGCTTTTATCCCACGGCTTGATTACGATACTGCGGGCGTCCGGAGCAGTAATTGCTGCTACATTGCTGATAGGCACCATACTTCCGTAAGAATCTACGCGGATACCATCTAATAAGCGGGCACTCGCTTTTCCAGCGCGGATATGTGCCAGTGCTTCTTCCAGATACATGATGGCCATATCCATTTTTTCTTGTGCATTGTCAAGGCAAGTCTTTACGTCTACCATATTTTTTGAGATTTAAAATTGCATTTTGATTGATTAAGTAGCAAAAGTATATTATTTTTTGTTCATCTGCAACAGCATTCCCATCTTTTTTATGAGCGACTTACCGATGATAATCAAGGTAACAGCGGTGATAATCATTAAAATACCTACCATTAACCGGGGAGTCAGTTTTTCGTGAAACAGGAGAACACCGAAAAATAGAGCTGTCACCGGTTCCAGAGCACCCAATATGGCTGTTGAGGTAGAGCCTATATAATGGATGGCGAGTGCGGTACAGATCAGAGATACGGCAGTTGGCAGAATGGCTAGTGTCAGCACGTCGGCCCAGAGCCAGGCTGACGGTATTATTTGCAGTTCCGTACAAAAATTTAAACGGACGATATAAACCGATAGTCCGAACAAAATGGCATAGAATGTGAGCTTGGTGGTCGGCAGGTTTTTCAGCGTCGAACGGTTCACACCTACTATATATATAGCATAAGAGAGTGAGGACAGCAGAACAAAGATAATTCCCAAAGTCGACAGCGGTTTGTTTCCGTCTCCCTGATAGAGCAAGGCGATACCAGAAAGTGCCAGCAGGATGGAAAAAACGGTAATTGCGGAAATCTTTTCTTTGAAGAATATCCCCATAATGACTGCTACCATCACCGGATAGACAAAGAGAATGGTAGAAGCAATACCGGCATCCATATAATTATAGCTCATAAACAAAAGTAGTGATGAAAAAGAGAATAGCAATCCCATAATGACTAAGGGCAAGACGTCTGCCTTATGAAGCGCAAAAGACTGGTGCTGCATTTTCATCAGAATACCCAATACGATTGTCGCAAAGAAGTACCGGTAGAATAAAACGGTATCGACATTCATTCCGGCTGCATAGAGCGGAAGTGCAAAAAGAGGATTCATACCGTAGCTGGCAGCGGCAATCGCTCCATAGATAAAACCTTTGGTTTTGTTGGTCATTGTTTTGCTTTTTTTTAATGGCGTGCAAAAGTACGCAGTTCACCAATGATAAACAAGCGTTTAGGCGGTTGGTAGTATAATTTAATCTTTCGTATGCTAAAAACTATTTCTTAGTGAAGAGGATACTAATCTTGTTTATGCATAAAATTAATCGTCTGACAATTGTTAAACTTGCGTCTGACTACTGTTGAACTTTCGTCTGACAACTGTCAGACGAAAAAGAATCAACTGTCAGACGACTAATTTTATTCGATCGGGAGATTAGTTATACGCAGTCTGAGGAATAATTAACAGGCAATAGT
>OJKH01000643.1_pt1 | contig 12215 bp, 7 predicted proteins | sample 1596471 | NCBI WGS metagenome assembly OJKH01 (sample SAMEA4350108, study PRJEB24818) | metagenome | biome: human; feature: gut; material: faeces | place: Denmark | collected 2013-09
ATATATGGCTTAACACATTGAGCTTAAATGTTATATTGGCTTTGTCAAAAAAATACTCGTGGGTCCCACCATAAAAATACCCGGATGGATCAACTGAGTATAAAGATACTATAAAGCATAATACAACTAATAAAACGCCACACAATATTGAGTAGCAAATATTGTAGTAAAGCTCGGTCAAAAGTGATTTTTTTGATTCATAAAAAGTATCGATATCTTTTCTCTGTCTTATCTTTGACTCTTGATCATAAACCAATACTAATACGCTAAGCAGTAGAGCTGTCAGGATGGCACTGAAATTTACTAATAAAGATATCAAATCCTTTGTTATACCACGACCAAAAATTGAGAATGATGCAGCTATGATGAATGGGAGGATAATAAATGTGAATATATCCCATATGCTAACTTTTTTCGTGTCAGCATCTCGTAAGGTTCTAAAGTGTCCTTTGAGAACTTCACATATATTTATTTTTGAACTCATCACGCTCTCCTTATAGCCACTCCACGATATAATAATTGTATATATTCTAAAATAACAGTATCAACAAGTCTGTTTAAAGATGTAATCTCTGGCATGCCGTCATTAAAAATAACTTGCTCTTCATCGAAGATGATTTCACAAACCGCACCTCTTACGTTAGTTCCAATGCGAAATGTTCTTTTTCTCCCATCGCCTAATTCTACAACTGTTTTGACTGTTTCTCCATATTCTTTAAGAACCTCAACGAGCTGATACTGCTCTGAATCTCTAGAAAAATAATCTCTAAGCCTGCCAAGCCCGGAGTTCCTTGGTGGTTTGATAACTAATTCTTGCTCATTATGACCAAGTCTTCTTGCTTGCTCTGCAACATCTCTTACACCGTGAAATTTAGTGACCCTGACTTCTTTAGCTATAGCATCCAACCATTTTTCGATCGCTTTATCATACGCAAGAGGGTTCATTTGGATCACTAAATTAGTAACCCTTTTGAAATAATCAGAAAATAAATTCATGAAAAGCGTTTTAATTCCATCGCCTCTATAGGTGTGCAGAAATGCCATGCCTTCATTTACATCTCTGGGAATATAAAAATGCACATAATATCGAATTATTTCGGCGTTGTTTTTTGTTTTTTCAAAGTCAATATCGCCAGTTTCAATATTAATGATGTCAGTTTTTGTTCCGTAATAACCAGACTCAAACCAGCCGTAAATTTCACGATTGTTTTCGTCGCGAACAATTTCATTAAAACGAAAAACTTGTTTGGTTTCTTCTGATAGAATATATCCAGCATTATATTGCTGAATAAAATCATAGAGTATATCGAGTAAGTCAAGATCTCTAATATTACTCAGAGCTGAGTAACGCTGTTCTCTAGCTGCGTTAGGATTGTAGCAGCGAAAAAGATACGGTGCTAAAGCATGCATTTTTATCTCCTTTTTTCAGGAAGATTAGCAAGTTGCCCCGCTGAGATCAATATGTGATCAATTTAAGTTGGGTTGATGATGAATGTTTTCTATTTCTAAAATTATTTGTTTTTGTGATCTTGACGTGGGTTTTATAAGGAAAAAGCAGATTGAGACAGCCTGTATTAAATCAATTAAAAATATTTAGTGTGTTCAGCATTTGCGCGCAATGCTCTCCCCGCCCCGTCTGCCCGCTTAAAGGGGCGCTTTTAATGCAGGTGCATGACCGGCCTCAGGGCGCGCCAGTGCTGGCGCTGGCGGGGGATTCAGTGTCGGTAAACGCATGCAAAGCCATGCACCTTATGAATGCATGGCTTTTATACGTAAAAATGGAGGAATTTTCGGGGATTTTTAATCGGACTACTGCACGGCCAGTTCAGCACGACGGCGGGTGTAATTCAGGTTCTGTGCGGGCGTGAATTTATCACGATTGTCATCCCGCGAAGCCGCGTCAGGCCTGAATCCGATGGCCGTTAAAATGTCATTATCCTACGCCGAATAATTAATTTTTTCACCGGCGACCAGCCAGAGCTGTAGCGCCTCCCTCAGATAGTCGAGTGAGTGCTGCATGGCACAGCGCTGAACGGCGGGATGTTGCCCGGGATAATTCATCAGCTCCGGGGCAAGTGCGGCGGCCAGCTCCGCGCCGTGCGCCTGCATAAAATCATTTAATCGGTCGCGGATGCTGATGCGCTGCACCTCCTCATGCGAGCGGATGTAGCGACCGGCAGCCTGATTAATTTCCCATTTTTTCACGTCGATAATCTCACGCAACGTTTGCAGGCTCCGGCCGCTGTGGCCGCTGCCGGCAAGCTGTTCGCGGTATGCCTTTTCGGCCTGCGTCAGTTCTTCCCTGGGTTGCAGCCAGGCGGATTTGTTTGTCTGACAGGCCTCAAAGGTTTTCTGTAGCATCAGTGTGGTCACGTTTGTTTCTCCTGATGACTGGCCGTGCTTACACACCGGCACGGTTAACGGTGGCTGCCGGTGCGGGTACAGAGATGACTGGCTCTGTCGCCGGTGAACGAAAAATCCCGTCGATGGATTCAAGCGTGTGGAACGTGGCCGAGCATTCGATGTCCTGCACTGGTGATAGCGCTGTTCGACGTTATCGGACATATACCGACTGGTGCAGGAATGCGCGCTGGTTTTGCAGAACGGACAGTGAAACATGCTTACACCTCCGCTTTTGTCTCGCCATTATCAGCCAGTTTTCTGGCGAGCATCATTCTCTTCGCCGGGCTGCGTAACAGCTCCATATCCACACCGCTAATCTGCGGCCGGTACATGCCCGTCACGGACAACACCGTCTCCTGCTTCATATCGAAGTGATACAGGCTGCCCTGAGGACTCGGCGCATGACGCAGCTCGCCGATGGCCACGGACTGCGGGGCGCTTTCACCCTTCATTTCGAAGGCATGAATGCGCAGCAGGAAAGCGCGAATGAGGCCGACGGGAACCGCATTGACAGCCTGAGTCCATTCCGTACCGGCGTAAGCGATAAAGGCATCTTCATGCGCTGACAGGTATTTATTAGCGCTGGAGCAGGCATTCAGCATGGCGCGTGTCCGGACGGTCTCCAGCTCCGCAATCCGGCCGGTGAACTCGTCGACCAGCTCGCGACTGGCGATACGCCTGCTGTGCTCAGCTTTCGTTTCAGGAGTGAGACTGCCGCGCAGGGTGCGGAAACGACTGCGCCAGTCATGCTCCGCCCTCCGCTAATAGACAACATCGTCCAAGGCTGGAGTCAAAACGCATCCCTGAGCTACTTAACAATAATGCGGTAAATTGGTGAGTTGACGAAAGATAGGTCTGTGGTGGAGGGAATGATTGAGAAGGCTTTAATAAATAACCATCCAGCGGTAAAGATGGCTATTTATTGCCAGGATTCAGCGCGTTTTTTAAAGTGATATATTTCATTGCAGCCAATAAATAGGAGGCTTTGAAAGTCACATCCTGGTAGTCTTTAGCTAACATGCTTCCATTTTCTTCAAACCGCTCAACAAATGCTGCGACTTCTTTGGGGCCAGTACGGCTGGTATTATCTTTTCCATTTCGAACAAACAGTTTTTGTTCTTCAACATACAGCGTAAAAGGTACATTTCTTGACTCAGTGTACAGCTCAACTGGTTGGGAAAAAGACTCCAACAGTAAATGGTAAAAATCTTTATGAATCATGATGATTGCTTCCTTAGCTATAAGCTTTCAATAAATTACCGATTATTTGGTTAATCGCTATGCGCCGTTACTGCCTCTTCACAGGGAAAACAGTGGAAAGAAGTTTGCCACTCACCTTTCACTAATTTACCCGTTTCAAGATCAAAGGGCACACACCATAGAGACAAATCTTCATCGAAACGGAATACCGGCAATGATGTGGCAAAGTACTGATGACGCGGATAAATGAGCATCATATTTCCTTTCCCGCGAAGATACTTTTGTCCATAGGCGAACATTTGGTACAAGTCAGGCTGGCTGATTTCATACTTTCTCTGGCTATCATCAGCCCTGCTATCTAATAGTTTCCATTTAGCATCCAGAACCACCGTCTGCCCGCCGGTGATAAGAAAGTCTGGTTTAAGCAAGAACCATCGTTGAGAAGACATTTCACCAACAGGTACATGCTCCAACAAGTACTGGCTCTTGGTTTGTTCTATGAGCCGGTGATCGTGATGCAATGCCCCAGCCAGACCGCATCCTACCCAGCCCTCATATAACTTCTCCATAGGAAATAACAAAGAGATTCCCTGATGCGATCCAAATTGAAAATCTGGATTCATCTGTTCAAGAATGAGCTGGCACCACGGTTTTATAGCGCGATATCCGAAGAGATATTTACCATCGCTCCATTGCCTCATTAGCTGTGTTGTACTGCCACAAATAGGCAATATGTCTTCCAGTTGATGGCTTAGAGAATTTGCCTGCCTCCAGCTCTGCCCTTGCCTGGCCATTTTAAGCGACCAATCCAAAGCCGTCCGTAGCAGACGGTTCTCGATGCGCTGAGGGGAGAACTCGGCATAGCGCACATGAAAACGAGCGCCTCTGCCCGGAGGCATTCTCATTTGCGCAGTGACATTCAATTGACCGCGGATGAACGCACTATGTTCATCCTCATTGAGGTGATAATCGAAACGAAGTCCTTTGCGTACTAAATCAGCAAGATGCCGCAAAAACTCACTGATTATCCATTCATGTAGAGGCTGATCGCTACGTTGCAATGCAGCCTGATTTGCCTCACGAGGCGTAATCCCTAAAGAGGCGCTTAGCATTCGGCGTAAAAGTTGACGTAGAGGGACTACCTCAGCTGGAGCTTCAAGTGTGGTTTTAGGCAGAATTTCAATTGACTCGCCATTCGGGGATTGTAGATAACCGACATAGTTTCCCAAACGCAAAAACCGCTTCCCTTCCCGGCTGAGAATTTGCGAAGAACCACGCCACTTGTGTTGCAATTGCTCAAGCCAGGAAAAGGTTGCCTCAGAAACTATTCCCAAATCCATACTGGCTGGTTGAGAGTTATCACAAGTCAGCAGAGCATATTCCCGGACCTGGATCATCATGCCACAATACCCTGATAAGCTTCGGCCGACGCGAAAGCATGTTCATTGATACGAAAGCGTCTGTCAGACAAACTATCCGCGATATCTTTCGGGAATAGTGCAGAAAGTGATGGTAGTTGTGCTGACTGCTGTAACAGAATAAAACGATTTTCTTTCGCTTTTACCGAGTCATTAAGCACCCAACCGATACGCTCATAATCATCAAAGAAATACTCTCTCAGCAAGGGAATGATTTTGTCATGGAAGATGCTGGCAAGGCAGGCTTCGCGGTCGGCGTTATTGTCTAATTTCTTTAGTGGCATAAAGTAAGCATGACCAATCATATGCTCACTATCCAGTAGCGCTTCGATACGCTGATTAATACGCGTTAGCAACTGTGCGGCATCAACGCCATACGCAGTGATCCCTGCTAACAACTCCGGTCTTGCAGGCATTTCTGTAAAGCTAAAACGGCGCCTTAACGCCAGATCCATCTGAATTAACGACTTATCAGCAGTATTCATAGTGCCAATCACATAGACATTTTTAGGCACGGAAAACAGCTGCTTAGAATAAGGTAATACTAAAGTGCGGGCATCTTCGGCACCCTGTCGCTTATCGGGTTCCAGCAGAGTAATTAATTCACCAAAAATGCGGGCAATATTACCGCGATTTATTTCATCGATGATGAGCACGTGCGGCAATGCTTGATTATCAGTTGTTTCAACCGGAGCCAGTAGTTGAGACAGTTTTTCCCTGTCAATTGAGGTATCCCTCAACTCATATAATGTCATCTGTGAAAGTGATTTTAAAAAAAGCTGTTCTTTCGGTAAGCTCGGCGAATAGGTTCGTAGCCAGTTGACCTTACGCATTTGATGATAGCCGACGCGTTCATCATTAGGTAAAAATTGATAATCGCCAGCGATCTCGGCAATGGCTCTAAATTTATGGTTGCCATCGGAAATAATAACTATATCACCATTTTGCATGATGTTTTTAAACATATTGACCGCAGTCAGCATGTATTCACTTCGCTCAACCAGACTATCACTCGCTTCATCGATGCGCAGTCGGATATCAGCAGCTGTCGTGCAGCCACTAAAATCAAGATTATCACCCCAACCTAATAGAATATAATTATTCACAAGGCATTCATCAAAAATATAATCTTCTCCGTCAAGCGTATTCCCGAGAGACATTTTCCAAATCCGTCGCCCATTCAAGGACAATGATTGGTTTGAACTACCACGTGTTTTAACTTCAGCATTCAGGCACAGCTGTTTAAAAATACCATCCACTACTTCGTAGCGAAGCGCACCCGATGTTTCATCAGTGGTCGCGCGGATCCCTTCGATAAAATCTTCATAGGAGAAGCTCTGGTGGAAGGTGGTAAACATAATGCGCTGCTTTTCTACTAACGACTTATAGCGTTCTTTTACCAACTCCCGTAAGTCATTGCCATGATGTTCGCGCGTAGCCTGTTGGTACCACGCATTATCGGCGATTTTTACCGCCATTTCGGTCGTAGAGTAGGTTTTACCTGTGCCGGGGGGCCCGAAGAGAATTTGGTTTAAGGGATACATTAATGATTGTTCCTTATTTTCGTTGTCTCTTATTAGTCCGGTTTGGGGAGTTATAGCTGGTTGGCCTCCCAGCAAAGTTACCAGCGCCTGTAACGCTTCAACTGACTCAACATCAGCCGCGAAACCATATTGGGATGTACCGTTATCTTTCGGATAACGGCGGTAGCTGGTGCTTTTTACTTTTTCCCAAAGGCAGTGGATACCCGAAATACGATCGATTTCCGCTTTTAAGGCCAGGGTTTCTGGTGCAAGAACCAATGGGCTCTTGTTAACCACACCGTCCTGACGGCGTTTGACATACAGATACTTTCCATTCCCGAGCGCATGCTCAGAAGCATAGCTTGGCTCGAATTTTCCAGACTCAAGACGATAACCCAATTCATTCAACGCCTGGTATATCTCGAGAGAATTCAGCATTTCCTACACCACTCCTTGATGAAAAAGCGTTAAGCCCCTTTCAACATATCAAACACCACCCGAGCAAAGCCCTTGGCCAGTTCAGGGTTAGAGAGATATTGCACCATCATCTCCTGCTGTGCCTCATTGCTGTCCATGACGGCATCATCAATGGCTTTTGGGAAATCGCCCAGCATCGCCTGCTCGCGCGTATTGTTAGCAATCTGGGTCATCACCGCCTGGTTTTCTGACAGCTTGTCGCGCACCGCGAAGGCATAGTTGATCATGTCTTTATCGGTGAGATTATCGGTGACAAACAGCTCATTCAGTCGAGCCAGTATATTCGACAGAAACTCTTCTTTCTTGTCCTTCGGCTTCGCGGTACCTACATCATTACCCGGTGTGATTTTGTATTCCGCCGCATCTTCCTGCAACTTCAGATGCTGTTCGTGGAGTTTGGACAGGCGGTAATGGCTCATCTCCACGTTGCTTAAATCAACCTCATCTTCTTCGATACGTTGTTCATGCAGCAACGGACGCAGATGACGGGCAAACAGGCTCAGCTTTTCCAGGTCTTTGTCGTCGTAATCGACTATTTGCGACATAAACTCGTAAAAGCGGACAAAGCTACCGAGATCCTTCTTGAAGATATCCAGCTTACTTTTTTCTTTCTCGCAGTCCTTAAAGGTATTTTCCGCATTGGTGATCAGCACAACGTCGCCGGTCTTCTTCGTGCGTTCAAACATCTCTTTAGCCAGCACATACGCATCAATCGCCGAGGTGTAGCGATGCTTCCAGCGCTCCACCGCAGGTTTGCAGATATTGCTAATGGCCGCGTTGGATTTGTTTTTGCTAAAAAACGCCTCGCAGAATTGCTCCACTTCGTTCCACAGGAAAATGCCGCTGGTGCGCAGTTTTTCATAAAGCTCAAAGACGAGTTGCGGATCGCTGACATCGGTCAGTTCCGCTGTCTGGTAGTACGGCTGGAAAGCACCCAAAATCTCTTCAGGTTCGTTGTAGAAATCGAGCACAAAGGTTCCGGACTGCGCCTTCCCTGGATAGGTACGGTTCAGGCGCGACAGCGTCTGTACACACTCCACGCCGCCCAGCTTTTTATCCACATACATGGCGCACAGCTTGGGCTGGTCAAAACCGGTCTGGAATTTGTTAGCCACCAGCATTACCTGGTAGTCGTCGGTATCAAACGCTTTACGCATATCCCGGCCCTTCAGTCCGGGGTTCATATTGATCTCGGTGAACTTCTGGTTAAGCAGCGCAAGGCTGTTGTGGTCATCTTCGTGGAATTCCACTTCCCCGGAGAACGCCACCATGGCGCTGATCTTGTCGTACTTTTGCTCGGCGATATATTTATCGAACGCCAGCTTGTAGCGTACCGCCGCTTTACGTGAACTGGTCACCACCATCGCTTTCGCCTGGCCAGCCAGTAAGTGCATTACATGCTTGCGGAAGTGCTCAACGATCACCTTCACTTTCTGCGACACGTTATGATCGTGCAGCGAGACCCACTGGTTTAGTTTGATCTTCGCTTTTTTGCTGTCCACTTCCCGGTCAGGATCGTCCAGCTTTTGCAGCAGCTTATACGCCACTTTGTAGTTGGTGTAGTTCTTCAGGACATCAAGAATAAAGCCTTCTTCGATGGCCTGACGCATGGAGTAAACGTGGAACGCTTCAGGTTTATTGGTTTTTGAAGCCGGTTCCTGCGGATTCGGGCGACGGCCAAACAGCTCCAGCGTTTTGGCTTTTGGCGTGGCGGTGAAGGCGTAATAGTTGAGGTTGTTGCTGCCTTTACGCGCGGCGACGGTGGCGTCCAGAATATCTTCTGAAGACATCTCCACATCGTCATCCGTTTCTTCGGTCATCAGCACTTCTTTCAGCTGACGCGCGGTAGAGCCGCTCTGCGAGGAGTGCGCTTCATCGGCGATTACCGCGTATTTGCGCTGCTTGAGGCTGACACTGTTTTCAATCGCCTTCAGGACAAATGGGAAGGTCTGAATAGTGACGATAATGATTGGCTGCGAGTTTTCCAGCGCGCTGGCCAGCTTCTCCGATTTTGAGCCATCGCCTTCTTTGTTATTGATACGCCCGACCACGCCATCCTGATGCTCAAACTGATAGATGGTGTCTTGCAGCTGATCGTCAAGCACGGTGCGGTCTGTCACCACAATCACCGAGTGGAACTGCTTCTCGCCATTTTCATCGTACAGGCGGGAAAGCTGATGGGCCGTCCAGGCAATAGAGTTCGACTTGCCCGACCCGGCGCTGTGCTGGATCAGATATTTATTGCCGGTCCCTTCCACGGTGGCGGCGGTGATCAGTTTGTTCACCACGTCCCACTGGTGATAGCGCGGGAAAATCAGGCTCTCGCTTTTGTACTTCAGGCCAATGGCGTTTTCTTTTTCGACGATTTGCAGATGCACAAAACTGGCGAGAATTTTCAGCAGATTGTCCGGCAGCAGAACCTCATTCCACAGATAGCTGGTGGCGTAGTCATTGGCATCTTCCGGGATATCATTCCCCGCGCCGCCGTCATGGGTGCCTTTGTTAAACGGCAGGAAGAAGGTTTTATCGCCCTCGAGCTTGGTCGCCATAAACACTTCGTACTGGCTGACGGCAAAGTGCACCAGCGCGCCGCGTTTAAAGGTCAGCAGCGGCTCAGGCTTATTGGTGCCTGGATCTTTCGGCAAACGCGTTTTCTTATACTGCGTGATGGCGTTTTGCACCGCCTGCTTAAATTCAGACTTCAGTTCCAGCGTCGCCACCGGCAGACCATTGACGAACAACACCAGGTCGATACGCCATTTCTTTGCCTTGCTACCCGTTTCTTCAAATGCAGCGTTCGACGCATGCGGGCTGTAAACCAGTTCCGGCACAATACGGCAGATATTCTGTTTGTAGCGTGTCAGGGTTTCCGGATTGAGGTTATGTTCCGGCTTAAACTGGCATAGGGAAAAACGGGCGTTATGGCTTTTGATACCATGACGCAGTACGCCGAGCGTGCCGTAAGTGCGCGAAAGCATATCGGTAGCGTTGATATCCGCTTTTTTCAGCTGCGCCACCAGCGCATCAAGGAAATGACGCTCGGTATCGGTAGGATAAATTTTGGCAAACTTCTCCCACTCCTGCGGCTGCGTGGTTTGCACAAAGTTCAGCGCATCGTGCGAGTACAGCGCACGTTCGCGATCGTAGCCTTCAGTTTTTCCACGGATCCAACCTCTCTCTTCCATTTGAGCGATTATGTCATTCTGGAAAATCAGCTCTTTGGTGCTATCCATGCTCATGCGGTGGCCTCCTGTGGCTCCTCAACGTCCTGCGTGTCAGGCGCAACCCAGTCGCGGACGTCGATTTTTCCGGTGACTGCGGCGGAAATCAGGGCGGTGCGGCGTTCCTGGAGTAAAGAAAGCATATCCTCAACTTTATTTATGCTGCTTTTAATTTTCTCAATTTTGCTAAATGCCCAGTCGATTAAATTACGCTGTTCTTCAATAGGTGGAAATGTAGATTTTAGCCCCCTAACATTGTCCATTCCTATAGTTTTTATAGTAGCACCAAAAGTATAACGTTCGAACTCTTTTTCCATTGCATAAAAAACAAGGAGCAGAAATTCTGGAATGATAAATTTTTCATCACAGATCCATGCAATCAAATGTTGTGAAACTGCCATTGATTTTGTTGTTATCGCACTAAGCCCAATGGATGCATCACGTGTGAAAACTACTGCACGTGCTGGTAATAAATGAGCGGATGAATTAGCCATTCCAAGTTCACTTATTTTATAAAGAGTATCTTCTATGTAGTCTACTTCCTTCAATTGCTTTGAGTCATTTAACGACACCCACGGAATATTACAACTGACCCAGTATTCTGGTTTTGTTCTGCTAGGCGTATGTCCACTTTCTATTTTTGCATAATTTTTAATACGACTTACGCGCCAATGCTCCGGCACTTCCCCCAGCCACTCAACACCAGAATCTTTCATCGGCACATCAGGGTTTAGCCCTTTGGTGACAGCATGGCTAATCACGGCCTGACGCTTTTCTTTTAGTAGCTCAATAAGTTGCTGTTGCTTCTCGATCAGGTTGTCGATTTTTGCGGTTTCGTGATCGAGGAAAGCAGCGATTACATTTTGTTCTTGAACCGAAGATAATGGAAGGCTGAGTGCACTAAACTGCTCATAGTTAATTGATTTTCCATCTCTTAAGCTATCTGTCGACGACTGTAATGCAGCAATAAAAGGCGTGCATTTCAAAAGATAGCGATAGTAACCATAGCTGATCGGTTTGGAGTTTTTCAATACAGTATATGCGGGCGATACACAGCCAGTGTACTGACTATATTCAATGCCGCCCTCAAAACTACGTAAACTTATAACGAAATTATTAGCTTCTACATGTCTGAATGATTCCGTCCCTTTTAATGCAAGCATCACTTTTGAGTCATTTAGCTGCATCATTAAGGACTGGGGAATTACACCATACTTTTGGCTTGCTGCGAGCTGCTCATCACTTTTATATGCCGGTGTACGCACGCTTTGAAACATGCGTTTTGCCGATAAGATTTCCCAATGATTGGGGACCTTCCCCAACCACTCAACCCCAGAATCCTTATACTCCGGATACGCCTTATACTTAGCCATCAGGAATGCACCTCCTGCAGCAGCTTCATAATCTCGGCGCTGACCGCATCCAGATCGGCATCAATCTCTTCTAGCGGGCGCGGTGGCTGATAGACGTAGAAATGGCGGTTAAACGGAATCTCGTAACCGACAATCCCCACCTCGCCATCTTTCGCATCGCGCTTATCGGCGTTGATCCACGCGTCATTCACATGCGGCAGAACTTCTGCTTTGAAGTAATTTTCAATCAGGTCGCTGGTGGAGACTGCCGGATTTAGCGGCACGTTCTCGTTATCGCGCAGGTCTCCGTCCTGTTCAAACTCCACCACTTTACCTTTGTACTCAAACGCGCCGTACAGCGGCTGAGCGGCTTCTTTCAGCACCTTCTTCACCACTGGCTCGGCATCCGGATTTTTGGTGGTGATGGCGTCGATAAACTGCTTGTTCTCTTTCGTATCCAGCTTCACGCCAGCGGTTTTAATGGCCCCTTTCAGGGTCAGCTGGAACTGGTTGAAGTCATTGCTCACCAGCGTTTTGCCGCCCGCCTGCGTACCCAGAGCCATCTGAATCTGCTGCGCTTTTTCCATTAATCCGCGCTGGGAAAGCCACAGTTTGCTGTCG
>OJKH01000656.1_pt1 | contig 12121 bp, 14 predicted proteins | sample 1596471 | NCBI WGS metagenome assembly OJKH01 (sample SAMEA4350108, study PRJEB24818) | metagenome | biome: human; feature: gut; material: faeces | place: Denmark | collected 2013-09
TGCAACTGATAATTGCTCTCCGGGAACTGGCTAGCGGCGTTTCGGTTCAGAATGTTGCAGCTAATCTGGGGTATGAATCGGTTAATGCGTTTATCACCATGTTCAAAAAAACCATGGGCAGTACACCGGCACACTATTTTGCCGAACGGAAAACAAGCGCACACTTAACCGATAATTAGCGACATCAAGTTTTCCAAGAAACCAGAGGTGAGTCATAGAGCTGCCATATCCGTCTCCCTGGGCGGGGGATCACACTACAGAATCTTTACCGCATGGAACCTCCAGCCAGGACTTTATTGCCTCAGCCGCCTTAACGATAACAAGAATCAAAGGACGGTATTATATCTGTTGGATCGGTCTATACATGATCGGGAAGCACAATCAATTCAGCATTGTGTTAAGGAAGTAGTTGAGCATATATGTTTCGACCACACAGAACACTTCCATGGCGATGCTTCATAGCGCATTACCGCCAGAGTGGTAACGCCCCCCTGACTGAAATTCACAATGAATGTATTTAACCGCATCTTTTTATTGTCCTCATTATCACGCTAAGCTATGACACCATTGCAGCAGCGAAACGCTGAAAACTACACAGCAGCACAACTATCCTTCTCCACATCCTTATACAACTAATGGCGTATTATTTATTCACTACAAAACCGTACTAAGGATCTTCCCATCAGTAATAAGGTGCTATCGGCTTTTCCTAAGCTTACTGCTGTGTTCTTTTATTTTCTCTGGACATGCACCAGTCATTCCACAATAGGAGAATACAATGACATCACATCAGTTATTACGTTTAAAACAGGTCGAAGAAAAAACCGGTTTGAAACGCTCTCAAATTTACTTGTATATGAAAAATGGTTCGTTCCCACGTTCAATAAAAATTGGCCCGGCCAGTGTGGCCTGGCTCGAATCGGAAATTGATGAATGGATCAACCTTAAGTTAGCCGGACGTTAGATCAGTTAAAAATGTCCGTTTATTTGCTCAACTTTTCCATATAGATTGAGGAGATAACAGAATGATTCCATTAATTAATTACACCATCTTAACTGATGCATTGCACGCTCTGAAAGAAGGCAATATTCGTCACTGTGAATCCCTCGGATTTACTTTCGACGAAATGAATGCTCTTAATCAGTTATCACTCGATGAACTGTTTACGGTCAGCCGGGCGGCAGCTCCCTTTGTTTCGGTCAGTGTCCGCCATGATGTTCTGCATCATTTACTGGCGCAGGCCCGCCAGGAATACCAGCATCAACAGGAGATTAACCGTGCTATCCGCCTGGGTGGCTCTATCTCGTTGCTCAACCACTATTTTGGCCTGACATCAAATGAAGTCTGCCTTCGCCGACGGTTGCTGGGTGTCAGCGTGCCGTATGGCCGAACGCCTGAACCGGATGAAGAGACGGATGCGGCTATCTGGCTGCAATGGCAGAAGTGCCGGGTGGAAAACCTTGAATCCCCCAACGCGCTGATGGCCATGATGCAGGTAACTGAAGTCCTACTACCAAGATTCCAGGGGCTGTCACTCACCATGGTATGGAGGCGTATCACGCTTTGTCAAAAGGGAGTTGCCGCTGACAGGAGGACGTCACATGCCGGATGAGATCGACCGCGATCAGGAATTTAATGAACAGCGCCTGGAGGAGATGATTGAACAAAGTCGTTTCAAACCAGGGCCAGCGCCATCATTATTCCACTGTCGTGTATGTGGTAAACCCATTCCAGAAAAGCGACGGCAAGCACTGCCGGGTGTAACCACCTGTACGGAATGTCAGGAAAAACTTGAACGCCGCGGCCGCTGACAGTGTAACAAAGACGTGTGGAGATATTATATCCCTGCACGTCTTTATTATTCCCGGTGAATATTAATACCGCTCTGGCGTGTTTTTCCTTCCCCCATTTTTCTCGCTGCATCTTAAATGCTCCGTTTAATTTTCTCTCTTCTTTTTGTTTTGAGTTTCTCATTCATATCCCGCTCCAGATATCCGAATCTGAAAGCGCCATTACCGCATGGTTGCCCTGATGGACGTTAATTCGTCCGGGCCGGGTATTGCTCTTTAACAAAATGGTTCGGGCTGTCACACAACCACAATTCAGGGTGCCGCTGAATGTTCTCGCTGACCCGTTAAAACCGGAATGCAGAACCGGGATGTGACTGGTTTATTTCATTTACTGTTTTTTGAACAAAGGAAATTCCATGAGAAAACCCGTTTATCACGTCTTTGTTACCCAGGAAAGCCAGCCCGATGCACAGGGTGAAAAAAACACGTACTGGACAAAGGTTGGCGTGGCCTTCGCGCATAACGGCAAGCCCGGCCTGAATATCGTGTTGATACCCGGTATTGCGGTTTCCGGCAGGCTGGTGCTGCTCGAACCGAGAGAAGAAAGCGACATTTCACAGGATGCCTCTGCCGCTTAATCTATTTTCTCTTCTTCTCCCCCGGCGGCGTATTTTTCTGTAAGCCGCCGGTCTCTCTGTTACGAGGCCACCAATGCTTTCCACCACTGCCTTTCTGGCACTGGCGGTGCAGTGCGCCGCCAGTATTCACCCGTCCACGTCGCTTGATGTCGCACGGGTCGAATCCGGTTTCCACCCTTACGCCATTGCTGAAATTCTGCCAGACAGCCGGGGCGTGATCTCACATTTCCCCACGAGCCTGCCGGAGGCGATCCGCCTCACCAGACGTCTGGCGACACAGGAGCGACGCTATTCGGTCGGCCTGATGCAAATCACCAGCACTAATTTCCGCCATTACGGCGTCACGGCCAGCGACCTGCTTAACCCTTGCATCAATCTGTCGGTATTTGAGCGCATTCTCGCCGACTGTTACCAGCGCGGTGGCACTTTGAAACGAGCGCTCAGTTGTTACTACTCCGGCAACTTTGAAACCGGCCAGCGACCGGAATCCGCCTTTAACCAGACCAGCTACGTACAGCGCATTGGCTATGTCGTCCCATCCACGCGGGAAGACCGGCAGAGTGCCCCTGACCCGAGCACGCAACCGTCGGTCCGTTATCCCGCCGTTGTGCTGCGCGGCGAGCCTGCCGGTGCCACTGCGCCGGTCCTGACTTCCCTGCATTATCCCGGTGCCGTCATTCGCGGCGCTATCCCTGTTATCCCTGATGAGGAGAAATGATCATGCGTAAACGCCGTTACTCCGTTGTTGCTTCCGTGCTGCTGCCTGCCCCGCTGCTGGCGGCGGACAGCGGATTTAACAAGGCCAATGAGACACTGAGCAATACTTCGACCGGCCTGCTGGGACTGGCCGCCGTCACCATCACGCTGGCGACCATGTGGGTGGGCTACAAGGTGCTTTTCGACGGCAAGAGCCTGCATGACATGCGTAACGTCATCATCGGCGCGATCCTGATTGTCGGCGCGTCCGGCTTCGGTGCCTACTGGGCGTCATAAGGGAGGTAACGATGGCTACGCTGAATAAAGCACTTACGCGGCCTGCAGCCATTATGGGTATTCCTCTGGTGCCGTTCGTTCTCGTCAGCGGGGCCATCGTCCTGCTGGCGGTCTATGTCAGCTATTACCTGGCACTGTTGCTGATCCCGGCCTGGGCGGAAATGAAAAATAAAGCCCGAAAGGACATTCATTATTTCAGTCTGCTCTGGCTGGCGTTTAAAACCCGTGGACGACTTTTCACCAATACCCATTTTGGCGCGAATGCCCTTCTGGCGAATCAGTACGATAATGTTGATGTCTCGGAGTTTATTCAGAAAATGAAATTAAACGAGCGTATTACGCTGGATAATTATATTCCGTACTCCTCCCATATTCACCCTTACGTCATCAGAAACCGTCACCGTGATTTTGTTGCCACCTGGGAGCTGGGCGGCACAGTCTTTGAATGTGAAGACGAACATCACCTGACCCTGATGGCTACGCACCTGAATAACGTTATTCGTTCTTATGAGGGTCTGCCGGTAACATTTTATATTCACCGGCTCCGTGAAAAATATCATGATGTCTTTGAGGCGAATTCCGGCATTCCCTTTTCCGATGAGGTAACACGTCGGTATTACCAGCCGGTAACAGAAAAACCGCTATGGCGGCACCGACTGTTTTTTACCGTCTGCTACGCGCCGTTCTCTGCAATTGAGAAAAAAACCATGAAAGCGCAGCCGCCCGGTAAACGCCAGCCAGCACTGGATGACGCACTCAAAGTCATGCAGGAATACCGTGATGCACTGGGATCCTCGTTATCCCGCTATATGGCAACGCCGCTGGGGATGTATGAAGAAAACGGGCGGGTATATTCCTCGCAACTGGCGTTCTTCCACCGTCTGCTCAGCGGCCAGTGGCAGAAAGTGGCCGTAACGCGCTCGCCGTTTTATGAAACATTAAGCACGCCGGACGTCTTTTTCACCACCGACACCGGTGAATGCCAGACGGTCAGCGGTTCCCGCTTCTTCCGCAGCCTGGAGATTAAGGATTATTCCCCGGAAACCCATACCGGTATGCTGGATGCGCTGCTGTACGCCGAAAGCGAGTATGTTCTGACGCAGTCATTTACCTGCATGGCACGGGATGAGGCGCAGAATCATATCCGGCTGGCGGAAAAACGGCTTAACTCCACGGACGACGACGCGATTTCCCAGCGCGAAGAGCTGATTGTCCTGCGCGACCTGCTCCAGTCCGGACATGTGTCGTGCGGTAAATTCCACTTTTCCCTGCTGATCTCCTCAGACAGTGCCGGACAGGTGCTGAAGGACACTAACGTTCTGGCCCAGCCCTTCGCAGATCTTGGTATTATGACGACGCTCTCCACCCTGTCACTGCCCGCCGCGTATCTGGCGCAACTGCCGGGCGTCTATACGCTGCGTCCCCGACTGGTGGCCGTCAGCAGCCAGAATTTTGCCGATATGGCCTGCCTGCATAGCTTCCATCCCCACAAACGCAGCGGTAATCCGTGGGGGGAAGCCATCGCCATTCTCACATCTCCCGGCGGTGGCGGGTATTACCTGAACCTGCACGACAGCCAGGCCGGGCGGGATGACACCGGTGAGAAAACGCCGGGGAATACGGCGATTATCGGGAAAACCGGCTCCGGCAAAACCCTGCTGATGACCATCATGCAACAACTGATGCAGAAGTACCGTAACCCGGCGTCGTTTGCGCCTTCTGCCACCATCAAACGGCTGACCACGGTGTATTTCGATAAGGATCGGGCGGCGGAGATGGCGATCCGCCAGGCGGGCGGGCGTTATTTCCGCATCCGTACCGGCGAGCCCACCGGCTTCAACCCGTTTGCGCTGGAGCCAACCCGCAGGAACATCAGTTTCATCAAACGGCTGGTGCGCATGCTGTGCCGCCGCAACGGTAAGCCGCTCGATCCGCGCGATGAGGAGCGGATCAGTGCCGCCGTGGACACTATCATGCTGGACTATCCGCCGGAGTACCGCCGGTTCGGGATCACCCGGCTGCTGGAAGTGCTGCCAGAGCCGCCGACTACAGATGCCCGCACCAACGGGCTGCGTATTCGCCTGAAACAGTGGGCGCAGGGGGGTGAGTTCGGCTGGGTATTTGATAACGAGGCCGATACTTTCACCATCAGCGATGTCGATAACTTTGGTATCGACGGCACCGAATTTCTGGATGATGACGATATTCGCGGTCCCGTGACCTTTTACCTGCTGTACCGTGTGACCAGTCTTCTGGACGGTCGCCGCCTGGTGATGTTTATGGATGAGTTCTGGCGCTGGCTGGCCGATGTCGAATTTTCCCGCTTCTCGCTCAATATGCTGAAAGTCATCCGCAAGCTGAACGGTATCTTCGTTCCGGCAACACAGTCACCGGATGAAATCGTGAAACACCCCATCGCCCCGGCGATTATTGAGCAGTGCGGTACCCAGATTTTCCTCGCCAATCCGAAAGCCAGTCATGCGGATTACGTGGAGAAAATGAAAGTGCCGGAAAGTGTTTATGACACGGTCAGGAACCTGGATCCGGGCGAGCATTATATGGTCATCCTGAAAACACCGTTGCAGGCCGGAGAAACCCGCCCGTTTGTGGCAATGGCGAAAATGGATCTGTCCGGACTGGGTAAACTCACCCGGCTTCTCAGCGGCAGTGAGGACAACCTGAAAATATTCGATGCCATTTATCAGGACGATATGCGACCTGATGAATGGAAAGAAACCTTCCTTGAGCGGGCAATCTAATATTCATACGGAGGTCATTGATATGCGTACCAGATATACCTTTCTGGCATTATCGTTATTTTTCTCGACGCAGGCGTTCAGCGCCGGAATACCGGTTTTCGACGCTGTGCAGAATACCGAATCCATCAACCAGTGGATGCAGAAATTACAGCAATGGGAGGATACGGTTACCCATTATAAAAGTGAACTTGATGCGTATAAAAAACAGTTAGCCACTGCAACCGGCGTGCGGGATATTCAGGGGTTTCTCAGTGATGCCCGAAGCCTGAAAACCGATATTGATAATCTCCGTAAGAACGGTATTTCACTGGATGATCTGCTGACCACGCAAAACAGTGCATATTCTGCTGAACTGCAAAATCTTTACAGTAAATACAAATCGTTCAGCGTATGCAGCCCGGAACAGGAAGGAATAAAATCTCAGTCTCTGGCCGAAAGTTGCAAACAGATAATCCTCAATCAGGCAATGGCGATTGAGAATACCACTGACGTTGAAAACAGGATCAACAGCACACTCAGCGACATATCAGACTTATCTGATCGTATATCGAATGCGCAGGACTCGAAAGAGTCTCAGGATCTGGCTAACGCCATCGCGGCGAAAAGCGTACAGTTAAATGCGCTGACGAATCAGTGGGAGATGTCTGTCAGACAGGCTGAACAGCGAACGACATTGCTGGAACAGCAAAGACAGAAAGCCTTTGAACAGCAGCAGTTAACGGCACCTGTTGCTGACCTTAATAATTTATAAGGAGGTTATCCGTGCTCAGATCCTTATTCACCTTATGCACTCTCTCAGGCGTGATATTACTGTCCGGCTGCAAGGAAACCAAATCCGAAGCCTGGTATAAGCAGCATCCTGACGAAACTTATGCGGTTTATACACAATGCCTGAAGGATGGCGAGGCAAGCGATAACTGTGAGTTTGCTCAACGGGCTGCCATTATGTTTGCTCAAATTGGCAAGGCCGGAATAAAAGAAAAATTTGAGACACTCTTTCAGCAGGAAGCCGAAAAGAGAAAATCCGTCACCCGGTAATATCTCCTTCAGCAAAACAGGGAATTCTCCCTGTTTTTTATTTCCTTTCTTTATATATCAGGTGAGGCACCATGTCCGGTGGTATTTTTGTTGGTATGGACAAAAACATCATGGATGGACTTAAAACCGTACTGGAAGGTCAGTCTTCCACTTACGGCACGATGATCAGCGTCATCATCACCAGCTCTTTTACCCTGTTTATACTGTTTCGCGGTTACCAGACGCTGGCTGGCAAACTCCGGACCCCAGTTGAAGATGTCGTCTGGGATGTGGGGCGAATGTTGCTGATCACCACCTTTGCGTTAAACCGGGATGGCTGGCTGGATATGGCGGTAGCGGCTATCCAGGGATTCAAAGACGGGGTCAGCGGCGATGATAACGTCTGGGCGCTGCTTGATACCGTCTGGGAAAAGGCGCAGACACTGGGGCAGACGCTGTTCAGTATGGACACCTCGACTTACGTCAAACTGAATGGTGGCTTTGCCGAAGTGCTGGTATGGGGCGGCGCGATCGTTCTGTTACTGGCTGCCACCTTTGTCAACCTGCTCGCCGAAATCACCATCCTGTTAATGTCGACCACCGCGCCGCTCTTTATTTTCTGCCTGTTGTACGGTTTTCTTAAGCCGATGTTTGATAACTGGCTGAAAACGATTTTCGCGGCAATATTAACGATCATGTTTTCCGCCTTATCCATCCGTATCGCCATCAGTTACCTGAATAAAATCCTTGATGCAGCGACCCGGACATCCAATGTCAGCAACATGGTGACGCTGGCAGCACAGTGCCTGCTGGCCGGGATAGCGGCGGGTGTGGTGGTCTGGTTCTCCGCGAAGCTCGCCAGCGCACTCAGCGGGGCCGCCGTACAGGCGGTGCTGCAGGGTGCAGCCATGAGTGGTCTGAGCGGACTGGCGAACAAATCCGCCGACCTCGCCGGGCCGGGGGTAAAGGGCGGTGCCCGCCTGGCTGCGAAAGGCGGCATGGCCATCGCAGCGGCGACCGGCAGGCGCACTGGCGCAGGCGCGGGTAAAACCGTGAGCGCCTGGCAGAAACGCGCCGCCGCCATCGAAAGCATGAAACGCCTGAACCGGCAGCGTCACCGTTAATCCTCCCGACTCTTAATTTCCTTTCCCGTCACGCCGTAGCCAGCGCCACCGGTGCGGTATTCCTGCATCCATACGATAAGGAGCCTCCATGAAATTCAGCATCTTCTTTCTGATGCTGTGCGCGCTCACGGGCTGCGCACGGCATCAGGGCGACCTTCCGCCGGTATCCGGCGAACCCGAGCCGGTGAATTCCCCCGCCATCATTCAGGAGCTGACTCACCATGTCTGATATTCAGAACATTGTTAATGTTTCCCGCTCTTTTGAATCCATCCTGCTGGAAAAGGAAGAGCGTTCCCGAAAAACCGCCTGGCGGGTGGCCGCTGCCGGACTGATTCTGGCCGCAATGGCGATTGCGGCCATTATTATTCTGTTGCCGCTGAAAACTACCGACACTGAATTATGGTCAGTGGATAAACAGACCGGGCGCTATGAATATATGACCCGCGTGAAGGAGCGGGATATTTCATCTGAAAAAGCGCTGGCACATTCACTGGCAGCACACTATGTCAGACTCCGCGAGGGATATAATTATTTCTCCCTCCAGCGTGATTATGACGACGTGCAGTTATTTAACAGCGACAGCGTGAACCGGGACTATCTGGACGGGTTTAACGGCGACCAGGCCCCGGACGTGATTTTTAACAAGGCGGAATATGTCGTTTATATCGACATTATTTCCAATGTGCATGCGCCTGCCACCGGGCCGGATAATCTGGCAACACTGCGTATCAAGCGCACAATTCGTCGTATTGCTGATAATTCCGTGAAAACGGATGTGTGGAATATCCGCCTCACTTACCGCTACGTTCCGCACCGGCAACTGACCGACAGCCAGCGCGAAGTGAACCCGCTGGGCTTTATCGTCACCAGCTACCAGCGCGACAAAGAGCTGAGGGGGGAATGATGCTGAAACATACCCTGCTCCTCTCTGGCTTAATGATGTCATGCGTGGCATGGAGCGCAGCGACACCGCGCGGCAGCGCGTATGACAGCCGGATGCAGAACGTCACATACAACAACCAGAACGCCACCGTCGTCAGTACCCGCCCCGGCTACGTCACCATGCTGGTGTTTGACGATGATGAAACCGTTATCGATGCGCAGGCGGGTTTTCCCAAAGGCTGGACCGTGACGAAAAGCGATAACCGGGTGGGCGTCAGCCCGAACCCGATTACCCAGCCGGTCACGGATGCCAGCGGCAACAACGTCAGCCAGGTGTTTCTGCCGACGGCAAAAGACTGGAAAACCAATCTGTTCGTGGTGACATCGAAGCGCGATTACAGCCTGGAGCTGAACGTGCTGGATAAAGACTCGCCCGCCCAGGCCTTTGTTATCCGCTACCTCTATCCCGATGAGCAGAGGAAAAAGTCAGCCGCCGCCAGCGCCACCCGCCAGCAACGACAGCAGGAAACACTGGACCGGCAGCGGATAGCGACGGCATTCGGACAGGCCACCATGCTGCGCAACTGGCGCTATACAAAACGGGTGGCAGCCGGTTCCGCCTCCATCGCCCCGGACTTTACCTGGGATGATGGTCGTTTTGTGTATATCGGTTTTTCCCCCACGAAAACCCTGCCTTCCGTTTTCCGGGTGGTTAACGGCCAGGAGCAGGCGGTCACGCCCCGAACCATTAAACAGGGCAACTACACTGTGATGGCGGTTCCGGCATCGCCGCAACTGGTTCTGCGTTACGGCACCTCGGTGGTGGGGATCGAAAACGACGGATCCGGGCGTATCCCGCTGACCAACAGTGACACCGTTTCACCCTCCGTTATGCTGGAGGCAAAATGACCGACAAATCTTTCCCGGACGAACCGGAAAAAACCACCGCAGAACGGGAAGCGGAAGCCCGTGAACGCGCTCGCGCGGCAATGGCATATCAGGAGCCGGAGCAGAAAACGCCGCCCGGTCAGCCGGAAGTGACCCGTTTCCGTAAAGCTTCCGGTCGCCGCACGCTGATCGTCAGCCTGCTGAGTCTGGTCCTGGTCATCGCGCTGGCATCCGGTGGCGATCGTCTTCTCAACGCCCTGAAAAGGGGTGATGAGAAAGAATCCGACACCGCGCCGTCGCCCTCCTCCGGTGCTGTGCAGCATGAGCGTAAGAATCTGGGTCTGGACAATAACCCGTTTGGCCTGTTCGGACCTGGGAGGCAGGAAAGCACAGACCCTGCCAGTCAGAGCGCCCCGGCCACTCCAGCTCTGCCGGCTGGGCCGCCCGCCCTGAACAAGGCGGCAGCACTGGCAGACGGGCTGAACAGCGGCAGTACAGGGTCAAGCGACGATACACGCACGTCCCGAAGCGGATCGCGCAACAACGCGGGAACGTCGGGCAGACCGTCAGCCTCCACGGCGTACACATCCTGTCAGTCTGTACTGGTCAGTGGCGAAGATGGACGTCTGCGCTGCCCGGATACGACAGCACCGGTAGGCAGCAATAACAACGACAATCCGGGCGTTGCCCGTGTCACTGGTGTCAGGCGGCTGGGCCTCGACCCCGATCTCTATATCCCGGTGGATCGTTATATTCCGTGTTCGATGATGCGGCGCTTCGTATCCGATGTTGGCGGTCATATCTCCTGCCTGATCGGTGAGAATGTCTGGAGCGCCAGTAACCATGTGAAGCTGATCCCGGCAGGAACGGTCGCCCGTGGCGTCTACCGCACCGGCGCACTGCAACACGGGCGCAGCCGGATGTTTGTGCTGTGGACGGAGCTGCGCACGCCGGAGCCCGGCAGCCTGCAAATCCCGCTCACCGATACGCAGGCCACCGGCCCGCTCGGTGAGGCGGGTATCGCGGGCTGGATCGACAGCCATTTCTGGGAGCGTTTCGGCAACGCCCTGATGCTGAGTACCGTGCAGGACGTGGCGGCCGCGGCATCAGATGCCGCGCCGGGTAAAGACCGCAATACCGACTATACCGAAAACACCCGCGCTGCCACGGCGGAAATGGCGAAAACGACGCTGGAAAACAGCATCAGTATCCCGCCCACCATGTACCTGAACCAGGGTGATGTGATCGGCATCATGACCGGCACGGATATTGATTTTTCCTCTGTTTATCAACTACGGCTGAAAAAGAAATGGTATGAACGCTGAAAACCTGTCACTGGATTTTATGAAAAACCGGCTGTTTGGTGATTTTCTTGCTCAGGATGGCCTGACAGAAATTGCTGTTAACCGACCGGGTGAGCTGCATACAAAAATTCGGGGAAAATGGCAAAAACAGGCATCTCCCATCACGTTGCGTCAGTGTCATGCTTTTGCCAGAGCGCTGGCGTCCTGGCATGACGATAATATCGACGATACGTCACCCATCCTTTCTGCAACATTAGGATCCGGCGAACGTATTCAGGCGATTATTCCCCCGGCCTGCGAGCGTAATACGGTGTCCATTACGCTGCGCAAACCCTCGTTTGAGCAGATAACACATCAGTCATGGATTGATACAGGATTTTATCAGCGTGTGGCTGGTCAGGAAAAAACTGAAAGCCAGGATGATGCACTGATCCGGTTATATCATAGTGGGGATATTCCCCGTTTTATGGAAAAGGCGGTGGAATACGGCAAAACGATTTTTATTGTGGGTGAAACCGGCTCCGGCAAAACCACCTATATGAAAACGCTGCTGCATTATATTCCGCTGCATCTCCGGCTGGTAACGATTGAGGATAATCGGCTTTGTTGAATAAATCGAACTTTTGCTGAGTTGAAGGATCAGATCACGCATCTTCCCGACAACGCAGACCGTTCCGTGGCAAAGCAAAAGTTCAAAATCACCAACTGGCCCACCTACAATAAA